>Ga0335075_10005437_pt1 | contig 19799 bp, 14 predicted proteins | sample Lox_Sample_24_FD_206723 | JGI IMG/M metagenome (GOLD analysis project Ga0335075, IMG submission 206723) | Soil microbial communities from Loxahatchee National Wildlife Refuge, Florida, United States - Lox_Sample_2.4 | ecosystem: Environmental > Terrestrial > Soil > Wetlands | place: USA...
TCAGTCCCGACGCGTACCACCCGTTGTCGACCGCGGAGACGAACCAGCAGTTGTCCGTCTCCTCCGGCGTCGTACCGGTGCAGTCGCCTTGCCCGGGGTTTGACAGTACGTTGCCGTCGTTCGTGTCGTACCACTGATACAGGAAGCCGTCGTAGCGCTTCAAACCGGAGACCTCGCCGAGCGTCGCGCCGACCAGCTGATCGGCCCGCGACTCAGAGATCACGCGCAAATCCCGCGCGGCGACGACCGCCCACAGGTACACGCCGACGTTCGCCGCCGAGGTGTACTCACCTCGGACCGAACCCGGCCCGAGGTTATCGAGTGGCAGGTGAGTCACCGGGTCGACGTCGGCAGCGTAGAAACGCCACGTGTCCTGGGCGATCCCGTACAAGACCGCCCGCTGCCCCGAGGTGAACCCGGTGGCGGCGCCCGCCGGCGCCGCCACCGCAAGACCCGCCACCGCAAGACCCGCGACCGCGAAAGCCGCGGCAGCGACCAACCCACGCCACCTCATTGGAGGTTGAACGTCGTGGATAGCCCGCCGACCGAGCTGTCACCCACCCACAGCTGGAACGGACCCGGCTCCACGGTGAACTGTCCCTGCTCGTTGTAGAACCCGAGATTCGAACGGTCAAGCGTGAAGGTCACCGTCTTCGTCTGTCCCGGGTTCAGTTCGACGCGCTGAAACCCCTCGAGCTTTCGCACTGGTTGCAGGATGCTCGTGTCGCTCTCGTGCAGGTAGAGCTGCACGACGTCGGCGCCCGCCATCGATCCGGTGTTCTGGATCTGGGCACTCACCTGGAACGGCGCCCTGCCCGACACGTTGCTCGGCGCCTGCAGGTTCGTGATCGAGAACGTCGTGTAGGACAATCCGTAGCCGAACGAGTACTGCGGCGTGTTCGGGATGTCGAGGTATCTCGAGGTGTACTTGTTGGTTGCGCTGTATGGCCGACCGGTCGGGAGCTCGTTGTAGGAGACCGGGATCTGACCGGTGTCGATCGGCCACGACATGGTGAGCTTGCCGCTCGGGTCGAACTTCCCGAACAGGATGTCAGCCACCGCGTTGCCGCCCTCGGTGCCGGGGAACCACGCATCGAGCAAGGCCGGCGCGTTGTTGGCCAGCCACGGGATGGTCAACGGTCGCCCGTTCATCAGTACCACCACGTATGGCTTTCCGGTGGCGGCGATGGCCTGTACGAGCGCGAGTTGCTGGCCCGGCAGGTCGATGTCGCTGAGCGAGGACGCCTCGCCGACATCGCCCGACGGCTCACCGACGACGACAACCGTCACGGCGGAGGACTGTGCCGCCGCGACCGCCTGGCTGAAGTCGGTGGTCTCGTTGCACGGATCGGTCACGGTGAAGTTCGCGCACCCATCCGCGTAGTTGACGGTCGCGCTCGGGTCCGCGGCCTTGATCCCGTCGAGCACCGAAACGATCTTGTCCGAGCCGCCCGGAGCCAGGGCGGCCGCGCTGGTGTCATATCCGATCGGTACGTCGTCCCCGATCTGGTCGAGCGGATCGTCGGCCATCGGGCCGACCACCGCGATGCTCGACGTGCTCGGGCTGAGCGGGAGCGCGTGGTTGTTGTTGTTGAGCAGCACCATCGACTCGTCGGCCATCGTCCGCTCCGCCGCCAGGTGCGCCGGTGTGAGCTCGGAGCTCGCCACCCGGGCGTCGCTGCCCGGATACGGGTCGGAGAACATCCCGGCCAGGAACTTGAGCGTCAGCACGTGGCGCACGGCCGTGTTCAGCTGCTCCATCGTGATCTTGCCTTCCTTCAGCAGCTGGGGCCCGTAGGTGTCGAACGTGTCGTAGATCGGGTTCCCGGCCGTCGGTCCGAGCGTGACGGCCATCTCGATGTCGAGGCCGGCGGTCAGCGCCTCCTGGGCGGCCTGGGCTCCGCCCGACGCGTAGCCGAAGTCCTCGAGCTCCTGGACGGCCTGGTAGTCGCTTATCACGGTCCCGCCGAAGCCCCACTCGTCACGCAGGATGGTGGTCAGCGTGTACGGGTTGGCCGTGTTGGGAACACCGTCGAGCGAGTTGAACGAGCTCATGACGGTGGCCGCGCCGGCCTGGATCGCCGCCTTGTACGGCGGCAGGTAGTCGTTGAAAAGCTGCTGGGTCGACATGTCGACCGTGTTGTATTCGCGCCCGGCCACCGGAGCGCCGTAGGCGGCGAAGTGCTTGACCGTGGCGGCCATCTTGTCGGGGTCGGCGTAGCTCGAGCCCTGGTATCCGCGGACCTTGGCCGCGGCCACCGCGGCGCCGAGGAACGGGTCCTCGCCGGCGCCCTCGACCACGCGTCCCCAGCGTGGGTCGCGGCTGATGTCGACCATCGGGTTGAACGTCCACTTGATCCCGTCGGCCGTCGCCTCGTCGGCCGAGACCGACTCGTCGTTCTCGATCGCCGACATGTCCCAGCTCGACGCCTCGGCCAGCGGCACCGGGAACATCGTCCGGTAGCCGTGGATCACGTCGAGCCCGAAGATCAGCGGGATGTGGAGCGGCGAGTCGTCGACCGCGGCCTTCTGGACGGCGTTGATGTTGTCGACGCCGGTCAGGTCGAGGACCGAGCCGATCTCGCCCTTCTCGGCCAGCGGTATCAGATCGCTCCCGGTCGGCGTAGCCGGGCCGGCCATCGTGAGCTGCCCGAACTTCTCCTGGGGCGACATCTGGTTGATCAGCGCGGTGACGCGCGCGTTGATCTGCCCCTGGCTCAGGCCGGAGTTCCCCGCTCCAGCCTGGTGGGGTCGCCGCTTGGCCGGAGCGGCGCCGGAGGCGCTGGACATGACGCTCACGAACGCGACGACGGCGACGACGAATACCGCCACTACACCCGAGCAGAAGGCAACCCTCCGCTTCGGCTTGACCCACACGGCAGCGGCAATGCGCTCTGACATTGGTCCCTCCCTCTCCCACTCCGGTTTGACAGCGCAAGCGACTACCCACCGCAGAGGGCCCGAAACGTTAAGTCGCGGTCAGTTCAGTTCTTGCGCCCGGAGACCAACAGGCCGGCGCCGACCGCGACGATCGCGAGCCCGCCCGCGCCTCCGATCAGCTCGAGCCGGCGCGGGTCGCGTGAGAACCACGCGCGGAAGCCGCCCGCGACCGTCGCCCAGACCGTGTCCGACGCCACCGCGATCAACGCGAACACGGCGCCCAGGATCAGGATCTGCACGGGAACGCCGCCCGCCGACCGATTCACGAATTGGGGCAGGATGGCGGCGAGAAACACGACCGTCTTCGGGTTTGTGACGCCGACCGTCCAGCCCTGAAGGAAGGCGCGCCGGTCCGAGCGGATCGTCACCGGCGTTCCGAGCGCGGTGGCCAGCGAGCCCCGCTCCCGGAAGGTCTTGACGCCGAGATAGATCAGATACGCCCCGCCCAGAAGCTTGAGCGTCGTGAAGGCCGCCACCGACTGCTCGGCGAGCGCCCCGACACCGAACGCCACCGCGATCACCTGGACGTACTCGCCGAGCGCGTTGCCGACGACCGTCAGCAAGGCGACCCGTCGCCCGCACGCGAGCGCCCGTCCGACCACGAACAGGACGCTCGGCCCCGGGATCACGATGACCACCGAGGCCGTTATGCCAAATGCGAGGAGCCGGTCCGTCGGGAGCATCAACCGAGCGCCGCCCGCGTCACTGGCCCAGGCGCGCGCTGAACGTCTCCGTGTAGCACGGGTTGGGCTTGTTCACCAGGTAGCCGACGATCTTCCCGGTCACCCGGCTGCCGGACGCCTTGCCCGACACCACGCCGACCGTGTGGTTGCTCGCCAGCTTCAGGGTCGTCCGCTTGGAGAACTTGCCGCCCTTCCCGATCGCGATCCGGGAAACGCTGACGTTGAAGTCAGGCCCACCGCCCTGGCCGCACTTGCCGTCGTAGCCGAGACTGCTCTTGAAGCTGGTGATCGCCGGGCCGTGCGCGACCACCTTGAGCGCGACCGTGCCGTGCTCGGAAGTGGTCCCGAAATAGCTCCCCGGGAACACCGAGGTCGCCGCCAGCGCGGTGCCCGTTACCAGCAGTCCGGCGCACACGGCGACGATCGAGATGAGCCGCCGGCGACCGGCCAGACGTCGAGTCAAGAACATTCCGCTCCTATCGTTTGATTTGTCCGGGTCGACACCTAGGCCGCGCTTCCGCTGCGCTCGGCGTCGAACAACTCGACCAAGCGGCTGCGGACCTCCCACAGCCTGGGGATCTGGCGCTGGGCGATCAGCTTGCCGAGCACCTGGACGGGCGTGCCCTGGGTACCGACCGTGTCTTCACCCAGAGCGCGAGCGACGATCGTGTAGTGACGGAAGCGCCACAGCCAGATCCGCTCGTCCCATTCGGTCAAGAGCTCGGCCACCTGGTAGAGCTGCTCGTGCTCGCGGCCGTGGACGTACAGCTCGGTCAGCGTCAGGCCGGCCCGCCCGAGCTCGCGGTCGAACGCCTTGCCGACGCGCTGGGTCACCTGTGGCACGCGCCGGAAGCCCGGTGAGTCAAAGCCGCTGCCGTGCCCGAGCACGACGCGGATCTGCGAGTACTCCCACGGATCCATCTGGTTGAGCATCTCCATCTGGGTCGTGACGTACTGGAGGCTCAGCACCGCTCGCCGCAGGAGCCGCACGGCCGGCTCGAGCTGGCCCGTCTCGAGGCAACTGGCGGCCTCGTCGACCTCGGTGGTGGCGAACTTCAGCCACAGCTCCGAGGATTGGTGCACGGTCTGGAACAGCAGTTCATCGTGGTGGACGCGCTCCTCGGGCGGCTTCTGAAGCGAAAGCAGCTCATCGGTGCGGAGGTAGCGCTCGTAGTCGCTCGCGCCGGGGCCCGGCAAGACCGGACCACGGACATCGTCGTCGGGCGAATCAGTCACGAATCACCTCCCCGGAGGATGTCGGCCAGCTTGGCCGCGTCGATGTTGCCGCCGGACACTATGCACGCGATCTTCCCGGTGCCGGCGCGGCCGGCCAGCGCGGCCGCGGTGGCGAGGGCGCCCGCGCCCTCGGGGATGACTCGCGCGCGAGTGGCGAGCGTCCGCACCGCCGCGGCCGCCTGGTCGATCGGCACCGCGAACGCGCCGTCGATCAGTGGCTGCACCCGCGGCCACATCGTGTCGAGCACCCGCCGGCTGCCGGCGCCGTCCACGAACGAGGGGGTGTAGTCCACCTCGGTCGGCTCGCCCGCGTCGAAGGCTGCCGCCACCGCCGCACCCGTGGCGGGCTCGGCCGTGTAGATCTTTATCGCGGGCTTCAGCGCGCGCATCGCGCTCCCAATTCCGACCGTCAGCCCGCCGCCCCCGTACGGGATGACAACCGCGTCAACGTCGGGCAGATCCTCGAGGATCTCCAGGCCGATCGTGCCGTTGCCGGCCATCACGCCCTCGTCCTGGACCGGATGGACGAACAGCCCGTCGACACCATCGACCTGACTCGTCACGATCGCCCGCCACCAGTCGTCGTAGGGCAGCTTGACGATCTGGCCGCCGAGCCGCTCGATCGCGCCGAGCTTCGCCTCGGGAGCGTGCTCGGGGACGGCGATCGTCGCGGTCAGCCCAAGCTCGCGCGCCGCCCACGCGACGCCCTGGGCCATGTTGCCGGCGCTCGCCGTGACGAGCCCCTGGGCGCGTTCTGCCTCGGAAGCGAGCCGCACCGCGTTCGTGGCACCACGGATCTTGAACGAGCCGATCGGCTGGAGCGCCTCGAGCTTCAGGTAGATCTCGGTGCCCGCCGGCACCTCGGCAGCGTGCAGGCGGACCAGCGGCGTGCGCGTCGCCACGTCGGCGATCCGTGCTCGCGCCGCCTCGATCTCGCGCAGCTCGATCACAGCGCGACCTCGGTCCCGATCCCGAGCTCGCGGGCGCGCTCCACCGCGCGCTCGGCCGCGGCGAGGTCCTCGACGGCCAGCCCGAGCGAGCGGAACACCGTCAGCTGGTCCTGACTGCGCCGCCCGGGCGCGATCCCCGCCAGCACCTCCCCAAGCTCAGCCGCGACATCGTCCCCGGCCGCAATCGCGCCCTGCTCGACGGCCAGGCGATACTCCCCGGCCTCGTTCCGGAGCGATTCGCGGCTGTCGCAGAACAGAACAGACGCCGCGACCGTCTCGACGTCGAGCTCACGCGCGCTCGGCATGCTCGCGCCAACCGCGTTGATGTGCGCACCGGGCGCGAACCACTCGCGGCTCACCACCGGATCGCGCGAGCTCGTGGCCAGCACCACGACGTCGGCGCCGCGCACCGCCTCCTCGGCGCTCGAGGCGACGACCGCGCGGCCGTCGGCGAGCGCCCGCGCGTGCCCGACCGAGGGCGCGTAAACCCGGACCTCGGCAAACTCGCGAATCGGAGCGAGCGCCCGCAGATGAGCCCGGCCCTGCACCCCCGCGCCGAGGATCGCGAGCACCCGCGCGTCCTCGCGCGCGAGCAGCCGCGTCGCCACCGCACTCACCGCGGCGGTCCGCACCGACGTCACCGCCGAAGCGTCGAGGACCGCCGTGGGGACGCCGGTCGCGCCGTCGAACAGCGTTACCGTCCCTTGGTGGGAGTCCAGGCCGCGCGCGGGATTGCCGGGCATGACGCACAGGGCCTTTAACCCGAACACGGGGTCGGTGCCGCCGCGCCAGGCCGGCATCAGCCCCATGAACCCGGCCGCGCCCTCGAACGGGACCACCGAGCGCAGCGGCATCAGCGCCTCGCCGCGGGCGTGGGCGGCGAGCACGTGAGCCATGGCGTCGGCGCAGTCCTCGGGCGACAGCGCCGCGAGCACGTCGCCGTGGCCGAGGATCAGCACCGAGATGCCTCGTCCCGCTCGGCCGGGGTCAACGGTCGCTCGAGCGCCTCCCGCACGGGCGCCAGGTGCTCGGGCCGGCCGGGGCCGATCACCACCTGCGTCACGCGTGGATCCGCGAGCAGCCAAGCCAGCGCCAGCCCAGCCATCGAACGGTCGGACTCGCGCGCCAAACGCTCGAGCGCATCAAGGCGGTCGAACGTGGCATCCAAGAGAAACGGCGCGTAGGGCTCGGGTCGCTGGGTCATCCGCGACCCGGCCGGGAACGGTTCGCCCCGGCGGTACTTGCCGGTCAGCCACCCGCCGGCGAGCGGGCTGAACACGAGGTAGGCGACCTGCTCACGGTCGCACAGGGGCAGGACCGCGGCGTCGTCGGCGCGCGCCAGCAGCGAGTGCTCGTTCTGGATCGCGCTCGGCGCGCCCGCGGCCAGCGCCGCCTCGAGCTGCGCCGCGTCGAAGTTGCTGACGCCGTAGTCCCGGATCTTGCCGCCCTTGCGAACATCCTCGAACGCGCTGATCGTCTCGGCCAGCGGCACGTCCGGGTCGAACTCGTGGGCGAGGTACAGGTCGACGCAGTCGAGGTCCAGCCGGTCGAGGCTCGCGTCGAGCTGCCGGACGACCCGTTCGGGGGCGAGACCGCGGTCCGCGCCGGCGGCCATCGGGTTGAACGTCTTCGTCGTGATCGTCGGACGAACGCCGCGCGTCTGCATCCAGCTGCCGATCATCCGCTCGCTGCGGCCGCCACCGTACGCATCGGCCGTGTCGAAGTGGTCGATGCCGAGCTGCCACGCGGCGTCCATCAGGGCGAACGCCTCGTCCTCGCTGAGGCCCTGGCCAAACAGCTCGGGGGCCGACCCGACGCCGCCGAAGTTCCCGCACCCGAGCGCCACGCGGGCGATGGTCTGCTCGGAGCGCCCGAGCCGGCGACGGTCGATCGGAAGCGTGGCGCTCATAAGTGGGTCCAGCCTATCGGCCCTCCGCCCTGACAAACTGGTGGCAGATTGGCTCGCCTGCGCCGGTATCGCCTCGCCGCCGTCGCGGCGCTCGTGATCGTGCTCGCTTCCCTCGGCGTCGCGAGGGCGGCGACCGCACCGCCCCAGGACGTCGCCGTCGTCAGCGTCTCGCCGGGGACCGGCGGGCAGCTCATCCAACCGGGCTTCCTCGGGCTGTCGCTCGAGAACACGGCAATCATCCCGTACGCCGGGAGCGACCCCAAGCGGCCCGACCGGGTGTTCCTACAGCTGGTCCGCAACCTCACCCCGGGGCAATCCCCGGTGCTGCGGATCGGCGGCGACAGCACGGACTGGGCCTGGTATCCCGTCCCCGGCCTGGCCAAGCCGAACGGCGTCCGCGTGACGCTCACGCGGCGCTGGCTCGCCGTGATGCACACGGTCGCGAGCGACCTGAACGCGCGGCTGATCATGGGCGTCGACCTCGAGGCAGACAGCCGAGCCGCCGCGGACGGCGAGGCGGCCGCGTTCGAGCGGGGGATCGGAAAGCATTGGATCGAGGCGCTCGAGCTCGGCAACGAGCCCAACCTGTACGGGACCTTCACCTGGTATGTCCAGGCCAACGGCGTCCACGTCATGGGCCGCCCTCCCAGCTACGACTTCCAGTCCTACCTCGACGACTTCAGTTCGTTCGCGAAGGGCCTGCCGGGGCCGCTCGCCGGACCCGCCACCGGCGCGCCCAGCTGGATGGCGGATACGAGCGCGTTTCTCGACGCCGAGCCACGGGTCGGCATCGTCACCATGCACAGGTATCCGGTGCAGACGTGCTTCGTGTCCCCGTCTGACCCGACCTACCCGACGGCCGCGCATCTCCTCGCCCCCGCCGCGACTACTGGCCTGGCCGACGGGGTCGCGCCATACGTCCCGGTCGCTCACGCCCACCACCTCCCGCTGCGAATCGACGAGATGAACACCGACTCGTGCGGAGACGCGCCCGGCGTCAGCAACGCGTTCGTCTCGGCGCTGTGGGCGCTCAATGCGCTGTTTGAGATGGCCAAGGTCGGCGTCGACGGCGTGAACATGCACACCTACCCGGGGGCCACCTACCAGCTGTTCACGTTCAGCCACGCCGGCGGCAGATGGAGCGCGTTCGTGACCCCGGAGTACTACGGCCTGCTGATGTTCGCCCAGGCCGCGCCGGCGGGGTCGCGCCTCGTGTCCACGACGATCACCAACGCGGAAGGGGTCAACGCGTGGGCTACCCGCGGGAAGGACGGCCGCACGCGGGTGTTGTTCATCAACGAGAGCCTGGACCGCCGCACGGTGGCGGTGCCCTCGGTCGGCGGCCGGACGGCGACGCTCGAGCGGCTACGCGCGCCAGCGCTCACCAGCACATCCGGGGTCACGCTCGGCGGCCAGAGCTTCGGGACAAAGACCACGACGGGCCTTTTGGCCGGACGCTCGCGGATCGCCACGCTGACCGCCAGTCACGGCGAGTACGAGTTCACGCTGCCGGCGGAGAGCGCCGCGCTCATCACCTACTGATCGAGCTAACGTTGAGCCATGCCCGTCCTGGAAGCACGGGGCATCGTCAAGACGCTCGGGGTCGGACGAGCGGAGCGCCGGATCCTCGACGGGGTCACGCTCGAGGTCGACGCCGGCGAGGTCGTGGCCGTGCTCGGCCGCTCGGGGAGCGGCAAGTCGACGCTGCTGCACCTGCTCGGCGGACTAGATCGCACCGATGCCGGCCAGATCGTCCTGGCCGGAAACGACATCACCCGCCAGCGGTCCCGCGCGCTCGCGAAGACCCGGCTGCGCCACGTCGGGTTCGTGTTCCAGGCGTTTCACCTGATCGAGGAGCTGAGCGGCGAGGAGAACGTGCTGCTGCCGGCGCGGCTCCCGGGCGCGGGACGCGGCGGCGAGCGCCGCGCGCGGCGGCTGATCGGTGAGCTCGGGCTAACCGAGATCGCCGGGCGCCGACCGCACGAGCTCTCGGGCGGCGAACAGCAGCGGCTGGCCATCGCGCGGGCGCTGGTCAACGACCCCGAGCTCGTGCTCGCCGATGAGCCGACCGGCAACCTCGACCAGGAGAACGGCGCCACCGTGCTCGGGCTCCTGCGTAGCCTGCGCCGCCGCGCGGTGGTGATCGTCACGCACGAGCCCGAGGCGGCGGCGATCGCCGACCGCGTGCTCCATCTGCACGATGGCCGGCTGCGGCTCGAAACGCCAGACGATGTCCGGCTGAGGGAGCCCGCCTGAGGGCAGCGCTGGCAGACGCACGCCACGGAGTGAGGGTCAGGCGCCGGCGCTCGCTCCTCACCGGCCTGGGCATCGCGCTGGCCGCGGCGATGCTGGTGGCCGCGCTGGTCGTGTCGGACAGCCTCGGGTTCGGCTTCAACCGCGCGGCGAAGGCGGCCGACCTCCCCGACATCATCGTCCGCTTCAACCCGGAGAGCTCGAGCCGGGTGGCCCAGCACATCGCGGCGCTGCCCGACATCGCGGCCTACTCGCTCCGGCAGGAGGTGACCGACGTCAACCTTCAGGCCGGCGATCAGTTCGCGAGCAACGGCGACGTCGAGGTGGTGAGCGCCGGCCCGCACGGCTACGCGATCGTCGCCGGCCACGACTTCTCGGATCGCCCCGGCGAGGTGATCGTCGAGAAGGGTCTGGCCGACGCGTGGGGGCTCAAGGTCGGCGGCACGCTCGACATCGACGGCCTCGGCCAGCAACGGATCGTCGGCTTGTCCGAGAGCCCGGACAACGTGTCCTATCCGCTCGCCGTGCCGCGGGTGTACATCTCGGCGGCGGCGCTCCGGGCTCAGCCCAACCCGCAGGTGAACCTGGCCGAGATCTGGCTGCGCGACCCGGCCAACCTGAACGAGGTGCTCGTCCAGGCCCGCGCCACGAGCTACGGCCTGCAGAATCTGCGGTTCGTCACGCGCGATGGCGTGCGCATCCTGCTCGACCAGGCGGCGGGGATCGTGATCGACCTGCTCGTCGCGCTTTCGCTGATCGCGCTCGCCACCGCCGGCGTGATGCTCGCCGCGTCGGCCCGGGCCGAGGTCCAGCGGCGTCTGCGCGCGATCGGGGTGCGGCGTGCGGTGGGAGCCTCGCGCGGGCACCTGGCGCTCGCGCAGGCGTTCGAGGCGCTGTTCGTCGCCGCGCCCGCCGCCACCCTGGGCGCGGTCGGCGGCGTGATCGCGACCTACGGCCCGACGAGCCGGCTGCTCGTCCTGCTCAACGAGCCGGCGCCGGGCGCGGCGCTGCTCCCGGCGCTGATCGCCGCCTGGCTGGCGGCGATCGCGATCCCGGTGCTCGCGGCGGCCTGGCCGGCCTGGCGCGCCGCCGGCCGGCCCCCGGTGGGGTTGCTGCGCGGCGCCGAGCTCGCGCGGGGACGACGTGGCACCGGCCGGTTCGTTAGGCACCGGGCCGGGCTGACGACGCTCGGGGTACGGCTCGCCGGCGCCCGCCGCACGCGCCTGATCGCCACCGCGGCGACGCTCGGCTTCTCGACCGCATTCGTCCTGCTGATGCTCGCGCTCGCCTCGGCGCTGAACACGCTCGAGACCGACCCGGGCGCGCTCGGCAAGCGCTACCAGCTGACCGCGAACCTCCCGCCTTCGGCCGTCAAGCACGTGGAGGCCATCGCCGGCGTGCAGGCGGCCGCGCCCCGCTACGAGACCGAGGCGGTCGACTCGTTCTCGCTGGGCGAGACGATCGACGTGATCGCCTATCCGGGCAACCACACGATCTTCGAGGCGCCGCCGCTGGTGTCGGGCCGGCGGCTGCGGGGCGAGCACGAGGCCGAGGTCGGGCTGGGGTTATCGCAGGCGCTCGGGCTGACGCCCGGGGCCACGCTCGCGATCCAGCTCGACTCGGGCGCCGAGCTGCGGCTGCAGGTGGCCGGCGTGGTCAGCTCGCTCGACGACGACGGCCGCGTCGCCTACGTTCCGGCCGGCGCGCTGCTGGCCGCGGATCCGTCCGCCGCCGACAGCGAGCAGCTCGCCGTCCGGCTGAAGCCGGGCGCGAACGCCGGCGCAGTGGGCGCCGCGCTCGGGCCGAGCGCGGCGTCGGCCAGCACCGCGATCGGTCGCGGCGTGCCGCTGGTGGCCGTGCTTCGCTCGATCCTGCGCGCGGTAGCGATCGTGGACGGTCTCGTCTGCCTGTATGCGCTGGTCCAGGCGTGCGCGCTGACCGTCCAGGAGCGCCGGCGGACCGTGTCGGTGCTGCGCGCGTTCGGCGCGGGTGCTCCCGCCGTGCGGCGCCTGCTGAGCGGAGCCGTGATCGCGCTTGTCGTTCCCGCCGCGGCGCTCGGCGTGGTGCTCGAGCGCCTCGTGCTCGGGCCGGCGCTCGCGCGCCTGGCCGCGAGCTACGTGACGCTGTCGCTCGGAGCGAGCGGGGTGGAGATCGGCCTGGTCGTGGCCGGACTCGTGCTGGCCGGCGCGGTGGCGGTGATCTGGGTCGCGTACCAGACGACGCGCGAGAGCGTGATCGCGGGGATGGCCGGATCGTGATCACCCGCCGCGAAGCGATCATCCTGGGCGCCGGCGCGCTGATCACGGCGGGCTGCGGTGGCGCGCAAACGGCCACCGCCCCCACCGGCTCGACGATCGCCTCCACGTGGGCCGACCCCGGCGGCACCGGCACGCTGCGCGTCGGGCCGGGCGAGCCGCTGATCGCGCGCACCGACCTCGGCCCGGTCCGGCCCGCCACCGGCGTGATCGCCACGCTCGCCCACGTCACCGACGCCCATGTCCTCGACGCCTCCTCCCCGGCGCGGGTCCCGTTCCTGGCTCGCCTGGGCGATCCGTTCGAGTCGACCTTCCGCCCGCAGGAGACGCTCACCGCGCAGGTCCTCGCCGGCGCCACCCGCGCGATCCGGGCGCTCGCGCCCGACGCGGTGATCCAGGGCGGCGACCTGATCGACAACGACCAGCGCAACGAGCTGTCGTGGGCGTTGCGCGTGCTGACGGGCGGGGTGGTCCGCCCCGGCAGCGGGCGCGACGGGTACTACGGCGTCCAGCTGGCGTCAGACCCGGATCCGTTCTACTACCGCCCCGATCTCGACGCACCCGTGCACCCCGGGCTGCTGCAAAGGGCGGTCGCGCCGTTCGGGACTCCCGGCCTCCGCGGGCCCGTCCACCCGGTGCTCGGCGACCACGACATCCTCGTGGCCGGCGAGCTCGTCCCCACGCCCGAGACCCGCGCGCTCGCGATCGGGGACGAGGCGCTGTGGGAGCTCCCGCCGGGCCTGACCGTGCCGCCGGGCACGCAGCTGACCGCCGGCGGCTCGCCGGACGGGCCGCCGCTGCCCGGCCTGGTCAACCATTTCCTGGCCCAGGCGCTGGCCGGTGCCAAGGTTCGCGTGCCGGCGGATCCGCGCCGGCAAGAGATGGCCGCCGACGAGGTGACGTCCGCCCTGCGGCGCGGCAGTCCTACAAGTCTGGATTATTCCGCGGACGTCGGACGCGATCTGCGCCTGATCGTGCTCGACCTAGCCCGCCGCGCCGGCGGCTCGGGCGGTCTCGTCCGCCCCGACCAGCCTGGCTGGTTAGCCGACCAGCTCTCGGAAGCGGGCGGGCGGTGGGTGGTCGCGGTCTCGCATCAGCCGCTCGAGAGCTCTGCGGGCGGCGAATCGCTGCTGTCGCTGCTCGACTCCCACCCGCGCGTGATCGCCGCCCTGTCCGGTCACACGCATCGCAACTCGATCCAACCGCGCGCCGGTTACTGGCTGATCAACACCGCGTCGCTGATCGACTATCCCCAGCAGGCCCGCGCGCTCCGGATCGTCCGCACCGCCGGTGGCGGCGTCGCGATCCAGACCTGGATGCTCGACCACACGTTCCCCGGCGACCTCGGCGCGATCTCCCGCCAGCTCGCCTACCTCGACGCCCAGGGCGGGCGGCCCATGGGGTTCGCCGGCAGCACGCTGGACCGCAACGTGACCCTCTACCGCGCCGGGTCATAACCCCGCACTCGCCGCCCCGCCGGCGGTGAATGCGGATTCAGCGCCATATATGGCTCATCTGGGCGCGTTCGGCAATCGCGGGCGGTCGAGCGCGGGGTTGTGACCCCTCGTGGAGATGGGCCTCGCTTCGCTCGGCATCCGTGGGGCCATGTACCCCGTCCGGACGGTGACGGCTACGCCGCCGGGCGCCCGCGCCCGCGCCCGAGGTCGTGAACGCGACGGGGTACCCGGCCCGTTCGTGGACGCGACCACTGACGGGACGGGTACCCGGCCCGTTCGTGGACGCGACCACGGACAGGATGGGGTACCCGGCCCCACGGACGTCGCCGAAGGCGACCCCTAATTAACCACGGTCTCGATCGTCTCGATCGGCTCGAGCTGCGAGATCTCCGACCGGCGGTTCTCCCAGTGGGGCGGGATGCACATGTGCGTCCCGAGCTCCTCCTCGGACTCGTCGATCAGGAATCCCTCCGGCGTGCCGTAGGCGATCTCGACGAGCAGGCCGCCCGGGCTGCGGCAGTACATCGAGAAGAAGTAGCCGCGGTCCTTGGGCTCGGAGACGTCGGTGAAGCCGAGCCCGACGATCCAGTCCTTGACCTCCTGCTGGTTGGCCGCCGAGACGACGTCGAACGCCTGGTGGTGGATCGTGCCCTCGCCGAAGTTCCACGTGCCCTGCGGCAGATCGGGCTCCTCGACCAGCTCGAGCATCCTCCCGTACCCCTGCTCGTCGCCGATCTGGAACTGCTGGTGCTTGCCCTCGGAGGACAGCAGCGAGCCGCCCATGCCCTCGGTGACGAAGAAGCTCATCGTGTCGGGCTCGCGCACCGAGGTCGTCGTGCCGTACGCGCCGCGGATCGCGTGGTCGGCCGGGACGATCGCGTCGTAGGGATCGCGGTCGTCCGGGTGGGGGTCGGCGACGATCTGGTACTCGATCCCGCACGGATGGCGGAAGAACAGGCGCTCGGTCCCGAACCGCTCTCCGGGCTCGTGGTCGATCTGGAACTCGGACAGGCGATCGGACCAGAACCCGATCGAGCCGACCGGCACGGACAGGTTCAAAGACTTGGCCTGGTTGGTTCCGCGCTTGCCCATCCAGCCGGCCTGGCGGTAGGGGAACGCGGTGAGCAGCGTGCTCGCGTCACCGAGCCGATTCCCGTAGTAGAGGTGGTAGATCGGGATCTCGCCGTCGAACAGGACGGTCTTCTTGACGCTCTTGAGCCCGAGCACCCGCACGTGGAAGTCGTAGTCCTCCTGGGCGCCGCCGACGCAGAAGGTCAGGTGGTGCGTGCCGCGAATGAAGCCCCGCATGTGGCGTCTCCTCTTCCTCGTGATGGTGGCGGGCCGATTTTAACTTCGCCCGAGTTGCCAATCCGCGAACACGTTGCCCGGGACGACCCACGCTTCGCCGCTGCGCGCGAGACCGCCGACCGCTTCGAGGACACGCGCCGTCCCGGCCGCCCAGGCGTCGTCGAGCATCAGGAAGGGGTGGAGGATCAGGGTCCGAAGGCCGCCAGCGCCGATGTGTTCGATCAGCCGCTCGGCCAGCTCGGGCGGCGGCACCGGTGTCTCGGGGTCACCTCGGGAGGCGCGCAGCGGTGCGAAGCTGCCCATCAGGTGATAGGCGTCGACGAGCTCCCAATCGAACGGCACGTAGGCCAGCCCGTCCTCGATCCGCACATCCCCGCCGGCGGGCGAGCACCACGTGAAGGCGCGCTCGCGCAGAAGCTCGGGTGAGCTCGCGGTCAGCTCCCCGCCGGGCGGGCGGAAGCCCCGGACCGACAGCCCCAGCGTCTCGAACGCGCGCAGTCCGCGAGTCAGCACGTCAGCTTCCTCCTGCCGCGACAGCTCGGTCCACTGCTCGTGCGACCAGCCGTGATGCCCGACCTCGTGGCCGCGGGCGGCGATGCCGGCGACCGCCTCGGGGTACAGCTCGCAGTTGATCGCCTCGACGAAGAACGTGGCCTTCAGGCCGTGGCGGTCGAGCTCGTCGAGCAGCCATGGGAGCGCCCGGGTCACCGACGGGTCGTGACGCGTGGGCGCCGGCTGCTCACCGCGCTCGAGCGCGCTCGCCTCGCCGAGGTTGTCGATCGTGAGCACGAGCGCGCTCGGAAGCTGCTGCGGCCCGAAGCCGTCCACCCGCGCCATCGTAGGCGCCCATGCCGTGAACGGCTCAGCCGATCTGGACGTCCAGATCGTGGAGCGTCGACCCGATCTGGACGCCGAGAACCCAGCGGTCGAAGCGCTGGTCCAGCCCGTCTGGGATCGTGACCCCCTGCGCCCACCGGTCGCGGCCGACGGAAGCGAACCACTGATCGTTGCCCGCGGGTGAGACGGGCGACGGTGCCGCGTCGACGTAGCGAGGTCTGACCGGAGTGCCGTCGACCACGATCGTGTACGTGTGCCCGGGCGTGATCAGGAACGTGCCGTCCTTGTAGGTGGCCCCCTCGAGGTACAGACCCAACGTCCGGTACGTGATGGTCGCCGTGGCCGTGTTCCCCGCCCGGCTGGTTGCCGTCGCGGTTTCCCGCACCGTGGTCACGTCGAGACCCTGGCCGCTCGTCGACTCTCGGCGGTGGAGCTTGCACGAGGCGATCCCGGACACCGGGTCCTTGGCCACGCAGCGCACGGAAGAGACCGCCCCGCCGTAGGTGGCGCCGGCACGGATCCCACTGAGCTTGACGCTCGGCTTGGTCTGATCGATGTCGATGCCCGACACGACAAACGTGGCGGCACCGCCATCCGTCGCGGTGATCGTACGGGTGACGGACTGAGCCGCCCCGTTGGACGCGAGCTGGACCGGCGAGGGGCAGGCGGCGGTCAGCGGCGCGCCGGCGGTCGTGCACGTGAACGTGATCGTTACGCGCGAGCGGTACCAGCCGTAATGCGTCTTGGGATGGGCGCTCGAGAGCGACGCGACGATCGTCGGATCGCTGCGCGACGTCGAGGCCGATGACCCGGTGAAGTCAGTGTCACCCGAGTACGTGGCGGCGATCTGGTGGGTCTTGCCGGACGGCACGGTGTACGCCAGCGTGGCCGTGCCGTTCGACAGCGTGGCGCTGCCGATGGCGCTGCCATCCACTGAGAAGGTGACCGTGCCGGTTGGCGTCCCCGCCCCCGGCGCGACCGGCGCCACGGTGGCGGTGACCGAGCTGGGCTGGACCGCGACCGCGGTTGTGCTCGCGGCCTGATCGACGGTCTGGGTCGTCGACGCCGAGCCGGGCGCGTAGACCGAGGTGTCGGCCGGCGTGAACATTGCGCTCACCGTATGGGCGCCGGGCGTGGTTTGGATGTCGGCGCTGGCTGCCGTCCCACCGGGGCCGACGGTCACCGGCGCGCCGAGATTCTGACCGTCGAGCTGGAACTGGACGGTGCCGGCCGGCGTGCTGGCATCCGCCTCCGTCACGGTCGCGGTCAGCGTCGCCGGCTGGCCGAACACGACGGTGGCCGGATTGGACAGCGTGACCGTCGAGGCCACGGCGCCGACGGTGACCGTCTGCGAGACCGGCGACGCCGCGGCGTAGGTTCCGTCGCCGCTGGCCGCTTGGTTGGCGTCGACCACGCACGTGCCGGCGTGCGCGAAGCTCACCGTTCCCGTGTCCAACCCGGTTTGCGAGACCGTGCAGGCGTCGGCCGGCGACGTGCCGGGGCCGGCGCTGAACAGGACCGGGTTGCCGGAGCCGCCACCGGTGGCCGACAGGGGGGCCGAGCCGCCCGCGGTGGCGCTCGGTGCCAGCGGCGCGAAGGTGATCGTCTGCGTGATCCCCGTGTAATGGGCGTATAGCGTCGCGGCGAGAGGTCCGCTTCCGCCCAGCGCGCTCGAGAGCGCCGAACCGTTGGTTACCTGGGTGCCGCCCGACGCGGCCGTGAACCAGCCCGTGAACGTGCCGCCTGCCGGCGGCGTCGGCCCGGCAGGCAAGGATTGGCTCGAAGCGCTCACCGACCCCGCGTACACGTACATGTTGCCGGGGGCCGAGCTCGAGCCGCCGTTGACGTTGAACGACAGACCGTAGTTGTTCGGGTCGACCAGGAGGCTGGTGCTGCCGTCTCCGTCGCCGTTGTCGGACACCGACCCGCCCGAGCCGAGCACGATCGCGCCGGTGTTGTCGACCGTCCCATCTCCCGTCAGCGAGCCGTTCAGGTCGATCGTGCCGCTGTTGGCGGCGGTCACGCCCGACGGCACCATGAGTGTGCTGCCGGAGGGGATCGTCAGATCCCCGGCGTTGGTGAGCGAGCCGAAGCTGCCCGGCGTCTGGAACTGGCTTGCGCCGATCGCCTCGCCTCCGCCACTTGCAGTCACCTGTGCGCCGCTGGCGATCTGGACCGTGGCCCCGTCGCCGCCCGGCGCACCGGAGGCTACCCCGTAGCCCCCGCCGATCCCGACGCTGGGGAGTCCGCCCACGCCCGTCGCGGTCACGCTGCCGCCGTTGATCGTGACGCTCCCGCCGGCGCCGCCCGCGGTCTCGCCTCCCCCGCCGCCGATCGCCGCCGTCTCGCCGGTCGAGGTAACGGTGCCGCCGTCGATCGTCACCGTCGCCCCAGCCCCACCGCTCGTGCCGCCCGTGGTGCTTGGACCGCCTCCGATCCCGGCCGCGCCGACTCCACCGGTCGCCGTGACGCTCCCGTTCTCAATGGTGACCGTGCCGCCCGCTCCACCTACGGTGTTGCCCACGCCGCCGCCAATCCCGGCTCCTCCGGTGCCGCTCACACCGGTCGCGGTCACCGCACCGCCGTTGATCACAAGGGTGCAGCCCGCGCCGCCGGTGACCGAGCCGTCGCCACCGCCGATCCCGGCCCCGCTGCTGCCACTCGTCGCGTTCACGGTGCCGCCGTCGATGGTGAGCGAACCGCAGTCGTCCCCAGCCCCACCGCCGATTCCTGCGGCGCTGGTGCCGCCCGTCACGGTCAGCGTGCCGGGCGTCCCGCTCGACGTATCCTCGATCGTCAACGCGTCACCGGTGGCGACCGCGATCGCGGCATCACCGTCGGCTGGGCTATCGATTTCCAGGCTGAAGCCGTTCAGGTCGAGCGTGACCGCGGTGCTGCCGACGGTCAGGCTGTCGCCGGCCGGAGCCGTGATGTCGGCGCACAACGCGACCGCCCCGCCGTTCGTGAACGCGGTCGACAGATCGCTCCAATCGGACACCCCCGTGCAGGCCGCGCTGGCGGCGGTGGGGAGGGCGGCGAACAGTCCGGCGAGGGCCAGCCCCGCCACCACGAGCAGCTTCCAGCGTTTCATTTTTGCCCCTAAGTTCGGGTCGGAGACGTCGTGGCGGTCCTTCGCGCGCCCGTCCGTCCTGGTCTTGCGCCGACGGCAACCTAGCAGAGGCGTCAAACGGGTCGAGGCGAGTCGATTGGCGCGCTGTGGCAATACTTCCCGCAGATGACGCCCTCAGATGGAGCATCTCGAATCGCCCTCGTGACCGGCGGCGCCGGCGGGATCGGCCGCGCGGTCGTCGCCGCCCTGGCCGCCGGCGGGCACCAGGTGGTATCGGGCGACATTGCCGACGGCGCCGTCCCCGACGCGGCCCTGTCGCTCCACCTCGACGTGACCGACACCAACTCAGTCGACGAGGCGGTCACGCGCGCCGAGCGCGAGCTTGGCCCGATCGGGATCCTCGTCAACGTCGCCGGCTGGGACGAGTTCCACCGCTTCCTCGAGAGCGACGAGGAGTTCTGGGACCGGATCATCGACCTCAACTACAAGGGCTGCCTAAGGGTATGCCGCCGGGTCGTGCCCGGGATGGTCGAGCACGAGTACGGACGCGTCGTGAACGTGAGCTCGGACGCCGCCCGGGTCGGCTCATCCCAGGAGGCCATCTACGCCGGTGCCAAGGCCGCCCAGGTGGCGTTCGCCAAGACGCTCGCGCGCGAGGTCGCGCGTCGCGGCGTGACCGTCAACAGCGTGTGCCCGGGACCGACCGACACGCCGCTGCTCCAGGGCATGATCGGGTCGGGCGCGGCCGGCGCGAACATGATCGAGTCACTCCGGCGTGCAGTGCCGATGCGGCGAATTGGGCAACCCGAGGATGTCGCGGCTGCCGTGGCGTTCCTCGCGTCCGACGCCGCGGGCTACATCACCGGCCAGACCCTGTCGATCAGCGGGGGCCTGACGATGG
>Ga0335075_10005438_pt1 | contig 19794 bp, 24 predicted proteins | sample Lox_Sample_24_FD_206723 | JGI IMG/M metagenome (GOLD analysis project Ga0335075, IMG submission 206723) | Soil microbial communities from Loxahatchee National Wildlife Refuge, Florida, United States - Lox_Sample_2.4 | ecosystem: Environmental > Terrestrial > Soil > Wetlands | place: USA...
AGAATGGGCACACTTCAAATCAAGCGTGGTCGCGACGGCATCGAGATCGGAGTCGAACAAATCGCTGTAAGTGTCCAGGGTGATCTTGGCTGACTTGTGGCCGAGCATGCGGGAGAGCGCGAGCACATTCACCCCGAGGCTAATTGAGATCGAGGCGCACGTGTGCCTCAAATCGTGCGGCGTGATGGCCTGTACGCCAGCAGCTTTGACCGCCCTGGTAAACCATCCGTTGGAAGACTTCGGCCGCGGCAGATAGCCGCCATCCGGCCCGGCGAACACCAGATCGCCAGGTTCCTTGCCCGCGCACTGCATCGACAGCTCGTCGAGCACGAACGCCGGCACCGGCACCGAGCGGGCGTCGCCGCCTTTAGTCGGGCCGACAGCATGCCGAGCGCCGATCTGTACCGCGTTGTCATGGACGCTTAGCCGACGACGTAGGAACTGGACATCACGCACCCGCAGCCCGATCGCTTCACCCCAGCGGATGCCGGTGTAAGCCAGCGTCAGCACCAACGCCCCATGCTGCCCTGACTCGGCCGCCAGTCGGGCGACATCGTCAACTGTGAGGTACACCCGGCGCTTACCGGCCTTGCGCGGTAGGTTCTCCACGCCGCGGCTCGGGTTCGCGGCCAGGCGCCGCGCCTTCACCGCATCATCAAGGATGCCACCCAGCACCCCGTAGGCGCGGACAACAGTGGTCGCCCCCGACGACTTACGCATGGTGGCTATCCACCGTTCCACCGCGGCGAGGTCGACGTCTGCGACCCGCGTGGTTCCCCATGCCGGTTTGACGTGGATACGCCACGCTGATTCAAGGGTCCGGTAGTTCGACGGGGCGACGTCAGATTCCTTGCGCGACAGCCACGCTGGGGCCAGCTCGCCGACCGTAATCATCCCGAGACTCGGCGCCACATAGGCCCCGGTCATCTTGTCGACCTCGACCGTGGACGCGAACTCCTGCGCGTCACGCTTCGTCTTGAAGCCGCGCTTCTTGGTCGATGTGCGCTGCGGTGTCCGGTACCGAACCATGTACCGCGTCAACGGCTTTAGAGGTTTTCCGTCCGCATCTTTGCGAGGCAGTTTGTAGGACTCAATCGTCGCCATCGGAATCCCCCTGTGGGACAGAATCGGCCACGTCTATAGGGTAGAAGCGGAGGGTACCGGCGTCGCCGCCGTGTTCATCGACAAGGCGCTCCTCCCGCGCTGGCGCCCCCTTCATCAGCTCATCGAAGAATTCACGCACCCGCCAGCTCGGCCACGCATTCGCGATGAAGTTCACCAGAGAAACCTCTTCCGATATCGGCCGGGCGTGAGCGAACCACGACCATGCTCTGGCGGCAGAGACCGGATCGGGGTGGCCCGTGACGCTGACGGCGTCCTGGCCGGTTTTCGCATCGGGCATCAACAAGGTAGCCGGCGAAACGCCGAGTGCGGCAGCCAGCGCCAGCAGATCGTCCACGTCGACCCGGCGCTTGCCCTTCTCGATCTGGTCGACGGCACTGTGTCCGAGTGGGCGCCCGACCTCCCCGAGTTTCGTCGCCAGGCCCCGTAACCCCAGGTTCTGGCCTATGCGCAGGCGCTTGACGTTGGCGCTCACGGTCTCCGCGGTCGCGTCACGCTGTACCGCGTTTGTACCCATGTTGGAGACAATACGGCGCAAGCTTGCGATATGCAACTGCGTCCTGTATTACTGACGTAAAGGAGCAAGAATGACACGCTTCGTATTTAAGTTAGATACAGGAGAGCTGAGCATGGAAAACGACCTGATCCCGGCGTCGGGCATGAAGGACATCGTGCCCGGTACAACCGATCAGTTTTGGGCGACGAAGCGGCATAAGGGCGGCGGCCCCGAGTACATCAAGCTTGGCCCGCGCAAGGTGTATTACCGCCGCTCCGCAGTCGAGGCATGGCTAGCGGCCAACCGTTACGCCCGCACCGACATCAAGGTGAGCGCTGGCGTCGCATGAGTCCTCCGACACGAGAAAAGCCGGCCCCCAGCCAGGGCCGGCCATCTCTTAACAACATCGCTGCCAATCATTCTAACGGCCCCGGGCGTCAGTTGCACGCGCGGCGCGGCGCGTCGTTACGGCTGCCGATGCTGGAGTCCGGTTGTCGTGATCCGTGGCGCTATGGGCCGATGACCACCAGCTACGAGGCCGCAGCAGCACATCTGCTGGAATGCGGCCTACTGCCGGCCCCGAACATGCCTGCGCTCAGGGCGATGTGGAGGCGCCGCGGTGAGAGCCAGCGCGCGGCCTACGAGATCTGCGAGCGTTGGGGTCTGATCCGTGACTGACGCGCGACACCCGGAACGGTGGCTGAACGACCGTCGCATCCAACAGCTATCGAGCGAGGCCTTCTTCGCGTTCTCCAACGCGCTCCTCTGGTCGGTCTCGAACCGGACCGATGGCATTATCAAGCACGCCGACCTCGAGCTGATACCCCGCTGCAAATCCGGCCACGCCGACGAACTTGTCGAGTCCAAGCTATGGAAGCAGCGGCGCGACGGATGGCTGATCGTCGACTACAGGGCCACGCAGCGGAGCCGAAAACAACTCGAAAACGACGACAAATATCGCGAGCGTGAGCGTGAACGTGTCGCACGTGTACGCGCGTACAAACGAGAACAATCGCAGGTCAGCGAGTTTGACGACCTTAACGTACGCACTGATGTACGCGCGTACGAACGCACCGACTGTATAGGACAGGGCTTTACGCAAGATGCCTGGAAAAAGAAACCAAACTACGTAAGCGACACCGCCGCTTTTGAACCGCCGGCCGTCGATCCCGATGGCTTCCCACTGGACGGTGCCTGATGCACCCCAACTACGTCACGAAGGCCTGCAATTGCAGGCCACTCAGGATGTGCCCATTCTGCAAAAAGTGGCTCAAACCGTCCAAGCCAAAGGAGGGACAGCCGTGAGCTACGACGAGCGCTGGTTGCCCATCCCTGGCTGGGAGGGTTGGTACAGCGTCAGCTCGCTCGGCCGCGTCAGAAGTGAGCAGCGCAAGATTGTGCGACGCGACAACGTCACCATCGTGATCCAGGAGAAGCCACGCAAGGTCATCACGTGGTCCAACGGTCGCAAGACGGTGCGGCTGCGTCGCGACGGTGAGCAGTTCACTTTGCGGATCGACTGGCTAATGGACGAGATGTTCGGTCGGAAGTGACTAAGCGCATGGTCACCATCGGCATTCGAACACGTTGCTCGCGCGCCATGTCTAATAACGCGCCCATCCAGGGTGGTTCAACGATGACCATCGACCAATCCCTCGCCATCCGGCAGTCGCTATTGTACACGCAAAACCGCTGGTCAGAGGCTTGCTTAGCCATGGTAACCGGTGGGGGGTGTCAAATCCCTCCATCAAATCAAGATCAAGCGACCCCCCCAGGCTGGTCAGCGCGCCGACGAGTTTGCGAATTTGCCTTTTTTTCGCCCAAAACCCTATTCGCGCAGGCCATCCCGAATTCGTGTCTAATAACAAACCCCGGAAATGGAGACCAATGAGGTACACCCCGAGTGAGTGCCCGAAGTGCGGCAATGAGCTAGCAAAGAGTGCCAGAGGGGGCCGCCCGACGCGGTGGTGCGGCGACGGTTGTAAGCGCTCCGGTGAGGCTGAGATGGCCCGGCTACAGGCGCTGCTCCGCAAATTCGAGGAGGGCCGCGGCGTGGAGCTGCTGCGCGGCGATTCGGTATCGCCGCGGCGGCAGAGGGTCATTGCCGAGATGCAGGCCCGCTACGATCACCTGGCCGGCGTGCCGGAGCGAAAGGAATCAGTGAAATGAATGACGCAGCGATCGACGCCATCCAGAATTTCACCCAGGCTGTCACCCGGCTGGTAGTCGACAAAGACGGCATCGAGGGCACTCCGACGCCGGACATCGAGGCGGTGCTGTTGACGCTCCCTGCAGTTCGCCAGGCCATCGAGGAGAACCCGGACTACCCGCAGATCGCGCCGCTGCGCCGCGCGGTGGCGGCAACCGAGGTGCTGCTGACGACGCTGACCGTGATAGAGGAGAACAACAACCAGGCCATCGTGATCGAATGGGCTCTGGCGTGGCGCGAGTGGATTCAGGCACGGCTAGACGCAGCGAATGGCACCGATGTAAGCTGGTAGTAGCTGCGCCGGGACTACGGCCCTGACAAAGCTACTGACCGCCGCCGAGACCGTGCCGCGCTACGGCCCCGCACCTGCCTCGACCGCCGCCAGTGGGATGTGTTCCTACGAGACAACCGAAGACGACCCCGGCTTTTACGTACACAAATAGGCCGGCTCGATTCTTCGTTCCCCAATTCTTGTGACCTAAGGGTTTAACTAATGAATGAAGCGATGCTGCGCCAGCGTGCGCAGAATTTGAAAGCTGAGGTCGGCACCAAGACCGCCGACTTCGAAGCGGGCCGAATCGAGCCCGCGCAATTCAAGTCGTTCATCGACAAGGCCGTGGAGGAATCCGGCGAGATCGAAACCACACTGAAGGCGCTGGAGGGCGGGAACCGGTTCATGGCGAACCAGGATGCCGCGTTCACGCATCTGCACAGTGGTGGCTCGCTGGACTCGTACACCCCGTACGGCGCGTCAACGAAGGCATTCCAGCCGTCTGCGGCGCAGAACGCCTACAGCGCGAACGACGGCGCCAAGTGGCGCCCGGGCTCGCCGCTGGACGGTTCGGCCGATGTTGCCGCGATGTGGAAGGCGGCGTTCGACGCCGGCCGCGCGGGTCAGGGCTTCCGTTTCGAGATTCAGGCCAAGGGCACGCCAGGGTTCGCCGAGCAGATCCGGGTGAAGACCAACGGCTCACCGGTGGCCGATGGTGTCGGTTCCGGGTCGATGGGCGGACCGCCGTGGAACACCCAGCCGACCGGTATCCCCCCGGTGATGGAGCCGGGCCTGACGCTGATCTTGCCGTTGGAGCCCGACGACGTCTTCAGCCATCTGTCCGGTCTGGCTCTTGACGTTCCGGCCATCGAGTTCATGGCTCACACTGGCGACACGAACACCGCTTCTCCGGCGGTGGTCGCCGAGCTGGGCACGATGGAGGACGTCGGGCAGACCTGGGCGCCGACGCTCATCACCCCCACCAAGATCGCCAGCCAGGGATCGCTGTCAATCGAGGCGATGCAGGACGTCAAGTTCCTGCAGTCGTTCGTACCTTCCGAGCTGTCACGCCTGCAGGTGAACAAGCGCAGCGACTACGTGATCAACGGCGGCACCGAGGACGGCCCCTCCGGTTTTACGGGCATCTTGGCTATCAGCGGGACGCTCACCAGGGACGTAGGCAGCGACACTCCGCTGGATGCGATACAGAAGTCGTTTAATGATTTGCGTACCGGAACCGCCTTCGCCACAGCGGACCTCGTGCTGATGAACCCGACGAGCTGGAATAGTGTGAAACGTCAGAAGTCGACAATCGGCACCTACCTGCTCGACCCCAATCCCGCTACAGGAGTGGTCGATTCACTGTGGGGCACCAAGGTCGTCGTGAACACCTGGGTGCCTGCCGGCACCGCCATCGTTTTGGACACGAACAAGTCGCTGGTCGCATGGCAGCGGTCTAGCCTCGTGATCGAGACGAACATGTACGGCGACGGCTGGGACAACGGCTACTGGCAGTACCGGGCCTGGGAGCGTATCGGCCTCGGTGTGCGGTGGGCCGCGGCGATCAACATCGTTACTGGGTTGCCGACCTCCTAGCATCATGGAAGTTACTGTCGCAGAAGCGATTAACGGGTGCGGTGTGCGCGTCGTTCACGATGGGCGTGCACACTCTCCCGGTGACATCACTGACGTTCCGCAGGACGTTGCGCTGGACTGGATTCGGCGTGGCTGGGCTACCGGCGAGCTTCCACCGCCCCCGACAAGCATCACAGTCGAGGAGTTCAGGCGAAAGGCCCGGCCGAAGCCGGTTCGTGCTCGCCGCGAGCCCGTGGTCTTCATGGGAGGAGAAACAAAGTGACCGAACTGCAACCTACACCAAACCTGGGGGCCGGCGCCGACGGTGGCGCAGGCACTTTGGGCTACACACCTACCTACCCGTCGTCTTCGTTCCAGCAGCAGGCGAACACGATAGCGGGCGGCCAACCCATCTATTTCACGGACAGGGAACTTCCCGCGGATGCGCGTCTGCAGCCGCCGGCCTTCCTGCCCGGTGAGGCTGTCCGCTTCCTGCCCGGCGACCCTCCGCGGCAGCACCTTGAGGAGATGAACATCAACTATGGCTGATCAGCAAGCGTCGGCGGCTACCGTGAGCGTCGACACGACGGCGACATTGATCGCGACCATCCCGGCGAACACGGTAGCGGTCATCACCGGAACCGAGGCGTTCGTGATTGGAGGCTCTGGGGTGACCGCCAGCGACGGCTTCCCGGTCGCCGCGACAACCGTAACGACATTGCCCAAGAACGGCAGTCGGCCCGCAGACCTGTACGGCATCGTGGCGAGCACCACCAGCGACGTCTCGGTGTTGTTCTTCCCGGCCTAGACAAAGGAAGGATTCCAATGGCGGTTAGCACAGGCCAGGTGTCGGTCGGAACCACGGCCACCCAGTTGTTCACGACCGGCCCGGCGCCGATCGAGCGGGCGATCGTGTCCAGCTCGGCTGCGGCGTTTATCGGCGGTTCGGGCGTGACCACATCGACGGGGCTCCCAGTCCCGGCGAACACGCTAGTTGAGGTGCCTTTGACCGGCGCCGAAGACGACGCGGTCTATGCGGTGGTGTCGTCTAGCACGGCGACGGTGTCCTACTTCTTCGTCGCGTAAAACTCCCGCCCGGGGGCATTCGCCCTTTCAGGCCCCCCGGGCGGGCACATCCCCCAGACGTGTTGCCCGCCGACGCAGCCCGGCCCGGACGTCGGCGGCAACACCCCAAAACCGTTGGGAGAGTTGAGGAATGGCCTCAGACGATGACACGATTTGGGTGGAGGTTCGCGCACGCGCGGACGAGGCCTCATTCGATCAGGTAGAGCACACGCTGCGGGACAAGCTCAAGGGCGCCGCGGAGGGCGTCACTGACGGGTTTAGGGACCTGGAGGGCAAGCTCAAAGATCGCTTCGAGGGCTTGGGCGACGGCGTCAAAGATGTGCTCAAAGATGTGTTCTCCCATGAGCTTCCAAAGGAATTCGACACCGAGGGCATAGGCGACAAGCTCGGTTCGTCGATCGGCGACAAGATCGGATCGGCGCTGGGCAATAGTCTGCCAAAAGAGCTTAGTTCGATACTGGGCGGCACATTCGACAACATCGCCAAAGATCTTGGTGGCAAGCTTGGTTCGGCGATCGGTTCGGGCGTCAACGATCTGGGTAAAAGCTTTGGCGTGGACCTCGGCGGCATTGCCGATACGGTCGGGGATATCACTGACAAGGTGCGCGGCATCACCGACGCATACCACAGTGCCCACGACGCGATCACAAGCACAACTAGTGGCTTGACGGACGCGGCGGCCGGTTTCGCGGCGGGAAGCAAGGGCGAAGCGATACTGGGCCGTTTGGGCGGTCTTGCCGAACCGCTGGGGGTCGCCACCGGCGTGTCGGGTGCTTTCGATGCCGCCGATTCCTGGGTTCAGCAGATACAAAGTGCGCATCCGGGCGCAGCGCCGGTGACGGGGCCGCTGTCGGAATATCTCGGCTCGTTCGCCGCGCCATTTAGGGAAATGAAGGAAGGCTGGGACTGGCTCACCAAACCGCAGGCCCCCGAAGAAAGTTCAACCGACAAGCTGTACAAGGGCGTCTTCGGCGGTGGCGGCGGCACTACCTCAGCCGAAGAGGTCGAGGTCCAGTCCCAGATCGCCGACGTCTCAGCGGGAACCGTCACCCTCGGCGGCAACATTTCGCTACCGGCTGGCCTCGCGTCGGGTGGTGGCAGCCGTGGTTCGGAGGCGCTCTCCACGGCTGTCGGCAACAGCGGCGGTGCATCCGAGAGCGCGTTGTCGGGAATCACAGGGGATAGCGGAAGCTCTCTCGGGTCCAGTGGCTCATTTTCAGGCCTGGGCTTCTCCCAGGGCGGCGACGTCAACGGCCCCGGTCCCATCGGCCAAGATTCAGTCTTGGCGATGCTTGCGCCCGGCGAGCGTGTGCTGACTCCTGACCAAAACGAAGCCTGGAAGTCGATGCTGCACTTCGCCGGTGGCGGCAATGTGCCCGAGGCCCCTGCGGAACCTGCGCCCTCGTCTTCCGGTGATACCAATGACACCATCGGTGGCGCGGGCGCCGAGGATGCCGGTGGTGGCAGCGACCAGGGCAGCGATGGCGGTGCGCCCGGAACTGTTGGCGGCACACAGGCACCGGGTGCTGTCCAGGCGGCGTCCGACCAGGCCCAGGATGCCATCGGTCAGCCCGGTCAGAACGTCGTCGACCCGGCGCAGCGGGGAATCGCTGGCGGCACAAAGACATCCAAAGGCATTCAAGAGCAGAGCTACGGCTACGGCAAAGGCTTCCAGGTCACCGGCCAGGGTTTGATCGGTTTCGCCGAGAGCGCCCCGGGTGCGATTGCGCAGGCGGCGGCATCGGGTGCCAGCGGTGGCCCGGCCCCGGCTGGCATCGCGGCCGGCGCGGGCGCTGCGGCATTAACGTCGCTGTGGAACACCATCGGCCAGCCCGAGATGAACGAGGCGATCACTGAGGGCGTGAAGATCGGTGCGGATCTGTTGTCGGCCCCGGAGCAGGAACTCGCGGTCGGCGGTGAGAATTTCGAGAATTGGTCGCAGAAGCTGATCGGCGGCGAGATCGGCAACGTCACGAACCTGATCAACACCGCTGCCAACACGCAGGCGCCCCTTACCCCTCAGCAGGGCACCGGCACGCTGGGGCAAGCAGCGCAACCGGGCGGTCAGCAGGGCACCCTGGGCGGTCAGCCGTCACCGCAGGGCACGCCGAACGACCCGATGCACGTCAGTATCGTTGGCGGCCAGAGCGGCAGTGCCCAAAACAGCCAGATGAGCTATGTCGGCATGGATTCCTCGCAGCCACTCCCCGGATGATGGAGTGGTTCAGTTCCCGCAAATCTGCGGAAATCGAAGCACCTGAGATGAAACGACCCGCCACATGGGGAGCGTGGCGGGTCGCTCGGGAGGGCTAGTAATTTCGGAACTCTGTTCCCGATCTGCTAGGTCCTTACCTCCAGTGACCGTAGTTCGGGCAGTATAGGTCGATCGCGACGAACTCGGCCGAATCCGCTTGCTGCTTGGATAGCCCCTGTGCCATGTAGGCAGCCGTCGCTTTCCAGATTGAAAACCCGCTTGCCGCGTAGCCCTGGCTCATGGCGTCGCACGTGTCATGCGCGGCACCGATAAGGGCCTGCGGGTCACCCGTAACCCCATGTCGCGCCAGGACGGCCAGGTAATCGGCGTCGGCGTCGGCATGGGCCGCAGGCGCGGCAGCAATTGCGAGCGCGAACAGTAGCGCGACAATGCTTTTCCTCACAGCGCACCATCCTCGGCGACGCTGTTCATCCACGGCGCGCGTTTGTAGGCCCACCGTTCCGCGCTGTCCCGGTTGGGGCCGCTCCTGCAGAGCGTCGCGTGCACGGTTGGCACCTCGCACACGGGGCAGTCGAGGGTGCGTGTCATCCTCCAGCCGCGCGGGTCGCCATCTACCTCAGAGGTGCGGTTAGGGTCGCTACGCCTACCGCGGAGGCCATGGATGGGGTTGGTCCGCAGGTTGCCGCATCGGCAGCACAGGGCCGCACCACCCCGCTTGTCCGGGCTTGGTCGTGTTGTCATTTCCCGGCCCGATCTGCGCGTAAGTCGCCAAGGACGATGAAGCTTAACCGCTCAACATGCGCAAGCGCATCGGCTAGCTTCTCGGCCAGTTCGTCGGCGCGCAGGTGGCGTGCGCCGATCAGCCGGGCGGCGGCTGTCACCGCGTCGATGTGCGCGGCCCGTAGATTCATACGGCAACGCTCGAGCGCGTCCAGCGCCAGCGCGTCGTCAGGGTTGATAGGGGTAGGGTTTTTCACTTGTCGACTCCTTGTTAGTCGGCCACACCCCGGGCCTGTTCACGCAGGCGCCGGGGCCTTCCGCATTTTGCGGGAAGTTCTTTTTTTGGGGAAAGTCTTCTGACGGCTCCTGTGGGCACACTTTGGGCACACTTGGGCACAAATCACGGCAATCCCAGCGAATCACATGCAATGTTATTTCGCAGGTCAGAGCCATTTCGACGCCCGGACCTGGACCCTGCGGAGGGTTCGAGTCCCTCCGCCCGCACAGGCAACACCGCAGATCAGAGGGTACTTTTGCGGCGCCACTAATGTTTCGCACGTCGTGCGGCGTGATCTTCTGCACCCCGGCGTTTCGCGCTCACCGCAGAGGCCCGCGTCTGCCTGTCACTTGGTTCGCGCGTCGCTCGTCCCGGCGAGAAGGCGCGCTCGCCAGTCGATGAAAGCACCCGCCAGCTCCGACTCACCAATGGACTCGAGGCGGCGGATGTGGTCGGTGAGGTAGTACACGTACAACGGGACGAAGTCAGCGGTCAGCATTGCGAGCGCGTGTTCGGCAGATGGAGGCTTTGTCCGCCAGTCGAATGCAGCGCCAACAAGCGCGGCACTGGGCGCTGCACTCAGCTCCGAATAGTACTGAACTGCAGCCTCGTTGGTTCCCTCTCGGGATGTCTCGGCAGTAAAGAGAAAACGGGCCGGGAACAACACGATCTTCGTTGTCCAGCGGATGCCGCCCTCGACCAATCGGTCAGATTGACGTGCGCAGGCCACTACGTCATCGGCCAAAACCTCGAGCGCAAATCGTGCGCCCGCGATAAGGAGCTCCGTTTGGTTGGGCGGCGTTAGGCCACTGCGTACGTCCTTTCCCTTAAGTAGTCGCCCATGCTCGAGCAGGCACAGGCGATCAAGCGGAGGAAACCTGCCACCAGTGGCGCGACCAGCGAAAGACTCTGCTGTGCACCAGAATACGGATACCCGCCCGTGTAATGGCGATCCGATGGAGCGTACGTTCTCGGCAACGCCAACCACCGAGTCAGCGTCAGACTCCTGAATCGGGTCGGCGAGGATCAAACCGATGTCAACGTCGCTCACCAATGGGCTGAAGCCACCGTGGGCCAGGCTGCCCATCGCGTAGGCCGCAATCAACCGTTCCCCCAGCGAGTCAGACGCGACCCGAACAACGTCGCGGAGGACGTCCTCCCCACTGGCTGAGTCGGTCGGCTGTGTCCACTCTTGGTTGGTGTGAGCGCCCAGGCTCCCGAGCCGTTGATCCACGACCGCCTCCGAACTCGGGTAGCTGACATACACCAGCCAACCACCGAGCGGTTCGCCAAAACCGGATTATTCTCGTCTTTGTTTGCTACTGGGTAAACGCAAATCTCCCCACGCCACTACGTTGTGGCGCGGGGAGATTGTGCGGCCGACTTAGGTTGTGGCCGGGCCCGGAAGCGCGCCCGGTGCGGGCGCTCCGTTCTGCGGTGCACCCGGTGAGTTCGGCGTTGCGCCAGGCGCCGGGGTGCCAGGCACGTTGGACGTCCACATCAGAATGTCTTGCATCCCGTCGTTGTAGACGACGCCGTTCGGCGGTGCGCCGGTCACGTCGAAGTACAGCTTGCCGGTCGACTCGCTGCCCTGCGGAATCGGCGCCGGGTTAAGGCTTCCCGGGGCCGCAACCTTGTCGATCACCCGGTAGTTCTGACCGTTCGGCCCGCGGGCGATGAAGTCGTTGACCTGGGGAGTGACGAGCCCGCCGTCTGACCTGGCGGTCACGTCTGCCTGGTAGAGCGTCCCCTTTGGGGTGTAGCCCGGAATCGCGACGTTGCTCGGCTGCAGGTTGCTGACCGTGTAATTGGTGATCAGAGGCCCCTCGATCAGCGGTTCGCTGGTACCGAACCCCTGAATGTTTGGCGGCGCGGCGGAGGCGGTTGCTGCGGCGACGATACTCGCAGCAGCCATCCCAGCGGCAGCTAGGGCCGTCTTGGCAGTCGTCGTTGTGAACTTCACAATGGGCTCCTTCTTCGCTCCTTGTCGTTTGGAGCGGCCACCAAAATATTCAGGTGAACCGCACCGGATTGGCATAGCCCAGCGACGGCAAGACCAAACGTGACTGCGCTGCGAAATTCACCGGTCTGCGCGGCTACCTGCATAAATAGTGTCCGAATTCATTTTGCGTCGAAGTTGTTTCAAATAACTTCTTTAACATTGGCATCACTTTTCTTGGTAGCACTTGCGACCAATTCGTCACAGCTGACGCCGCCGCAATTCTGCAATTTCTCGACGTCGGTGATGCGGCGCTGCGGGAGAACGGGCTGTGAGATGGGTAACCATCACGTCAGGCTGGGCAGCATTCCCATCGCGCGGGCGTTGCCAGGCGGTAACGGCTACTAGGCCCGAAACGATGAACTCAACAGCTAATGAGGCTGACATGCAGCAGACCACTATCACCGAGCACCACGGAACCCGCTACCCGGTGGCCGAGACCCTGTGGGTCCTTGCCGGCATCATCTTGATGCTCGCCTTCGGGGACGCTTTGGCCCTGTTAGTCATCGCTTTGGCAGTCGTAGCCATGGCCGCGGCTTGGTGGGCCCACCGGACAATTGAGCATCGCGTGGGCAGCAAGGGCCACGTGTTGGCCGTGGTCGCCCCATTCGTCCTCGCCGTATTGGGTGCCGTGTTGATGCTCGCTGCGCCGGCGCAAGCCGCGACCATCAACAACCGTTTCGACATCTGCGGTGCACTGCGGAGTGGCACCAGCCTGGCTGCCATCGAAACCACCCTCGAGGCTCGCGGCTACAGCGCATCTAACGCCGGGACTCTGACGGGCATCACCATTCGCCAGCAGTGTCCGGATCAGGCCGCTGCTGTGATGTCGCAGATACAGCGCGGTTAGACATGTCACCATTGAAGCTGTGAGCGCTGCGATTTGGCTGGTACTGGTCTTCTTGGCGATTGGCATCGTCGTCGAGAGCCTGCTTCGGCTAAGGAAGTGGCTGAATAAGCCACCCCCTGGGCAAGATCTGCCGCCGCCGCGCTGAGGGCGCGCTGAGGTGCTCAGCACCCCACTTCGATCTTGAATGGTGCCGTCAGTGAGATACGTGGATCGTTGAGCTGAGATCCTTCTGCGGTGCCCGTGATGGTGTATCTGCCATCGGCGAAAGTGGCTTTCGCATCACCGGCTCCGACGTCGGCGACGCCGGTGAAGCCCGCGAAGTTGTCGATGTTGACCGATTCAATCTTCGGCTTTTCGGAATCAAGCTTCAGCAACACGCGGACGTTTGCCGGTGCGGCGGCGATGTTCGCGGTCAACAACCACTGCACCTGATTGCACGTGATCGCGTGTGAAGTGCGGGTGTTGTTGTCGACGGTGATGCGGGCGGTCTTTTCCGTCACCTTGTCTGAGCCAGAGCATCCCGCGCAGGATGCCACCACTAGTGCCGTCACCGCCGCGGTGACGAATCGGCCTCCCATCGCGCACCTCCATTCCGACAACTGCTCGAATGCGTGCTCTTGTCGCACGTTTTTTCTACCAGCCGCCCGGCCGTCTTCGGGAGTGAATGTGCGCAGTCGGCTACGTCAGCGAGATCCGGCCCATCAGCAAGTCGATGATGGGCTTGCCCGCTGCGAAGGTTCCGGTGTTCGACGAATTGACGTGTCCGTAGTCGACAAGGAGGGTGACGCCGTTGATGCCGGCGGCGGCGTCACTGTTGAGGAACGCCATCACATTGCCCATCTGCTCCGGCGTGTGGGTAGCGACGCCGGTGGCCTCTCGGTAGTCCTGCGCGAAAGTCAGCCACAGATCAGCATTGGCGCGCGCCAGCGGAGTGTCCGTCGGGCCCGGGCAGATGGCGTTGATGCGCACGCCCTTTGCCAGGAACGGGAACGCGTGCGTCGCGACGTAGGCGTTGATGGCCTGTTTGCTGGTGCCGTAGTGGCCGAAGTTATCCGCCTCGTGGGCCTTGACCCAGGCGTCTGCCGACTCGAAGTCGGGCGTGGCCAAGAACTCCTGCAGCCGCGGCAAGTCGCTTTCCCATCCGATGCCGGCCACCGAGGAAATAAAGCAGATTGCCGAACCGCGGTTCAGCTGACCGTTGTTCATCAGCCGATCAATCACGTGCCGGTGACCGATGAAGTTGATCTTCATCAGATCCGGGCCGTCGGCGATACCGGCGGCGGAGAACAGGGCATCGACCGGTCCGCCGACCTGCTCGAGCGCGCTGTCGATCGATGCGGGGTCACGCAGGTCTACCTGGATCCCGCGACCGAGTTCGGAGGCGACCGGCGCGTAGTCCATGTTGACGACTTCGGCTCCGAGAGCGCCGACGATCTTGGCCGCCGCGGCGCCCATACCGGTCGCACCTCCGACTACCAACGCCCGCTTGCCGTCATAGCGGAACTGCTCGATACCAGTCATTTCAATCCTCTCTTGGGACGCCAACTGTAAGGCTCACGAGTACTGTACTCAGAACAGATATTTGGTAGGCGGTGGCGGTCGTTTCGGCGGATGCCTTTACCGGCGCCCGCCGCGGTCGACGACGCCGCGCACCACGGTGTCACGGGCGTTGACCAGCGCCGCATGCTTGCCCTGAGCCCGCACGATGTTCTCCGGCATCCACAAGATGTCCATCACGCAGCGCGACAGCATCGCCAGCGACGGTGGATCCTCGATCCGGATGTCGCCCGACTGGATCCCTTCCGACAGCAGTGTGCGCAGCTGCCGTAGTCGCATGGTGAACGCCAGCCCTGGGTTGGGCGTGTCTGGCGGCGACTGACGCATCCACGCGAGCTGGATCTTCCACTCGTCGGGGAATCGGTCCAACGCATTGATATTGACCCAGCTCAGGGCATCTAGCTTCTCGACCGGTGTGGCATCTGTGCGCAGAACGCTGGCGAATCCACCGCCGGCCTTTATGCCAAACGATTCCATGATCGAGGCGAGCAGTTCGTCTTTCGACCCGATCAGCCGATAAACGGTTCCGGTACCCATGCCCGCCGCCGACGCGATGTCCCTGATGGTGGTGACTTCGTAACCTTTTCTGCCGAACTCGGCTCGCGCCACCGCGCGAACATGTGCGGCTTTGTCGTTGGCATCGGACTCACTTTCGTCGCTCCACGTATTAATTGCCGCCTCGGCGGCTGCGAAAGCAGGCGAGCCGTCCAATTCCCGGTCGCTAGGTGGTCGAGCGGCCAGGCCATGCAACATGATGCGGCACAACACGACTGCCGTTTGGTCGGCTGGGGCGGTGTGCCGAACGACATCAAGCCCGACGTGCATCATGGTCTGGCAGATGCGGTCGGCAAGCGTCGGAAGGTCGATATCGGATCTGATGTATCCGCTCCACTTGCCGGCGCGCAGCGTTTGCAGCATCGCGTCCTGGACGGCGGTGGGCGGCTTTTGAAGCAGCTCGACCAGCTCCGCATTTGCACTCGGCGCTTCGTAGAACGACATCTGCAGAGCGGCGCGATGCTGCACCGCGCAACGCGCGATCGCGGACCCCAACTCGACGATCTGGTCGGCGGCGGAACGCGAGTCGGGTTTGTCCAATCTTTCGTGCGCGGTCTCGCCGATGCGATCCAAGTCGGCGTAGTACCGATGGACCAGCTCGACGAGGATGGCTTCTTTGGATTCGAAGTGGTGATACAAGCTTCCCGGCAATATGCCCGCGGCGTCCGCAATTTCCTGTAGCGAGGTGCGCAGTCCCGATGAGGCGATCAATGACGCGGCAGTTTGCAAGATTTCGGTCCGGCGAGTGCCGTCGTCGTACGCGCCGCCGCGGCCGTCGGCCGGTGTCACGCGAGCACGTCCGGCTCGGACGGCCTGCGCAGGCGAATCGGCATCGGGTAAGTCTAGGCGCGCGGCGTCCCCGGCGACTGCAGCCTTGGAAGGTTGCTGAAGCCCCACGACACCTCCGTGACCGAATATTTGGTTTAACGCTACCAGCTTGCTGCGCAAATCGGATCTATACCGGCGGGCCGCTCCATCGGTCGACAGCGACGGCCTCGTTCAACGGACGTCTGCGAGCGGGCCGGAAGGTATGGCCGGCGCGCAGACGCGCGACTGGCAGCAGGCAGCCTTGCGCATATCCTTCCGGGATCTCCAGCAGCGCTGCGACGGCGTCCTCGTGGTGCAGGTGCAGCGTGGTAATGCAGGTGCCGTAGCCACGAGCATGCAGGGCCAGCTGAAAGTTCCATACCGCGGGGAAGATCGAGCCGTACAGCGTCGCCCGGTAGAACGATTCGTCACCGTCAACGCGCGGCAGATACGGCTGGTAGCAAGGGATTACCAGCAATGGCACATTCGCCAAGTTCTCGACCAGCCATTCGGTCGACGACATGAGCCGGCCCTCGGGGCTGTCCGCCGGTAGCAGATCGCCGAGCATCCGACCCCCCACCCGGAGCAGATAGGCGGCGCGATAGAGCTCGGCAATCTGTCGTCGCAATGCGGGATCTGCGATGACCAACCATCGCCACGACTGTTGGTTGGAGCCATTCGCCGCTTGCAACCCGACCTGAAGGCATTCGCGGATCTCGCCGATATCCACGCCGCCATCCAGGTCGAGCGACTTACGGGCCGACCGGGTGGTGGTGAGGAGTTGCTCAATGTCCATGACGGCTCATTGGGCTTAGCTCATTGTCCGAAAGACATTCACGCCGAGCCTTTCGCACACCGCGAAGACCTCCTCGAAGATCGAGCCGGGCACCGTAAACGGCTCGGTGGCGCAGACTTCGGAAAGATGCGCCGCGATGTCATCGGCGGTCGGGTTGCTGTCCGGTTCGGCGAGCCAACCCTCGCCGAGGCCAACGAAGACCCGTGCGAAGCGTCCGGCGCAGGCCGAATAGTTCTGGTGGGTGAATTCGCAGGCCCGACTGGCCAGGAACACAACGATGGGGACGACCAACTCGGGCTGGATGATCTTCAGGAATCCGGTTTCCTCGAGCGCTTTGGGATCGCCGACCGTTTCAGTCACCATGCGGGAAAAGCCGAATGGCAGAACGGTGTTGGCGAGAATACCGTGTTGGGCGCCTTCAATGGCGATGACATTGGCCAGGCCGACCAGACCCGCCTTGGCCGCCGCGTAATGGGCTTCCATCGGCTGTCCGAACATACCCCCGGAGGAGGAGATGAAAACGAACCGCCCGTAGCCGGCTGCCTTCATCGCCCGGTATGCGGGTTGGCTCAAATAGAACCCACCATCGAGGTGCACGCTGAGCATCCGCCGCCAATCGGCGGGTGACATGTCCTCAAAGGCCACGCTGTTGAAGATGCCCGCGTTACTCACCACCGCGTCGAGGCGACCGAATCGGTCGATCGCGGTGCGGACGATTGCCTCTCCCCCCTCCGGGCTGTCCACCGAATCATATGATGCCGCAGCGACACCACCGACCCGCTCGAGCTCTTCGACGACGGCGTCGGCGATGCTGGCGTCCGCACCATCGCCGTGCATGGATCCGCCCAGGTCATTGACCACCACTGCTGCGCCGCGGCGTGCTAACTCGATCGCATACAGGCGCCCGAGACCCCGGCCGGCACCGGTGACAATCGCCACCTGTCCGGTGAAGTCGATCATTGCCACTCCTCCCAAGGGGTCAGTGCAGGACGGATTCGACGAATTGCGCACCCACGTCGACGAGATAGCGGTCAGGTCCGCCCAGAAATGCGTTCCAGCCCAGCAGGCGCTTGAAATGCAGATGAGCATCGTGCTCCCAGGTGTAGCCGATACCGCCGAACACCTGGATGGCGGTATCGGCAACGTTGGCCAGCCGGCCGGCGAACGCTTTGGTGCATATCGCGGCCAGGTGCCGCTCGTCGCGGTCCGCGGCGTCGGCAGCCCATAGGGCGTGGATCACGCCGCTGCGCGCGAGTTCAACCGTCTCGTACATGTCGACGCAAAGATGCTGCACTGCCTGGAACGCCCCGATCGGCTGGCCGAATTGCCGCCGCACCTTGGCGTATTCGACGGCCAGCTGCAGCACTGCCCGCGCGGCGCCGAGCGCGTCCGCAGCCCACGCGATGGTCACGTCATCGACGAGTGCCTCGACGGTCTCCGCCGACGCGGTGGCCAGATGTCGCGCGGGGGTGTCGTCGAGCGTGACGCGAAAGTGCTTGCGAGTCTGATCGATTCCGGCTTGTGGCGTTACTTTGGCGGCCGGCGCCGACGCCTGAACGGCGAAAAGCCCTGTGCCGTCGTTTTCGTCGACCAGTACGAGCAGCACATCGGCGGCGGCGACATCCGAGACGTTGTCGATCGCCCCGCGTAGCACAAAGCCGTCGCCCCGTTCGACGGCAGTCGGGCGGGCGCCGTCGAACGGGCCCACGGTCGCAGTGGTTGAGCCATCTGCAATGCCGCTGAAAAGTGTTGCTGCCGCTGCGTTAGCCACGCCGAACCGCGTCAGTGCGCGAGTCGCGGCGACCGCAGTGGACAGCCACGGCCCGGGGTGTAGTCCTGCGCCGAGCTCCTCGAGAACGATGCCGGCCTCGATCATCGTCATCCCGGCACCGTCGTATTGCGGTGGCACCAGCAGCCCTGTCGTGCCCAGGCCGGCGAGCCCCCGCCAGACCGTCTCGGTCGTGCCGGTTGGATCCTCGAGCATCGGGCGCACATGCCCGGCAATCGAAGCTTTTTCGGCAAGGAAGCTCCGCACGGTGTCGCGCAGCGCGGCCTGCTCGTCGCTCAGTTCCAGGTTCATGAGCGCGGCAACCCGAGGACTCGTTGCGCGGTGATGTTCTTGTTGATCTGCGTCGTGCCGCCCGCAATGGTGAGCGAGCGTGACGTCAAGCGATAGTCGGCCCAGCGGCGGGCGGCGGGATCTGACCCGATTAGGTCGAACGCGAGCGCGGCTATCTCCTGCCCGACCTCACCCCAGATAGTCTTGGCAAGGCTCGCCGACCCGAACGCGTCACCGCCGTGCAGAATCGCCGAGATCGAGCGCTGACACAACACCTCGAGATATTTGATACGCAAGGCGATTTCCCCGAGGCGACGCAACGTCGTGGCGTCCTCGAGCACCGGCCGACCATCGATGCGGACGCCCTCGAGGTCGGCGACCAGTTCCATCAGCCGCATCTGCATCTCGGTGTAGAGGCGCGCCGCGCCAGCCCGCTCATGGCTGAGCGTCGTTGTCGCGATCCGCCAGCCCCCGTTCTCCGGACCTAGCAGCGCATCCGCCGGCACCCGCACGTCGTTGAAGAACACTTCAGCGAAGTCGGCCTCACCGCTGAGCGTCACGAGCGGCCGGACCTCGATCCCGGGCAACGACATATCGACGATCAGGCAGGAGATGCCCTTGTGCTTCGGTGCGTCAGGGTCCGTGCGCACGTAGAGCTGACACCAGTCGGCACGGTAGCCCAACGAGGTCCAGATCTTTTGGCCGTTGACCACGAAATGATCGCCGTCACGCACGGCGCGGGTGCGCAGTGACGCAAGATCCGAGCCCGCTTCAGGCTCCGACATTCCCTGACACCAGATGTCGTCGGCGCGCATCATCCGGGGGAGCAGTGTGCGCTTTTGGGCTTCGGTGCCGTACTGCATGATCGCCGGCGCGATGTTGTTCATCCCGATCACGTTGAGCGGCATTGGCACCCGAGCGCGGGTGGTCTCCTCGGCGTACACCAGTTGCTCGAGCACTGTTGCGCCGCGCCCGCCGTACTCCTGCGGCCAGGACACCGCGGCCCAACCGGCGTCGGCCATCGTCGCGTTCCACGCTCGAAGTTTTTCGAACGTGGCGTCGTCCTTGCCGCGTTGGCGGCCGGCGGCCACGACGTCGTCGGTCAGGTTGGCCGCCAACCACGCGCGCAACTCCTTGCGTACCTGTTCCACCTCTGGTGGGTACGAGAAATCCACGTGTCCTTGTCTACCTCGCGCGATT
>Ga0335075_10005439_pt1 | contig 19793 bp, 16 predicted proteins | sample Lox_Sample_24_FD_206723 | JGI IMG/M metagenome (GOLD analysis project Ga0335075, IMG submission 206723) | Soil microbial communities from Loxahatchee National Wildlife Refuge, Florida, United States - Lox_Sample_2.4 | ecosystem: Environmental > Terrestrial > Soil > Wetlands | place: USA...
CCTGATCAAACCCGTACAGCGCGAGGTGGACTTTGGTGCCCCCTACGTCTCCTGCGACGATCATCGTGCAATCTCCAGTGTTCCGGTCCCGTGGGCGTCTGGAGCAGGAAGGTGCGCCGCTGCGGATCCGTCCAGATAGAATAGCAGCCGCCCATTCTGCGGCTGGATGAGCTGGGAGGGCAGCGTCTCCGGGTCGTACGGGCCCTGCAGCACGCGGCCCAGGGGATCGGCTTTCTTGGCGCCATCGACGAGGAAGAACACGTCGCGGGCGGCGTTGATGACCGGCCAGGTGAGGGTGACGCGCCAGGTTTGCTTCTGCTGCGGGACGTGGTTGGCGATGGCGATACGGCCCATTTCATGGAGCGCTTCAGTGTGCGGAAACAGCGAGGCGGTGTGGCCGTCGTCGCCCATGCCGAGATGGAGAACGTCGAAGATGGGAACCTCCGCACCCTCGAGCCGGTAGTGCCCGCGAATGGCGGACTCGTAGACGGCGGCGGCTTGTTCGGGTTCGAGCTCTCCCTGGATGCGGATGACATGGTCGGGGGCGATGGGAACGCGCGCGAGCAGCAGCTCGTGGGCCGCGCGGTAATTGCTGTCTTCGTTGTCGGGCGGAACGCAGCGCTCGTCGACCCAGAAGATGAAGAGCTTGTCCCAGGGGACTCTCTCGCGGTAGGGCTCACGCGGATCGGCGAGCAGCGTGAACACCGGCCTGGGGCTGTTTCCTCCGGAGATGGCGATGCGCGCGATGCCGCGGGCGGCCACGGCGGACTGAATGCCGCCGACGAGGTGATCTGCAACGGCGCGGGAGAGCGCATCGGGCTGCTGGTAGACGCGGTATTCGACGTGAAGGGCTTTGGGCATAGATTCGGCTCGCGATGCGCAGCAAAGATGGAGAGCGGAGCCGCCGCCTGCGCATCGCAGGGACGCCTTGCGGGGCGGCTCCGCCTCGGGTGCTACGACGAACGCGCCGGCGCCGGCATCAGCCCCTGCCAGGTGTGGCCGTCGCGGCCGATGAGCTCATCGCCGCATTGCGGACCCCACGTGCCCGCGGCGTAATTAGGGAAGGTTTGCGGGACTTTTTTCGCCCACGCTTCGATGACCGGCGTGTAGAGAGCCCAGGTAGTCTCTACGCCGTCGCGATGCGCGAACAACGTGGCATCGCCGAGCATGGCATCGAGCAGCAGCCGCTCATAGCCGTTAGCGGAAGACTGGCCGAAGGCCTGGGCGTAGCTGAAATCCATAATCACGGGGCATACCGACATCTGGGGCCCAGGCACCTTCGTGCCGAAGCGCAGCGAGATACCCTCATCGGGCTGGATGCGCATGGTGATGATGTTCGGCTGGATTTCGCTGCAGTTGCCGGGCATATGCTCGCCAAAAAGTAACATCGGCGGTTGCTTGAACTGAATGGTAATTTCAGTGACGCGGGTGGCGAGGCGTTTACCGGCGCGCAGGTAGAACGGAACCCCGGCCCAGCGCCAGTTTTCGATTTCGAGGCGGATGGCGGCGTAGGTCTCGGTTTGCGAGTGCGGATCGACGCGATCCTCCTGGCGATAGCCCTTCACGGCCTGGTCGCCCACGATGCCCGGCCCGTACTGGCCGCGGACGCAGTCGAAGATGTTGAGGGGCTTGATGGAACTCCACACCTTGAGCTTTTCGCGCCGCACCGCTTCGGCGGCGAAGCTGGCCGGCGGCTCCATGGCGATGAACGAGAGCAGCTCCATCATGTGGTTCTGCACGACGTCGCGCAGGGCACCGGCTTTCTCGTAGAACGGGCCGCGGCCTTCGATGCCGATGCTTTCGGCTGCCGTAATCTGCACGTGATCGATGAAGTTGCGATTCCAAATGGGCTCGAAGATGCCGTTGGCAAAGCGGAAGACCAGTACGTTCTGCACGGTTTCCTTGCCGAGGTAGTGGTCGATGCGGAAGATCTGATTTTCGCTGAAGACGGTGTTGACGTCGTCGTTCAGCTCGCGCGCGCTTTCGAGGTCGTGGCCGAAGGGCTTTTCGATGACGATGCGAGCCGTGCCGACTTCGGGTTTCGCCATGCCATGCGCGCCGAGGCGGTGCACGATGTCGGCGAAGTATTCCGGCGCCGTGGCGAGGTAAAACAGCCGATTGCCGCGCGTACCGGACTCGTGATCGTACTGCTCCAGCAGCTTTTTCAGCGCAGCGTAGCCGCCGTCGTTGTCGAAATCCATCGCATGGTAGCCGACCCTTTGGATGAAGGCGTCGAGTTTGTCGGCCCCTGCCTTGACGCCGCCGAACTCGATAATTCCCTGGCGCATGTCGTCGGCGAAACCCTGGCCGAGATCGCGACGGGCGACGCCTACGATACGAAACTGGGGCGGCAGAAGACCGCCCTGCTCCAGATGGAAGAGCGCGGGCAGAAGCTTGCGCTTGGTGAGGTCGCCGGACGCGCCGAAGATGACGACGACGGTGGGATCGGGAATGTGCTCCTTCACCTGCGCGGCAGCCTGCTTGACGTCCTCGGGTGAAATCCTCAGTTCAGTGGTTGCCATGGTCCCCTCATGTTGCTGGTGTTTGCAACGCTGCGCGCGCTCAGGTCCTTCCGACTGTCCGGCGTCAGGCGGCGGCTTCTTTCTCCGTTTTGATTGCGTGGCCGCCGAACTCGTTGCGCATCACGGCCAGCATACGATCGGTGAAGTTATATTCCTCGCGGCTGCGAATGCGGCGCAAGAGCGATTCGGTGATGACGGGCGCGGCGACGTTGAGATTAATGGCTTCGAAGACGGTCCAGCGGCCCTCGCCGGAATCTTCCACGTACGGCTCCATCCCTTTGAGCTCTGGGTTTCTGCCGAGGGCGTCGGCGGTTAAGTCGAGCAGCCACGAACGGACGACGCTGCCGTAGCGCCAGATCTGGGCAATCTCGGCAAGGTCGAGCTCGAGCTCCTCTTTCTTTTCCATGATGGCGAAGCCCTCGGCGAAGGCCTGCATCATGCCGTACTCGATGCCGTTGTGAACCATTTTGACGAAGTGGCCGGAGCCAGCCGGGCCCACATGGCCCCAGCCCTTGTCCTTTGCGGGCGCGAGGGTTTCGAAGATCGGATAAAGCCGCTCGACCGGAGCGTCGTCACCGCCGATCATCATGCTGTAGCCCTCTTTGAGGCCCCAGATACCGCCCGACGTACCCACATCGACGAAGTTAAATCCCTCGGCGGCCAACTCTTTGTGGCGGCGCTGGCTTTCCTGGTAGTTGGAGTTGCCGCCGTCGATGAAGGTGTCTCCCTTCTGCATCAGCGGCTTCAGCTTCGCGATGGTGTCGTCGACGGGCTTGCCCTGGGGCACCATGATCCAGATGGCGCGCGGAGCGGAGAGGTTTTTCACCAGGTCCTCGAGGCTGGAAACGCCGAGCGAACCGGCATCCGTCAGCCGCCTGACGGCCTCGGCGCTGAAGTCGAAGCCGACCACTTTGTGCCCTCCCAGGCGCAAGCGCTCGGCCATGTTGCCGCCCATCCTGCCCAGTCCAATAATGCCCAGTTCCATCGTCGTTCCTCCTCCGCGTTGCTGCTGCCTGATCCTGCGTCACGCCTCTTTCAGGATGCGATCTTCCATTCCCTCTTCAGCCATGTCGACACCCAGCCCTGCCAGTGCCTCTGCAAGCGCCGCCGAGCCGACGTACCGGATGGCATGAATGCCCAGCGATGCGGCAGCCGCGACGTTCTCCTCGCGGTCGTCGATAAACACCACTTCTTCGGGATCGCGCTGCAGAACATCGAGCGCCACCTGGTAGATTTTCCGATCGGGTTTGCGCAGCCCCAGATAGCACGAACTGAAGAAAGCGTCGAAATCGTCGAGCAGTCCGAACTGCGCCAAGCGGTATTCGTTCATCAGCCGGGACTCGTTGTTGACCGTAGCCAGCACGTAGTCTTCGGATGCGGCGAAGCGGCGAAGGATTCCGATGGCGCTGTCGTCGAGCACCCGCGACTGCTCGCGCATGGCGGCGAGAAAGTCGGCCGGGGTGAAACTGCGCGGCGTATAGAAGACGGTGCGCCGCAGGTACTCGTCGGCGGAAATTTCATCGCGCTCCCAGGCGGTGTCCACTTCGTTGTGGCGAGCGGCGAAATCGGCGCGGTCCAGGCCGAAACGCTCGAGGACGGTGTCGCGCTGCTGGTGATCCCAGGCGTTGGTGAGCAGTACGCCGCCCACGTCCCACAGGATGGTGCTGATGGCATCCATGGCATCTCCTGGCACGACAAGATGAAAAAATGACGGAAAGACTTGCGAGGCCTCGGGGAACGAACGGCGCTGTGATTCCGTCTGAGCCTTTGCTGCGCACGCCGCCGGCGCAGCAAGGGCGAGAGACCTATTTCCCGGCTGCGCCCCCGGGCGCAGAGAGATTCGGCATATAGCGAGCTTCGATGGCCTTCACTTTGTTGAGGCGGCGCAGATAGCGCTCCACCTGCGACTGGAAACGCGCGCCGAGAAACGCAGCCACCATCTCGAAGGCGGTTTCTTCGCCGATGATGCGCGCGCCCAGCACCAGCACGTTCATATCGTCGTGCTCCACACCCTGATGCGCCGAGTAGTGATCGTGGCACATGCAGGCGCGGATGCCTGGAATTTTGTTGGCGGCGACGCACACGCCCACGCCGCTGCCGCAGATGAGGATGCCGCGCTCGGCGAGGCCCAACTGCACCTTGCGCCCCACGGCCTCGGCAAAGTCGGGATAGTCGGACGGCTCGGTGTTGAAGGCGCCGAGATCCATGACCTCGTGCCCGAGCCGCTCCAGATAGCCGCGCACCAGTTCCTTGAGCGCGTAGCCTGCGTGATCTGCACCAATCGCGAGCTTCATAGCTTACTTCCCCGCCATGGCCGGTTCGGCCTTACGCGCGCGCTCCACCAGGGCTTTCGCGCGAGCCACGACATTGGCCGTGCTGAAGCCAAGTTTCTCGAGCACGGTCTTGCCCGGCGCCGAGGCGCCAAAGCGGTCGAGGCCGATGACGTCGCCATCGCGGCCTACATACTTCCACCAGCCGAGCGTCGCCCCCGCCTCGATGGCCAGCTTCGGCACGTTATCGGGGAAGATGGAGGCCTTATAGCTCTCCGGCTGCTCTTCGAAAATGCGCCAACTCGGCATGGAGACGATGCGGGCATTGATGCCGTCTTTCTTCAGCTCGCCGGCGGCGTTAAAGGCCGGCCAGAGCTCCGCGCCGGTGCCGACGATGAGCACGTCGGGCGTGTCGCCGCCCTGCTCGAGAATGTAGGCGCCGCGGCGCACGCCTTCGAATACGCGATACTTCACGGGATCGAGAATCGGCAAATCCTGCCGCGAGAACGCCATGAACGACGGCCCTTTGCGCTCGAGCGCGAGCCCCCACGCGGCGGAGGTCTCGTTCGCGTCGGCGGGGCGGAAGTCCGTTAACTGGGGTACCGCGCGCAGCATCATCAGGTGCTCCACCGGCTGGTGGGTCGGTCCGTCTTCGCCGAGCCCGATGGAATCGTGGGTGAAGACGAAGATGGAGTGCGCCTTCATGAGCGCGGCCATGCGCAGCGCGGGTTTGCAGTAATCCGTGAAGACGAAGAACGTCGACCCGTAGGGAATGACGCCGCCGTGCGCCGCCATGCCGTTGACCATGGCGCACATGCCGAATTCGCGGACGCCGTAGTAAATGTTCTGGCCGGTCGGGTCGATGTGGAAGTTCTTGCTGTCTTTGATGAGCGTCTTCGTGGAGGTCGAGAGATCTGCTGCGCCGCCGATGATCTCAGGGACGGCCTTCGCAAAGGCGTTCATCACGGTGTTGCCGGCGGAGCGCGTGGCGATCGGCCTGGAGTCGCCGGGAAACTTCGGCAGCGTTTGCTCCCAGCCGTCCTTCAGGCGGCCTTCCTGCACGCGCTCAAACTCCGCTGCGAGATCGGGAAATTCCTTTTTGTACTTCGCGAAGAGGGCGTTCCAGTCGGACTCTTCCTTTGCGCCCTTATCGACGGCCTGCAGCCAGTTCTTCGCCGCATCGTCGGGAACGTAGAAGGTTTTGTCCTCGGGCCAGCCGAGGTTCTTCTTGGTCGCCTTCACGGCTTCGGCGCCGAGGGCTTCGCCATGGGCCTTGTTTGTGCCGGCCTTCGGGCTGCCGTAGCCGATGACCGTACGCACGGCGATCAGCGAGGGCTTGTCTTTCACGGCCTGCGCCGCTTCGATCGCCTTGCTGATGCCTTCCAGATCGTTGCCGTCTTCGACGATCTGCACATGCCAGTGGTAGGCCTCGAAGCGCTTGAGCCGGTCTTCGGTGAAGGAAAGCTCGGTGGGGCCGTCGAGCGACACCAGGTTGTCGTCGTAGAAGAAAATCAGCTTGCCCAGACCCAGCGTGCCGGCCAGAGACGCCGCCTCGTGGGAAATGCCTTCCATCAGGTCGCCGTCGCCGCAGAGCCCGTAGGTGTAGTGATCCACGACGTCGTAGCCGGGGCGGTTGTAGACCGCGGCCAGATGCTTTTCCGCGATGGCGAGGCCGACGGCCATGCCGAAGCCCTGGCCCAGGGGGCCGGTGGTGACTTCCACGCCCTCGGTGTCGCCGTATTCGGGATGGCCGGGCGTGATCGAGTCCCATTGCCGAAACTGCTTTAGATCGTCGATAGAGACTTTGTAGCCAGTGAGGTGGAGCACACCGTAGAGCAGCGCCGACGCATGGCCATTCGAGAGCACGAAGCGGTCGCGGTTCGACCACTTGAAATGCTTCGGATTGTGCCGCATGTACCGGTGATACAGGAGATAGGCGATGGGCGCGCAGCCCAGAGGGGCGCCAGGATGGCCACTGTTGGCTTTTTCCACCGCATCGACGGCCAAAAACCGCAGCGCGTTAATCGACAACTGGTCGAGCTCGCTCATAAACCTCTACCTCGTCTCGTCAAATCTTTGCTTCCTGGGGACAATTCGGCGACCGGCGATCCGTCCTGATTTTCTCTCTCTTCGTTTGGATGACGCAAACCGCCGAGCGGCGTCACACAGGCGGTTCCAGAGAAATGTCGAAGTTGCGGCCCTCCCAGTGGCCCTGGGATTCAGGGATTCCGTCGCTGCCCGCCGGGTTTAGGCCGTTTTCGTCGGGCCAGAACAGAGTAAATGAAAGCGTGCCGGTCTGCTCCGGCGCGGTCGGCAGGTCAGCATAGGAGCCTGCGTAGCCGAGCTGCGTGCTCTCGATAACGCGACTGGTTTTCCAGTGGTCGTCGGACCACACCACACGAAAACGCGTGGCGTTGGTGATGCGCAACGTCTTGCCCGCGGGCATGCTGCGAATCTGCCGGCGAGCCACCTTGAAGACCTCGATGTGGCTGGGCTTGTGACTGCCGCGCGCGTAGCGATCCGCGACGATGGGAATGCAATCGAAGACCTTGCCGTCGACGGCGGATCGCAGCAGCTTCAGGTATTCGGAGTGCGCCCACACCAGGGGCATCGCGGAACCCGCGGGGCCGCCGTGCACCAGGCCGTAGGCGTCCGGCTCGTCCCAGATCTGCTCAGGGAGCATGCCGCCGCTCGATGCGAACGCTTCGATGGTGGCGATGAGAGGCCGAATGTCGCGCCCCGCCGCGAGCTCATAGTGGGCGCGCTCGCCCACCAGCAGCGGCCAGGGGCGTCCCTGTCCTGTGCCGAGGAAGGGGCCGCCATCGCTGCGCTGGCCGTAGCCGTCGTGGTTGTAGCGCAGCCAGCAAGGGCCTTTCGGCGTGTCGCGCTTAAGCACGTGATCGATCACTTTGATGGTGTCCACGATGACCGGATCGTCGGGTGCGCGCACACCGTAGCGCACCAGTTCGAGGAAGCCGCCATCGACAATCTCGCGCGCCTCGAATTCCGCCTTGTCTCCGGGCGGGAGATTGTTGATGTGCACCATCTCCTTGCCGCAGCTCTCGCGCGCGTAGGGGTCGCTGCATTCCGGCGGCCGGATGCGCATGTAGTGCCGCTTCACGTCGGGATGGAGCACGCCGTTGTTGGTCACCGTCCAGTCTTCGAGGTGGCTCTCGATCCAGTCGGCCTGCTCCTCGAGGAAGCGGGCCAGCTCCGGCGCCTCGTGCGCGCGGGCGAGATCGGCGGCGCAGATGAGCCCGGCAATCACGGCGGCGAGCGTCGACGGAGAATAGCCCGGCGCTTCTTCCCAGCGCTCCTGCTGGGTGACCGGCGCGTAGCGCACCAGGAAACCCGCCGCGCGCTCGGCGAAGGTGAAAACATCGAAATTGTTGAGCGCATCGAGCTGCCACAGCCGCCACGCGAGGATGATGGGGAACGCGACTTCGTCGAGCTGGATGCCGGTCCAGTAGGGCTCGCCGTTGACCCAGAAATTCTGGCTGAATCCGCCATCGGGCTTTTGCGTGCAGGCCAGATAGACGAGCGCACGCACGGCCGTATCGACGCGGCCGCAGGCCATCATGGCCGTCGCGGTCTGGACCATGTCGCGCGTCCACACGAGGTGGTAACCGCCCAGGTCGTCGTCGCCCTTGGCATAACCCCACGGAATCGATGCCGAGGCGATGAAGGCGCCGGCAAAGGTCTTGTCCTCGTGCGCGAGCACGACGTTGTGGCTGACGTGCAGCAGGCGGCCGCCGTCGTTCGAGTATTCGGCGAGATTCTTAGGCGTCTCCACGCGATGCCACTGCTCGATGAACCGCCGGAGATGGCGCTGAAACGGCACCGCAACCGAGCCCATGGTCGCGGCGAGGGCGGCGTGATGTCCTTCGCCGAAGCCGATGGCGACCGTGAAGTCCCGCGTGCCCTCGGGAGGAATTTCGCCGAGGATGGCGATGTTGCCGTTGGTGGCGGATCCGAATTCCCAGTCCATCTGAAAGTTGTGCTTCAGGTCCTGCCAGCCGTCGCTCGCGCCGACGAAGCCGCAACTGGCGCGCGAGAATCCGCAGCCGCAGGTCATGGCCAGGGACATTTCGTCGCGCCATGCGACGATGGCGCGCCTGCCCGCGACATCGACCACGCGCGCGGAGTTGCCCATGCCTCCGCCTTCCAGATGCGGCGAAAGGAGCGCGTAAACGCGCAGCCGGGAAAGCAGCTCTTCGTCGCCCTCGATCTGCACATGCACCAGGACCACGGGATAGTGCGGGTCGGCAATCATCTCGCGCACGATCGCATAGCGGCCGTCGCGGTCGCGATTGCGCACGCGCACGGCGAGCGCATCGGAGTCGATGTACTCGAACTCGTGATCGAGGTCGCGCCGCTCCTCGTGAAAGAAGGTCTCGCCATCGGTGATGAGGAACTGCATGTCGCGGATCTGCGGGCGATCGATGGTGGGGCAGTAAATTTCGTTCAGGATGCCGTGGGAGACGGTAAACCAGATCTTGCTCGACGCCGCGTAGGCGGTGCTCACGGTGTCTTTGGCGCTGGAAGTCCAGCGGGGCTCGAGGCCCGGCGCGCCAAAGGCCTCGCCCTGACCGTCCAGCCAGCGATAGCGCGAATTCGTATCGGTCATGCGTGAGCCATTGTCTATGAAAATGCCGCAGCGTGCGTCATGGTCGCATCAATTTGCAGAAAAGAGCGGGTCTTCGCTGATTCTTCGAAGGGGGAATCGCAGCCGGTCACGCGCCGGGGGCGGCGCTCCGCGTGCACACGAGATGATCGGCCTGCACCCACTGGAGTTTCGGTGTTTTGCTCACCTGCCAGTCGACTGTAAACGAGTTGTCGCCGAGCAGGCTGAACACAAAACGATTCGCGGCGTAGGGCGCCTTCGGGTCAGGATCGATCGCGGACGTCATGGTGAGGACTCCGTTCGACCATCCGGCATCACTCGTGTAGACGGCGGCGCCGAAATTGTTCGCGTCGAACTCGACGAGTTTCTTCTGCTGCGGATCGTAGCCGATGAGGTATTCGGCCAGGTAGCCGGTGGCCGGCTCCACGTCCTGTTCGGAGAGCTGCAGCCATTTGCCGCTTAGAATCACAGCGGCGGCGTAGGTGGAGCGATGCACTTTTCCACCGCGAAACGACCCCTCGCACGTGTAGCTGCCGGCAAACTGAAAGTTCGCAGGCACCGCGGAGAGCGCCGCAGGCTGCTGGGCCGGCGCCGACAAAGCTGAAAAGCAGCCAAGACAGACGGCCACGCAAGCGAGCGGGATGCGCATCGGGTTCGTCTCCTGAGTTATTCAACATCTTAGGTATCGTCACGCGTCTTCGTCACCCCGGGGCGGCGCGCCGCACCCTGTGGCCCATCGCCCGCCTTACAGCGTCTGCGCGTTCGAGTCGGGGTCGGGATGGAACTGCACCTGCGCCATGGCGTGGGCGATTTCGGGATTCTTCATGAACTGCTCCCACACAAACTGCGTGCGCAGATTCTCGGCCATCAGCATCATGATGCCCTGATCGATGCCCAGAATGTCGGAGTTGAACCAGTTGACGTGGGGCTGGAACGCATCGACGAATCCATAGCGGCCATAGACCTTGTCTTTGAACTGATCGCGCATACTGAGCAAAACGTGCGAGCACTCGGCGGGCAGAAAGACGAGCGAGCCGCCCGCGGCATTGGGGACGAGAGTTCCGTCGAGCGGGCCCATGGAGGGCGGACCGCCCCACACGCGATAGCCCTCGCGCGAGTCAGACGCGGAAACTCCCCAGAGGTTCTGATCGAACCACGGGAAGCGCCGGCCTTCGGTGAGGCACCACATCTGGTGGGCGCGGGTGGCGGCGATGGAGTTGATGAAGTAGTTGGTGTGCGTGTCGGCGATGTTTCTGAAGTCACACCATGCGTGCGCGTACTGGTGGATGAAGATGGGCGCGACGCCGCTGATGTAGTCGATGCCGCCAAATTGCACCACCGGGCGCTGCAGTCCGTTCCAGGTGCTGGCGGGGATGGGGTGGGTGGGCGAACCGATGGCCAGCAGGTACAGGAGAAGCAGCTCGGAATAAATATCCCAGCGATGGCTGAGGAAACTGGCGTCGGGCAGCCAACCCATGGAGAGGGTTTGGCCGCCGTTCAGCATCCATTCCCAGTCGATACGCCGGTAGAAGGTCGTCGCCAGGGCTTCGATGCGCGTGTTGCCGGCGAAGTATTGCCGGCAGGTGAGAATGCCGCAGAGCAGCCAGCAGGTGTCGATCGAGGAAAGTTCGCAGCCAAACATCCGCTGGCCGCTTTCCATGTCGATGAAGTGGTAGAGAAAGCCGTGCTCGTGCGGGCAGTCTTCCAGCAAAAACGCGAGAGTCTTCTCGACGCGCTGCTCGCAATCGAATTTTCCCAGGTAGTTGCGCTTGTGCGCGATGCAGAGCGCGGTGAGGCCGAAGCCAGTAGCGGCGATGCTGGAAACGCGGCTGAGCGAAAGGCCGGTGGCCGAGGCGCGGTCGCGCACCATGCCCGTGCGGGGGCTGGCCTCGTTGAAGAAGAAATCGCTGGCGCGGCCCTCGAAATCGTCGAGCAGGGTTTCGGCCGCCGTGGTGACCTGGGTGAGCGGGCGGTTGATGAAGACGCCGGCCGGGTGCGAGTACTGCTGGGCCGCCTGCGATTCGGGCTTCGGCTCCTGGCCCGGCTTTACTTTGGGCTGGGTGGACTGATTCTGGCCCAGCAACGGGGCGCCGAGGGCCAATGCACCAGCGGCGCCGGCTCGCTTCAGCCAGTCTCTGCGGGTTATGGAATCAGGAGCCAATGCAGATCGATGCTTCTCTTCAAAAAAAAGTCAGCAGAATTTGCAGCCTGTCACCGGGTAGACGCCGCGGGGCGGCCACAAGTTGTCATTTTCAACGCGCGACCCCCGCCATGGCAATGCGGGCAGCCCGTGGCGACAATTTTCGCCACTGCGCCCAAGGCTGCACCCTGCAGACGTCCTCGCGCATCCAGTATGATCGGAGGGCGCAAAAAGGCGCGGGCCCTTGTTCGTTTTTTGAGCCACTTCGCCCGCGCAACCCCTCGGAAGATCGCCTCACCCCAATGTTGAGCAAGGAGGATTGCTTTGGCACACGAAGTTCCACCTCTTCCCTACGACTACGCCGGTCTCGAGCCGCACATCGACAAAGAGACGATGCACCTGCATCACGACAAGCATCATCAGGCCTATGTGAACAACCTGAACGCGGCGATCGAGAAGCACCCCGATCTCGGCAAGCACTCGGCCGAAGACCTGCTGCGGAATCTGAATGCTGTGCCGGAAGACGTGCGCACCGCGGTTCGGAACAACGGCGGCGGCCACGTGAATCACAGCATGTTCTGGCAGATCATGAAGCCAAACGGCGGCGGCGCGCCCACCGGGGAGATCGCCGAGCAGATCAAGAAGGATTTCGGCAGCTTCGACGATTTCAAGAAACAGTTCAACGAAACGACCGCGAAGCAGTTCGGCTCCGGCTGGGGCTGGGTAATCTGGGACGGTGGCAAGCTGAAGATCGTGACGACCGCGAACCAGGACAGCCCGCTTTCGCAGGGACACTTCCCCGTCCTCGGCAACGACGTGTGGGAGCACGCGTACTACCTGAAGTACCAGAACAAGCGCCCTGATTATCTGGCCGCCTGGTGGAATACCGTGAACTGGGACGAGATCAACAAGCGCTTTGCGCAGGCGAAGAAGTAGAAGCAGGGGTCAGGGGCCAGCGGCTGACGTTTGGAGTTTGGGGCCTCGGCTGCTGACTCGCTCCGCGCGGTCCGGCGATTCGGCGCTTCCGCAGTTCCGATGCGGCCTCGTGCTGCGTGGGAACTGCTGTTTGCGCTTCCCGTCGCTTTTGCATGGGCGGGGCGGGGATCGTGAGCGTGCCGGGCTGATGACGAACCTGGCTTTGTCGGCAGAGACGAAAGGACGAAGCCTCTAAGAAATCTCCGTCGAACCGGAGACGGCGGCGCAATCCTAGCGGCAAGCGGCGTAAAGGATTGCGCCCGGCCGAACCCGTATCCGAGAGCTTTTTGGATGCAGCCTGACGATCCGCATTTCGGCTCGCATCCGCGTTTATGATGGACACTTCCGACCGAAGCTTGTTTCCGCGGAGGATTGTCCCTGATGCGTCGTTTTCTGCTTCCAGCTCTGCTGTGCTGCAGCCTGTCTGCGTTTGCGCAAAGCGCTTCCACCGCGTGGGTGGGCGCGTGGGCAGCATCTCCTCTTTCCGGCGACCCCTGGCACTCGGTTCCGACGCTGGTGGATTCGACGTTCCGCGAGGTCGTCCACACGTCGCTCGCCGGGAAGGCTCTGCGCGTGCGCTTCACCAACGAGTTCGGCACGCAGCCGCTGCACGTAGACGCGGCCAGCATTGCGCTCTCAACCGGCAGCAGCAGCATCGATACGGCTTCGCTGCACCCGCTGACTTTCTCCGGATCCCCGTCGATCGTCATCCCGCCAGGGGCTTTCGTGCTCAGCGACGAGGTGAATCTGGCAACGCCCGCCTTCACCAACCTCGCCATCAGCTTCTACCTGCCGGTGCAGCAGATCAGCACGCCGTCGGTGCACACGAGCGCGCAGCAGGACAACTACATCGTGCGCGGCAACGAGGTCAGCGCGGCGAGCCTGACGGCGCCGGAGGTGGTGCCGTCCTGGTACTTTGTGAAGGGCGTCGACGTGGTGCCCGCCTATCCGCACGCGGCCGCCGTGGTGGCCTTCGGCGACTCCATCACCGACGGCGCTTACGTCACGGAGAACTCCAACCACCGCTGGCCCGACGATCTGGCGGTGCGCCTGCATGACAATTCCGCCACCGCGAACCTCTCCGTGCTCGACGAAGGGATCGGGGGCAATTGCGTGCTCATCAACTGCATCGGACCGAACGCGCTGGCGCGCTTCGATCGCGACGTGCTCAGCGCGCCGGGCGTGAAGTACGTGATCATTCTCGAGAGCATCAACGACATCGGCGCCCTGCACGATCCCAACAACCCCGGCTACAAGCTCAGCGCGGACGATCTGGAGCAGGGACTGATGCAACTGGTGGCTCGCGCGCACCAGCACGGCATCAAAGTATTCGGGGCTACGCTTACGCCGTATAAGGGCGCCGGCTACTACACCGACAAGGGGGAGGAGATTCGCGAAGCCGTCAACGCGTGGATTCTTTCGGGCAACGCCTTTGACGGCGTGATCGACTTTGACAAAGCTACGCGCGATCCGGCGAATCCCGAGGTGTATGCGGCGAAAGACGACAGCGGCGACCACCTGCATCCGGGCGACCCCGGCTACCAGGATATGGCCAACTCCATCGACCTGAGCCTTTTCCGGTAAGAGCAGCCTGACGTTTGCCGCGGGGCGAGCATCGAACTGCGCGAAGCGCGCCCGTCTGGACGGCCAGTTCCCGCAGCTTTTCGCGGATTTCCGGGTCTATAGTGAGCAGGAAGGTTAGGAACCGATGCGTTTACAAGGACTTTCGCTCACTGCTGCATTTATCTTCGGGGGATCTGCTTTGGCGCAGGCGCCTGGTGTGCCGGTCGGCCAGAACCACTACTCGATCGTTCAGGCTAACGACGGCAAGACCGTCGGCGCGGCCGACTGCACCGTGGGATCGCTGGCGAGCGGCTATCAGATCGACTCGCGCGGCGATCTGAAGCTCGCGAAGTTCAGCTACTCGTTTACGAACAGCAATCGGCTCGACGGCCAGTTGAATATCGTGCGCGATCAACTGAGCGGCACCGTCAACGGAGCGCAGGTCACGTTCGCCCTTGGATCGGATGCGACCGGGCGCAGCTTCAAAATCGACATCACCGCGAACGGCAAGAACACGACGAACACAGTGGATCGCCATCTGAACAACGTTCTGCTGCCCGATCTCGACGCGGCCGCGTACATTGAGATGGCTCATGTTGCGCTGAGCCATCCACCAACCACCTGGGTCATCATCCCCAAGCAGGAAGGCCTGCTGGTTCCGGCGCTCTACACCGCGCAGCCGGATGCGCACGGGACACTGCAGGGCCAGACGGTGCTGGTGCACCACACCACGGTGACGGTGAGCTCGCAAAACGGCATCACCGTGGAGATTTACTACACGAATGACGGCACACTGCTCGAGGCCGACCTGCCGGAGCAGAACTTCTACGTGATCCACGACGGGTTCAGGCTCGAGAATCGCCCGCATTACGCGCCGCCGCAGGGATCGGGCGGGCCGCCTCCCGACGCCGGGCAACAGCAGCAGCCGCAGGGGCAGGCCGCGCAGCAGCCGCCGCAGTACACGGTGCCGCAGGGATCGACGCAGCCGCAGGTGCAGCCGCAAAGGTTCTGACGAAGGGACAGCCAGCTACGGTGGCCTTGCGTGTGCAATCGGTCAGCGCGCCAGCGCCGACCCCGCAAACCCGCTGACTAGTGATTCGGTGACCCGCAGCCTCAGGCGCGTTTCCTGAACGCGCTCACCAGGTTCTTCACGAGGCGAACGGCGCAGGGAATGGACTGGCGCAGGGGGCCGGAGATTTCCTCGCCGTAGTCGAAATGCGAGGCGCCCACCGTGAGCGCGAAGGATTGCGCGGGAACATGACCGCACAGGCGCTGGGCGAGGGCCAGCAGGGCAGGCGGATCGAGACGATGGGAGTCGGGAGCTTCCGCGCTGGCTTCAACAGGCTCGAAGCGAATCGCGCCAGGCTCGTCGGTCGCGCTCGCATCCACAAAGATCGCCAGTTCGGTTGCGGCCAGGTCCGCCGCCATTTCCGGAGTGAATTGCTGTGCCGAGACGATGCGTAACTGACCCGCGGGCATCAGATGCTCGGCCGCCTCAGCGATGCGCAGGCCGATCGCGTCGTCCTGCCGGAGCGAATTGCCGCAGGCCAGCAGCAGAGCGGGGCCTCCGGCGGGCAGGGTGCGAGCCTTCGCGGCTTTCGCGCGCCGGGATGGTAAAGCCGGACTGGACGCATGAGCGGCCATTGTTTCCTGTGATGCAAAGAGTATCCCAGCGGGGTGGCTGTTGTCTCCAGGCAGCCCCGCAGGTGCGGGAGACAGGGGCGCGTGTGCTCTGACAGCTCGCATCGCCTTCCCTGCCTCAGCCCCTCCGCACCTCACGCACCAATGAACCGTCAGGCGCGCGTAACTCGATGCTCAGCGGCATGCGGCCCATCGCGTGGGTGGAGCAGCTGAGGCACGGATCGAAGGTCCGCACCACCGCCTCCACGCGATTCAGCATGCCTTCTTTGATCTGATCGCCCTGGACGTAATGCCGCGCCGTCTGCAGGATGCCGCGATTCATGGCGGCGTTGTTGTGCCCGGTGGCGATGATCAGGTTCGCCCACTGGATCAGCCCGTTCTCATCGACCTTGTAGTGGTGGATCAGCGTGCCGCGGGGCGCTTCCGCCACGCCGACGCCTTCGAAGTTGTTGACCGAGGCGGTCGCGCGCACGTGCTTGTCGAGGATAGTCGGATCGGCCAGCAGCGCCTCGATGGTCTCGGCTGCGTGCAGCATCTCGATGAGCCGCGCGTAGTGGTAGTGGAAGGAACTGAGCACGGGCCGCGGCGACATGGCGCGAAAAGCGCGCCATTCTTCGTCGGCCAGCGGCGTGTCGCAGCGATCGGCCAGGTTGAGACGAGCCAGCGGCCCGACGCGATACGTTCCACCGGGATAGCCGAGGGGCTTGTAGTACGGGAACTTCATGTAAGTGAAAGGCTCGACGGCCTCACCGATGTAATCGGCGTAGTGGGCCGGATCGAGTTCTCCGGCGATCACGTTGCCTTCCGAGTCGATGACGCGCAGGCGGCCGTCGTAATAGTCGGCGAGGCCGCGGTCGTTGATGAGGCCCATGAAGAGCGTGGGGAAATTGGCGAAGACCTCGATCTCGCCTTTGAAGTTCGCGATGGCGCCCCGGAACCAGATGAGCGTGCGCTGCAGGGCTGCGACCGCGGGCGGAATCATCGCCAGCATCTGATCGCGCTTCTCCGCGCTGAGCGGCTCGTTGACACCGCCGGGGACGGTCCAGCCAGGATGGATGCGCCGGCCGGCCAGCAATTCGATGATGCGCTGGCCGAACTGGCGGAGCGCGATGCCGTCGCGGCCGATTTCAGGGTGCGACTGCGCGACGTGGAGAATGCTGCGCAGGTCGGGATCGGCGTCCATGCCGAGGAGCAGATCGGGGGAGGACAAATAGAAGAAGCTGAGCGCGTGCGACTGGATGAGCTGGGCAAGGTTGAGAATGCGCCGCAGGTTCGCGGCCGCCGGAGGCACCTGCACGGCGAGGATCGCGTCACAGGCTTTCGACGAGGCCACCAGATGGCTGACCGGGCAAATGCCGCAGATGCGCGACGTGATGTTCGGCATCTCATAGAACGGGCGCCCCTCGCAGAACTTCTCAAAGCCGCGCAGCTGCGTCACGTGGAACGTGGCATCCTGCACGATGCCTGCATGGTCGAGCTGCAGCGTGATCTTGCCGTGGCCTTCGAGGCGCGTAACCGGATCGATAACGATGGTGCGGGACATGATTCTCCTCCGCTCTCAACTCAGCCGAAGTGGGCAACGCCGCTCAGGGTGGGAACCTCGCCGGCGAGCAGCGAACGCAGCACTTCGTAGATCGTGTCCGCCGACGGGGGGCAGCCGGGCACAAAGACATCGACGGGCACTACTTCGTGCACGGGGCACACCCGATCGAGGAGCGCGGGCAGACCGGTGGCGGGCACCTGCTTCTGCAGATCGGCGTTTTCCTGGTACACGCGCTGGAACACCGGCTGCGGCCCGCACATGTTGCGCATGGCCGAGACATTGCCGGTGAGCGCGCAGTCGCCGAGCGACACCAGCACGCGGGTGTGCTCGCGGATCTTGCGGATCTTCTCAAGATCGCCCACGCTGCCCACCGCCCCTTCGACGAGGGTCACGTCGACGTGATCGGGAAACGTCTTGCGGTCGACCAGCGGCGAATAGACGAGGCGGAACTGGCTGCTGAGTTCGACCAGGCGCTCGTCCATATCGAGGAGCGACATGTGGCAGCCGGAGCAGCCGTCGAGCCAGACGGTCGCCAGAGTGGTGAGATTGGCCGCAACCTTACCGTTGCCGCTCATGGCTGCTCTCCTTCGCGCATGATGCGCAGGTATGGCAGGAACTCAGGATGCTTGCGAGCCTTGCTGACGGCACGGCCCTTCTCGAACAATGCGCCCGTGGGACAGACCTGGACGCATTTGCCGCAGCTCGTGCAGGTTTCGCTAGCGCCCCACGGCTCTTTGAGATCGGTGATCACCAGCGACTGCGCGCCGCGCCCCATCACGCCCCAGGTATTCGCGCCTTCGATCTCCGAGCACACGCGCACGCAGCGGGTGCACAGCACGCAGCGGTTATGGTCGACGGTGAAGCGCGGATGCGACGCGTCGACGGGGAGATTCGGATACTGATACGGGATTTCAACGTGGGTCATGCCCAGCTGGAGCGAGAGGCTCTGCAACTCGCACCGGCCGTTGGCGACGCACACGCTGCATACGTGGTTGCGTTCGGCGAAGTACAGCTCGAGGATCATCGTGCGATAGCGGTCGATTTTAGGGGAATGGGTGGTGACTTCCATTCCTTCTTCCACGCGGGTGACGCAGGCCGGCAGCAGTCGCCGCGCGCCTTTCACTTCCACGAGACACAGGCGGCACGCGCCCGCTTCCGAGAGGCCTTCGAGGTGGCACAGCGTCGGGATCTCGATGTTGTGCTCGCGCGCCGCTTCAAGGATGCTCTGGTCCGATCGCGCGCTGATGTCGACGCCGTCGATGATGAGGGTGCGAATGTTCGGTTCCGCGCTCATGCCAGCACCTCCGCCGCTTTGAGCGCACTGCATTCGCAGACGCCCGCCGGGCATCGCTTCTCGTCGATGTGCGCGAGATATTCATGTTTGAAGTAGCGCAGCGTGCTCAGCACGGGATTCGGCGCCGTCTGCCCCAGCCCGCACAGACTGGTGGCGCCCACCACTTCGCACAGCTCGACCAGGTGATCGAGATCGCGCCGCGACGCCTCACCTTTGCAGATCTTCGTCAGCAGTTCGTACATCTGCACCGTTCCGGCGCGGCAGGGAATGCACTTGCCGCACGACTCGGTCATGCAGAACTCCATAAAGAAGCGGGCGACAGACACCATGCAGGAGGTGTCATCCATCACGATCATGCCGCCCGAACCCATCATGGAACCCGCGCTGATGAGCGCATCGTAGCTGATGGACAAGTCAAGATGTTCCTCCGGCAAACAGCCGCCGGAGGGTCCGCCAGTTTGAACAGCCTTGAATTTTCTGCCGTCGGGCACGCCGCCGCCGATGTCGAAGATGATCTGCCGCAGAGTCATCCCCATGGGCACCTCGACGAGCCCGGTGCGGCGAATTTTGCCGGTAAGCGCGAAGACTTTGGTGCCCTTGCTGCGCGCCGTGCCCATCGACGAGAACCACTCGCCGCCGTTGCGAATGATCGGGGGAACGTTGGCGAAGGTCTCGACGTTGTTGATCAGCGTGGGATGGCCCCACAGACCGCTCACCGCCGGATAGGGCGGCCGCGGGCGCGGGGTGCCGCGTTTGCCTTCGATGGAGGCAATCAGCGCGGTTTCTTCACCGCAGACGAACGCTCCCGCGCCGAGGCGAATGTCGATGTCGAAACTGAACGTGGTCTCGCAGATGGCGTTGCCGAGGAATCCCCGCCGCCGCGCCTGCTGGATCGCCGTCGTAAGGCGCTGCACTGCGAGGGGATACTCGGCGCGCACATAGATGTAGCCCTTCGTCGCGCCGATGGCGTAGGCCGCGATCGCCATGCCTTCGATCACGCGCTGCGGATCGCTTTCGAGCACGCTGCGATCCATGAACGCGCCCGGATCGCCTTCGTCGCCGTTGCAGATGACGTACTTTTGCGCGCCCTTGACCTTCGCGACCGTGTCCCATTTGAGGCCCGTGGGATAACCGCCGCCGCCGCGTCCGCGCAGGCCGCTCTTTGAGATTTGCTCGATCACCGACGCAGGAGACATTTCCGTGAGCGCCCTGATCAGAGCC
>Ga0335075_10005440_pt1 | contig 19790 bp, 16 predicted proteins | sample Lox_Sample_24_FD_206723 | JGI IMG/M metagenome (GOLD analysis project Ga0335075, IMG submission 206723) | Soil microbial communities from Loxahatchee National Wildlife Refuge, Florida, United States - Lox_Sample_2.4 | ecosystem: Environmental > Terrestrial > Soil > Wetlands | place: USA...
GCTCCTGACCACCACCGCGCAACAGCAGCGGTTCACCAAGGCGTTCGGAGTCCTCCCGTCGCTGCAGACGCTGAGCAGCTGGTTCACAACCACGTTCCCGCAGAACGCGCCGGAACTTGAGGCCAACGCCTATGCCCACCCCGACATCAATATTGCCGGGAGCACTAACGCGCTCAACGCCTTCGACTCGGCTCTGGCGCAGCTCAAGACGCAGAGCCCGAGCAGCATCCTGTCCGCGGCTCAGACGAACCTGCAGGCTGTGGTCAACCAGGACAAGGCCTGACGCCTGCCCGGCGGGCGCTTCCCTGGTAGCTCCCAGGGAAGCGCCCGCCGGGCGCCGCCTGGCCGCGTATGGCTTGGCGCTCCTTCCGCCGAGAGGACTCACCAGTGTTCTACGCGACCCCGCAGGGGCAGGGCGGTCTCAGGCGACTGCGGCAACTGCGTCCCCGTCCCGGTGAAGGCTGGCGTGACCAGCTGGCGGGCTGGCTGTTCTGTCTGCCCGCCCTGGTGCTGGTCGTGACGTTCCTGCTGGTTCCGATCGTGCTGGCCGCATGGGTCAGCGTCAGCAACTGGGACGGTATCGGCAGCCCGCTGGCCTCCGGCGTGCACTGGATTGGCTTCGCCAACTACAAGGCCCTGCTGACAGAGCCCGGACTCCCGCAGTCCGACCTGGGCGAGAGCGTCCGGAACACGTTCTACTACGCGCTGTTCGTGGTTCCCATCCAGACACTCCTGGCCCTCGTCCTAGCCGTAGTGGTCAGCAGGAAAGGCCTGTTCGCCAGGGGCTTCTTCCGCACGGCCTATTACTTCCCGTCGATTACCAGCTCGACCGCTATCGCTGTCGTGTTCGCATTCCTGTTCAGCGGGACCGGCACCGTCAACGCTGTACTCGGTTTCATCGGCGTGCACGGGCCTAACTGGTTCGCCGATCCCAGCGGCCTCATCCAGGACCTGCTCGGCGTCTTCGGCGTGCACAACGGGCCCGCCGTGCTGGTGAATCATGGCCTGCTCGGCATCTCCTGGTGGCAGTGGCTGGCCGGACCCAGCGTCGCGATGAGCGCCCTGATCATCCTGGCCATCTGGACCACGTCCGGCACGTTCATGCTTATCTTCCTGCCAGCTCTGTACAACATCTCTGCCGAGGTCGAGGATGCCGCCCAGGTCGACGGCGCTTCGGCTTGGCGGCAGTTCTGGAAGATCACCGTGCCGCTTGTCCGGCCGACGATGTTTCTCGTCTTGACACTCGGACTGATCGGCACCTGGCAGGTGTTCGACTCAGTCTGGATAATCACCTCGGGGAATCCAGCGGGCACGACGCTGACGCCGGCCTTCCTTTCCTACGAAACCTCGTTCAGCGACCAGCAGTGGGGACAGGGCGCAGCGATCGCCTTCCTGCTATTCGGGCTGATCATCGTGCTTGTTGCGCTTCAGCGCTGGTGGCTGTGGAGCCGGGACACCGCGGGCGACCGCAGGACGCGCCGTGAACTGCGCAGGGCGGCGGTGCGGTGAACGCCGCGGCCGCTCGCGAGGCAGCGAGGAATAACGACGATGCTCGACAGTAAGCCCGAGGCCGGGACTGGCAGGACACGCCGGCGGTCACGCGCACCGCGGCGCCAAGTCCCCACCCGCTTCAGTATGTCCTGGTGGCGACGCCGCAGCCCGTGGCTGCGAGCGCTCACCTACCTTGTCCTAGTCACGGTCGCGGTGCTGTATATCTACCCGTTCCTCATCGAACTCGGCACCGCCTTCAAGACCGATCCCGACGCCACCACCCACGCGGCCAACCCGATCCCGCACAACTGGGTGGTCGCGGCGTTCTCCGAACTGAGCGCTCAGGGCTTCCCGCACTGGTTCGAGAACTCGGTCTACCTGGCCGTCTCCGTCACAGTCGCTCACCTGGTCTTCGACTCCATGGCGGGCTACGCACTAGCCAGGATCCGGTTCCGTGGCCGCCGCGCGCTATTCGCGGCAGTCATCGCCATGATGGGCGTACCAGGCATCGTCCTGCTGGTTCCCAGATTCCTGGTCTTCCTTCAGTTCGGCATCTACAACACGTACCAGGGCGTGATCATCCCGCTTTTCACCGACCTGGTCGGCGTGTTCATCATGAAGCAATTCTTCGAGTCGATCCCGGAGAGCCTTGAGGAGGCTGCCAGGATCGACGGCGCTGGGGTCATCCGGATCTACTGGTCCATCATGCTGCCGCTGGCCAGGCCAGCCCTCATGATGTTGGCCATCTTGTCGTTCCAGTCATCGTGGAACGACTTGCCCGACATCCTGGTCGCCGAGAACAGTCCCTCGCTCGACACGCTGACCACTGGTGTGGCGCGCCTGGTCAGTGGCGAGATCGGGGTAGCCGCCACGCAGTATCCGCTCGAGATGGCAGCCGCCCTGCTGATGACGCTGCCGGTCGCGATCATCTTCTTCACGTTCCAGCGGTACATCGTCCGCACCGGCGAGGGCGCAACCAAGGAGTGAGTCAGCCGGACGTGGCGGGCGCCGTGAGAAACGCGCTGGTCATCGCGTCACCTCTCGCTCGCTGCCGGTCCTGTCCGCCGTCTTGGCCGCGGCCCCGGTGCCCGATTTGCCGCGCAGCCAGGACGCAAGGGCCGCGATGAGCATGGCGGCGATGGCGAAGTCGAACGCTTCGTGCAACCCGCTCGCGAACGGTGCGGAGATCAGGCTGGGGAAGAAACTCCGCCCGGTTAGGTAGGCCGCCCTGGCATGAGGCAGCTTGGCCAGGATTCCGGTCGGGCCGAGCAGGCTGGCAACGGGGTTGTAGCCAAGGAACGCGCCGAACACGGTAGCGGTGGGCGGAAGGTGCGCGATCCTGGCAGCCGCGGCGGCGGGAACGCCCTGCGCGGTCAGACCGTGAAAGAGCGTCGAAGGCAGGCTTGCGGCCAGGCCGGTGATGATGAGGGTGAAGAAGATCCCGATGGACAGCACCATTGCAGAGTTCTGCGTGGTGGTGCTCATCCCGGAGCCCTGGCCGCGCTGATCGGCAGGCAGGCTGTTCATGATCGCGGCCCGGTTCGGCGACGCGAACAGGCCCATTGCCAGCCCGTTCATCAGCAGCAGCAGTGCGAACGCCGGATAGGTGAAGTTGACCGGCAGAATCTCCAGCAGGCCGAACGTCACAGCGGCGAGCAGCATGCCGAACGTAGCGAACGGGCGGGCGCCGAAGCGGTCCGACAGCCAGCCCGAGGCGGGCCCGGCGATCAGGAATCCGGCGGTCAGCGGGAGCATGTAGATCCCGGCCCACAGCGGGGTCTGGGCGAAGCTGTAACCGTGCCGGGGCAGCCAGATGCCCTGCAGCCAGATGATCAGGATGAACATCAGCCCGCCGCGGCCGAGGGCGGCCATCAGGCTGGCCAGGTTACCGGCGGTGAACGCCCTGATCTTGAACAGCGGAATACGGAACATCGGCGCCGGCACCCTGGTCTCGATCCAGGCAAACAGCGCGAGCAGCACCACGCCGCCCGCGAGCCCGGCGATCACCAGCGGGTTGGTCCAGCCCATCACGTGGCCGCCGTATGGCTCGATGCCGTACACGATGCCGACCAGCAGCGCGATTAGCCCCACGCCAAAGGTCACGTTGCCGGCCCAGTCGATCCGGGCTGGCGTGCGGATGCCGCGGTCTGTGAGGCTGATGTAGCCCCAGATCGTACCGGCCACACCGACCGGCACCGAGACCCAGAACACCAGCCGCCAGTCGATCGGCGCCAGGATGCCGCCAAGCACCAGACCGATGAACGATCCGGCGATGGCGGCGACCGCGTTGATGCCGAGCGCCAGCCCGCGCTGTTCACGCGGGAATGCATCGGTGATGATCGCGGCCGAGTTCGCCATGATGAACGAACCGCCGACACCCTGGAATACGCGCATCACGATCATGTAGATCGCTGCCGGCGGTCCGTGCATCCAGGTGACCGACAGCAGAATCGAGAACACGGTGAAGATGACGTAGCCCATGTTGTACATACGGACCCGGCCGAACATGTCACCCATGCGGCCGAAGCTGACCACCAGCACGGCGGTGACCAGCATGTACCCCATAAGCATCCACAGGAAGTAGCTGGTGTTGCCGGGGGTGAGCGGGTTCAGCTGGATGCCGCGGAAGATGTCGGGCATTGATATCAGCACGATCGACGCGTCGATGGTGGCCATCAGCACCCCGAGCGTGGTGTTCGACAGCACCGACCAGCGGCCCCGGTACTGGCCAGCCTCTGGTACCGGGGTGGGAGCAGACGTCTGCTCGTACCGGGAGCGGGTCACCGGGCCGCCCCTGCTGGCTCTGGCGCGGCTGCCGGCGGAACCGGCTCCTCGCTGGCGGCCAGGGCCTCCATGATGTCCAGCCACGCCGCGACCTGGCCATCGCTGAGCCGGTCAAGCAGCACTGCCACTGCGTGGCGCTGGTAGTCCCGGTACCGCTCGGCCACCGCCATCCCTTCCGAGGTCGGCGCCAGCCTGACCACTCGTCTGTCGCTAGGATCAGGGTGCCGAACTGCCAGGCCCTGGGCCACGAGCCGATCGGCCAGCACGCAGGCCGCAGCCCCGGTTACCTTGAGGAAGGCGGCCAGTTCTCCCATGGTCATGCCCTCCAGTGGCAGCCGGGCGAGGGCCTGTAGCTGGCGGCTGGTCGCCTGTCCGAACCCCTGAAGCTCGTCGGGCACCGACTCGCGCGTCAGCGCCAGCACTAGCGGGCGGAGCTCCGCTATCCGCGCCGCGACCCGTGCCCGCCAAGCCGGCGTACGACTGCCCGCCGTCATCATGCCTCCCGAGCCGAAGTACCTATACAGCTGAACAGTTTAATCAGCTAAGTAATTCGCGCCCGCCCTGGGTGCCGGTCAGCTACGGAGGTCACAGGATGTCCATGATTCTTGTGATGCGCAACCTACGTTAGCTATCGTCAGGCAGATGGTGGCTCTAACTCAGCGGCGCGCCGTGCCGATCGCCGCGCTCGTATCCATTGCTTGCATCGGGCTTGCCGTTACTGCCTGCGGCAGCTCCTCGTCTCCTGGCTCCTCGAGTTCCTCGAAGCACAGCGGCAACGTCGACGTACTGTCCGCCGGGTCGCTGGACACCCTCATGACCAAGACGGTCGGGCCGGCGTTCCACAAAGCGACTGGCTACACACTCGTCGACACCTCGGGCGGGTCAGGAACCCTCGAAGCGGACATCAAAAACAAGGTCGATGTCGCCGACGTCTTCGTCAGTGCCTCGCCGACGGACACTAAGGGTCTCGAAGGCGCCAGCAACGGAGACTGGGTGTCGTGGTACGCGAACTTCGCCGCGTCGCCGGAGGTCCTCGGGTACTATCCCAAGAGCAAGTTCGCCAAGGACCTGCAGACCATGCCCTGGTACAAGGTCATCACGATGAAGGGCTTCCGCCTCGGGCGGACGGACCCGTCGCAGGACCCTGGCGGAGTGCTGGCCGCCGAGGCCCTCGAGGAGACAGCGACTGCGCAGCATCTCCCGGCGCTGAAGACGCTCGCGACCGAGACGTCGGACGAGTACTCCGAGGACCCTGAAGAGGCCGACATCCAGAGCGGGCAGCTCGACGCGTCGTTCATGTACGAGGCTGACGCCATCTCGCAGGACAGCCCGTTCGTGAAGCTCACCGGTGTCAACCTGGCCGGCGACTACACGATCACGATCGTCAGTAAAGCTCCCCACCTGGCGGCGGCCGAGGCCTTCATCAAGTTCCTACTCGGCTCTACGGGTCAACGCGAGATGACGGCCGACAAGTTCGTCGTCGTCTCGCCGGCTAAGGTGTTCGGGTCCGGTGTGCCGAGCGGTCTGAAGAGCCTATTCAAGTCGTGACTACTAGCAGGGCGCCGCGCCCCACTCGCTGGCTCGGCGCCCTGCTGGTTATCTACCTCGGGTATCCGCTCGGGGCGTTCGTCGTTCGCGTCATCGGCGGGCACAACGAAGGCTGGACCGTCCCCGGGCTCTGGCAGGCCCTGGTCGTGTCGGTGGAGAGCGCCACCATCTCGCTGCTGATCGGGGTAGTGGTTGGCATCCCGCTGGCCTACGTGCTCGCCCGCAGCCGCGGGTGGCTGTCCTCGGCGGTGAGCGTGCTCGTCTTGCTCCCGCTGGCAGTCCCTCCCCTGATCTCGGGCATCCTGCTGATCTACATCGTTGGCCCGTACTCGTTCCTCGGCCAGTTGTCGGGGGAGCGCCTCACCCAGACGATGTACGGGCTTGTCATCGCCCAGTCATTCGTCTCCGCACCGTTCCTGGTCGTGGTGGCCAGCAGTGCCTTCCGCGCCGTCGATCCGTCCCTAGGAGACGTTGCCGCCACTCTCGGCCATGGCCCGCTGGCTCGGTTCTTCCGAGTCGACGTGCCCGCCGCAGCGGACGGACTCTGGACAGGCATGATCCTCATGTGGCTGCGGGCCTTCGGCGAGTACGGCACGACCGTAGTTCTCGCCTACCACCCCTACAGCCTGCCGATCTACGTCGACAACCTGTTCTCCTCCGCGCCGCTGTCACAGGCCGAGGCCCCGACGATGCTCGCCTTCGGCGTCGCCGTGCTTGCGATCGTCGTTAGCCGTGTCCGGCGCCCGGCCCGCGTCCGGCGACGTCCGGCCCCGGCGCCGCTCGCTCCCGTGCCGGCGTTGCCGATGCCTGTCGGCTTCGACGTCGACGCCATGGTCGGGACCTTCCGCCTGCAGGTGGCGCACCCCGAAAGCACCTGCCGGCTAGCTGTCGTCGGACCGTCAGGTTCGGGCAAGTCGGTCACGCTCCGGGCGCTCGCCGGGCTGCTCGGGCCGGAGGCCGGGACCGTAACCTACGGTGGTGTCGAGGTGAGCCGGATCGCGCCCGAGCGGCGCCGGCTCGGCTACGTCCCCCAGGGTTTCGGCCTGATCCCCGGACGCACGGTCTGGCAGCAGGCCGTTTTCGGTGTCCACGCCGATCCGGCCAGGGCCGCCTGGTGGCTCGAGACACTCCACCTCGACGGGCTACTCGACCGCCTGCCTGAGCAGCTTTCCGGCGGGCAGCGCCAGCGCGTCAGCCTGGCACGCGCGCTCGCCGGTGACCCTCAGGTCGTGCTGCTCGACGAGCCGTTCTCGGCTCTCGACGCCCCCGTCAGAACGGAGCTACGCCGGGAGCTGCGCCGGCTCCAGCGCGACGTCAACCTGTCCACGGTCCTCGTCACCCACGATCCGGAGGAGGCGGCGATGCTGGCCGACGAGATCGTTGTCGTCGGCAACGGGCAGGTACTCCAGTCCGGGAGCTGCCGCGACGTATACCAGCGTCCGGCTTCGGCCGAGATCGGTCGTCTGCTCGGCATCGACAATCTCTTCGAGGACGTTGCCGGTGCCGACGGCGTGCTTGCCGCAGCCGCGGACCGCGCCCTGACCGTAGCGGGCGGAATCCCGGTCGGTCTCGTTACGGGTCTGCCGGCTAGCGCCCGGCTGCTATGGCAGGTACCGGCTGAAGCCCTCCGGGTCCGATCGGGACCATCGCCATCAGGCGCCAACGGGTCGGCCGTGGATTTCGGTCCGGGCCGGGTGACTGATGTCGTCGACCTAGGCCGCACCGTCGAGGTAGTGGTGGCGCTGTCCTCCGGCCTCGAGCTCCGGGCCCGGAGCCTGGAGATCCCCGACTTCAGCGTAGGTGCTGCCTGCCGGGTAGAAACTGACAAGGAGGCTGTGTCGGTCTGGTCGGAAGAAGAGGTCGCCGGAACTGTCTACGGTGACGCCGCGCCATGACAAGTCAGCGAGGGGCCGTGGGGCAGCCAGGAGCTTCGGATCAGCACCGGGTCACCGGCCCGCCGGATCGCGGCGGTGCGCCCGCCCGGCGTGACACCACTGACGACGGCCATGCACACCAGCCAGGCGCTGGAGCGGCCGGCGCGCGGCTGCGGTCGGCACGCCAGGCCAGGGGTCTCTCCCAGTATCAGCTGGCGCGGATGGCACAGGTTTCGCGCCAGGCAATCTCGGCGGTCGAGGCCGGGTTGTCCGATCCGTCGCTGCGGGTCGCGCTGACGCTTGCCAGGGCGCTCGGCCTGACGGTGGAAGAGCTGTTCGGGCCATCCATGCCCGAGGCGGCGGTGCCAGTGCGCCCGCTGGCGCCCGTTGGCGGCAGCGGCAGCCGGGTATCGCTCGCCCCGATGGGGGATGACTTCGTCGCGATGCCGCTGTCGGGCGCCACCGTGACCAAAGGGGGCTTCGCGCCTGCTGGCGGGCGGGTTAGCGGGCCGCAGGAGGTGATCCCGCTCGAGCCGCACCGGCCGACGCTGCTGGTGGCCGGATGTGATCCGGCGTTGCCATTGCTCGAGCTGCCGCTGAGCCTGCTCGATCCGCCGGTGCGGTTCCTCTGGTGGCCCTGCGCCAGCGAGGAGGCGCTCCGGCTGGCGGCGGCCGGCCTCGTGCACGCCGCGGGTGCGCACCTGCGCGACCGGTCAGGCGACTACAACACTGCCGCGGCGAGCGAACTACTGCGTGACGGCGCCGACGTGATCGGCTTCTGCTCCTGGCGCGAAGGACTGGTACTGCGGCCCGAGCATGCGGGGCAGGTGCGTGATGTCGCCGGAGTTGTGTCCGCTGGCTTGCGCCTGGTGAACCGGCAGCCAGGCGCCGAGGCAAGGCGGGTGCTCGACCGCGAGTTGGCCGGGCTCGGCGTCAGCGGAGCGGGCCTGGCCGGATACGACACCACGGCAACCGGGCACCTTGAGGTGGCCGCGGCAATAGCGGCCGGGCTGGCTGACGCGGGCGTTGCCAGTGAACCGGCCGCTCTTGCCTACGGTCTGCATTTCGTGCCGCTCACTACGGAACGATTCGATCTGGTTATCCCACTCGACATGACCGGCACGCGCGAAGTGCAGGGCCTGCTGCGGGCCCTGTCGTCGTCCTGGCTGCTCGGGCAGCTGGCCAGCCTGCCGGGCTACGACGTGGCTCAGTGCGGCGAACGCATCGCTTCTCTGGCACCGTCATGACCCAGTGGCTCTGACCGCCTCCGGCTCGGGAGCCGGTGCGGGTGTTTCCGCCGCGGGAAACTCGATAACCTCGGTGGGCACCCGGAGCCGCAGCCCCGGCAGCGCGGCCAGCAGTCCGACCGCCGCGACACCGGTGATCAGGTACAGCGCAGGCCGGTAGGCCGACAGTGCCGCGGCGGGCGTGGTGAGCGTGTTCGCGCCGGCCGCGTCGACGACCGCGGTGACCACCGCGAGCACGATCGCCCCGCCGACCTGGAACGAGGTCTGGAACAGGCTCGCAGCCAGTCCCTGCTGCTCGTTCCGCACGCCGGAGGTCGCGGAGACGGTCAGCGCGGAGAAGCCGAATCCGAACGCGACGCCAAGCAGGATCACGGACGGGAGCATCACTCCCGGGTAATCCGGTGTCACACCTGCCCTGAGGAACACGGCGTAGCCGGCCACGAGCGCGGCGAAAGCGGCGACGACAAGTGCGCCAGGGCCGAACCGGTTGAGCAGTCCGGCGACGCGCAGCGACAGCACCAGCACGATCACGCCGGCTGGCAGGAACGCCAGCGCGGTCGAGATCGCCGACCAGTGCGCCAGCGACTGCAGATACTGAGTCAGCAGGAACTGGAACGACACATAGCTGCCGAACAGCGTGATCGCGCCGATCTGCGCCCGGCGCAGCGGTGCCGACCGGAAGATCCCGAACGGGACGAGCGGATGAGTACTGCGCGTCTCGATCACCGCGAACAGCGCACCCAGCGCGACGACCACGGCAAACGAGCCGATCGTCCGCGCAGATCCCCAGCCCGCCTGCTGGGCGTCCACCACCGTGTAAACCAGCAGCAGGACCGCCGCGGTAATGATCGCCGCGCCGGGCAGGTCGAACCGGTGCCAGGCCAGACTGGGCCGGCTGCCGGGCTTGCCTCGCGGGATCAGCGTCAGTGCACCGAGCAGCACCAGAGCCGCCGCCGGCGCGGAGACCAGCAGCGTCCACCGCCAGCTGACCTGGGTGAGCAGACCTGACAACACCAGGCCGAGCGAGAACCCGCTGGCGCCGAACACCGAGTAGATGCTGAACGCCCTGTTGCGCAGCGGGCCTTCAGGGAACGTGGTAGTCAGCAGCGACATGCTGGCGGGAGCGCTGAAAGCCGCCGCCATGCCCTTGACGATGCGGGCCGCGATCAGCAGGCCGGGACTTGACACGAGGCCGCCGAGCAGGGAAACGACGGCGAACACGGCCACCGCAGTGACGAACACGCGGCGGCGGCCAAGCAGGTCGGCGGCGCGCCCGCCGAGCAGCAGCAGGCCGCCGTAGCCGAGCGTGTATCCGCTCACGATCCATTGCAGCGACGAGGTGTTCATGTGCAGCGCGGTCCGGATAGAGGGCAGCGCGATTCCGACCATCGACACATCGAGGCCGTCGAGCAGCAGCGCGCCGCCGAGAACGATAAGGATTCCCCAGAGCTGGGGTGTCCAGGTGGTTTCTGTTGTGGTGGCCAGCGGCTGCCGCTGGCTTAGGGGAGGAGCCATGACGGAGACTCTATGCATGTACGTGCAATGTTTGCAAGTGCAATTAATGTACTTGCAAGTATCAGCGAGGCCGGGTAAGATGCGCGCATGACGATGAGCGCAGCCGCGCGGACCAGGCTGGGGCTGCCGTCAGGCGGCACGGGGGAGTCCGGGCTCCAGGATCGCGACGAGGCGGTGAAAGCCGCATGGCACGCGCTCATGTCCGCTAAGGTCGCGTCCTGGAACGCGCTTGAGCGCGAACTCGGCGAGTCGCACGGACTCGGCGTGAGCGACTTCGAAGTGCTCGATTACCTGGCCAGCAAGCCAGACGGCTGCCGGTCCCAGAGCCTGGCCGACGCGGTGCACCTCAGCCAGAGCGCGCTATCCCGGCTCGCTGACCGGCTGGAAAGGCACGGCCTGGTAGAGCGGTGCAACTGCGTCGACGACCGCCGCGGAATCTATCTCGTCCTCACGGCCGCTGGGCGGGACAAGCACGGCCAGGCACTGCGCACGTACTGCGACGTGCTGGCCAGCACGCTGCCACCCGAACTCATCGCGCGCTACGAATAACCGCGCGACATCAGCGCGTCCGCGAGCTAGCGAGATCGGCTGGCCATGGCTGTCTCCCAGGCCGTCTCGGTTGCGAGGGACCGGAAGTAGGCGCTCAGGTCGGTGGCCATGTCGACCGAGGCCGGGTCAAGTAGCCACTGAAGCTGCAGGCCATCCATTACCGCGACGGTGGACCGGGCGGCAGCGGCCGGCTTGACTCCGGCACGGAGCTGCCCGGCCGCCGCCATCCGCTCGAATGCATCGGTGAGAACCGACCGAAGCCAGGCGTAACGCTCAGTGAAATAGTCGTGCGCCGGGTGTCCGGGTGCCGTGGCCTCGGCGGACAGTACGCAGTACAGCTCAGCGGTGCCGCGCTCGGTGACCTTGAACGCATGAACGGCACTAACCAGGAACTCGATGCCGCGTGCGTTGGAGAACAGCGACCCTGACCTCTCGTCGCGATGCCGGAGCACGGCGGTCAGGAGCGCGTCTTTGCTTTCGAAGTGATGCAGTAGCCCGGCCTGGCTCATGCCGACCGTCTCGGCGATCTCCCTGATGGACCCGCTGCGGTAGCCCGACCGGCCGAACACTGCCAGGGCCGCGTCGAGGATCTCCTGCTGGCGGGCTGCTGTCTTGCGATAAGGGCCGCGCCGGGACGGCCGTGGTCCGACGCCGCCAGGAGCCTCGCGCGCTGCCGCGGCGCCCGAACTGCGTGGCCCTTGCGCCTGCGGCATCAGCGGCCTCCCGATCGCGACGGCGGACATGACTCGTAACCAAAACGTGTCCGGATACGAGCCGTCGAAAACCTAGCGGTCATTCGGTTTTCGATGCTAGCTTGTGCGCCGGGCCGGAAGACGAGCGCGTTCTGCGGCACGAGGCTAACACCACTGATCGGGAGTCAACATGAGCGGAATACGGCGGGCCGCCGCGCTCGCAGCAGTCGTCACGATCGCCTCGGCCGCGGCGGCATGCGGCAGCGGCGCACCGTCCGCCACCGGCGGCAAGTCATCATCCAGTGCCGGAACGCTGACGCTCGGCGCGGCGCTGGCAAGCGCGACGTTCAATCCCTGGCTGTCACCCGACGGCGACAACGAGTACCTGCAGCTGGAAGGCGCGGTCTACGACTCGCTCACTCACATCGGCCCGGACGGGCAGATCGAACCGGGGCTGGCAACCAAGTGGACGTTCACCAGCCCAACGACCCTGATGCTCACGCTCCGCTCTGGCGTCAGGTTCAGTGACGGCACGCCAGTCAATGCCGCGGCAGTCAAGGCGAACTTCGACTACGTGAAGACCGCAAACCCGGCCGCCCAGCAGAACGCGTACATCGCCGCGCTGACCACCACCGTGGTGAACTCCACGACGCTCAAGCTGGTGTCGCCGACCCCTGAACCGGACCTGCTCACGGACTTTGCGACCGGCGGCGGATACATCGTGAACCCGAAGGCACTCAAGGACCCCGCTACGCTGACCACCAAGCCGGCTGGCAGCGGGCCCTATGTGCTGTCCTCGTCGGTCCCCGGACAGCAGTGGACGTTCACCCGCCGGGCCGGGTACTGGGACGCCGGGCAGTATCCATACCGCACGCTGCTGCTGGGGAGCTATGCTTCCGCGCAGGCCGAGGACGATGCGCTGCGCGCGGGTCAGCTGCAAGGCGCGCCAGAAACCCCCACCCTGGTCAAGGCCGACCTGGCCAGCGGGCTGCGCGTCGAGGAGTCCAGCCCGGAGGCCTTCGACGGAATCTGGCTGGCAGACCGGTCTGGCAAGGACGTGCCCGCGCTGGGGAAGGTCCAGGTCCGCCAGGCGCTCAACTACGCGCTGAACCGCGTCGCCATCATGAAGGCGGTGTACGGGCCACTTGGCATTCCTGGCTCACTCGTCATGCCGGTCGGTCTGCCTGGCTACTCCGCAACCGCGAGCTCGGCCTACGGTTACGACCCGGCCAAGGCAAGGCAGCTGCTGGCCGCGGCCGGCTACCCGCACGGGTTCACGCTGCCGGTCCTGAGCAGCCCGGTGGCGGACACACTGGTCCAGGCGATGGCCGGGTACCTGCGCGCTGTCGGGGTCAAGGTCCAGATCTCGGACCACACCACCGACTTCATCAGTCAGGCGTACTCAGGCAAGTGGGGGGCGATCGTATTCGCCTGGACGCCGATCCCTCCGGCCCAGAACATGGATGAGCTGCTGTCCCCCATCGGTCTCGGCAACTTCGACCACTCGACCGACCCGCAGATCGACGCGCTGCTAGCGAAGACGCAGCAGACCGCCGGCGCTGCCCAGACCGCGGCGCTCACGCAACTGGTCCAGGCCGTCAACACACAGGCCTGGTTCCTGATCCCTGGCTATACCTCGAACCTCTATGTGACCGGAAGCCACACGACCTGCGCGATCGGCCAGCGGGCAGTGTGCCCCCTCTACACCTTCCGGCCTGCAGGGAAGTGACGCCCGTCGTCAGGATGGCGCTCGGTCGCCTGGTACTTGCGATCCCGATGCTGTTTGTGGTGGCTAGCGCCACGTTCTTCCTGCAGCAGCTGGTACCAGGCGACCCCGGCTCCTTCATTCTCGGCAATGAAGCCTCGCCCGCCGAGATCCGCCAGTTCGACGCCGGCCTGGGCCTGAACAAGCCGGTTCTGGAGCAATACGGCAGCTGGCTCGGCCGGGCGATCCGCGGCAATCTCGGGACGTCATGGACCAGCCACTCGCCAGTGACGCAGACCTTGCTGGCCGCCGCACCGATCACGCTGTCGCTCACGGTCCTGGCAATCGTTGTGATCGTCTGCCTCGGGGTGCCGCTCGGAACTCTCGCGGCGTTGCGTCCAGGACCGCTCGATCGCTTTTTCCAGGCATTCGCGGGATTCGCGATCGCGCTCCCGAACTTCTGGCTCGGCGTCGGCCTGGTGCTGTTGCTTGCCGTGGACACTCGGTTGTTCCCGGCCACCGGCTATACCAGCCTGTCCGACCCGGCGCAGTGGCTGCACGCGCTGGTGCTCCCAGTGCTGGCACTCGCCTTCGGCATGACGATGACGCTCGCGTTGCAAGTGCGCAGCGCAATGATCGACGTGCTGGCCAGGGACTACATCCGGTCCCTCCGGGCGGCGGGCCTGTCCCGGCGCTCGGTGCTGTTCAAGCACGCGCTGCGCAACTGCATGGCGCCAGTCGTCACTACCGTTGGCTTCCAGTTGCTCGGACTGCTGGCGGGCGCCGTGGTGATCGAGCAGCTGTTCAATCTGCCCGGGCTCGGCAGCGTTCTGCTGGCCGGAGTGACCGAGCACGACGTCCCGCTGGTCCAGGGTGCGGTCCTGCTCTTCGCCGTCTTCGTCGTCGCGGTCAACCTGATTACCGACGTCGCCGCGGCGGCGCTGAACCCCCGCGCGCGGGGTCGTTGATGACACAGGCACCGACTCCGCTCGCCGCAGCGCCATCGGAGCCAGCCAGCCGTGCACCAACCGCGCGTGCCTGGCTCCGCGCGCTGCTCGGGTCGCCAGTCAGCGCGGTGTCCCTGCTCTGGCTGCTAACCGTCGTGGTAATCAGCGCGTTGGCATCGCTGCTGGCTCCGGATAACCCGCTGCAGAACAACCTGAACGCGCTGCTGCAAGGCCCGTCGCTGCACCATCTGCTCGGCACCGACGAGCTCGGCCGCGACGTGCTATCGCGGCTCATGTTCGGCGGCGCCACGCTGCTGTGGGGTGCGGCAGAAGCCACCGCAGTCGCGCTGCTGCTCGGCGTGCCAGCCGGGCTGCTGGCTGGCTACTCAGGCAAGACGGCCGACCGGCTGCTGACCTGGGTGGCCGACCTGAGCTTCGCCCTCCCGGCGTTCATCATCGTCGTGGCGCTTGCGGTCATCTACCCGCAGAACGTCGTGATCCTCATGGGGGCGCTCGGCGTGATCTCGGCTGGCGGCGTACTGCGCTTCACCCGCAACCTGACCCGCGCGGTGCGCGATGAGCTCTACGTCGACGCGGCCAGAGTGGCCGGCCTGCGCCGCCGCCAGATACTGCTGCGGCACATCCTGCCGGTGATCGCGCCGCCGCTGGTCGTGCAGGCGTTCGTGGGCATGTCCGTGGGCCTGATCGTGCTTGCTTCCCTGTCCTTCCTGGGACTGGGGACGAACCCGGAGACCCCGAACTGGGGTCAGATGATCTACGACGCCAGCCAGCAGATCACCAGCGACCCGTGGCTGCTGGTGCCCGCCGGGGCCGCGCTGGTGCTCACGGTGATGGCACTGAACTTCCTCGGGAACTCGGTGCGTGACCTGGCACCAGGAACCAGGCAGAGTGGCCGGGCGCGGCAGCCGCGGTTGCATGGCGGGGCTGGCCGGCGCGATCTGCCGCAGGCCGGCGCGGCCGGCCCGGCCGAGCCGTCACAAAGCTCGCTGCTGAGCGTCCGCGAACTTGTGGTCGCGTTCCCCGCGCCTGGCCAGGCAGGATTGCAAGCGGTAGTCGACCGCGTCAGCTTCGACGTCGCCGCCGGGGAGACCTTCGGCCTGGTGGGGGAGAGCGGCTGCGGCAAGACAATGAGCGTCCTGGCCGTTCCGGGGCTCGTACCCGCACCCGGGGTGGTCTCCGGCGGCTCGATCCTCTTCGACGGCATCGAGCTAGTCGGTGCATCAGGCCGCGTCCTGCGCGGGGTGCGGGGCAATCGCATCGGCTTTATCTCACAGGAGCCGATGACCGCGCTTGACCCGTCCTTCACCGTCGGCAGCCAGCTGCGCGAGGTCCTGCGCCGGCATGGTCACATTAGTCGCCGGACCGCACGCTCCAGGTGCAACGAACTGCTGACAGAGGTGGGCATCCAGGACCCGGCAGCGACCGCCAAGCGCTTCCCCCACCAGATCTCCGGCGGGATGGCACAGCGGGTCGCGATCGCGGTGGCGCTCAGCGGCGAGCCGGACCTCCTGATCGCTGACGAGCCCACGACCGCGCTCGACGTCACCGTCCAGGCGGAGATCCTCGATCTGCTCCGCGGGCTTTCCGAACGGCACAACATGGCGCTGCTGCTCGTCACGCATGACCTCGGAGTCGTCGCCGATATCTGCGATCACGTGGCGGTCATGTACGCCGGGCAGATCGTCGAGCAGGGCAGTGCCGGGGAGCTTCTCAGCGACCCGAAGCACCCGTACACGATCGGGTTGCTCAGCTCGATGCCCGGAGCGGCCAAGGCAGGGGCGACGCTGACGGCGATACCGGGAAGCGTGCCAGTTCCGCGGGACTGGCCGGCCTGGTGCCGTTTCGAGCCGCGATGCGCGCTAGCCGCGGCAGCGTGCCGGGCCGGCGCGATCACGCTGTCCGATCTCGGTCCCGGCCGGCTAAGCCGCTGTGTCCGGGTCGCCGAGCTCGCAGGAGAGCGCGGACGCCCATGACCGCCCTCCTCACTGTCGAGCACCTTACTGTCTCGTTCCGCCGCGGCACCGCCGCGGTGGACGATGTATCGCTGACAGTCCGGCGCGGCGAGACAGTCGGCCTGGTCGGCGAGTCCGGTTCCGGCAAGACGACGATCGGCCGCGCGGTGCTCGGCCTGGTCACCGTGACCAGCGGGAGCATCGTCTTCGACGGCACAGAGATAGGGAACGTCCCTGCCTCGGCACGCGGCACCCTTGCCAGTCGGCTGCAGACGGTGTTTCAGGACCCCGGCAGCTCGCTGAACCCGGCCAGGACGGTCGGCCACAGCATCGTCGAGCCACTGGCCGCAGTCGGCACTGCCAGTACGGCGAGCCTTCGCGCGCGGGCCCGTGACCTGCTGGACGCCGTCGGCCTGCCAGCGGAGGCGGCCGTGCGCTACCCGCACGAATTCTCTGGCGGCCAGCGGCAGCGCATCGCGATCGCCCGGGCCCTGGCCGCGTCCCCCGACCTGGTCATCTGCGACGAACCGACCAGCTCGCTCGACCTGTCGACGCAGGCGCAGATGCTCAACCTGCTGACCGACCTCCGCGCCGGACGCGGACTGTCGTACCTGTTCATCAGCCACGACCTCGCGGTGGTGCGGCACATTGCCGAGCGCATCGTCGTGCTCTACCGGGGCCGGGTGATGGAGAGCGGGCCGGCCGAGCTGGTCAGCACCCGCCCGCTGCATCCTTACACGCAGGCGCTGCGCGCATCAGCGCCCGTTGCCGACGTTGCCGCGCAGCGCCAGAACCGGGCCGAACGCCACGGCTTGATAAATATCAGTTCCAGCGTGCGCGCCACCGGGTCGCAAGCGTGTCCGTACGCGCCCCGGTGCGCATTCGCGGCGCCGGTCTGCACCTCGCGGCGTCCCCTGCTGGTTTCTGCCGGATCGCTGCAGCTTGCCTGCCACCGCTACGACTCTGCGTCCGGGCATCCGCACCAACTCGATCTAACAGGCATGATCGATAGCTACACGGCCGCTGCCGATGACGGCGGCCGGGAAGGACGTGCATGACTGGCCCGGCAGACCTCGAACTAACCGGGCTGATCGCTGGCCTGATACTGGTCCTGGCCGGCAGCCTGGCGCTGTGGGCGGCCACCGACTGCCGGCCCCGTGTCCTGGCATTGCGCGCGATGATCAGGTTCGCTGGCGCGGATGAGGCACCGGCCAGGGCGGCAGCGCTGCGCGCGCTGGTGCCGGACGGCATCGAAGGCGAACTCGACCTGCGCTACGACACCCGCGACCGCGTCGCTCTGCTGGATGTCTTCAGGCCCGCCGGGACAAAGGCGCCGCTGCCCGCCATCGTCTGGGTACACGGCGGCGGCTGGATCGGAGGCACCAAGAACGATATGCGCGAGTACCTGCAGATCCTCGCCGGGCACGGGTACGTAACCGTCGGCGTCGAGTACGGTCATGCGCCACGCCACCGGCACCCGACGCCCGCTCGCCAGGTAATCGCCGCGCTGTCCTACCTGACCGCGAACGCCGCTCCGCTGCACATCGACACCGGCCGCATCGTGCTGGCCGGCGACTCGGCCGGCGCTCAGATCGCCGCCCAGGTGGCTGCGGCGACCACCGATCCCGGCTACGCGGGGAAGACCGGGCTGCGTGCCGAACTGCTGGCAAGCGAGCCACGCGGGGTCGTGCTGATGTGCGGAGCGTACGACCTGACCGCCCGGATCTCTGACGCCAGGGCGAGGCGGGTCACTGACACGCTGCTCTGGGCCTACTCAGGCAAGAAGCGGTACTACGACGATCCCGCGTTCGCGTATGCCTCCGTCGCCGCGCACGTCACGGCTGGCTTCCCGCCGTCGCTGATCAGTGCAGGGAACGGCGATCCGCTGCTGCGGCAATCCCGGCTGATGGCCGCCGCGCTGACCGAACAAAACGTAGCCGTCGAGACGCTGTTCTTCGACGGCTACCAGCCGCCGCTCCCGCACGAATACCACCTGGACCTGCCTGGCCAGGCAGCGCAACTCGCCCTCGAGCGCATCATCGCGCACGTCAGCCGGCACACGGCCGCCCCTGTGCACGGAATTACCGAGCACGCCGATGAGTGACAGCTTCCCGACCAGATTCCTCTGGGGCGCATCGACCTCCGGGCACCAGACCGAGGGCAACAACACTGCCAGCGACCTGTGGGCAATCGAGAACCAGCCCGACAGCCCGATGCCAGAACCCTCCGGTGACGCCTGCGACAGCCTGCATCGCTGGCCAGAAGATCTCGATCTCGTCGCCGGACTCGGGCTGAACGCCTACCGCTTCAGCATCGAATGGGCGCGGGTCGAACCTGCGCCCGGGTTGATCTCGCTGGCCATGCTCGGGCACTACCACCGCATCATCACCGGATGCCTCGACCGCTCGATCACGCCGGTCGTCACGCTCCATCACTTCAGCTCGCCGCTCTGGTTCCACGGCGCAGGCGGCTGGACCTCGCCGCGGGCGCCAGAGCTATTCGGTAACTACGTCCGGGCAGTGACGCCGATCCTGGACGGAGTGGAGTGGGTGTGCACGATCAACGAACCCAACATGATCGCGATCATGCATGGCGCGCGGAACATCCCCTCCTCAGGCGAGCGGTCGGCGGCTGGCCTGGCCGAACCCGACCAGGCGGTAACCGCCACGCTAGTACGGGCGCACCGCGCGGCCCGTCATGAGCTTTCCGTCGTCACCGGCGTCAGAGCTGGCTGGACCGTCGCCAACCAGGCCGTGCAGGCCGCCGGCGGTGCGGAAGATCGCGCCGAGCAGTGGCGGCAAACACGCGAAGACCAGTTCCTGGACGTCGCGGCCGGTGACGATTTCGTCGGCGTCCAGGCCTACAGCAGAACACTGATAGGTCCAGACGGGCCGCTACCGCCGGACGGGCAGACCCGCCGCACGCTGACCGGATGGGAGTTCTACCCCCCTGCCCTCGAGGCGGCGGTCCGGCACACCGCCTCGAGGCTGCCAGGCATGCCCATCTTGGTAACGGAGAACGGCATCGCCACCAGACACGACGCCGAGCGCATCGAATACACCCGCGATGCGCTCGCCGGACTAAGCGGCGCCATCGATGACGGCATCGACGTCCGTGGCTACCTGCACTGGTCCCTGCTCGACAACTACGAGTGGGGCTCGTATCAGCCAACCTTCGGACTCGTTGGCGTCGATCATGACACTTTTGCGCGTTCGATCAAGCCCAGCGGCTACTGGCTCGGCAGCGTGGCCAAAGCAAACGGTGCCGTCATGGTGACGGCTGCTGATGAGCCGTCGCCATCGGGAGCGGAGTGACGGGGAAGTTCTGAAGTTCTGGTGGCGGTGGGCGAGTGCGGTGGCCTGCGGGTCCACGTCGTTGACTGCCCCGCCGACCGCCCGGATCGCGACGAGGAATGCCGCGCCGGTATCCAGTCCTGCCGCGATGCCCTCGGCCAGCTCCGGAGTC
>Ga0335075_10005441_pt1 | contig 19790 bp, 17 predicted proteins | sample Lox_Sample_24_FD_206723 | JGI IMG/M metagenome (GOLD analysis project Ga0335075, IMG submission 206723) | Soil microbial communities from Loxahatchee National Wildlife Refuge, Florida, United States - Lox_Sample_2.4 | ecosystem: Environmental > Terrestrial > Soil > Wetlands | place: USA...
GCCCTCCTTCGCCAGCCTGATCGCGTGCGACCGCCCCTGACCGCGCGCTGCCCCGGTGACGAACGCCACCTTCCCGTCAAGCAGCCCCATCGCACCGACCTCCTGCCGCACTCGCCGCCGACCGTCGGCGGCTTCTTGCTGTTATCTTTTGGGGTACGTCCCCGCGCATTATTGCGCGCCGTTAGGGCCGCTTCCCCGACCCTTTTGTCGCGCAAAGATCGAACAGAGCCCAGCTTCTTGCTGTTATCCATTCGATGGCTCGAAGTACGGGAGGGTGACGCCGTCGGCGACCTCGCGGAACACCACGCGCACCGGCAGGCCAACGCGAATGTCTTCGGGGGCGCAGCCGGTGATGCCGGTGACCAGCCGGGGGCCTTCGGCGAGCTCGACGAGCGCGATCACGTAGGGGATCTTGCCGGCGAACGCGAAGTGCGTGGGGTGCCGGACGATCGTATAGGTGTAGACGGTGCCGGCGCCGGTCGTGCCGTGCCAGCCCAGGCTCGCGGAGTGGCAGTGCGGGCACGACGGCAGCGGCGGGTGCCAGACCTGGCGGCAGGACTGGCACTGCTGCACGACGAGCCGACCCTCGCGGGCCGCCTCCCAGTACGGCGCGGTCAGCTCGGTGCTGCCGGGGATTACCGCCATCTGCTCACCTCGCCAGGATCGTCGCGCTGCCGGCCGGGGCGCCGACGAGGGCGACCTCGGCGTTCTGCACCTGATTGGCCGAGGTGCCGCGGAGCTGCCGGACCGCTTCGAGGATCCCGTTCATGCCGTGCAGGTACGCCTCCGACAGGTGACCGCCGTGGGTGTTGACCGGAAGCGGTGAGTCCGGGCCGGTGCCGTGCTCCAGCACGTACCGCCAGCCTTCGCCGTCCGGGGCGAACCCGTAGGACTCCAGGGAACGCAGCGGCATGTAGGAGGTGGCGTCATAGAACTCGGCCACGTCGATGTCCGCCTGGGTCACCCCGGCCTGCTCGAACAGCCGCTCAGCGGCCGCGGGCGGGAACAGCTCGAGCAGGTCACCGGGTACGTAGATGCCCATCGGCTCGCGGTAGGGCGCGAGGGTCTGGGTGGCGGACAGCACGTACACCGGGTCGTCGCACAGGTCCACCGCCCGCTGCGCGGAGGTGATGACGAACGCGCAGGCGCCGTCGTTTTCCAGGCAGAGGTCGAACAACCGGAGCGGCTCGCTGATCATCCGGCCCGCCAGGTACGCCTCCCAGTCCAGCTTCCGCTCGCGCATCATGGCCGCGGGATTGCGGTTGGCGAAGGCCCGCTGGGTAATCGCGATGGTGCCGAGCGTCTGGACCAGCTGCTCGTCGGTCAGCCCGTTCACCGCCGCGTACCGCCGCGCCCACAGGGCGAAGAGCTGGCCGGGTGACATCAGCCCGTACGGCCAGGCGAACGACAGGTTGTCCTGCTCAGGCACCACGATGCTGGCCGCCGGGTCGTTCGCGCCGCCGGCTCCCGCGCCGCCCGGTCCCCTGCTGTCGGCCCGGCCGAACCGGCCGCCCTTGGACTGCGACAGCGCGCGGTAGACCACCACGGTGGACGCCAGGCCCGCGCGCACCGCCGCGGCGGCGTGCATGACGACCGCCCCGAGGGCCTCGCCGCCATGCGGCGCCTGGGAGAACCAGGACAGCTCGCGGATGCCGAGCGCGCGGACCAGCATCGCCTCGGTGACCGGCTCGAACGGGGCGCTGAACCGGCACATGCCGTCCACGTCGGCGACGTCCACGCCCGCGTCGGCGCAGGCGGCGAGCACCGCCTCGATGGCCAACTGCCACGCCGTCGAGGGGAGCGCCTTGGCGTAGGTGGTCTGGCCGATGCCGACGATGGCGACCTCGCGCCGGATCACGAAGCCCGCTCCCCCGCGCCCGCGTCCGGCGTGTCCGGGTCCGGCACCCCCGCGGCCGGGGTGCCCGGCTGCGATGTGTCCGGCACCGGAGCGCCGCCGGGCAGGGCCGCGGCCTCTGCCACGGTGTCCACGTCGAGCCACTCGCGCAACACGCGCCAGGTGTGTTCGCCCGGCCGGGGCGGCGGCGCCACCAGTGCGGGCGACCTGGACATCAGCACCGGGTAGCCGGGAATGGTGACCTCGCCGCGACCCGGATCGTCGACGGTCACGAAGATGCCGCGGGCGCGCAGGTCGGTGTCGTTCAGCACTTCGGTGGTCGAGCGGAGCGCTCCGGCCGGCACGCCCGCCTCCCCGAGGGCGCGCATCGCGGCCATCTTGTCCAGGGTGGCGGTCCACGCGCGGACCGCCTCGTCGACCTCCGCCTTGTGCTCGCCGCGGCTCTTCATCGTCGCGAACCGCTCATCGCTGAGCATGTCCGCGCGGCCCATCAGCTTGGCCATCCGCTCCCACTGCCGGTCGGAGCCCGCGTGGATGTGCACGTAGTCCGACGGGCCGAACGGCGGGCAGGGGTAGATGTCGGACGGCGCGGTGGTGGTGAGGAACGGCGGCCGGTTGCCGAACCGCGGCGTGTCCATCGCGCGCTCGATCGGCCAGCCGTAGTGGATCCGCATGAACGTGGCCACCTGGTCGGTCATCGCGATCTGCAGCCGCTGACCGAGCCCGTCCTTCTCCCGCTGGTACAGCGCGGCGAGGATGGCGCCGACCAGCACCATCCCGGTACCGGTGTCGCCCACGTCGGGACCGGGCTTCATCGGCAGCCCGTCTGGTTCGCCGGTGACCGACGAGCCGCCGGAAAAACCCTGCGCGATGGGATCGAAGCACGGGTAGTCCCGGTACGGGGAATCCTCGGCGAACCCCTTCACCTGCGCGTAGATCAGCCGCGGGTTGAGCGCCGACAGCACGTCCCAGCCGAGGCCGAGGCGGTCGATCACGCCGGGCGAGAAGTTCTCGACGAAGATGTCGGCCTGCTCCGCCAGCCGCAGCGCCGCCCGGTGGCCGGCCTCCGACTTCAGGTCGAGCTCGACGGATTTCTTGGACGCGTTGTTGAGGTAGAACGGGATGGCGTCATAGCTATCCCGGCTGCCCGGCGCGATCACCTTGACGACTTCGGCGCCGAGGAAGGCCAGCATCAGCGTCGACGACGGCCCCGCCACCTGGTGGGTGAGATCGAGCACGCGCACCCCATCGAGCGCCCGGCGCGGCACCTGGCCGACGCCGTCCGCACCGTCCGCACCGTCGCTCACCTGGTCGTCCATGACCGCCGACCTCCCATCGGGTGGAGGTGACCCCGGCGCTGCGACGGGGCCCCGCGCTGCCAGGAACATATATGGTCCATCCGCCCCCGGCAACCGTACCCGGCCCGGCCTTGGGGCGCACCACAACCAACTCGGGCGCCTCTTGGCACGTACCGGAGGCCCGCCTACGCTGAGTAAGAAAGGTGGGGCTCATGGCGGGCTTGGACCACACCTGCCGCAACTGCGGCGGACCGTTGCGGGATGGTGCGCGGTTCTGCCCGCGATGTGGACAGCGTGTCCTCGACGAGCCAGCACCAGCTCCGCCACTTGCTGGTCATCCTCCTCCTGCTGCTCCTGCTGCTCCTGCTGCTCCTGCTGCTCCTGCTGCTGCGAGCGGCTGGGAGGACTGGTACGCGCCCGCATCCCGCCCCGGTCATCCGGACGACACGAGTTCGCCACCCTCCGACCGGACTCCGCCGCAGCCTCAGCAGCCTCATCAGGCGTATCCGCCGTACCGGCTCCGCCCGCCCTACCAGCCGCCGCGGCGGGCCCGGCGTCACCGCGGATCGCGGGCCGGCCTCGTCACCGGATTGGCCGTCGCCGTGGTCGTGGGCGCGGCGGCGGCCGCGGTCGTCCTGCATCCGTTCAGCCATCACCAGACGCTCGCGAGCGCGGCCAGCACGCTGACGCCGTCGGCGTCTCGGTCGGCGCCGGGGAAGGCCACCGAGTCGGCCACCGATACGGCGGTGACGGAGCAGCGGGCGGCGACCTCCGTGGCAGGGATGCTGGCGCGCAGCGGATCCGATCGCACCGCGATCGTCAACGCGGTCAGCGACGTCAGCCGTTGCGGTCCCGACCTGGCAGCCGACCCCGCGGTGTTTGAGCAGGCGGCCAGTTCGCGTCGGTCACTGCTCGGCAGCCTGGCGTCCCTGCCGGGCCGCGACCTGCTTCCGGCCGCGCTCATCACCGACCTGACCGACGCCTGGCAGGCCTCGATCGCGGCCGACGACGACTTCGCACGCTGGGCCGACGACGAGATCGCCAAGGGCTGCGTCGTGAACGACACGAGGGACCCGGGCTATCAGGCCGCGACTACCCCAGACAATGAGGCCACCGCGGCCAAGCAGGCCTTCGTCGCGCAATGGAACCGGCTCGCCGCTGGCTACGGCCTCACCCAGTACCAGTGGAACCAGTTCTAGCGCGCAGCGCCCAGTATCGAGGACATCGAGGACCTGGCGGAGGTCGTCGGTTGGTCCGTAATCCAGGTGACCCTGGGGCACCCGGCGGGTCAGACTGAGCTTCGTGGACGTCGACGGGTTCATCCGGGACGGGTACGTGGTGCTCCGCGGTGCCGTGGCGGCGACGACGGTCGCGGCCTGCCGAGAACGGATCTGGGAGTCGCTGGCCGGCCGGGGCGTGCGCCGGGATGATCCGGCGACCTGGCCGCCATTGGTGCAGATCGACGATCTGACCGGCGAGCCGTTCGCCGCCGCTGGCTCGGCGCCGCGGCTGGCTGCCGCCTGCGACGAGCTGATCGGCCCCGGGCGGTGGACGGCGCCGGTCGCTGTCGGCAACGCCCTGATGGTGCGGTTCCCGTCCGCGGACCGGGCAAATGCCGGGTACCACATTGAGGGCAGCTACCGCGGCCCGGACGGGCGGGACGGCTGGGTCAACATCCGCTCCCGGGCTCGGGGGCTGCTCGCGCTGTTCTTGCTGACTGACGTGGGGCGGGAGGACGCGCCGACGCGGCTGATGTGCGGCTCGCATCTGGTCGTGCCGGAGTTCCTGGAGTCTTACGGCGAGCAGGGTACGTACTCAGACGCCGACTTCTGGCGGCCGTCGGCGCTGTGCCTGCCGGTCGCGCACGCGACCGGCAGGGCGGGAGACGTGTTCCTGTGCCACCCGTTCATCGTGCATACCGCGACCTGGCCGCACCGCGGCGCTGGACCGCGGATGATCGCCCAGCCGGCGGTGCATGCCGCTGCCGGGTTCGCCGTGGATGGCACCGATCCGTCGCCAGTGGCGCGCGCTATCGTCGCCAGCCTCGCGAAGTGAGCCGGCACCGGTACCGCCGCGCGCCCAGTGATCAGCCCATCGCCTGCCAGATCAGGGCCGACAGTTCGTTGATCGTGTCGATGCCGTACTGCTCGTTCGGGTTGCCGGTGCTGAAGACGGCGATCAGATAGTCGCGCCCGTCGCCGGAGACCCAGCCGACGCTGTTGATCTGCCAGTCGCTCTGCGCATCGTTGAGGGGCAGCCAGCCGTTCTTCAGCGCGACGGTCACTCCGGCGGGAACGCCGCCGCTGACGCCCCACGCCTGGTCCGGCGCGACGTTCTCCATCAGCGACAGAGCGTACCGGCGGCCGGCCGCGGTCAGCAGCGGGCCTGGCCGCACCAGCGCCTTGAGCAGCGCCAGCTGGTCGGCCGGGACCGTGGTGGTCAGCCCCCATCCCGGCCACGCGAAGCCCGTGCATACCACACAGGACGACGGCGTAGTGCGGGTCAGCCCGGCGCGCGCGTTGTAGGCGGACAGACCGGACGCGCCACCCGCCGCGTACCACAGGCTGGTGGCGGCGTCGTTGTCGCTGTCCTCTATCATCCGCTGCGCGAGCGAGGCCTCGCTGGCGGGCAGGCCGTCCGGCCACTGCGCGAGCAGGGCCTGGAGGATGTCCAGCTTGACGACGCTCGCCTCGGCCTGCGGCGGCCCGTCGCCCAGCCGCCAAGTCTGGCCGGTCCCGACGTCATACACGGCGGCGAGCACCGTCCCGTCCCGCTCCGCCAGGTATTCGGCGGCGGCCCCGGTGAGCGGATTGGCGTGCGCGGGGTCGGCGGCCGACGGCCGCCCTGCCACCCCGGCCGAGGCGGACGGGTACGCCGCGGCCGCCGCTGCCGAGGACGTGGTCAATCCCGCCCCGGCCTTCGCCCCGGCCGCGCCGGGCAGAACGCCGCCCGGCCCGCAGGCGGCCAGCGAGACGAGCAGCATCGCGACGACCACCGCCACGCCAGCCGCGCCGAACCACGGCCGCGTGGTCCGCGTAGTGCCCGCAGCCACCGCCGCGCCCTCCTTCACCGGACAACCGGCTCAGTCTATTGAGAGTTCACCGCCCGCGGCGCGATAAGCAGGGACTGAGCGCCGACGCCGACCGGCCCGTCGAGGTCGGACAGCACGGAGGTGGCGAGTCCGGCGCCGCCCGGGGAGATGGCGGTCTGGGCGTCCAGGCAGATCCACTCGCCGGTGGGCTCCCGGTGCAGGTGGACGGTGAGCTCGGGGTTGATGAACATCCAGTGCCGCAGGTCCAGTTCCCAGGACGCGCCGTTGCCGCTGTCGGCGATCGTCAGCACCCGCTCGAATCCGCTTGGTTCTTCGTCCGGCACGAGCGGGTAGCGCGCCCGTGCCCAGATGGCGGCGGGTCCGGGGACCGCGAGGCTGCCCCGGACCGGGCGCCATTCGACGGCTGACAGGTAACCGTCCGACCAGTCGGCGGGCGGCGGCATCGGGCGGGCGTCCGCGAACTCCGGGGGCGCCTGGTGCCTGGGCGCCACCGGACCGGCCGTGGTCCTGCGGATCCGCCACGCGGTGGCCCTGGCGACCTCGCGGCCGGCCGCGCTCGCGGTTGCCTCGAGCAGTTCGACGCTCCGCCCCGGACGGGCCACCCGGGCCGCGACGTGCAGTTCGCCGACCGGGATGGCGCCGAGGATGTCGCAGCTGAACCGGGCAAAGATCATGTCCTCGCGCGGCTGGCAGCGGCGCATGGCCCGGCCCAGCAGAGCGCTCGGCGGGCCTGCGTGCTGTGCGCCCGCGTCCCACGGTCCGGCGGTATGCACCGTCGCCAGCCACCGGTCATCGCCCGCGGGAACGTAGAAGCTCTCGGCCACCCCGCAATGCTACTGGCCGGTTACCATACCGCCGGATAAACCCTCTCCTCAGAAGAGAGTCGGCTCCTCAAAGAGAGCCGGCGGGCGGACCGGGGACGGCTCCGGCAACGGGTCGAGTTCCGGTACCAGGGCTCGCACCTCGTCGTGGAACCGGCGCGCCAGCGCGAGCGCCTCGACGTTGTCCGGCGTATGGATGAAGACGGTCGGGGACCGCCCCTCGCGCAGCCAGCCGACGACCACCTCGAGCCAGGGCCGCCAGCCCGCGGCGGTGCGCGCCGGGTCATCGCGGCCGATGTAGCGGACGACGGGATGGCGGGTGAGAGCCCGGGACCGGCGCGGCAGCGCCGGTTTCCGCGCTCGCGCCTCCCGTTCCACATCGCTCGCGGCCGGGCCCTCGAACAGGACCGTGGTATCGAAGGTCACCCATTCCGCGCCGACGGCGCCGAGCGACTCCTCGAGTCGCTGTTCCCACCGCGGGTCGGCGAAGAACGCGCGGTGCCGCACCTCGACGGCGTACCGGTAGTCGCGCGGTAGACGGCCCAGGAAGCCGGTGAGGGCGCCGAGATCCGCCGGGCTGAAGGACGGCGGGAGCTGGATCCAGAGGGCGTGCGCCCGCTCCCCGAGTGGCTCGATCGCAGCCAGGAAGGCCCGCAGCGGTTCCGCGACGTCGGACAGGCGGCTCTCGTGGGTGATCGCCTTCGGCAGCTTGAGCAGGAACCGGAAGCCGTCCGGGGTCGGGGCGGCCCACGATCTCACCACCTCGACGGCCGGCGTCGCGTAGAAGGTGGTATTGCCCTCGACGGCGTTGCACCAGGTCGCGTAGGCGCGCAGGCGGTCACCTGGGGACAGCGAGCGGGGCAGGTAAACGCCCTGCCAGGGCGCGTAACTCCACATCGCGCATCCGACGTGGAGTTCCATACCCCCGAGAATACCTGATTCCAGCTAGAACATGCGTCCTAGACCATGGTGACGACGACCTTGCCGTTGGCGTGCCGGGCACGCTGGAGTTCGACCGCGTCGCGGATCGCCTCGATCGGGAAGGTCGCGGCGATCGGCACGGTCAGCTGCCCCGCGGCGATCGTGGCCGCGATGCGGTCCAGCGCTCCCGGTGTCGCGTCCCGGCCGCCGGTGGCGCGGGCGCCGTCCGGCGGGCTGCCCGCGATCGTGACGATCCGCGCCGGTTCGACGCCGAGGTCGAGGGCCGCCTGCGCCGTCTCCGCGCCGAACAGGTCCGCCGCCGCCGTGACCCCCGCCGGGGCGAGCTCGGTGACCCGGCCGGCCAGGCCCTCGCCGTAGCTCACCGGGTCGGCGCCGAGATCGCGCAGGAAGTCGAAGGACGACGGCGACGCCGTGCCGATGACGCGGGCGCCCGCCAGTTTCGCCAGCTGGACCACGAACACCCCGACGCCGCCGGCGGCCCCGCCGACCAGGACGGTGTCATGGGCGTCCACGCCCAGCACGCTGATCACCGCGTCGGCTGTGCGGCCGGCGATCGCCAGCGTGGACGCCGTGATGTCGTCGACGCCGTCCGGCGTGCGCAGCACCTCGTCGGTGCCGGGCCGCACGACCGCGTAGTCCGCGACCGCGCGGCCGCGGGCTCCGCCGTACACACGGTCGCCGACGGCGAACCCGCCGGCGCCGTCGGCCGCCTCGTCGACCACGCCGGCGAAGTCGTTGCCGAAGCCGGCCGGCAGGGTGACGCCGAACCGGCCGGCGGCTTCGGCGGACCCGGCGAGGATCCAGTCGACGGGGTTCAGGCCCGCCGCCGTCACGCGGACGCGGACCTCCCCGGGACCGGCGTGCGGATCGACGACCTCGCGGACCTCGAGCACCTCAGGTCCGCCGAACGACTCCTGAATCACGGCTCTGCTCATGCCATTCCTAATACCCCGAGGCGTGGGGACATTCCGGCAACGCGGAGCACGGGACCGTTCGGTATCCGGTTATTTTTCTCCCGCGCTCCCCGTCGTCTCAGTAGCCGCGCCGCGCAGCAGGTATGCGGAGTGCAGCAGCTCGGGGTGGGCCTTCAGCTCGGCGGCGGTGCCCGAGTAGCGGATCACGCCGCCCTCCATCACGTGCGCGCTGGTCGCGAGCGACAGCGCGACCGCCGCGAACTGCTCGATGAGCAGCACGCCGGTGCCTTCCGACACGATCGCGCGGATCACCGGGATGAGCTGGTTGACCACGACCGGGGCGAGGCCGAGCGAGAGTTCGTCGATGAGCATGACCTTCGGCTGCGAGACCAGCGCCTGGGCGAGCACCAGCATCTGCTGCTCGCCGCCGGACAGCAGCCGCGCGGGAACATTGAGCCGCACCTTCAGCCTCGGGAAAAGCTCCAGCGCGCGGGCGCGGCCCTCGGCCGCCGCCTGCTTGGACAGCGCGTATGTCGCTACCGTGAGGTTGTCGTCGACGGACAGGTCGGTCAGCAGCCGGCGGCCCTCGGGGACGATCGCGACGCCCGCCGCACGGATCCGCTCCGGGCGCCTGCCCGCGAGCTCGGTGCCGTCGAGTGACACCGACCCGGGCCGCGGCTTGAGCACGCCGCCGACCGCGAGGACGAGCGAGGACTTCCCCGCGCCGTTCGGGCCGAGCAGGGCGGTGACCTCACCGGCGGGGACACTGATCGTCACGTCCTTGACGACCGGGCGGCCGCCACGCTCGACCGTGATGTCGCGGAGTTCAAGCACCGGCATCTAAACCTCCGCCGTTCCCAGATAGGCCTGCATCACGTGCTCGTCGCGCAGTACCGCCGCGGTCGAGCCGCTCGCGATCAGCTTGCCGAAGTCGAGCACCGCGGTGGTCCCGCAGACCGCGGAGACCAGCGACATGTCGTGGTCCACGAGGATCGTCAGCGCCCCGGTGTGCTCGGGGATGCCGCGGATGACCGAGGTCAGGTGCCCGGTGTCGCCCTCGGGCAGGCCGGCGGCCGGCTCGTCGAGCAGGATGAGCCGCGGCTTGCCGGCGACAGCGCGGGCGACCTCGACCAGGCGGCGCTGCCCGGCGTTGAGCGTGCGGACCTTCGCGTAGGGATCGATGTCGCCGCCGACGAACTCGATCGAGCCGAGCACGTCGGCGCGCCGCGCGCTGCCCCGCTGCCGGGAGTGGATCATCGCGACGTTGTCGTAGACGGTCAGGTCGGAGATCGCCTGCTCGGTCTGGAAGGTCCGCCTGACTCCCCACCGGGCGCGTCGGAAGTTACTCATCCGCAGCAGGTTGTCGCCAAACGCGGTAACCGTGCCGGACACCGGCCTGACGAAGCCGGACAGCACATTGAAGAACGTGGTCTTGCCTGCCCCGTTCGGCCCGATGAGCCCGCAGATCCCCTCTTCGAATGTCAGGTTCATGCCGTCGAGCGACGTGACGCCGCCAAACCTCACGGTCAGGTCGTTGACCTCGATCACGCCGGATCGCCTCCCTTGGCCGCCGGTGCCGACTGTGCTGACGGTGCGGAGGCCGGCGCCGCCGCTGGCGTAACCCCGGCGACTGCCTTCGCCGCCTGCGGCGGCTTGCGCCAGAGCCGGCTGATCAGGCCGTAGAGCCGCTTCATGTCCTTGGGGAACTGGTCGGCGAGGCCGCCCGGCGCGGTCGCGAGTACCTGCATGACGCCGACGCCGAACAAGATAATCAGCCAGTCGTTCGGCACGCTCCACAGCTGGTAAAGCAGCGCGGGGAGAAAGGCCAGCAGGAACGCGGCGACGATGGCGCCCGCCAGGCTGAACGCGCCGCCCATGAGCACGACCGCGAGCAGTTCGATCGAGTTCTGGATCGGGAAGTCGATCGAGAACAGCTCGTGATCCGCCCCTGCCAGCAGCGCGCCCGCGACTCCGGTAACGAACGACGCCAGGGCCATCGCCCAGAGCTTGTAGAACGTCGTGTTGATGCCGGCCGCCAGCGCGGCGGGCTCGCTCTGCTTGATCGCCGCCCAGGCCCGGCCGGGCCGGGCCCGCAGGTGGATGAGGACGAGCAGGAACATCACGATCGCGACGATCACGGTGAACCGATAGTACGCGGGGTCGGTGCCAGCGAACGACGGCCTGCGGATCTGCGGGATGTGCAGGAAGGAGCCGTTATAGCCGGAGAAGCCGCCGCCGCCGTTCGGGAAGTTGAGCGTGGCCAGGATGACGGTAACGGCACCGGCCAGCATCAGCGTGATAAGCGCCAGGTACAGGCCGCGTAGCCGCAGCGCCGGCAGCGTAATCAGCGAGCCGATGATCATGGTGATCAGGCCAGCCTCGATGACCACGAGGATGAACGGCTGGCCGGTGGCGAACAGCAGCCGCGCACCGACCCAGGCGCCGATCGTGAGCACGGCGAGCTGGCCGAGCGAGTACAGGCCGACCCGGCCGACGAGCAGGCCGAGCCCGAGGGTGACGATCGAGTAGATGGCCACCTGGATCATCGTGTCGGTGTAGTACGCGTTCAGCAGCGGCGGCAGGGCGAACAGGGCGAGCAGCACTAGGAAGACGACGACCGCGACGCGGGTAAGCGCGCGGCGGTCGAGCGCCCAGCGACGGCGGAGGTCGAAGGGCGCGCTCCGCCCAGTGGGTGTCCCTGGGGTGTCAGTCACGTGCCTTAGCCCTCCTCGCGGGACCGGCTCATGACCTGCCCGCGCGACATGACGAGCAGCGCGATCGCGGCGAGCACGAACGGCGTCATGTCCTGGTAGTTGACGATCTGCGTGATCGGTGTGAGCAGGTCGTGCACGAGGCCGATGACGAGCGCCGCGACGAAGGTGACGGTGATCGAGCGCAGCCGGCCGATCAGCGCGGCGGCGAGCGAGGAGATCACGACGGTGAAGACCAGCGTGGTGTCGTCGAGAGCGGCGAGGTCGGCGAGCAGGATGCCGGCGATGCCGGACAGCAGCCCGCAGCCGAACCAGGCGGCCGCCTCCACCCGGCGCACAGGGACGCCGAGCGTCGCGGTGATCTCACGGTCGTTGGCCATCGCGCGCATCGCGGTGCCAAGCTTGGAATACCGCAGGAAGGCATGGGTGCCCGCGGTGATAATGACGCCGGCGGCGAGCGCGATCACCTGGGTCCAGTCCACCTGGACCTGGCCGACCATGAACCCGCCGTTGTCCGTCGGGAAGCTGATCGACCGTGACTGCCCGGCGCTCGTCGACCAGAGCAGGTCGATGGCCCCGAAGAGCACGAGTGCGAGGCCCAGCGTGGACACGGCCTGCACGAGCGGGCCGCGCCCGGCCAGGGCCGGTCCGAAGACCAGCCCGTAGCCGAGCGTCACCACGCCGGCGAACAAGATGCACGCGATCCAGCCCACCCAGCCGGGCGCGCCCGCCTGGATGATGGACCACGCGATGAACGCCCCCATCGCCCCGACCGCGCCGAACGCGAGGTTCAGCACCCCGGTAGCGCGGTAGAGGACGACCAGCCCGACCCCGGACAGAGCGTAAATTCCGCCCAGGGCCAGGCCGCTCACGATGAAGGGCTGGAAATCAGACCAGCTCGGCATGGTAGATGTCTCAGTCCTTTGGGTTGGCTAGGACATTGACGGGTTGACCGAGGGCGCCGTGCCCGCGATGGCCCGGTAGGCCGCGATCTGCGGGTCGGTGTTCGGTATGAGGGTGCATCCGCCATCGGCGGCCTCGACGAACTTACCGTTGTCCGGGGTGACCGTGTAGTCCATGTTGTTCGGGATGTGCTCGGAGTAGTTGCCGTAGGTGAAGGCCTGGCAGAGCAGTCCGGTGTTGAAGTCGGTGACTCCCTTGAGCGCGGCGCTCACGGTCGCGATCGTATAGGTGCCGCTGGTGATCGACTCCAAGGCGTGCGTCATGACCTCGCCCTGCACGAAGCCCATCTCGGAGAACGAGCCGACGCCGCCGGACACGTCCGAACCGTACTGCTTCAGGATGGCGTAGTACAGCTCAGCGGTCGGGCTGGTATTCCCGTCGAGCGGGGTCAGCTCCGCGTTCACGAACAGCTTGTTGTTCCACTTCGGGCCGAGCGACGTGGCCAGGAAGTCGGTGTTGCACGGGGTAGAGCAAGCCCAGTACTTGACCCGGTCTTCCAGGTTGAGCTTCTGCGCGGCCTGCAGGATCAGCAGCGCCTCGGGCGGGGTGAAGTTGAGCACCACCGCGCCGCTCGGGCCGGCCGCGTCGACCAGCTGAATCGCGACCGAGTCGGCGCTGGTAATCGGCACGTTCGCGAGGAAGTCCTGGATCGGTACGCCCTTGGCCTTGGCCAGCGCGTTCGGGCCGTCCTCGATGTAGGTGGTGCCCGGAACGTTCGACTGGTCAAACGCGATCTTGGTCGCGCCGTGGTCCAGCACGTACTCGACCGCGCCGTCGCTGGAGTACCGCGGGCCCATGTTCACTGAGGCGCTGTTCGCCGTCGACCAGCATTCGGGGTCGATGCCCGCGCCGAGCATGTAGACGCCCTCGCTCTTCCAGTAGGCGGCGTCGACCGAGCACTCGATGATCGAGCTACTGCCGGCGATGCCCACCACGTGGTCGCTGGTGATGAGCTCCTTGGCGAGCGAGGCGATCTGCGACGGGTTGGTCTGCTCAGTCAGCGGGAAGAACTTGATCGGGTGGCCGTTGATCCCGCCATTCGCGTTCACGCAGGCGAAGTAGGCGCCGGTCATGTTCTCAATGTCGCTGAAGTCGGTGCCGCTCTGCTTGGTGTCGATCGCGCCGATGTTGATCGGCGTGCCGGTCGCCGCGACGCCAGGGTTCATGCCGCACGCGGACGTGGACGTAGCGCTCGACGTACTCGTGGACGAGGCAGTGGCAGAGCTTGTCGCCGACGTGCTCGACGTTGGCGTGGTGGTGCTCGACGTGGAAGACGACGAGCTACAGGCGGCGAGGACACCGAGCGAAACCGCCGCGAGGACCGCGACCCCCACCCGGGTGCGCCAGTGGACGGATCTATTCATCTGTTCAGCTTTCTCGTTGGCTAACAGCAGCGAGTATTTTCTTCGGAACGGGCGCGTGCTTCGCTTTTACAGCCGTCGCGTTCGCCCGGGGAGCCAGGCGGAAGAGTCGCCGTTCACCGTTGTGCACGGATACCTGGATCCATCGGCAAACGGTGCCCCTTTGCACTGCTTTGTGACGTGGCTTGATTCCCAGCAGCCATCGAGTGTTTTGTGTTTCTTCTGAATTATGATCATCCGGGCACTCACGTTGGAGACCCGGTTGAGAACGGTTTCATCACGGTTCGCGACCCTACTTGGCACCTCCTCACCCTGACACGAGCGCTTGGCGCGGCGTACGCCGGATGACTGGCGTTGCCTGTGTGACTGAGCGCCGGGCCAACTAACGGTGACGATGGCACGACGCCTGACCGCGAACAATCGCCCCTACAACCAAACTCGGCAGGGCGATTACTGCGGCGGGCCACAAACATTCGATTCCCCATTCGTCACTTTAGTAACAACAGCAACATGTACCAATTGCGTAGATTCGCCTAATTGCGGTACTCGCACTTCTTGCTGTTATCTCAGCCGGATGGCGGTGCGGGCGCGGCTTCAAACGATTGCACGTCGTTGGAGTCGCCTGGCGGACCTAACGACGCGCAATCCCGTGGCGCGCCTCCGGCGCGGCGCGCAATCCCGTGGCGCGCGGGTGCTTCTTGCTGTTATAAGGTGGGGCGGCGTCACCCGGCGGGTCGTAGTAAACGGCACCTTCTATCAGCACCGTTGCTACGACCCGGATGGGCGGCTTGGGAGCCGGAAAGGCGGATGCCCGGCAGGCGTAACGCCTGCCGGGCACACGGTGCGGTGTGACGGGGAGTTACCCCCGGGGCTACAACCCTGCCTGGGTGCGGAGCTGGTCGGCCTTGTCGGTGCGCTCCCAGGTGAAGCTCTCGCCGGTGCGGCCGAAGTGCCCGTAGGCCGCGGTCGGCTGGTAGATCGGGCGGCGCAGGTCGAGGTCGCGGAGGATCGCGCCGGGGCGCAGGTCGAAGTTCTCCTGCACCAGCTCGACGATGGCCTTGGAGGAGATCTTCTCGGTCCCGAACGTCTCCACCAGCAGCGACAGCGGGCGGGCGACACCGATCGCGTAGGCGACCTGGACCTCCGCGCGGTCGGCGAGGCCGGCCGCGACGATGTTCTTGGCCACGTACCGGGCGGCGTATGCGGCCGAGCGGTCCACCTTCGACGGGTCCTTGCCGGAGAACGCGCCGCCACCGTGCCGGGCGAAGCCGCCGTAGGTGTCGACGATGATCTTGCGGCCGGTGAGGCCCGTGTCGCCGACCGGGCCGCCGATGACGAACCGGCCGGTCGGGTTGACGTAGAACTCGTCCTTGAGCCGGTCCGGGTCGTAGAGGTCGGCCGGCAGGACCTGGGTCACGACCTCGTCCCAGAGCGCCTCGGGGAGCTTGGACTCAACGCCGTCCTGGTGCTGGGTGGAGATCAGCACCTTCTCGATCTCGACCGGGCGGCCGCCATCGTCGTAGCGGACGGTCACCTGGGTCTTGCCGTCCGGGCGCAGGTAAGGCAGCAAGCCGGAGTGGCGGACCTCCGACAGCTTCTTGGACAGCTTGTGCGCCAGGATGATCGGGGTCGGCATGAACTCCGGGGTCTCGTTGGTGGCGTAGCCGAACATCATCCCCTGGTCGCCGGCGCCGATCTTGTCCAGCGGGTCCTCCGAGCCGCCGATCCGTCCCTCGTGCGCGGTGTCCACGCCCTGGGCGATGTCGGGCGACTGGCGGTCCATGGCGACGATGACGCCGACCGCGTCGCCGTCGAAGTAGTACTCGCCGTTGTCGTAACCAATGCCGTTGACAACTTCGCGCGCGATCTTCGCGTAGTCGATCGTCGTCGACGTGGTGATCTCACCCGCGACCACGATCAGGCCGGTGGTGAGCAACGTCTCACAGGCGACCCGGGAGTAGGGGTCGCCGCCCAGGGCGGCGTCAACGACGGCGTCTGAGATCTGGTCGGCGATCTTGTCCGGGTGGCCCTCCGTCACCGACTCGGAAGTGAAGAGGAATCCGCTATCCGACATTTCTTGTCTCCTGTTTAACTGGGAGTCGTTGTCTCCCGGGCCGGGAGAGGGGTTTCAGTTTTCCTGCCAGGCACGGTCCCGCTTGAGCCGGGCGGGCCTAGCTCGCTTCGGACAATCGCCGCGCCAGCTACCATAGCGTGCAGTTTGCTACGCGCCACATCGGGCGCTAGGTGACGCAGCCCGCAATCGGGGTTGACCATCAGCCGGCCGGGGCCGACGTACTCCAGCGCCCGCCTGATCCTGGCCGCCACCAGCTCCGGGGACTCGACCACCGACGACTTCACGTCGATCACGCCCAAGCCGAGCGCCGACGGCCAGGCGTACTCCTTGATCAGCTGGAGGTCCTCGAGGCCCTTGCGGGCGAATTCGAGCACCAGCTGGTCGACCCGGGCGTCGAGCACGGCGGGAAACAGGAAGTCGTAGTGCCCTTCCCAGGACGGCCTGGCATACCGGTTGCCGTAACAGACATGCAGCGCCCAGGTCACCGGCACGCCGTCGGTCACGATGTTGACCGCCTCGACGGCGAGCGCTGCCTGTTCCGGGTAGCCGGCCAGGAACGGCTCATCTATCTGGAGGAACGCCGCACCGGCGCCGGCCAGCATGTGCGCCTCCACGTTGAGCCGACGGGCCAGGGCGCGGACCAGGTCGGCCGGGTCGCCGTAGGCCGCGCCCGCGTCCGCGATCCGGCGGGACAGCGAGAACGGCCCGGTGAACGAGAATTTCACCGGCCGGTCGGTCAGCGCGCGGGTGAACTCGTAGTCCGCCGCCAGGCCGAGCGACGCCTTGTCGTGTTCCGGCAGCGGCGCCTCGACGGCCGCGTCGTAGTAGTCGTAGTAGTCCGCCTTGGCTCGCTGCGCGATGTGCACGCCGGGGATTCGGGCCAGGAAGTAGTCGATGTCGTTGTCCCGCCGCAGCTCGCCGTCGGAGACGATGTCGATCCCGGCCCGTTCCTGGTCCTTGATCGCGGCCTTGATCGCCACCTCGTGGATCTCCGCCAGGTGCGCCGCGCTGATCCGGCGCTGGTAGTACTCGGTCTTCAGCCGCTCGAGCCACTCCGGGACGCTGTAGGACCCCACCACCGTGGTGGGGAGGGTAACTGGGACCACGGGACCGTTTGTCATGATCGATCTGCTAATCCCTGACTTGGGCGCTCATCGTCTTGACGTGCGAGCTCGGGCGCTGTTTGAACGCCGAGAACCGTACGTCGAAGCCGCGGCGGCTGGCGAACAGCTGCAGCAGCGGCCCGTTGACCCAGTTGACGACGGAGCCGTCGTACTTGCCTGGGCCGTAGAAGCCAGCCAGGTACTCCCGCGAGCCGGTGGTGAACAGGTCGTGGCAGACCATCTGACCGAACGGGTGCAGCAGCGGGAGCGTGTCGGCGAAAGAGGACAGCGCGCCGTTGGACACGTGCATCCTGATGTCGCCCTCCGCCGACAGCAGCGGGCGGAGGATCTCCCCGCCCACCGCCGGGGTGATCCGGTAGGTGTCCAGGCCCTCCAGCGGCACGTACCGTTCGGCCTGCCGCAGCGCCGCCCACACTGCCTGCCAGAACAGCACCGCCTGGCCGGTGTCACCGAACTGGTCGGGCAGCGACTCGGCGAGCAGCTCGGGGCCGATGCGCAGCATCCGCTCGGTGAGCTGGGCCAGCTCGGCCCGCCGGACGCCGAACCTGGCCGTGATCGCGTCGGCCGCCTGGCCGGGCAGGAAGGAGCGGACCTGCACCAGGTAGACCCGGCCGCCGATAGTCGCCACCTCGTCCGACGGCAGGTTGTCGTAAACGTTGGAGATGTAGACAAGGAACGCCTTCCCCGCGAGGAAGCCGACGCTGCCCTGCAGCCGGGTCGCCTCCAGGACCAGGCCGGACACGTGGTCACCATGGTGGGCCACTGCCTGCCGCGCGCGGTCGAGCACGTGCGCCGAGTAGTCGCCCATCAGGTAGTGCAGCCGCCGGTAGTAATCCCGTCCGTGCCGCCGGTCGAGCTCGGTGAACTCATCGAGCCAGGTCCGGGCCACGGCACCGTTGCCCACGCCGAGCTCCAGCACGTACAGCTGCTCGGGCAGGGCGCGCCGGGACGACAGCTCGTCCCAGATCTTGAACAGGTCGAGGATGGTATCCCGGGCGGCACCGCTGTTGCGGGCGTCGGACTCGCCGCCGGGCAGGGCCTGCTCGTACTCCTTGCCGGTGACCTTCTCCCAGGCGGCCAGCGCCTGCCAGTACAGCGCGTTGAACCGCCACACACAGGAGGCCGAGCCGGGAACCCACGGCTCAAGCCATACCCGGTCGGGGGCCGCTCCGCCGCTGCCGACCACGGGGCCGCCGACCAGCGTGTCGTCGGCCAGCGCGGCGGTCACCTCGGCGGCCACATCCGTCTCCGGCTGCGCGCAGCGGCGCAGGTCGATGGCCAGCTCGTGGCCCTCGACCGGGGTTATCCCCGCCGCTCCCGCCGCGCCGTCGGCGAGCACCGGGCGGACCATCGCGATGTCACGGAAATTGGACCGGTACTGAACCCAGTCGCAGACCACGCGCATCCTGGCCAGGTCGGCGTCGGACCGGCAAAGCGCCTCGACAAGCGGCCCGAGCGCGGCTCTCGCTTCGGCCGATTCGCGCAGTTTGCGGACCGCCCTGATGTCAATCTGCACGCCCGGCCCCGGAAATTCTCAAACCCGGCCGAATTACCGGGCAGGCGAATCCAAAAACCCTCGCGCATGGCTTTAGCGCACCAATTTCGCGGCCGAATATGGTGACTTCGCACAAGGGGTGCGAGTGGCCCTGGGCTTGCTTCACCTTTCCCATGCTGCCTCAGCAATTGCGCGCGGGCATCTGCCTGCCGCACAAGCTTGCCGGAAGCGCCGTTGTGCGCCCGCACAAGGGTAACGGGCAGGACGCGTCGTCCTGCCCGTTCCAAACCCGCAGGTCAAACGGTGTAATGCCGGGTGCCGCGGGGATAATTAGCACTCAGAAACGGCTGACCACCTGCTCTCCGAGCAGTTCGATGTGGGCGACATCGGATGGCCCGTAGACGTGGAAGTAGACCGTGTCCGCGCCCTGGCTGGCGAGGTCCTCGATCACCCGGATGACGTCGCCCGCGTAGCCGGTGACCCCGGCCGCGAGCAGCCGCGCGCCCGGCGCGCCCAGCGACTCCTTGCGCCGTTCCAGGTCGCCGGCGTCCCGGCCGATCGCGACCGGGACGGTAGCGGACATCCGCACCTCGCTCGGGTCACGGCCGACGACATCCTCGCAGATCCGCCGGAAGTTCGCGTACCGCTCGCGCAGGTCCAGGCCGAGGGCGCCGTTGAACTCGTCGGCGTACCGCGCCGCGAGCGTCGGCGTCCGCTTGGCGCCGGCGCCGCCGATGATGATCTTCGGCCGCGATGACCAGCGCGGGATCGACGCGCAGTCGCGCACCTGGTAGTGCTTGCCCTCGAAGCTGAACCGCTCCCCCGGCGTGGTGTCCCAGATCCCGGACAGGATGGCGAGCTGCTCCTCGAGCTTGTCGAACCGCTCACCCAGCGGCGGGAACGGGATGCCGAAGTACTGGTGCTCCCGCTCATACCAGGCGGCGCCGATGCCGAGCTCGGCCCGGCCGCCGCTCATCTGGTCGACCGTCGCCACCTCGACCGCCAGCTGCCCGGGCAGCCGGAATGTGCTCGCGTTCACCAGCGTGCCGAGCCTGACCCGCTCGGTTTGCAGGGCCAGCCCGGCGAGCGTGGTCCAGGAGTCGGTCGGCTGGTAGGTGACGTCGTCGGCGTCGATGCCCAGGTAGTGGTCGGAGCGGAAGAAGGCGTCGAAGCCGCCCTC
>Ga0335075_10005442_pt1 | contig 19788 bp, 15 predicted proteins | sample Lox_Sample_24_FD_206723 | JGI IMG/M metagenome (GOLD analysis project Ga0335075, IMG submission 206723) | Soil microbial communities from Loxahatchee National Wildlife Refuge, Florida, United States - Lox_Sample_2.4 | ecosystem: Environmental > Terrestrial > Soil > Wetlands | place: USA...
GTACGCGAATCGTCGGCCGGATCCACGACACCGATCAAGACCTTGCCGGAAGAAATCTCGGGATCGTAGAGCTTGTCGCTCCAGTCGGGAATCCGGCATCCGACGAGGAGCGCAATCACGGTCGCGAGGACGGCCGCCATCATGGTGAGTTCATAGGTGACGATCCCCGTGGGCCATGCAGCGACGATCGGCATGCCGCCGGTGACGAGCGGATAGGTGGTTTGCACAAACCACGCCAGCCAGAAGCCAAAGATGCCGCCGCAGATGCCGCCGCCGACCGCAATCCATCCCATCCAGACGGATCGATCGCTCTGCGCGAACGAATACTCTTCGAAAGGCTCCGACGCCATCACGACGATTTTGTCCGCAGGAACGCCGGCATTGCGCAACGCGTTCATGCCGCGCTCGGCCGAGTGAGGGCCCGGGAAAAGTCCGTAGATGCTGTTCACCTGAGACATCAGGCGGTGGCCTCCTCTTCATCTGTTCGCGAAAGCACCGGATCGCGAAACTCTTCCGTGTGCTGGCCCCATTTCAGTTCCCAGACCGAAATGATCGGGATGAATTTCGAAAACAGCATATAAAGCATGGCCATCGCCGCGAATGTCGCTGCGGTGATGGTGATTTCGACCCACGTCGGACGGTACGTTCCCCAGCTATACGGCAGATACTTATGCGAGAGCGACGGCACGATGATCAGGAAGCGCTCAAGCCACATGCCGATCACCACTCCGATCGAGGCGATTACGCAGCCCGTGATCGTCCGGAACTTTTTGATCGCGAGCAGCGGAAACGGAATGATGAAATTGCAGACGACCATCGTCCAGAAGAGCGGCGAATAGCGGCCGGTCTGAGTGAGCCAGAAAACAGCCATTTCCGAGGGTTCGTTGCCATACCAGTTCGTGAGGCGCTCGGAAAACACGAAGTAGACCCAAAGGAGGCTCATCACCAGCAGAAGTTTTCCCAGGTTCTCGAAGTGCATGCGGAGCAGATAATCCTCGAGGTGCAGGAACTTGCGCAGCAGCGCCATGGCTATAATGAGAGCGGCGATGCCGCTGAAAATGGCGCCGGCTACGAAGTACGGAGCGAAAATGGTCGAGTGCCACATGGGGACGGGCGCCATGGCAAAGTCCCAGGAGACGATGCTGTGCACGGAGACGGCCACCGGGATTACCGCGATGGCCATGATCTGCATCGCTTTTTCAAGGCGATGCCACTGCCGCGGCGTGCCTCGCCATCCGATCGCGAGGACCGTGTAGATCTTCTTGCGCAGGCCGGTGGAACGGTCGCGAACGAGCGCCAGGTCCGGCAGGATCGGCAGCAAAAGAAACGTGCCGCTTCCCAGCAAGTAAGTGCTGATGGCGAAGAAGTCCCAAAGAAGCGGCGAGCGAATGTTGGGCCAAATTCCGCGCTCGCTCGGATACGGGACGAGCCAGAAGAAAATCCACGGGCGGCCAAGGTGGACGATCGGAAACATCGCGCCGATCGAGAGCGCAAAGACTGTGATGACTTCCGCGCAACGGGTGACCGGGCGGCGCCACGTGGCGTTGGCGAGGCGGAGAATCGCTGAGATGAGCGTTCCGGCATGGCTGAGGCCGATCCAGAAAACGAAATTGGTGATGTAGAAGCCCCAAAAGACCGGACGGCGAAGGCCCGAGACTCCGATGCCATGGTTCACCTGCCAGCCAAAAGCGAAGAAACCCGCGAGCACAATCGCCACGAAGAAAGCGAGGATCACCAGATATCGCGCCGAAACACCGTGCAGCGGGCGGAGCAGGTCTTCGTTGATCTGTTCAGGCGTCTTCGCGGACATTCGCTGAGTCCCGTTGAAGGTAAGTTACCTTAGGCAGTGTTCCCAATTCGCCGAGGAGTTTCGTGCCGCGGCTGGAACGCGCCATGCGCGACACTTCGCTATTGGGATCGTTCAAGTCTCCGAACACCATCGCTCGCGTGGGGCACGATTGTACGCAGGCCGGCTGGATTTCGCCGTCTTTCACTTCGCGCTTCTCGGCCTCGGCCTGGATTTCGCCCGCCTTGATGCGCTGGATGCAGAACGTGCATTTTTCCATGATGCCGACCGAGCGCACGGAAACGTCGGGATTGAGCTGCAGCTGCAGCGGCTTGTCCCAAACGGGATTGTAGAAATTGAAGAAGCGGACGTTGTACGGGCAGGCGTTCGCGCAATAGCGCGTGCCGATGCAGCGGTTGTACACCTGGCCGTTGAGGCCCTCCTGCGTGTGATAGCTGGCATACGTGGGGCAGACGGGCTCGCAGGGCGCTGCATCGCACTGCTGGCAGAGTACGGGCATGAATTTCATTTTAACGTCCGGAAACTCGCCCTCGTAGTAACGCTCGACGCGAATCCAATGTTTGGCGCGCCCGATTGCGGCTTGGTCCTCTCCGACCGTCGAGATGTTATTTTCCGCATGGCAAGCGACGACGCAGGCTTCGCAGCCCGTGCAGCGGTCGAGATCAATTACCATGCCCCATTGATGAGACATCAGCTGTGCCTTTCTATCGGTGCTGCGTTTCGGGCGGCGTTTCGGTAAGGCTGCCGCCGAAGAGAACCATCTTGCCTTTGCCGACGCGCGAAATCTTGACGCGGGTTGCGGCCCAGGCGAGCGAGCCCGTCTCCGAGTCGGTGAGCGGAGCGAGAATCGAGATCGGATTTGCGCCACGATTGCTTGCGTAGCGCGTGAAATTCGTGTGCCCTTGGCCGATCGGCATGGCGACGCAATCCGGCGCGATTCCCGGTGTGACGAATGCCGGTGCTTGCAGCATGCCGTGCTGCGACGCGACTTCGAGGAGATCGCCCTGCACAATGCCGAGACTCGCCGCCGTTTGCGTGTTAATCTCGACCCACGTGCCCCACATCACGCTCGAGATCGGGTCGGGCGCTTCCTGCATCCACGGAAGATTGGCGAGCGAGCCGTCGTACCACATCTGCGAGGCGTAGGGGAGCAGATGGAATGGGAATTGGCTCGGATCGCCATCGAATTGCGGCGCGGTATTTTTCACCGGCGCTCCAGAGGATTTGCCAGTGCTGATAGGAAGCGGCTTCTCTTCGGCGCTCCACCAGCCGCCTTGCTCCTGAACCTTCTGCCAAAAATCGTCGGCATCTTTCGCATCTTTGCTCGCCTGCGTTTTGTAGACTTCTGTGAAGGACGCTTTCAGGGCCTCGTCATAGGTCTTCCAAGGAAGCGCCTTCGCCAGATCGCCGCCGAGTTGCTGCGCGATATCGAGGAGCACATCGGGCATCGCGCGCGTATTGTGCAGAGGGCTCATGGCAGGTGGCCCAAGGCTCGCGACCGCGCGCGCACTGCCAGATGGCGGCGCATCGTCGAGCCACGATTCCAGCGGCGAATGATCTGGAAGAATCAGATCGGCAAGGCTACTCGTCTCGTCGATGAAACTTCCGAAACTCGCGATGAACCGGATTTTCTCGAAGGCTTCGCGAAAACCTGCCGCCGGCGGGGTAGCAAATACTGGGTTGGCATTGTAGAGAAACAGGACTGTGACCGCGTCTGGCATCTTTTGGATTTGCCGGATCAGAGCGCCAAAATCTGAGCGCAAGACGGCGGCGGTTTCCGATTCGTGCGTTACCGTGGAGCTAAAGAAGAGTCCGCCCGGTTTGCCGACGCTTCCGAGCAGAGCGTTCAGCGCGTTCACGGCAAGAGTGTTGAATCGCGCGTTCGTTTGGGCAATCGCGGTACCACCCGCTAAAGCGAGGGCGGGAGAGCTCGCAGCCGCCTCCTGCGCGATGCGCGTGAGCGTGGCGGCTGGGACGCCGACTTGGTCCGAGACTTTCTCGGGCGCGTAATCCGGCAGGCCCTGCGACCATTGGTCGATGGCGGCTACCTGGACAGCAGGGCGCAGTTTATCGCGCATGATTACATGGGCGAGGCTTAGCGCGAACAGTCCTTCCGTTCCCGGCTTGCAAGGAATCCACTCGTCGGCGTTGGCCGCCGTCTGCGACAGGCGCGGCTCCACGTGAACGAATTTGCCGCGCTGGCCGGGACGGCCCTTACGCATCGTGCCGTAGCCGATAGATTGCGCGACGGGCGAATTCCACGTGCCGAGAAAATCCGCCCCAAACGAGATCACGTAGTTCGATTGACCGAGGTCCGCAGTGAGCGGCGCTGCGTGGCCGAACGTGGTCAGGTTTGCGAACTGGCTTACTTGTTCGTCGAACAACGCGAATTCCACCCACCCCGTGCCGTGAAGGCCCCCGACAAAACTCGAAACGATTTTTGCCCTTTGCCCCCGAAGAGGCGAGGTCAAGAAGCCAAAATCGCTCAGCTGGTCTTTCGCCTTTAGATCAGACAGCTGCAAGACGATCTGCTTGATGGCGTCGTCCCAGGTGATTTCCTTGAATTGGCCGGAGCCGCGCGGGCCGGTGCGCTGCAGCGGTGTGCGAATGCGGTCGGGATGATACGTGACCTGCAGTCCCGTTTGGCCGCGCGGGCAGAGCTTGCCCTGATTGATCGGGTGATTGGGATTGCCCTCGAGCTTCTTCGCCAGGCCCATCTTGATGAGGCCGAGCTGGCCGTGGCGAATCACTTCGGCTTCGCCTTGCATCACGCGGACGAGGAGGCCGCAACCCGCGGGACATTGCGTGCAGATGCTTGGCTTCCACGTGGCGATGCCGGGAAGCATGTCCTCTTCCGGAATGAACCGGATGAGCTGGTGATCGGGATTGCCGCAGCCTTCGAGAGCCGCTGAGGCGCTTCCAATAGCCGAAATTTTCAAGAAGTCGCGACGTTCCATGTGCTCGTGTCTTCCCGACTGCTCAAAATCTACGGCTGAAAAAGCGCCCGCCTAAAGGCAAGGCGGCCGCTACAAAAACAGCTGCCAATCAAAAGCAGATTCCTCGCTCCGTCTCGGGCCCGCAAAAAAGCGCCCTTCCTTCGCCAGCGCAAGGGGGAAACGCCAAACCGCGCGAGACTTCGCTCGGAATGACAGTCCGGGTCCGCGGCGCCGGGAATATACCTTCCACCTTTTCTCGCCCCTAGTAATGACATGTGACGCAGTCGATCGATGCGTTGTGCTGCTTGTGACATTGCAGGCAAAAGCCCATCGTCAGATTGACTTTGCGCTCAGCGACCGTTTGCGTGGTCATGTCGCCGTGGCACACCTTGCAATCGACGCCCGCGCGAATGTGCGGCGCGTGATTGAACATCACGTGCGCCGAAGGCTCGAAGCCGTAGACGCGCTCCCACGGAATGTCCTCGCCGCGAGCGTAATATGCAGCCACCTTTTTAATCTCAGGCTTGTCGGTCGCGATCACGCGGTGGCACGTCATGCAGAAATTGACGCTGGGAATGCGCGCGTCGGGGCCGCGATCGACGCCCACGTGACAGTCGGTACATTGCAAGCCATTGGCAAGGTGCACTTTATGGGTGAACGCGATGGGCTGGACCGGCGTCGGGCGAATGCCGAAGTATTCGCGAACAGCTCCGAGAATCGTCCGGTGTGCCGGAGTAAAAACGTCGTCGCTCGACGCCGAGGAATCAGAAGCGGATTGTCCCTGGGCCGAAAGCCTCCATTCCAGCATGGAACAGCCAAGAACGACCAACCCACCCACAATTGCAACGCGAAACCATCGATTGAGAGAGCGGCCGAACAACGAGAATTACCCTCTTCGAATAAAGGCTGCCTGCGAACGGGACATACTACATGCCGCTGTGACGTGTGTAAACCACGATTTCAGACGCGTGATGAGCCTCACATTCGACTACTCGTGCGACGTCGTAACAGTCCTGGCGACTACCAGCCAGATTTCATCCCGTAAGGACAAGGGTCGACGATGGCTTCGACGCGCATGATTTTGCCGTTCTGAATTTTGAAAAGCTCCGCGATCTCCCAGGACCAGGGCGCGGTGCGCGTCTGATGCTCGACGCGGCCGTCGGCGAGGGTGAAGGTGCGGAGCTTGGCGTCGTGATCGAAAAATCCCGCGACAAAGACGAGGCCGCGCTCCTCGTCGACTACGAGAAAGCGGCGGTCGCGAATGGCCGTGTCGGGCTGGAAATCGCGCAGTTTGATCTGCGCCTCGCAGCCGAGGCCGAATACGCTTCCGGGAGCAGAACTCAGGCTGGGATTATTCGTGGTTTGCACGCCGCTTTCGATGCGATTGCAATCCTTGTCGAAAGGCACGTAGGAGGCGTGGCCCCTTTCGATGGCGTTGAAGTAGCTGTTGGCGATGGCGATCATGTTCTGGCGCGAGCGGCGCTCGGCCGGGGGGACGGTTTCGGCGAACAGCGGATTCGGCTGCACTAGATTCTCGGGCCGCGCCAGATTGCCGGCTTCCTTGCGCGCGACCAGCGCTTCGATTTCGGTGATGCGGCGGAGCTCGACTTTCAGGCGCAGGTTGATGATGATCGGCGCGCCGTTTTCGAGCATCGTGCCCATGAACATCACTTCGCCGGTCTCGGGATCGTCGGCGTAGATTTTGTAGTTGCCGACGGCGCTGGCCGTGCCCCACAGGCCGTCTCCGAGCTGCAGTTCCTGACCGTTTTCGGTGTATTTCACCTGGCGCGCAAGCGGAAGGCGCGAGGCCTCGTGGGCGACGAACGCCGCGAGAACCTGATCGGCATAGTCGTTCAGGCAAGCCCGATCGCAATCGTAATTGAAGTTCGGATCGTAGTCCTGTGGGATCGCCGTGGACGATTGGGCCGCGGCGGACTTGGCGGCCGGTGCCGGTGCGGCAGTGGCCACGGCCGATCTGGCCGGCTGAGATGAAAGCGTGCCGAACGCGAAAAGCGCGAATGCTGCTGCTATGAGAATATTCTTGCGCATGGTCTCCCCCCGAATTAATCGGCGCGGCATCTATACCAAAACATACTGCGCGACCGCAACCAACCTCTGGAATTAGCCGGGCGAAGAAAGTAGGCTAGAACGATGGCGGCGAAGATTGAAGTCGAGCAGGCCGGTGAAGGCGATTTTCGGGTGCGCGTGAGCGAGGGCAAGACCGAGACATCGCACCACGTGACGCTGAAGCACGAGGACTACGAACGCCTGGCCAAAGGCAAGGTTGAGCCGCGCGAACTCGTGCGGCGCTCGTTTGAATTTCTTCTCCAAAATGAGTCGAAGGAATCGATTCTCGCGCGATTCGATCTTTCGGTGATCGGGCGTTATTTTCCGCAATTCGAGCGCGAGATCAAACGCAGGCTCGACAGCTAGCGACCGGCGCGATCTGCTACGATTTCGCGTAAACCACTAGAGATTTGGGGGGCAGCACCAGCGAAGTTTCTCCCCGCGAATCGATCTTAGCCGGGGCGGAGCTGCCCGGACCCGACCAGCGCCCCTCCGCCGAATCGATCAGCTTGCTCCACGAACCCTGCGGCAACGGAACTGACACCTGCGCGAGTTCGGCGCCAAAGTGAAGCGCGATTACGGCTTCGCTACGCTCGTGCGGCCGGCGCACGAAAAGCACGTCGCGATTCTCGCTGGGGATAGCGCGAAGGTTCTGCATGTCGAGGCTCTCGAAGGCGGGGACTTCGTGGCGGAGGCGCAGGAGTTCCTTGTAAAATGCGCGGAGGATGCCATGCTCGTCCGTGTTGCTCTCCTCCCATCGCAATTTACATCTTGCGAACGTCTCTTCGCTCTGCGGATCGAGCGGCTCGCCCTGCCAGCGGAATGTGCGGAACTCGTCGGCGCGGCCCTTGCGCACGGCCTCGATCAGGGCCGGATCGGAATGGCTGACGAAATACAGAAACGGCGCCTGCTCGCCATATTCTTCGCCCATGAAAATCAGAGGCACAAACGGGCTGAGTAGAATCGCGCCCGCGGCGAGCTTGAGGCTCTCGAAAGACACGAGTGATGAGAGGCGCTCGCCGAGCATGCGATTGCCGACCTGATCGTGATTTTGTGAGAACACGACGAACCGCTTGCCAGGCAAATCGCGCGCGGAATTTCCGTGGCTTCGCTGGCGATACGCCGAATATTGGCCTGCATAGATGAAGCCTTCGCGGAGGCCGGTAGCCAATCGCCCGACGCCGCCGAAATCGGCGTAGTAGCCGTTCTGTTCGCCCGTGAGCAGGACGTGGACCGCGTGATGGATGTCGTCATTCCACGTGCCATCGACGCCCCAGCCGCCTTTTTCGACTTCGCGCGTGATGCGCGAGTCGTTGCGGTCGCTCTCGGCGATCACGGAAACTTCGCGATCGAGTTTGCGGGCGCATTCATGGACTGCGCTCGCGAGCTGCTCGACAAATGGCACCGCGGATGAATCGATGATGGCGTGAACCGCGTCAAGGCGCAGCGCATCGACGTGAAATTCGGTGATCCAATACAGGGCGTTGTCGATGAAATAGCGGCGCACCTCGTCGCTCTGTTGCAGATCGAAATTGAGAGCGTCGCCCCACGGCGTTCGGTATTGGCCGGTGAAATAGGGGCCGAACGAAGAGACGTAGTTCCCTTCCGGGCCGAGGTGGTTGTAAACGACGTCGAGAGTGAGGGCGAGTCCCAGCTGATGGCAGGCGTCGACTAGACGCTTCAGCGCAAGCGGGCCGCCGTACGCGGTGTGGACGGCATACGGATACACGCCGTCGTAGCCCCAGTTGCGCGCGCCCGGAAACTGCGCGAGCGGCATGAGCTCGATCGACGTGATGCCGAGTTCCTTGAGATCGCCGAGCCGCGAAATGATGGCGTCGAGCGTGCCCTCGGGCGTGAACGTGCCGACGTGCAGCTCATAGAGAACATATTTTTCGAGCGGCAAGCCTCGCCACGACGAATCGTGCCAATCGAATCGCAGATCGGGGATTTCCGACGGCCCGTGAACGTCCGGCTGCAGGCGCGACGCGGGGTCGGGCCGGTCGACGTCGCCATTGAGGCGATAGAAATAGCGATCGCCCGGCTTCAGGCCATCCACCACGGCGCGATGATAGCCGTGCGTCTCAGGCCGCATTTCAACGAATCTCTCGACGGGCAAGACGATGTGGACGTCGACTCTTTCGGCGTGAGGCGCCCAAACGAGGAATTCGTACCGATCGTTGCCGATTTGGACGCAGCCGAGGTCGGCCTTCGGGTCCGTGCTCACGAGGCCGCAGGCCCCCCGATGAGCATGTCGATTCCCTCGAGCGGAATGGCCACCCAGTCCAAGCGATGATTCAGCTCGTATTTGAGTTCGTAGACGGCTTTGCCGAGCAGCCAGAAATCCAGCAGGAATTGGCGCTCGTCGCGGTTAGCCGGAAGGAAGTCGGCGCCGGCGGCCGTCGCGAAATAGGCCCGAAGATATTCGGCTGATACGGCGCGATACCACGCGTTCGCGAACGTGACGAGCGGCGCCGATTCAACTTCTCTTCCGGCCGAATCGCCAAGCCGCCGAAACAGCGCTGCGTAGGCGGCGTAGTGGAACGATCGAACCATTCCCGAGACATCGCGAAGGGGCGAATGCTTTTCGCGGCGTTCGGCGAGAGTGCGCGCGGGTTCGCCCTCGAAATCGATGAAGACGAAGTCGTCGCCGGTGAAAAGCACCTGGCCGAGATGAAGGTCGCCATGAATCCGCATGCGCGGGCCGGTGAGCTTCAGGTCGGCGAGGGAGCGAAAACGATCCGCCAGCGTTTTTTCCGAGGCGAGAGCGCGGCTGGCCGCCGCCTGGGCACGACCCGGCAAGTCAGCCACCCTCTGGCGAAGCATGCCGAAAATCTCGTGAAGCGCGTAGACCAGTGACTCGGATATTTCGCGCTGATGCGCGATGGAGAAGGGTTCGAAAGCGAAATTTGGGTCGCCACAATCGGAAGCGAGAGCGCCATGCAACTCGGCCGTGCGTTGACCGAGAAGCGCGGCTTCCGCTCCGTAGTTCCGCAACAGTTGCGCGTCGAGACCCTCTGATTTCGCAGCCGGCGGCGCTGGCATATGGGCGACAACGCGGTCGTAGTAACCCGCGAGAGCTTTTAGCGTGTGCTCCCAGACATCGCCCTTATTCGCGACGAAGCCTTGCAAAATTGCCATCGCAGCAGGTTCGCTTTGGCCGCTTCGATATTCGAGGGCGCCAGCCATCGGCGGAATGTTGGGAAAAGCAGCACGCTCGGACAAAAAGCGGCCAATCTCGAGGTCAGGGCTGATCCCTGCTTCCAAGCGGCGAAAAAGCTTCAGGACAAATGCTCTGCCGTAGAGCACCGAGCTATTGCTCTGCTCCGCCTTCATGAGCGCCGGCGGGAGCTTCCCTTGCGCCGCGATTCGCAGCGGCTCGAGCGAGCGCGCGGGAATACCCACCAACTCACCATCTCGACCCGGGAAGCGGAGAGCTTCGCGGATGGCGTCGAAGAGCATTTCGAGAATGGCCTGATTCGAGAGCGCATCCGAGAAGACGTGCTCCTTGCCGTCGGAGCCGCGAATCCGGAGGTGCGGGGTATCGCCCGCCGGCTGGTCTTGTTGCAACTCTTGCAGAAGCGGAACGGTGTATGCCTCGCTCGGTCCTTCCGCATAATTCACGCGCGCGACAATAACCGCGGCAGCGACGCCCAGGTGCGAAATCGGAATTGCGTCGGCAATTTCGACCGATCGGATGGTGCGCGTCTTTCCGCCGAACCACCGGCGAGCCCTCAGAAAATCGGGAAGCGCCCGCTGCAATTGTTCCTGCGACTGAACCCAAACGGTCGATCGAGAAGTGGCGTTCATCGTTTCATCCATATCTGGCCCCGCCCTTCACTTTCACAGCGGCGAAATCTCTTCCTGCTTGGCTCGCTCTTCTTGCTTCTTGGGTTCGGACGGCGGAAACATGCGATCGAGCATGCGGTGGGCGGCATCGCGCCCGCCGCTCCCGAAGGCAATCGCGAGCGCCAGCATGATCGCGCCGAAAGCAATCGCGAATGTGATCAGGACGGTACTGCGCGCCAGGGCGATCTGCTCGAGAGCCATTGCCACCGCAAGCAGAATGATGATGAACCGGACGAACCCACTGACCACGCGCGCCGACGGCAGATTCGCGTTCACCGCCGCCAGCAGGGCCGCCCGCGAGAAAAAGTTGGCCGCGAGCAATCCTCCGAAAAGCACCAGCAGAGCAACGAAAATCTGCGGCAGAAACAGGAAAAACTTTTCGACTTCCAATTGAAGCTCGGGTACGCCCAGCGCATCGACCCCGATCAGAAGAAAACCGAACCAGGTGACCCAGAAAACCAGGCTACTGAAAAGCTCGCCCGCGGGAGGAAGGTCGGCCTTCGAGAGTATCTGGCTGATGCCGGCGTCCTTCGAGAGCTTGCTGACCCTCACAAACGCAAAGATGCGGCGCGTCACAAACTTCAGGATGATCGCGACGAACCAGCCCACGACGACGATAATGAGCATCACGAGCAGGTGAGGCAGAAATTGCAGCAGCATGTCGCCGAACTTCCCGAACGTCTCGTGGAGACTTCGAAGAACCACATCCTTCATCGGTCACCTCCGGCTTTGGCGGTCCAGCGGTCGATCAGATAGGGTTTCTGGCGCTCGAATTCTTGTCCCAGTTCCTCGAATCTTTGGTCGAGCTTCGCGGCGGGCGCTTTCGCGTTTTCCAGGATGAACGAACTCACGCGCGCCCGGTAAAGCGGCGCCAGCGCCTGCAGAAGATGGTCGCGGTTGATCGCGGAGTGGTGATATGCGGCGGCGAATTCGTAAATCGTTTTGACCCACAGGTCATCCGGGCAGCGAAACTGCCGGTCCGGCAGGTCGATCATCTTGCGGACGTCGACGAGCGTAGCCGGCGTCAGGATCGATTCGAGGACCGGGACGAGCTGGTCGATGCTCGAGCGAAAATTGTCGAGGATCGTCTTCGTGCTTAGCTTGAGCGGCTCCAGCGCGACGTCATATTGAAAGCCGAACGTCGGGAGAGCTTCCGACCCGGTGTGCGGCAGCCAATACGATTCGTGCATCTCGAGGCATTTGAAAAGCGCGCCGACCACCTGCCGAATCGTACCGGGCAGATCCTGGCCGAACTGCGGCGCCGGCTGAATTCGCGGCCCGAGAAAAGACTCGGAAATCTTGAAGCCGTCGACGATGGCCGTGGTGGTCATCCAGATTTCGAGACCGAACGTCGTCATATCCTGATCCCAAATATTCTTGTCGAGGAAATGACGCGCCAGTTTGCCGGACAGGCCGAGGTCGCTCGCGACGGGCTCTCGAACTCGCGCGCCGTAGGCGGCGCGAACCACCGGCGAAAGCAGGCCCTTCACCAGCAATCCATCGAATTTCTGACGCTGATATAGCGGCGCCACAAAGTCGAAATTTTCGCGGTACGTCGGGCGAACGAGGCTCTCGACCCATTCGGGCGTGACGCTCAGCGAAGTCGGCGACAACACCGCGCAAGCCTTCGCGCGCAGCAAATCCGCGGCGACGAAGAGCGTGCGCAGCGCCGTTTCCTTGCCCGGAATGCCGTGATACGGCGCGCTGACGCGGTGAAACGTTCGCAGCGGATTCGAGGTGAGCATGATTTCGAAATCGCTCACGGAGGCGTTCTTGAAAATTTCCGGCGTGCCGTCGGTGGAACCGCCGTCCGGATTGATCAGGACGCACCGGTCGCGATGAAAATATTTCGTGAGACCGATCTGGACAGCTCGGACGACCCGCTCAATCGTGTCTTTATTGTTGAAGGTGGGAATTCCGACGAGGACGTCCACCTCGCCGACGGCCGAGAGCTGCCGGATGAATTCGTCCGAGAGTTGCGCGGTTTCAGCCAACTTGCTTCCTCAAAGGCGTTACTTCGCGGCGTCGCTCGCGCCGATCGAATCTAAAGCTGCCGCAAGCGAAACCAGTAAAAGTGATACGGACCCAGCGTCAATAGATACGGCAGGTCCCCGATGCGCGGAAATGGGTTGCCCCCGAACATTTCGATCGGCACGGTTCCTTTCCAGCGGCGCAGGTCGAGTTCGGCGGCTTGAGCCTGGCTCGACAAGTTGCTCACGGCCAGAATCTTTTCGCCCTCGAATTCGCGCACGTAGGCCAGAACCCGATGATTCAGCGGACGCAGCATCTCCATCGTGCCGCGGCTGAACACGCGCGTGGACTTGCGCACGCGGATCAACTGCTTCATCCAGGAAAGCAGCGAATGCTCGGAGCGTTTCTGCGATTCCACATTCACGATCTGGTAGCCGTATAAAGGATTCGAGATCAGCGCCGAGTAGAGCCGCTCGGGATCGGCGGCCGAAAAACCGGCGTTCCATCCGCCGTTCCATTGCATGGGCGTTCTCACGCCGTTGCGGTCGCCGAGATAGATGTTGTCGCCCATGCCGATCTCGTCTCCATAGTAGATGATCGGCGTGCCGGGAAGGGACATCAACAAACCGTTAAGAAGTTCGATGCGGCGGCGGTCGCTTTCCATCAGCGGAGCGAGGCGGTGGCGTATGCCGATATTCAACTTGGCGCGCGCGTCTTTGGCGAATTCGTCGTACATATAATCGCGCTCGTCCATCGTGACCATCTCGAGCGTGAGTTCGTCGTGATTGCGCAGAAAAACTCCCCACTGGCACGGCGCGGGAATAGCGGGCGTCCGATCGAGTGCGTCCACCACGGGCTTCCGATCTTCCAGTTTGATGGCCATGAACATGCGCGGCATCAGGGGAAAGTGAAACGCCATGTGGCACTCGTCCGCATTTCCGAAGTAGGCGCGAACGTCTTGCGGCCACTGATTGGCCTCGGCGAGGAACATCTTGTCCGGAAAATTCTCGTCGAGGCGACGGCGCAGAAATTTCAGCACGTCGTGAGTCTCCGGCAGGTTCTCGCAGGAAGTGCCGTCGCGCTCGACGAGATATGGAACGGCATCGAGGCGCAGCCCATCGACGCCCATTTCGAGCCAGAAGTGCATCACGTTCCACATTTCCTCGCGAACGGCAGGATTGTCGTAGTTGAGGTCGGGCTGGTGGCTGAAGAAACGGTGCCAGTAGTAAGCCTTCGACGACATGTCCCACGCCCAATTCGATTGCTCGGTATCGGTGAAGATGATGCGTGCGTCCTTGTAGCGATCCGGCGTTTCGCTCCACACATACCAGTCGCGCTTGGGATTGTCGCGAGAGCTGCGCGCCTGCTGGAACCAGGGATGCTGGTCGGAGGTGTGGTTCAAGACGAGTTCGGTGATCACGCGAATGTCGCGGCGATGCGCCTCCTCGAGAAACGTCTTGAAATCATCGAGCGTGCCGTACGCAGGATGGACGCTCGTGTAATCCGAGATGTCGTAACCATCGTCGCGCCAGGGAGACGGATAGAACGGCAACAGCCAGACCGCGCTCACTCCCAGGTCTTTCAAGTAATCGAGCTTGTAGGTGAGCCCCTTGAATTCCCCGGCGCCGTCACCATCGCTGTCGTAGAAGGCGCGGACGTGCAGCTCGTAAATGACCGCATCTTTGTACCAGAGGGGATTGCTCTGCATTCTTCAAATCCTAAATTCTGTCCGCGCTGTTCCTGCAACCTGTGCACTATTCGAAATAGTCTGTGCCGTGTTCGGAGCGAACACGCCGCCGAACGCGAAAAATATGGGCCGGCGCGACGGCGGGGTCGAGCTCGACGTAATTGCGCGGCCCGCGCCAGATGTAACGCGCGTCGTTCAGCAGATCGTGCATCTGGTACGGCTGGTCCTCTGCCAACCCGAGCGTTTCGAGCGGCAGCGTGAGCCAGCTCCAATGCTTCTGGAAGGGGTTCAGGTTCACGACGACGACGATCAGCGACGAACGGTCTTCGGTCGATTTCGAATAGGCGATAAAATTGTCGTTTTCGATCGAATGAAACCGCAGCCCCGCGTTGCTCTGCAGGCACGGATTTTCACGGCGGGCCTGGTTGATCCGGGCGATCCAGTCTTTCAAGCTGTCCGGACGCGTAAGATCCCAATTCCGCAGCTGGTATTTTTCTGAATCCAGGTACTCTTCGCTTCCCGGATAGATCGCGCGATTCTCGCAAAGCTCGAAAGCGGGGCCGTAGATTCCGTAGTTCGCGCCAAGCGTCGCGGCCAGGACCGCGCGCGCCATGAAAGAGGCACGCCCTCCCAACTGCAAATTCTCGGTAAGGATGTCAGGCGTGTTTGGCCAGAGATTCGGGCGAAAAAATTCGCGCACGTCGGTTTGGGTCAGCTCGGTGAAATACTCCTTCAGCTCCCATTGCGTGTTCCGCCACGCAAAATAGGTGTAGGACTGCGAGAATCCGCGCTTTGCGAGCTCGTACATCACCTTCGGGCGCGTGAACGCCTCGGCGAGGAACACGACATCGGGATATTCGCGCTTTATCTCCACGATCAGCCACTCCCAGAAGGAAAATGGCTTCGTGTGTGGATTATCGACGCGAAATATCCGCACACCGTGGCCAATCCAGTACAGGATCACATCCTTCAATTCGACCCAGAGCTCGCGCCACTGCTCCGTATCGAAATTGAGCGGAACGATGTCTTCGTACTTCTTCGGGGGGTTCTCGGCGTATTGGACGGTGCCATCCGGGCGAATGTGAAACCACTCGGGATGCTCGCGAACGTAGGGATGATCGGGCGCGCATTGGAAGGCGATATCGAGCGCGACTTCCATTCCCCGCTGCCGCGTGGCGTCGACGAGCGCGCGGAAATCGTCGATCGTGCCGAGCTGGCGGTGGATCGACTTGTGTCCGCCCTCGCGCGAGCCGATCGCCCACGGGCTGCCCACATCGTCGGGCGCGGCGATGGTGCTGTTGTTTTTGCCTTTGCGGTTCACGCAGCCGATCGGATGGATGGGCGGCAGATATACCACGTCGAATCCCATTTCGGCGACATACGGCAGTCGCGCGATGCAGTCGCGAAATGTCCCATGCCGCCCGGGCTTTGTGGAGCAAGAGCGCGGAAACATCTCGTACCAGCTGCTGAAGCGCGCTTTTTCGCGATCGACCACCACACGCAAAGACTTCTCGTACATGCTGGCAAGGCGCCTGTCGGGATATCGGTCCATCAACCGCGCCACGCGTTCGTCGAGCGCCTGCTCTGCGGCGTAACCCGGATCGCGCTCCGCATTCGCGCGCACGGAATCGGCGAGCGTGCGGAGTTTCTTGCTTTCAGCGCCCAAGGCCCGCTCGGCAGCTTGCGCGATCAGATCCACGCCAATCAAGAGATCGACCGAAGCTTGCTGCCCCGCCTCGACGCGCTTAATCATGTCGCGACGCCACGTCCTGAACGCGTCGATCCACGCCTGGCACGCGTAGACGTGCTCGCCGATCGACGAAACGCGAAAGCTCGCTTCCCAGCGGTCGTTGTCGAGCGCCCGCATCGGAACTTCGTTCCAGAGGCTTTGCTTGTCGGTGCGGTGGAGAAGAACAGCCGAGAGAACTTCGTGGCCGTCCGCGAAAATGTTGGCGCTCACTTTAATTTCGTCGCCGATTATTCGCTTGATCGGGTAGCGGCCTCCATCGAGCTCCGGAGACATATTGGTGATGGTGACGCGTTCCGGATAGCCGCCGGCCGGCTCAGGAGTTCCCAACTGCTTCTGGCGATGCATCGCGTCATTTCCCCCTGGTTAGACGCGTTCCAACCCCGCCGGAACGATCGACGTCCCCCCAATATTCGCAGCTTTTATCTTAGCGTACTCCGCCGGAGCGCCAGAAAGCGGTTTCCGTACACTTTTCACGGCGTGAACTGGCCGAAAGGCCAGCCGCAACGGGACGAACAAGCGAGGTCGCGCTGAAACGAGACCAAACCGCCACCAAGGCTGCCCCAAGAGTCAGGAGCCAGCTTCGAACCCGCTAACTGGCTTTCTTTTTGGGAACCTTGGCGCCCCTCTTGCGCGCTTCCGAGAGACCAATGGCGATCGCCTGCTTGCGGCTCGTCACCTTGCCGCCTTTTCCGCCCTTGCCGGACCTCAGTTTCCCGCTCTTCTCGCGACGTAGCGCTTTTTCCACGCTCTTGCTGGCAGTCTTACCGTACTTTGCCATGCCGTTCCTCCTGGACTTGACCTTCGCACTCGCTTCCGCAAGTTAGATGACTTCCTGCAGGTAGAAGCAACATTCGGGCGATCGGCTAAGGGCGAGCCATCTGGCTATTGAGGCCAAGCGCGACCTGCTGTAGGATTCCCCGTTCTTCGACAGAGTGTCGTTTAGGCCATCGGGCTCGGGGAGGGGGGAGAATGGTTCGGATTTGGACCGCGGCGGTGTGTCTGCTTTTCGCGGGGGTCGCGCCCGCCTTCGGGCAGACGCTGGACAACAAGCCGGTCGAGTACAAGCAGGTCGAGAACTACAAACCCGTCACCAACGAAATGCTTCTCCATCCCAGTCCAGACGACTGGCTGATGTATAGCCGCACGTACGACGCGTGGCGCTACAGTCCGCTTTCGCAGATCAACACGAAAAACGTGAGCCGGCTCCGTATGGCCTGGGTGCGCAGCCTGCCCGATGGCGTCACCGAGACGATTCCAATCGTGCATGACGGCGTGATGTACGTCATCGCGCCGGGCGGCATGGTCGACGCGCTCGACGCCACCACCGGCGATCTCATCTGGGAGTACAGGCGCCAGTACAAGACGCCGCAGATCGGTTCCACCGAAAGATCGAAGTGCCTCGCCATCTATGAGGACATGGTCTACTTCACCGCGCCCGATGGCTACGTCGTCGCGCTCGATGCGCGCACCGGAAAAGTCCGCTGGGAGACATTTAAGACGGACACCGCGAATACCTCCGGCCCGCTCGTGATCGACGGCAACGTCGTCTCCGGCGGCACCTGCGGCCACGGCCGCGACAGCTGCTTCATCGAAGCCGATAACGCGGAGACCGGCCAAAAAGTTTGGCGCTTTTACAACGTCGCCGGCCCCGACGATCCCGGCTACTCCTCGTGGGGAGGCGGCGACAATTCGCAGGATACGGCGTCCACGTGGGGATTGCCGGGCACTTTCGATCCCGTGCGCAACGTGATCTATTGGGGCGTTGCGAATCCGATGCCGGATCAGCGCATTCTGCGACACCATGGCGATCCCGACGGCACTTCGCGATCGAGTCCTGCCGACCTCTACAGCAATTGCACTCTGGCGCTCGATCCGAAGACGGGCAAGCTGATCTGGTATTTCCAGCATCTCCCGGGCGACGACTGGGATACGGACCACACGCACGAGCGCACGCTCGTGAACGAGCCATTCGATCCCGATCCGAAAGCCGTAAAGTGGATCAATCCCGACGTGCCGCGCGGGTCAAAGCACGATATGGCTGTGATGGTCTCCGAAGGCGGCTCGGTTTTCGCTCTCGATCGCAACGACGGCAAATTTCTCTGGGCCATGCCGTTTCCTTACGACGACCCGAATTTCAATCTCGCGAGCGTCAACGTAAAGACCGGCCAGACCACGCTGAATTGGGATATTGTCACTAAGAAGCCGGGCGAGCACCACATCATCTGCTTCTGGAACACGCGCAGCTATTGGCCTACCTCGTATGACCCGCTCACGAATTCTCTCTACGTGCCATACGTCGATAATTGCCGCGATCTCACGACCGCCGCTCCCGGCATCCGCGGCTCGTGGAAAGTGATTCCGCGCCCGGGCTCCGATCCCAGCAAGCTGGCCGGCCTCGCCAAGATCAATCTTTCGACGGGCGACATGGTGCGTTTCGACCAGGGCCCCGCGCCGAGCACCGCTTCGGTGGTGACGACTGCGGGTGGGCTCGCATTTCACGGCGACCTCAGCCGGCGATTCGACGCCTTCGACGCGCGGACCGGCAAGAAACTATGGGAATCGATTCTCGGTGGCAACGTTTCCGTGAGCACGATCACCTATGCGGTCAATGGAAAGCAGTACATTTGCGTGATGACCGGCTACAACCTCAAAATTCCGGAGCTCGCGAACGAAGTGCCCGACATGCACACGCCGACGGCCGGGAGCAACGCCGTCTACGTATTCGCGCTGCCGTAGTTCGCCGTCTGGGCCGGGGGCGAGGTTTAGCATTTGTAACCGGATTCTGTGAACGCGAGTCTAAGAGTCGATACCGGTGTAATATGTGTCGCAGGAAGTGGCGGGCGTCTGAACCCGTAGAGTGGGGGAGAAGAACATGAAGATCGATCGAAGAAAGCTGCTGTCGCTGATCGGCGTTTCTCCGGCGATTCTGGCCGGTTCTCCAACTCTCGCCGAGCCGGCGAAGAAAGTTCACGCTCCGGCGGGGCCCGCGAAAATCGAGGCCTTCAATCCCAAGGGCGTGCCGCCCGGGGTTCAGCTAATCCCGATGGCCCCGCGCCTTACCACGCTCGACGGTAAAACCATTTACCTCGTGTCGGACGGGTTTGCGGGCGCGGACCGCTTCCTCGCACAGATCGCCATCTGGTTCCAGAAGAACATGCCCAGCGTGAAGACGATCTACCGTCTGAAGGCCGGATCGTATTTCGATGATGACCCCAAGCTCATGGCGGAAATCAAGGCCAACGGCAACGCCATGATCATGGCGTATGGGCATTGAAGCACCTGCACCCCAGCGACCGTCGGTCACTGCATAAAAGTCGAACAGATGGGTTTCCCGACCGCTCCTCTCGTCACGATCGCCTTCAAGGATCTTGCGAAGTCGAACGCGGCCGGCCATGGCATGCCTCTCCTGCGCACTTGCTTCCTGCCTCACCCGATGACCAACAAGACCGACGAGGAGATGTATCAGGTCCTCCTGGGCAACGATCCCGTCTCGAACAAGCCGCTGATGCCGGAAATCATTTCCGCCCTGACGACTCCTCTGACGGCGGACGAGAAGAAGACCGGCACCGTCAGCCCGGATGTCGGCCCGCCGATGTACTCGGGCACTCCGGATGATCTGCAGCGCCTGTATTGCGACAACAACCTGACCGATTTCATGCCCATCATCCTTCCCACCGAGGAAAAGGTGGAGGCGATGCTGAAGGGCACCAGCCACAAGCCGGAC
>Ga0335075_10005443_pt1 | contig 19786 bp, 20 predicted proteins | sample Lox_Sample_24_FD_206723 | JGI IMG/M metagenome (GOLD analysis project Ga0335075, IMG submission 206723) | Soil microbial communities from Loxahatchee National Wildlife Refuge, Florida, United States - Lox_Sample_2.4 | ecosystem: Environmental > Terrestrial > Soil > Wetlands | place: USA...
GGCGTCGATCTCAACGGCAACCTCAATATGGGCCTGCTCTTCAACGCCTTCTGCCAGGACCTGGACCGCCAGTTCGTCGCCGTGCAAAAGCGCCTCATCGGCGAGCCGATGGTCGACTACATCTCCCCCATCGGCGGCGGCTACTTCTTCGCGCTGCCGGGCGTGCGCGACACGAGCGACTGGTACGCCTCGGCACTGCTGAGCTAGTGGCCTGAATCGGCGTGCGACGTAGGACTCTGATTCCCGGCGTGTCGCCACGTCGGGATCTGTCGCGAGCTAACGCGATGTAACAGTGCGGGGTGGCGCCGCCGAGATCCCAAAGCCTCGCCACCACGGGCGCTGACGGGCTCGCCCTTCCTCGATTTCCGGCAGGAACTCACCGCTTCGCGCGGAATGCCGGACCGATTCGGATGCCACTCCGGAACATCGCCAGGCGGGACGTGCCGCGAGTTATGCACCGCATGCGGGCTTATTTTGTGGGCACGGTGCGGGCCTCGCGTGAGGGGGCCCCGTGACGGCGCTGGTGGCTGCGGTGGTCGGTCCGGTGGTCGCGCTCGGGCTCGCCTGGCTGATCGGAGACCGCCTCTCCTTTCAATGGGAGCTCCGCCGCAAGTACCGCGAGCTTGACGTCGAATCGCTGCAGGAGTTCTACCGCCTGTATGGCGAGTTCTTCGCTCTGCTCAAGCTGTGGGACGCGTGGAAGCGGCGCGGCCAAGCCGAGGCCACCGGCGAGGCCGCGCTGCAGCAGATCCTCCAGCGAGCGACCGACGCGGAAGGTCGTGTGGAGGCGCTCCTGCTGAAGATCGCGTCAGAACGTCACCTCGACGCCAACCAGCGCGACGTCCTCGGCGCCTTTCGCCAGGGCTACCAGATCCTCCGCGAATCCATGCGGGAGGATCGCGCGGTCGAGTGGAACTACGCCAACTACGAACCGTACGCGGCCTTCAAGACACTGGCCTGCGTCATCAGCAATCTGCTGTCATCAAATCGGCCGTTGCGGTCGCAGCCGACCTCCGCGGAGTCCTCGATCCAGGCCTTCGCTCAGATCACGAGCCACGCCTACGAGAACCCCCGACCGGGACGGACGGGCGGCACCACGCCCTGGATGAACATCGCCGAGCGCCAAGGCTGACGCGCCGTGCCGGTCGCGCCGCACACGATCATCGCCGGGGGCGGCGAGCGCCCGTTGCTGGTGGCCGCACCGAGCGGCGCGCCGACCGCCATCGTGCTCTCCCTGCACGGCAGCACCTCGACCGCCGAGCGCCAGATCGGCCTCAGCCGCATGGCGCCATGGTCTGAGCAGGGTGCGGTCGTCGCCTTCCCGCAGGGCTCGTTCGCGGCACGGGCCGGCTGGGAGTGGGACCTGCACGGCGACGTCGCGCTCCTTGACGCCGCCATCGATTACCTACGCGAGACCTTCGGCGGCGATGGGCTGCCGGTGTGCGTATCCGGGATGTCGGGCGGGGCACGGATGGCGAGCCGCTTCGCGTCCTCGGGCCGCACCGCGGTCGCCGTGCTGGGGGCGGTCGCGGGGCTGCGCCGGCCGGCCGTCCAGTGGCTTGACCGGGCGGCACGGGTCGTCGCCTTCCACGGGACCCGCGATCGCATCAATCCGTACGCCGGCGGCCGCACGGCGCGCTGGGAGGAGAGCGTGCTCGACGCGGCAGCGGCGTGGGCCCGGGCCAACGGTCATTCGCCCGAGCCCGATCGCACCGAGGTCACGCCCTCGCTGACTCGGTTGTCCTACGGACGCGAGGATGAGCCGGGCGCGGTGACGCTCTGGGTCTGCCGGGGGGCTGGGCACACGTGGCCCGGAACACGCCTCCCTCTCGGACTGCGGCTGTTCCTGGGCAAGGTGTCCGACGACGTCGATGCGACGGCCGAGATCTGGCGGGCGCTCGGCGCCACCTGACGCCTCGTTGCCGCTATCGGCCAGCGAGAGCGAGCCCGAACGGGCTGCCCTCAGAGTCGCGACAGATGGCCCACCGCGACCCGGGATGGATCACCGAGCCGCCCAGCTGGCGCACCCTGTCCAGAGCGGCCGGCAGGTCCTCCACCGTGAAGTACGGCAGCGACACGGTGTCGCCCGGACCGGTCCCGCGGCGATGCACCCCGACCGATGGCGCGTCGGCGTGCGTCTGCCATCCGCTGCCTTCGGCCTCTGACCGCTCATCCAGCTCGACGCCGAGCACGCCTGACCAGAAGCGCAGCGCGCGCCCGGGGTCGTCGGCGGGGAACTCGATCAGCGAAGGCTTCACGTCGAGGCCCACCATACCCACCACCGCCTCGCCCGCGTTCGGACCAGATGGCCTACCGTGGCGTGATGGCCCGCCTCGAGGTCACTCCCGTAGTCGCCGCTGACGCCGCGGAGGTCGCGACGCTGCTCGCCGCCGTCGAGCTCGCGCTCTACGGCCACACCACGTTCTCTCAGGCCGATCTGGAGGAGGAGTGGGCCGACGCCGACCTGGCGCGCGACGGACGCGCCGTCCGCGACGGCGGTCGTCTGTTGGGCTACGCAATGATCACCAGGCGCACCGACTACTGGCGCGTCCATGGCAACGTCCACCCCGATGCGCTCGGGCGCGGGGTCGGCACCCTCATCGCGACCGGCGCCGAGCGCGACGCCGCCGCCAGCGGTGTCCGCCGGCTCCAGAACAGCGTCTTTGAGGCCGACGGCGCCGGCCGTACCCTGATCCAAGCGCTCGGCTACGTCCCCGTGCGCGTGTTTCGCGAGATGCGCATCCAGCTCACAACCGCGCCGGCCGCCCCGCAGTGGCCCGACGGCCTGCACGTCGGGGCGTTTGACGCCGTTCGCGACGGGCGTGCCTTCCACGCCGCCCACCAGGAGGCCTTCGCCGACCACTGGGAGCACTCGTCCCGCGACTACGCCTCGTGGTCGCGAGTCCATCTCGAGACACCGCGCTTTGAGCCGGCGCTGTGGTGCATGGTCCGCACCGGGGACGAGATCGCCGGCGGAGCGATCTGCACCGGCGACACCTACGGCGGCGGCTGGATCGACGTCCTCTTCACCCGCCGGCCGTGGCGCGGACAAGGCGTGGGCGGGGCGCTGTTGCAGGACGCGTTCTCGCGCCTGTGGGACCGTGGCGAGCGCACCATCGGCCTCGGCGTCGACGCCGGCAGTGACACCGGCGCCTTCCGCGTCTATGAGCGCGCCGGCATGACGCCCACCCTGGCCTGGGTGATCCACGAGAAGGCACTGGACCCGTCATGAGCGTCCGGCGCCTGGAGCACGTGGGCATCGTCGTCGACGACCTCGCGGCGGCGACGGCTTTCTTCGTCGCCCTCGGGCTGGAGGTGGAGGGCGAGGCCACTGTGGAGGGCGACTCCGTGGACCGCATCAACGGGCTCGACGGCGTGCGCGCCGACATCGTGATGATGCGGACACCGGATGGCGGCAGCAGCCTCGAGCTGGCCCGGTACCGCTCCCCCACATATGGGAGCGACAGCGCGCCGGCGCCGGCCAACGCCCCAGGGATCCGCCACATCCTCTTCGCCGTCGACGACATCACGGCATCCCTGGCCGCGCTTCGCGCCCACGGCGGGGAGCTGGTGGGCGAGCTGGAGAACTACGGGGACAGCTACTGGCTCTGTTACGTGCGTGGCCCGGCGGGGATCATCGTCGAGCTGGCCGAGAGGATCGGCGGCTCGTCCCCGCCGCGTTGACGGTGGCAAGCAGATGGGGACTCGCGGCTGACGGCTCGTCGGGCCCCACCGGGCGACGCCGGAGGGCGCCGTCCTCCAGTTCGTATTCGCCGATCGAACGGATCGGCGGGGAGTAGACATGGATCGTGACGGCGCCGGCTTCATGCTCCATGCGGTGGATCCCGTTGCCGGGGAAGGCAAAGCAGTCGCCCGGCCCGTACTCGTTGACCAGGCGCGGCTCGCCGATCATCAATCCCTCATTGCGAGCCGTGCCTTCGATGACGTAGACCCCGACACACGAGCCGTCATGGTCGTGAAACCCGGTGTCACGGGGCTGCCACCAGAGGTTCAGCCACGCTTCGGACGCGTCGCTGCGCCACAGCAGCACCGCGTCGCCCGCGCTGGTGCGATCGAGCGCCGCGAGGTCCAACGCCGCCGCGGCTCGCTGCGCCCGCCGCATGCACTCCGCGGGGGTCAGAGGGTCGGCACCGGAGGCCAGCCGCTCGAGCTCGGCACGATCCGTCACCAGCCCCACCTGAGACTCCGCCGTGGCCTCAAACGAACCCATCGGGCACCAACCTCATCGAACGCGTTGTACTCGGGCCGGGGATCCTACCGTCGGCGAACCACCGACGGCCTGGGCGTCATCGGATCAGCGCCTCCGGCGTCAGCTGCTCGCGCAGGAGGCGGCCAAATCGGTCCGGATCGCCGTCCACAAAGCGGCGGCACAGCCGCAGACCGTCGGGATAGCAGGACTCATACGGTGGCCACCGTTGCTGGCGCATGCTGTCGATCACGCGGTTGACGTAGCCGTCATCCTCCAGCAGCCAACGCCGGGCGTAGGCGCGCATCCCGGCCTCGTCGATCGCTTCTTCGTCGAGCATCAGGGCGAGATTGGACCGGACCGCGACCAGCACCTCCTTGGCGCGTCTCACCGCCGCTGACCCCGCGATGTCGTAGGCGATCCCGAGGGGGCGCAGGCATCGGGCGCTGACCTCCTCGATCTCCTCCCCGAGGAGGATCTCGGGCGCCAGCATCGCGATCCCCTCCGCGATCAGGGCCTGCGGGGTCGGATAGACCCACACCGAGAACTCGATCCTGTGCTCGCCGGCCACGAGCGCGACGTCCTTGCACACGTGCTCGGTGTGGTGGCCTGGATACGCCTCGTGGGCGATCAGCTCCACCATCCGCCACGCCGCGATCGGGAGCTCATCATTGATCCGAATGAGACTGCGCAGCCCGCCCTCGTACTGCGCGTACGCCGCCCACGGTTGGCCCCGAGCCGTCTCGAGCGTGATGGCCTCCTGGCCGGGCAGGCGCCACCGCGCGTGCGTGCGATCGCGCAGCTCACACGCGAGCGCCTCCAGGCCCGCGACCAGCGGCTCGCCGCGCACCTGCTGTCCGGCCATCCAGGGGCCGAACCGCTCACGCGCGGACCCGCGCCCCGGCAGCGCCCGGATGATCAGCTCGTGCGCCTGCTCAAACTGCGACTCGTCGACCTGAGCCGCCTCGACCCCGTGACAGCGCCGCACGAGCTCTCGATAGCCCAGCGCCCCGCCGGCCAGCCACTCACACGCGGCCTCGAGCCCCCGCAGCTGTCCGTCGAGCCACGCGGCCCGGTCACGCGCCAGTCCCAGGCCGGCGATGTCACTCCGCAGCTTCGCCGCCATCTCGGCCAGCTCCGACAGCGCCACCGGCGCCTCGGCATCGACGCGCGCGGCGAGCTGCGCCGGCCCCACGTAGCTGTCCACCAATGCGGGCGCCACCTGACGAAACCGCAAGATCAGCTCGAGATACCGCGCCCCGACGTCCATCGCCGACATCATCCTCCTCGGTGGGCGGGCGGCCGCTCCCGAGCTCGTCACTCGGAGGAACCGATTGGTGTATGCGATCCTGAGTGCTCTACTGCGCGTGCTCCAGGAGGGTCCAAGATGCCGGGTTTGTCAGGGCGTATATCCACCGTCGTGAAGGCGAAGGTCTCAAGCCTCTTGGATCGCGCCGAGGATCCGGCCGAGACGCTCGACTACAGCTACGAGAAGCAGTTGGAGCAGCTGCAGAGCGTCAAGCAGGGAATCGTGGAGCTGGTGACCGCCAAGAAGCGGCTCCAGACCCAGGAATCAACCATCCAGGAGCAGATCGCCAAACTTGACGGCCAGGCGCGTCAGGCGATGGCCGCCGGCCAGGAGGACCTGGCGCGCGCGGCGCTTGAGCGCAAGCATCTCGCCGAGGGGGAGATGCAGTCGCTTGACCAGCAGGTCGCGCAGCTCGAGGACCAGCAGCAGAAGCTGACTGACTCAGAGCAGAAGCTGCGGGTCAAGGTGGAGGCGTTCCGCAGCAAGAAGGAGGTCATCAAGGCGCAGTACTCGGCGGCCGAGGCGCAGGTGCATATTTCCGAGGCCGCCACCGGCGTGGGTGAGGAGATGGCCGACGTCGGGCTGGCGATGCAGCGTGCGCTGGACAAGACCGAGAACATGAAGGCGCGTGCGGACGCCGTCGGAGAGCTCGAGGCGGCAGGGACCTTCGAGGACCTCACGGAGCTCGGGCCACCGCAGGACGACATCGACCACCAGCTCGAACAGCTTGGCCGGACCAGTGCGGTCGACGATGAGTTGGCGCAGATGAAGGCCGAGCTGGGCGCGGGCGGGTCGCCGGCACAGTTGGAGCAGGGCGAGGGGCAGAGCGGCACGGAGGGCAAGCCATAATCAACCGAAAGTTGGGTTAGGGCGGAACTCTCGGCCGGGATCTCTCGTTATACGGCCGATGACACGTCAGGGGATACTCCGGCTGGGCCTGGTCGCGCTGTTGCTGGTGGTGACGGTCAGCGGGGGGAGCGCCGCGGCCTCGGCGGCGACACTGAGCTGGTCCACTCCGGCGTTGATCGACAACGTCGCACCCTTGTCAGCTCAGCCGATGATCCGAGCGGTGTCGTGTCCGTCGGCCCGTCTCTGCGTCGGAGTGGAGGCGTCGGGTGTTGTCACCACGACGGACCCCACCGGCGGGCCGGGCGCATGGCACCTGACAAGCTTTGCCGGGCTCCCCGGTTACTCCAACGCGGTCCTCGGCGCCGTGTCGTGTCCCTCGGCGCATCTGTGCGTGGTAGCCGACGACGTCGGCGACGTCTTGACCTCGACTCACCCCACGGGGGGCGCGCACGCGTGGAAGGTCACGCGTGTGTCTCAGGGGCTCGCGGCGGTGAGCTGTCCGACAACGAGGTTGTGCGTCGCGCTCGCCGGTGACTCCGTGATGACCTCAACCAATCCGACCGGCGGCCCCCGCACCTGGAAACGGTCACCGGATCCGTCGGTCGGCCCCCTGACGAGCATCGACTGCGCCTCCGTTCATCTCTGCGTCGCGGCTGGTGTCGTCGCCGACACCCCGGAGATCGCGACCGCCACGAAACCGGCCGGCGGCGTTCGCGCATGGAAGGTGAGGCATCTCAGCTCTCCTGGGTTGAACCTGGCCTTCAGCGGCGTGGCGTGCCCGTCACAGCGGCTATGCGTCGTCACCGATGCCGCGGGCAATGTCCTGACCTCACGCAATCCAACCGGGCCGGCCCGGGCCTGGAAGCCGAGGCGAGTGCCCGGGGTTGACCGAACAGTGGCGTGCCCGTCGCCTCGGCTGTGCGTATCAGTCAGTCCCAGCGACGTCACGAGCTCCACCAATCCGGGTGGTCGGCGCCCGGTCTGGCGGGCGGCGACGCTGGCCACGCCACTGAGCGGAGTCGTCGCGGTCACGTGCGGATCGGTGAGATCGTGTGTCGCTGTGGACTGGGGCGACGACATCCTCACCACCACCCAGCCCACTCGCGGCGCCGGCGCCTGGACCCGTCAGAACCTCGGACAGGGCTTCAATTCGTTCACCGGAGCGTCGTGCACCGCACCGGCACTGTGTGTCGCGGTCGACTCCGCCGGCAACGTCCTCAGCTCGAGCAACTCCTCCGCCGCTGCGGCGACGTGGAACGTTGCTGCCCTGGGACAGCCATTGGTGGCGGTCTCCTGCCCGACCTCGGGGTTCTGCGCAGCCGCTTCGAACCAGGCCGTCTTCACCACCACTGACCCGACCAGCGGTCCAAGCTCCTGGACCCCGACACAACTTCCCGACAGTCCGCGCCTGATCGGCATCTCATGCGCATCCGCCGAGCTCTGTGTCGCCTCGGACGAGTCAGGGAACATCGAAACCTCGATCGACCCGGCGGGCGGTGCCGGCACGTGGACGACGACGATGCTCGGCCAACCACCCACGTGCGATAAGTACGAATGCACCTCCGATCCCATCCAGAGCGTCTCGTGTCCATCAGATCAATTCTGCGCCGCGACCGACGGGAGCACTCTGTTTACGTCCACCAATCCCTCCGGGGGCGCGTCCGCCTGGAGCAAAGGCTCGATCCCGGCCGACAGCTCACACCTCTCCTGCCCCACCCCCAGTCTCTGCGTCGTCTCACATGGAGAGACCATGGACATCACCACCAACCCCGACGGCCCGTCCCCGACCTGGACAACGGTCACGCTCCCGTCCGAGCAGATCCCCATCCCGGCCTTCGGCGCCTTCCCAGCCTCGACGATTCCCCCGCTCATCTCCAGCCTGGCGTGCCCCACGACCAACTCGTGCACCGCCGTCGACAGCCATGGCGGCTACGCCTTCACCGGCGATCCGTCCGACCCTTCGACGCCGTGGGTCGCCACCAAGATCGACTCATCGGTCTCGAGCCTCTTCTCCGGGCCGCTGTCGCTCACCGCTGTGTCGTGCACACCCGCCGACACGTGTCTGGCGGTGGACGGGGGCGGCCGCGCCGTCATCGGCCAACCTGCCGCCTGAGACGCCCCCCGGTCCGCGCCGGAGCCGCAAGCTCTTACCGAATTCACGAACCGGTCTCGTCGCCCTCTTATGTCTGGGCGCCACGCTGCATCCGTGACCATCTTCCCCCTGACCGGCAGTCGCGTCCGCCGTCGGGCCCGCCAACACCAGGGCGAGGCCATCGGTGGGTTCCGGCAGCTGCGATTGGTCGCCGCGGGTGACGGCTGGTCGCTCGTCAGCCTGGCGGGGGAACCGGTCTTCTCCGCGGAGGGGCGCCGCCGCGGGCGCTCGCGCTGCCTGGAGTTCGCCCGCGACCGTGGGGTCGTTGCGCTGGTCAGCTAGCGCGTGGCGCGGGGCGCCATCAGCCACCTGTCAAGATGTTGAGCATGAGCGATTACGACAACTTTGAAGCCCGCCTGCGTGCCATTGCCGACGAGGTCGGCCGGTCCATGCAACGGATCTCCGACCTCGACATGGAGGAGCTGTCCCAGCGCTACGGCGTCGACGCGGATCGCGCCCGCGCGTTTGCCGACGCCGCCAGCCAGTGGCTCAACGATCGTTTCGCGACGGGCGATCCGCTCTTCGGTGGCGCCCGAGATGCGGATGACGACCGAACTCCGCCCCCGGCGAGCCCGGACCTCGACCTCGACGGCCCGCCCAAGGCCGCCGCGACACGGCCACCCGCTGGAGCGGGCCCGCATCCCCTGGACGTCCCGACCGATCACCAGGGCATGGCCCTGAGCGCGTTGGATTCTGGGCGCTGGACGCTGCGCCCAGGCAGCAGTCGGCTGACCGGGACCGGCATCGGCGCGGAGCCGACATCGTCTGACGTCGTCGGCGAGTTGCGCGCCCGGGACTGGGTGACCGCCGCCGGCACGCTGACGCTGGTGGGCCGCCACGCCTTGGGGCGCTGGTGCCGCACGGTGGAGGATCCGTCGTTGCCTGAGCCGGAGGGCCCGGCCTCTTAGCCACAGGAAATCCGGCGCGCTGTCAACCGCTTCACGATGACCGATCCGTACGAGGAAGCCCTCGACGTCGCCGGGGAGCTGCTCGGCCGCCCGCTCGAGCTCCCGCTAGGTCCCGGAGAGCCGGAAAGCGCACGCGAGTTCCGCCGTCTGGCGACCGTGCACACCTTCGGTGACAGCTGGCCACGGACCGAGCAGCTCGATACGCGTACCCGCAGTCTGATCTCGGTCGCGATCGCCGCCACCCTGGGCACCCATGAGCCGTTGCGGGGACAGCTCCGCATCGCACTGCACAACGGAGTCAGCAAGGACGAGATCGTCGAGCTCTTCATCCACCTCGAGGCCTACGCCGGCGCCGCTCGCGCCTTCGACTCCTACCAGGTGGCGGCCGCCGTCTTCGCAGAACACCCCTGAGGCTGGCTGTCGGGCATCGCCGGCATAGCTCCTGATCTTCTCCGCGAGCGCGAAAGACGTCGCCGCGCTGGGGGCCGGGACGAGGGCATCCGGCTACCGGAAGTAGATCGTGATGTAGGCCGGGGCCGAGGTCTCGCCATCGTTGTCGGTCACGGTGTAGCCGATCGACAGATGAGCATCGCTTCCGGTGCCGTGCATCGTGAACGCGCCGGTCTGGGAGTCCCAGGTGAAGCCGAAATCGCTCGTCGCGAAGCTCTGGGAGACGAGGTTGTAGCTCACGATGGAACCGTCCGAGTCGGTGCCGGCCGCGTACGCCTTGTGCTCGATCGAGGCCTGCTTGTTGAACGTGAAGGTCTCGTTCTGCGCGGCAGGCGGGGAGTCGGGGACCGTCGGCTGGGTCGGCGTCGTCGGCTGGGTCGGCGTCGTCGGCTGAGTCGGCGTCGTCGGCTGAGTCGGCGTCGTCGGGCCAGACGTGGTGGTCGGGCCGGTGGTGTTGCTCGGACCGGTCGGGTTCGTGGAGTCAGTTGGATCGGTGGGAGCCGTCGGGTCCGTTGTATCGATGATCGGGCTCCCGGGTCCCGCGCTCAGGAGGCTGAACCCGCCACATCGCTGGACGCCGTTGAAGAACTCTTCCTGCTCATGGATGAAGCCGACCTCACGCACGCACGCGTGTCCGGTCGTCGGGGTGACGACATAGCTACTGCCCTTTTGCAGATAGGGCATCGGCGTCACGGTCTGCGCGAAATTGTCGGTTCCGCTGGCGCTGGCCGTGCGTCCCGCGGCCCGATAGTCGATCGAGGCGTAGCTGGAGTTCGTGCTGTGTGCGTTGATGATGTTGCTGCGAGAGACGCTGGCGATCGAGATCGAAGGGGGAATCCCATAGGAGATGTCGACCCCGTTGATGCTGACCTCATCGGCGAGATCCAGCTCAGGCAACCGCGCCGGCGTTCCCGTCCAGCGGACGAAGGTGATGGCGTGCAACGTCCACTCGGAACTCGGAATGCCGTATCGCCAGCACAGATTGCTCTCGCTGCCCGGCTCGCTGCCCCACGTCAACGTACCCTTCGCGCCGTCCTGGTCGATCTGCTTGGAGCCCGACACGACCAGCTTCCCGCACACCTCGTTGCCAGAGCGAAACTGGCTCATTTCCGGGAAGGTGCTGCGCTTGGCGCGCTCTCGGACCACGACATGTGCGGTCTGCGGGTGGCCGTGGCCGTCGCTCACGCGGTAGGAGAACTCGTCACGGCCGTGGTAGAGCCGTGTCGGCCGATAGACACACTCCCCCGACTTGGTGCAGACGACGGACCCGTAGCGTCCTTCGGTCCAACTCACCAGGCGCAAGGGGTAGCCCAGGGTATCGGTGTCGTTGGCGAGCACATTGCCCGCGGCCCGCTTCCCGTTCGACACAGCGAAGTCAGTCCTCGCCACCAGGCTGTCGTGCGTTCCCGCACTGCGCGGGCACCCAACCGCGCGGGTCTGTGCGATGGTCGGCGGCGTTGGCTGCACGAAGATCGTGGCGCGCGCAGGCGCCGACTGTCCGCCGCTGGCGCCTGCGTCGACGTAGGTGATCGTCTCGACCGACCGATGCCGCGCGGAGCCGGGATTGAACGTCAGCGCACCGCTGCCGGCGTTGACCTCGTACGGCTGCGCCGCGCGGCTGAACGAGGTGCCGGTGACCCGGAGCCCGCCGGCGCCGCTGTCATTGGCGAGCAGGCCAGGAGCCGGAACGCTCAGCACCCCACCGGGCTGCGTCCAGAAGACGTCACACCGGGCGACCGGCGCCGCGCTGGTGGCAGCACCGCCAGCGGAGGTGCCGACCACGAACGCGGTGAGCGCGCCCGCAACCGCGGCCAGTGCGACAACTCGTCCTGACAGCCCCATACCACATCCTTTGCTCGGAAATAAGGTGCGTCTTCACTACTGAAACCAGAGTGAGATCTGTCGCACCAACGTGGACGCCGAAGGTCAACTTGCGCCAGACGTCCATGCGTCGCCGGCTCAGGTTGCGCAGGCGTTGCGCGTGCGGATACCGTGGCGACGTGGAGCGAGTGTGGGACTATCCGCGCCCGCCGGCCGTCAGGTCGTGTGACCGCCGGGTCCGGGTTGAGTGGGCGGGTCAGTCGCTGGCTGATTCGAGCCGCGCGTTGCGGGTGCTTGAGACCAGCCACCCACCGACGATCTACCTCCCGCCCTCCGATGTGCGCCTCGACCTGCTGACCGAAAGCGACGCGGGTCAGACGTGGTGTGAGTTCAAGGGCCGGGCGCGCTACCTGGATGCCGTGGTCGACGGACAGCGGGCGAAGGCGGTCGCTTGGAGCTACGCGGCCCCGACCGCGGGCTACGAGGCCTTGCGTGACCATGTCGCGTTCTATCCCGGGCGCGTCGACGCGGCGTGGCTCGACGACGAACGCGTGCACGCCCAGCCAGGCGACTTTTACGGCGGGTGGATCACCGACGATCTGGTCGGCCCGTTCAAAGGGCCGCCCGGCACGCTCGGCTGGTAGCGATCCTCGCTCACCCTCGATGTGTCACGTGTTTCTCCTCGGCATGATGGATCGCGGCCACGCGTGACCGCGGCCCGTCGGTACGGGTCGTGTTGGGCCCTCCGATGGCGGAGCGAGGGGGCGTCCGTGCCCGCCGTCAGCCGTCAGGCGTCAGCCGTCAGGCGAAGCTGTTGACCGCCTCGTCGACGAGGTCGCACACCGCCACCGGCTGAGACGCCAGTGAGGCGTGGCTGGCGGCCAGTTCGATCGTCTTGCGCGGATTCATCCGCTGGGCCATGCGACGTTCGTTGTCAGGGTGGATCATCCGATCCTCGGTGGAGACCTGATACCAGGTCGGCTTGCTCTTCCACGCGGGGTTGGTCACCGTGTCGCCAAAGGTCGAGCCGACGGGCGCCTTCTGGGTGATGGCCATGACCAGCGCCTCGTCGGCGGGGAGGTCCTGGCAGAAGCTCTCGCCGAACTTGTCCGGAGCGATCCACACGTACCCGTCAGAGTCGGGTGCGATGTTGGCGGCCGCGGCGGGGGGCATCTGCTCAGTGATCGCGCCAAGGCGCTCGCCGGCGTCCGGAGCGAACGCGGCGATGTAGACCAGACCGACGACATTGGGCAGATCGCCCGCTTCGGTGATCACCGCCCCTCCGTAGGAATGGCCGACCAGCAGCACCGGCCCATCGATCTGCTTGACCATCTGCTGGGTCCGACGCGCGTCGTCGGCCAGCGAGGTCAGCGGATTCTCGACGGCGTGCAGAGACGGATAGCCGCGGCGATTCAGCTCGACGATGACCTTGGCCCAATGGGCGGCACCGCCCCAGAACCCGTGCACGAGCACGATCGCGGGTTGACTCATGAGAAGACCCCTTTCGCTCAGGCGTGAGAGCAGACGATGGATATCTGGCAGGTGCAGATTTGACACCCGTTGAGAATGCCGCGTCTACGTGCGGCGCGCGCCCGTAAGAGTCCCTGGGGTTGCTGGGAGCTAGGGTGCTCGTCGGCCAGCCCGCTGGGCCACGGTCCCCAAGGCGCCGGCAAGCTCCCGGCGGGAGTGGATGTCGAGCTTGGAATAGACCTTGCGCAGATGCCATTCGACGGTGCGCGGGCTCAGGAACAGCCGCGCGGCGATCTCGGGAGTCGAGAGACGCTCGCTCGCCAACTCAGCGATCTGGCGCTCCTGAGGGGTCAGCTCGTCTCGGGTTTCCGACGTGAGCTTGCGGATCGTCTCACCGGTGGCCACGAGCTCTGAGCGAGCGCGCTCGGCGAAGCCCTCAGCGCGCATGTCCGCGAACTCGCCGTGTGCCGTCCGCAGCTGTGTGCGGGCATCAACGCGCCGGCCGGCCCGTCGGAGCCACTCACCGTAGAGGACCCGGGCGCGCGCGAGCTCGATGCGCGCCTCCGTGCGCTCGAGGTGTCCAATGGCGGTGCGGTAGAGCTCGTCGGCGGTCTCGCCTTCGCTGAGCAGTGCCCGCGATCGCGCCTCGATCCCAAGCGCCCATTCCGATCCGCTGATGCGAGCCATCGCGGACAGCTGCTCCAGGGTCTCGGCTGCCACCTCGCGCTGACCGGTTCGGACAGCAGCCTCCACGAGCTCGTGGATCCGCATCGGGTGCTGCAACTCGTCCGGGTGCGTGCTGGCGGACAACGCGGCCGTGAACGCTTCGTCGTAGTGGGCGAGCCCGTTGTAGAACGCGGCGGTCCACCATTCGACGTGGGTCAGTCCGATCCCCTCACCCCTCTCGGTCATCGCCTGCGTCGAACGCTCCCTGAGCTGGGTGTGTTCGGTCTCGCGCCCGCGCCAGGACTCATAGGCGATCGGCGCATAGGAGGGGACCTCGCTGCCCGTCGCCTCGCAGACGGCGTCGATGCTCTTCAGGTGGGATTCGGCGGCATCCACGTTCCCGGCGTGGAGCTCCCGAACCGCCAGGTGGGTCAGGCTCATGGGAACGACAGCGAGCGCGCCGGAGCCCCGCGCCAGGGCAGCCTGGCGCGTTGGCAGCTCTCGCCACGCCTCCTCGTCCCACACGACAAGGGCCGCCGAGGCGGCGAGGACCCCCCAGCGCAGGAGATCATCGGCGGCGATGTCGTCTCTGCAAAACGCGGCGACGGCCGCTTTCAGCACGGGCGCGCCGACGACGTAGCCCTCGGTGATCGCGAGGGCATAGCCGTCCAACAGAAGGTCCACAGGCCGTGGCGGGTTCGGCGCCGGTGGTGCGCCACGCGCCGCGTGTGCGGCCTTCTTCACACCGTCGCGCTTGCCCAGCCGGCCGGCGAAGATCGCGGCGTACAGTGCCTCGAGGTACGTCTCCCGGCCCACCTCCGGGTCCAGCGGCGCGAGTTGCTGCGCGGCTGTGAGCAGCAGTTCCGGCGCGTCACCGCCACGATTGACCGCGAAGGCGATCTGAGCGCGGATCAGATCGACGCCCGCCCGTTGCCCCCGGTTCAGGTCCTCTGCCTCGGCGGTCCTGAGCAGGCGCTCAGCACCATCGAACGCGCCGGCGTGAAGGCTTGCCTCGGCGGCGGCCAGGGCTCGCCCGGCCCGCCGCGCCGGATCCTTGGTCAGGGCAACAGACCGCTGCAGAAAGGCGGCGGCAGCGGCAAAGCCACCACGGGCCTGCGCTCGGCCCGCGGAGCGTTCGAGCTCTGAGGCGACCTCCTCGTCAGGACCAGCCGCGGCCGCGGCAGAGTGCCACGCCCGGCGGTCCGGATCCGTGTCCCTGTCGGCAGCCTCCGCCAGGCGAAGATGAGCGAGCCGCCGTTCGTGCTCCGACGCGCCGTGGTAGACGGCGGAGCGCACCAGCGGATGTCGGAACGTCACCCGCTCTCCCACCTCCAGTAACCCGTCCATCTCCACATCCACCGAGCCGATCGCGATCCCAAGCTTGTCGGCAGCGGCCGCCAACAGCAGCGGGTCGCCCGCCGGCTCTGCCGATGCCAGCAGCAACAACTGCCGCGCGTCCTCGGACAGCCCGCCCACGCGTCGGAGAAAGCTCTCCTCGATGCGACCAGCCAGACCGTGCGGACCGATCAGCCCGAATCCGCCGGCCAGCTCGGTCGCGTTCAGACCACGGGGCAGCTCAAGCAGCGCCAGCGGATTGCCGCGCATCTCGGCGATGATCCGATCCCTGACCCGCTCATCGAGCTTGAACGGCAGTACCGCGTCGAGCACCGCGCTCGCGTCGGCGTCGTTGAGGCCGCGCACCTCCAGATCAGCGATGTGCTGGAGCCCCGCGCTGCGCTGGCGAGCGGCGAACACGATCCCGATCGGCTCAGCCTGCAACCGTCTGGCGACAAACGCGAGCGTCGTCGCCGATGCTGCATCAAGCCACTGTGCGTCATCGATCACGCACAGCAACGGCCGCTCTTCCGCGACCGCCGACAGCAAGGTCAGCACAGCCAATCCGACGAGAAACCGATCCGGGGTCGGCCCGCCACTCAGGCCGAACACCACGCGCAGCGCCTCGCGCTGCGGCCCGGGAAGGTTCTCGACCTCCGCGAGCACCGGCGCGCAGAGCTGATGCAAGCCGCCATACGCCAGCTCCATCTCCGAGTCCACCCCGGTCGCCCGCAGCATCGTCAGCTCAGACGCCGACCCCGCGAGGTATTCCAGGAGCGCGGTCTTCCCAATGCCCGCCTCGCCATGAAGCACCAGCGAGCGGCCGGTCCCCGCGCGAATGTCCGCACGCAGCTCGTCAAGCAGGGCGCACTCGCTCACCCGGCCCCGCAAACCCACGCGCAGCCCAGCGGCCGATCGGAGTCCCGCCCTCATGCCGTCCAAGCGTATCTCGGCCCCGGGCCCTCAGCTCACCCAAGCCGCACCCATCACTGAGCACTGTCAGTTTGGATTGACAAGCGCTTGCTGTCAGTCTAAACTGACAGCATGAACGCCGAGGACATCACTTCCGCAATCACGTCCGACGACCCGGCGCTGGGACTCCGCGCCTCGTTGGCGCTCCATCGCCTGGCTGAGAGGGTCGAGGCGAGCAACGTCGCGGCGGCCCGGGAGAAGGGCTGGTCGTGGCAGGAGATCGGTGACGCGTTGGGCGTCACACGCCAATCCGTGCACACCAAATACAACAAGGAGCCGTCATGACCACCGAGCCCGTCGCCCCGGAGATGCTCCACGGGTGGGCCATCTATCTGCGGGCGGGTGAGGAGGCTCGCCGCCGGGGTGATCGCCGGACCGGCACCGATCACGTCCTGCTCGCCCTGTTCGAGGATCCAACGATCGAAGCCGTGCTGGGCGTGAGCCTTCAGCAAGCTCGCGAGGGGCTGGCGTCGCTCGATCGTGAAGCCCTCGGAGCCCTGGGCCTGGGGCCGGAAGCCGACGCTCCGGAGCTACCGATGCGCCCGGTGCCGAAGAAGCCGAGGCTCAGAGACATCGCGAAGAAGGATCGCATCCGCATGACGCCCGCGGCAAAGAAGGTGCTGGAGGACGCGTACAAGCCCAAGGGTCATCGCAAGCTCCAGGTCACCGGCTCCGAGGTACTGGCCCAGATCCTCGCTCTGCAACCACCGGATCCTGCGGCGGTCCTGTTGGACGCGCTCGGCGTGGACAGGTCAGAGGTTCGGCGCCGGTTGGCTCACGCGTGATGGCGCGCCCGTGTGAGACGGGCGCGCCGGGACGAGGTGAAACTGGTGGGGTGCGAGGCGTGGTCAGTGCAGCAGCATCGACTGGCGGACCATGTCGTGGCCGGAGCGGGAGGCGTGGTCGGCGGCGGATGCTGGCTTGACGACACACCCGTTGGCGATCAGGTTCTCAAGCTGCGCGACGGCGATCATCTGGTGCGCTGTCGGGGCACCGGTGGTGCCCGGCGCGGCGGCCGATCCGACGAGGTAGAACTCGCGGCCGACGCTGAACATGATGTTGACGGCGGTGACGTGCGGGCCGCGGACGATCCATCCCACCGCGCCGGGGATGGCGATGGCGCGCAGCGGCGTTGCCTTCTCGGCGCCCCAGCCGTCCTCCGCCGTCATGCGCTGGTCGTTCAGCTCAGCGCGCGCGCCGGCCGGCGTGCGGTACCGCTCGACGTCCGACACAGCCTCCGCGGCCAGCGGGAACCGTCCGTGCAGCTCCTCGCGGATGCCGGCGACGAAGCCGAGATGATCGAGGCGAGCGGCCTCGCGCGTCGGGGTCGCGGACCGCTCCACGCGCGCTGCCCAGGTCTGCGCGCTGTGCGTCACGGTGGGCCGGTCCGTGACGACGAACCCGTGAAGCGCAGAGGCGGGCAGAACGCTTTGGGTCAGCGGCGCGGGCTGGATGTCGGCCGCCGGCGCGGCGGTCACAGACGCGGGGAGTGAGAGACCGACGCGCAGGATGGCGGCGGTGAGCACTGCCGTCGCGGCCACGGCCACAACCAGCAGTCCCGAGAAGTGAGAGAGGCGGTTCTGCAGCGAGACGTTCATGGCTCCTCCAAACGTGGCGCCCTGTCTGAGGCTGACCGGGGCGATTGGTGATGGGAGCAAGCTATGCCCGCGCCGCTGACACGACGACGTCAGCCGCAACAGAGCTTCTATGCAATCGTGCACATTCGCCGCGCGACGACCGCGGCGTGGAGGATCAGCCGATCAGACCGCGCAGCGCCTCGACGTCGAGCACCCTGATCTCGCGGCGGCGCGTCTCGATCCACCCGAGCTCTCGAAGCAGGTGAAGCGACCGGGCCACGGCCTCTCGCGACGCGCCGCTCCAGGCGGCCAGCTCGTCCTGGGAGAGCGGCAGGGTGATCCGCACTCCATGGTCCTCGGCGGCTCCGCTCGTCTCGGCCAGCTCGACCAGGCGCCCGGCGATACGCGCCGTCACATCCCGCGTGGCGAAGTCGATGCGCTGACGATCGGCCTCGGCGAGCAGGGCGGCCACGTTCTCAAAGATCAACTCCGCGATCCGGGGATGCTCGAGGGCGAGCCGCCGGAAATCGGCTGCGCGCACGAAGATCGCCTCCACCTCGTTCACCGCGGTCACGTTCGCGGTGCGCGGTCGACTGGTCACCGCGGCCATCTCCCCGACCAACTCGCCGGGGCCGGCGAACTTCAGCAGCACCTCGCGGCCGCCGGTGCCGATCAGTGACACCTTGACCGTGCCCTCGACCACCGCCACCACGCCGCCAGGGTCATCACCCTCATGAAAGATGACCTCACCCTTGGCGAGGTGGCGCACGCGGCCGGCGGCGAGGAACGCGTCACGCTCGTCATCGCTGAGGACACTGAGGAACTCAGCCATGCCGGAGCCGGTACATACGCAGGCGACCGTAATCCTTGGCCAGGGGCATGTGGCCGACATAGTCACAGGTGAAACGGTCACCGCCCGCCAGGACGAGTGCGGCGGCGAACGGCTCAGTCACGTAGACCGCGCCGGGCGGTGTGACGGGCTCGATGCGGGCGGTGCGACTGACATGAGATCCCATGAACGCGCCGGCGCCGGTGACCGGGTCGTGAATGGGGAAGACCGGGCCGAGGTGGCCACCCAGCCGCAGCGCGAGATGGTCGGGCAGGCCCACCGCCGCCAGGTCGATCGCCGCCACGGCTGCTTGGAGCTCGAGGGCGCAGGCGGCGGCGCACGTCGCGTCGGTGAGGACAAGGTAGACGGCGTCGCCCCAGGTATTGCGGTGCCAGATCTCGTCCTCGTGGCGTGTCAACACCTCGGCGAAGGCTCCGAGGAACCGTTCGCTGAACATCGGCAACTGCTCGTCGGTCAAGGCGGAGAAGCCCCTGATATCGCCAAAGAGCAGTGCCCGCACGACGCGGCCGGGGCGGGCGCCAGTCGACCCCGCGCCCGATGCGTGCATCGGTTCGGACATCGTGGCGCGATCGGTCGGGACCGCCGGTGCCGGACCGGCTCTCACCGCGGCCGCCCGGCGGTCGGGTGCGACGACCGTGATCGTGTGACCGCTGCGCTGCCAGGTGGCGACGTCGATGGCGGTGCCGGCGGTGCCGTTGGCCGGACCGCCGTCCCAGACCGCGAGCTGGCGGACCTCGGCGTCGAGATAGCGGGCCCGCAGGAGCGCCAGACCCATCGCGAGCTCGCTGCCGTAGCGAAAGAGGACGTCGTCGCGCAGGAAGGCATCATCGGTGGCGTAGCGCACCGATGACGCGGCGGCGAGGCAACGTTCAAAGCGTTGCACCCAGCCGGCCCCGGCCGGCGCCACCGACCAGGCGACAAACTCGTCGTGCGCGAAGGGGAGCACGACGTGAAGCTCTCCTCCGGCAGACGTGATGGCCTCCGCCCAGAGGATGTCGCCGCCGCTGGCCAGTGATCCGTACGCGTATCCGATTCGGGCGGCGCGCACGATCTCCTCAATGCGCTGCGCCACCTCACTCTCGCGGCTGGCCTCGAAAGGGACGCCGCCGAGGCGATGGCCGCAGAAATGGACCACCTCCGGGCCCGCCAGCGCCGCCAGCACCTCGGGATCGATGCCCATCAGCTCACAGACGAGTCGCAGCTGGCGACGGGTGCTCGCC
>Ga0335075_10005444_pt1 | contig 19783 bp, 19 predicted proteins | sample Lox_Sample_24_FD_206723 | JGI IMG/M metagenome (GOLD analysis project Ga0335075, IMG submission 206723) | Soil microbial communities from Loxahatchee National Wildlife Refuge, Florida, United States - Lox_Sample_2.4 | ecosystem: Environmental > Terrestrial > Soil > Wetlands | place: USA...
CCTGGCTGGCCCTCGGCGCCGTGCTCTGGGTCGGCCGGAAGCCCCGCCTGCCGTTCATGGACAGGTGGTACGCGCAGCGGGTTTCGCTGATCATGCCCTACACGTGGTTCATGCGCATTCCGTGGCTCTCGGACCTTAGGGAAGCCGACAGGTTTGCCATCCTCGGGCTCGTCGGCGCCGTGCTCCTGGCTGGCGCCGCGGTGGACTGGCTGTGGCGCCATGCCCGCGTCGCGGTCATCGTGGTGGCCGCGCTCGCGGTGTTCGAGGCGGGCTGGTCGGGCAGTGCGAGTACCCCCGGCGGCCACAAGATCGGGATCATGCCGACGACGATGGCTGCCCTTGACCACCCGATCGCCGCGGACCACTCCAATTCGATCGTGGTCGACGCGCCGTTCGGGCTGCGTGGCGGGGTCCCGCTGTACGGCGGGCAGTTCGCGGCTCAATCCCTGGTGCTGGCTACCGCGGACGGTCACCCGCGGGCGATCTCCTACACCTCGTGGGTGCCGGCCGCGACGATCCGCGGGATCAAGAAGCACCCGTTCTACACGCTGCTGGTCAGCTCCTCGAACTACATCGCTGGCACGCCGGTGGTCCTGAAGGCCTCAGCGGCCGAGCTGGCGGACGCCCGGCGGGACGCCCGCCGCATGCACATCGGCTGGGTGCTGGTCTGGACCCCGAATCCGCTCATCGCCCGCTACCTGGCCGCCACCGGCTTCCGGCTCGACTACCGGGCCGACGGTGCCGCCGTGTACCGGCCGGCGCCCTGATCCGGCGGGGCCTCCCCGAGCAGTTCCTCCGCGCCCAGGCCACGCACCAGGCCACGCAGGCCAGCGGCCAGGCCAGCGCGCTCCTCGGGGGTGAGAGCGGCGAGGAGCCTGGCCTGCCGGGAATGCCAGGCCCTCCACAGCCGGGCCGCCACCGCCCCGCCCTCGGCGGTCAGGTAGAGCCGCACATAGCGCTGATTGCCCTCATCCCGGCCGCGGCGGATCCAGCCCTTGCGCTCCAGGCCGGCGGCCAGCCGGCTCACCGTGCTCTTCTCCAGGCCGAGCAGGGCGGCCAGCTCACCCTGGGCGATGCCGCGCGCCTTGACCAGCTCGATCAGCGCACGCGCCTCGGAACCGGAGAGCTGCGGGATCCCGGCCACGGACCGGGCGCCGTCACCTGCACCGCGGTCAGCGCGGCGGTCAGCGGGCGCGGCATCTCCAGGGGCCGCCTCGGCAGGCGCCGCATTGGCAGGGGCAGCATTCCCGGGCGCGGCACCGGCAGGCGCGAGGGCGTCCCCGGGCACGCCGTCCCAGGCGGTACCCTGGCCGACGGCGCCATCGCCGGCCGCCGGGTTCACCAAGCGCAGCAGCTGAGTAAGGAGCCGTCCCAGCTCGGCGTCGTCCAGTGCGTCGCTCACCACAACAACAGTTGTACCGCACAACCATGTGGGTGGTACAGTCGCCGCGTGAAAGTTGCTGTGTACAACTCACAACATTGGGCGCGGCCGTACGGGCGACCGGACCGGGACTCGCGGCGTCGCGCCGCGGCGGGTTCGGCGGCATGAGCGCGCCGGAGGGACGCGCGGAGGACACCGCATGAGCAACGACAGACGCCTGAGCGCGCCGGGACGGCTGGCCGACGAGGAGCACGGCGCAGAAGATGCCGGGGTTCTGACCGCGTACATGCCGGACGAGCCGCTGGCCGAGTTCGCGCTCGCGCATGGCCTGCGGGTGGCCGCCGAACGGCCGCCGATCGGCCGTTACCTGAAGAGCCTCTGGCTGCGCGGGCATTTCATCATGGCCTTCGCCACCGCGCGCAACATCGCCATGTACACCGAGGCCAGGCTGGGCCAGCTGTGGCAGGTGCTCACCCCGCTGCTCAACGCGGGCGTCTACTTCCTGGTCTTCGGTGAGCTGCTGCACATAAGCCGCGGTATCCCCAACTACCTGGACTTCCTGGTTACCGGGGTGTTCGTCTTCAACTTCACGTCGCGGGCCTTCATCACCACCTCCACGGTGATCACCGAGAGCCTGCCGCTGATCCGGGCGCTGCGCTTCCCCCGGGCCGCGCTCCCGCTCGCGTACGTGATCATCGAGCTCGAGCAGATGCTGCTGTCCATCGTCGTGCTGGCCGTGATCCTGGTACTCACCGGCGAACCCATCACCTGGTACTGGCTTCTGGTCATCCCGGCGCTGCTGCTGCAGACGATCTTCTGCGTGGGCTGCGGCCTGGCGACCGCGCGGCTGGGGGCGAACGTCAACGACTTCAGCCAGCTGCTGCCGTTCCTGACGCGCACCTGGCTGTATGTGTCCGGCGTGCTTTTCCAGATCACCACGCTCGACATCTCGCGCAAGTACGTCGCGCTCCTGCAGATCAACCCGGCGGCGATCTACATCACGCTGATGCGCGAGGCCCTGCTGACGACCCAGCGGGAGAGCGAGCCCGGAGCCAAGCCGTACAACGCCCACCTTTGCCACGTATGGGCCACGCTGGGCAAGGGCGCGAAAGGGACGCTGCAGGAACAGCTGGACAGCGGCTACTGTCACGTAATCACCAACCCGGACCACTACTGGTTCTACGGGATAGCCTGGGCGGTGCTCGCCTTGGTGGTCGGCTTCTACTTCTTCTGGCGGGCGGAGGCACAGTATGGCCGCGGGTGAACCGATGGTGGTCGTTGACGACCTGCACGTCGTCTACCGCGTGTTCGGCGCGGGCGGCGACCGGGGCACCGCGGCCACCGCGCTGCTGCGGATCCTGGGCCGCAGGACCCGCGGCTCGATCCGCGAGGTGCACGCGATCCGCGGGGTCTCATTCGTCGCTTACCGGGGCGACGCGGTGGGGCTCATCGGCCGGAACGGCTCTGGCAAGAGCACGTTGCTGCGGGCCGTGGCCGGCCTGCTGCCCGCGGAGCAGGGCAACGTCTACACCGATGGCGAGGCCGCGCTGCTCGGGGTGAACGCCGCGCTGCTCGACGACCTCACCGGCGAGCGCAACGTGGTGCTCGGCTGCCTGGCCATGGGCATGACCAAGAAGGAGACCAAGGAGAAGTACCCGAGCATCGTGGAGTTCTCCGGGGTGGGCGACTTCGTCGACCTGCCGATGAAGGCCTACTCCTCGGGCATGGGCTCCCGGCTGCGCTTCGCGATCGCGGCCTCCAAGAGCCAGGACATCCTGCTCGTGGACGAGGCGCTGGCCACTGGCGACGCCGAGTTCCGGGTCAAGAGCCACGCCCGGATCGAGGAGCTGCGCCAGGAAGCGGGCACGGTCTTCCTGGTCGCGCACAACCTGGAAGAGGTCGAGCAGACCTGCAACCGGGTGATCTGGCTGGAGCGAGGCAAGATCGTCACCCAGGGCGAGAACGTCGTCGAGATCATCGACCGCTACATCGCCGCCTCCGGCGGCGCGCCGGTCGAGCGTGACCCGGTCACCGGCAAGCGGATCCATGCCCGCGTGCCCCTCAAGGCCTGACCTGCCCGGCCTGAGCCTTCCCGGCCGGGCCACCGCGTAGCGCGGCTTGCGGCTGCTGGTCCGCCTCGTCGGCGATGCGCAGCTCCAGCCGCATCGTCGTGCCGCCGCCCTCGCGCTCCTCGGCGATCACCTCACCGCCCTGCTCCCTGGCCAGCTGGCGCACGATGTACAGGCCCAGGCCGATGCCGCCGAACCTCCGGCGGTCACCCGTCTCGCCCTGGACGAACCGCTCGAAGACCCGCTCGCGGTCGGCGGCCGGGATGCCGATCCCCTCGTCCTCGATCGTCACCTGTATGTGGTCGCCATCCTGCTTCGCCCGCACGATGACCTTCCCGCCGTCGGGCGAGTACTTGTAGGCGTTCTCGAGCAGCTGGCCGACGATGATGTCGGTCGCGGTCGGATCGCCGAAGGCCTCGGGCAGCCGATCGGGGACGTCGACGGTCAGGGTGTGCTGATCCGACAGCGGCCGGAACGCGACCGAGGCTCCCCGCAGCAGCCCGGCCAGGTCGAACGGCGCGTTGCTCACCTGCAGCTGATCGGCCCCGGCTCGCGAGCCGAGCAACAGCTGCTCCACCAGCCTGGCCAGCGCACCCGCCCGGTCGGCGATCGTCTCTACGGCGCTGCGGCGGTCGGCATCGCTCATCTTCTGCCAGCGGCTGGCCAGCGTGCTGGCGAAGCCCTGCACCACCGTGATCGGAGTCCGCAGCTCATGGCTGGTGGTGGCCAGGAACAGGTCCTTTGCCTCCTCGAGTTCCTTGGCCGCCGTGACGTCGCGGAAGTCGAGCACCTGCTCGTCGCCGCCTTCGAGCGCGGTACACAGCACGTCAAGCCAGCGGCCGCTGTCCAGCTTGTGGGTCAGCTTGGCGCCGGGCTCGGGCAGCGGGAACGGTGGCGGCTGGCCGGTGGCCTCCTCGGCGGAGACACCGGTCAGCTGGTGCGCGGCCGGGTTCCACTGGCGGACCAGGCCGTCGCCGTCAAGCACGGCGATGCCATCGGCGCTGGCATCGATGACCGCGCGCTCGTGCGCCCGCTGCCTGACGACCTCTTCGTACGCGGTCGCGTTGGACAGCGCCACGCTGGCGTGCCCGGCCAGCAGCTCCAGCAGCTCCAGCTCGACATGGCCGACCTTGCGCCTGGAGTACAGGGCGTACAGCGCGCCGTACGGGCGCCCGGCCACGTGCGACAGGCTCAGCGTGATCGTGTGCAGCCCGGGCAGCGCGGACCAGATCGTGTCGTCGAACTGATTAGACTCGGCGGTGGCCATCATCACCGTCTTGCCGGACCGCATCAGCTCGCCGACCGTGCTCGACGCCAGATCCGCGGTCCGGCCACGGAGCCGCGCGGGCAGCCCGTCCATGCTGACCAGGCGGAGCCTGTCCTTCTCGATGAGCACGAACCCGCCGGCGTCCGCCCTGGTCAGCTCGCGGAGGCTGGCCGCGATCCGGTCCAGCACGGCCGACGGCTCCAGCTGCGCGTTCATGTCAGCGACCACGTCACCGAGCCGCCGCACCACCCGCGCGCGCTCGGCCATGTAGTGCTTGACGGCCTCGTCACCGGCGGTCTGGTGACAGACGCTGACCCAGCCGATGGTCTCGCCCGCGCTGCTGACCAGGGCGCTGGTGTCGATGCGCAGGTCGAGCAGCCCGCCATCCTTGCGGAGCCTTCTGGTGGCGAACGAGACCTGGCCGCCGCTGGCCACGTGCTCGAGCACCGCGTTGTGCTCGGCTTTCAGCTCCTCCGGGATGAACGAGACATCCAGGCCGACGACTTCGGATGCCTTCCAGCCGAACATGCGCTCCGCGGCCGGGTTCCACAGCATGACGGTCCGGTCCATGCCAAAGGCAACGATCGCGTCGGCGGCACACTCGATGACGGCGCGCGCGGTCGCGTCAATCCGCTCCCGGTCGCGGCCACTCCCCACCGACAACCTAAGGGCCACACCTCATGATCCCACCGCCAAGGGGCAGATGGTCAGCAAAAATTGGAGCTAGTCGGCCCTGACAGCATTCGGCAGGCAGGAGCCTGCCGCCGAAACCCCCACAAGCCAGACATCTGCCGCCGGGTCAGCCATGGGCTCAAGCGGCGCCGGAGGGTGTAAGTAACGGGCATAAGAGGAAGCCCGGTATCGGGTTCTGTCACTGGGCCCGGTTACCTTTTTTTGGCATTATTTACTGACCACTTGTTCATCTTGCCCCTCAGTACAAGCTCCTTACAGAACGGTTCGTCGCCGCGCTGACCAGCGTAGATGCTGATCCCGTCGGTCTTAATAAACCGCGTCGGCGACCAGGCCACGTGATCGCTCAATTGGTGCGCGACCATCCGGCCCTGTGGTGTTACTAATGCCATGAAACCAGCCAGATTTTCCGCGCCCTTTCCGTGATCGGACTGGACCCGCCGGCCTAGCCGGAACCGAGCAGGCGACGCATGCGTCAAATGGGCATGAAGCCAGACACGTTTCGGGTGCGCACCGGCGCGAGGTACCTCCTGGCCCCGCTGATCGCCGCGGCCTGCGCGTCCGCGGTCACCGCGTGCGGCAGCAGCAGCACCCCGGCCGCTTCTCCCGCACCGGCGGCGAAGGTATCTCTGGACATCACCGTGCGCACCACTCCCGGCGCACCATCGAAACACTGGACGCTGCGCTGCGATCCGGCCGGCGGCAGCCATCCCGACCCGGCGGCCGCCTGCGCCGTCCTGCTCAAGGCGAAGGCCCCGTTCGCCCCGCCGGCCAAGGGCATCATGTGCCCGATGATCAGAGTCGGCACGAAGACCGCGGTCGTCAAGGGAACCTACTTCGGCCGGCACGTCGACAGCACCTTCATGCCGGGCGGGTGCGGGCTGGCTCAGTGGCGGGAGATCGGGGCAATCTTCAACTAATAGCTCACTTGAGCAGGCGGGACAGCCGGCGATCCGCCAGCGGCTTGCCGCCCGTCTGGCAGGTTGCGCAGTACTGCAGCGCCGAGTCGGCGAAAGACACCTCGCGGATGGTGTCACCGCACTCGGGGCAGGGCTGGCCGGCCCGCGCGTGCACGCGCAGGCCCGCCTTCTTCTCCGCTTTCAGATCGCCCGCGGCCAGCCCGGCCGAGCGGGCGATCGCGTCGCGCAGGGTGCCCACGATCACGGCGTACAGCCCGGCCACCTCGTCCGGGGTCAGGCTGGCGGCCAGCCGGAACGGCGACATCCTGGCCGCGTGCAGGACCTCGTCCGAGTAGGCGTTGCCGATCCCGGCGATCACCGACTGGTCCCGCAGCACGCCTTTGATCTGTGTTCTGCGCCCGGCCAGGATGGCGGCCAGCGCTTCGGGGGTAAAGCCCGGGTCCAGTGGATCCGGCCCGAGCGACGCGATGCCGGGAACCGCGGCCGGGTCGGCCACCAGGTACACCGCGAGCCGCTTGCGGGTCCCGGCCTCGGTGAGGTCGAACCCGGCGCCGTCGGTGAACCGCAGCCGCAGCGCCAGCGGGCCCTTGCCCGGCCGCGGCGGCTGCTCGGGCAGGCTGTCCCGCCAGCGCAGCCAGCCGGCCCGGGCCAGGTGCACGATGAGGTGCAGCTGCCCGTCCGGCGCCGCACCGGCCTGTCCTGGCTCGGTGACCAAATCAAGGAACTTGCCGTAACGCCTGGTCCCGGTGATGGTCCGGCCGTGCAGGGCGGTCAGGGCGGGGTCGTAGGTCTTGAGCACGGAGATCTCGGCGATGTCCGCCCGGTCGATAACCCGGCCCGCGGCCCGCTCCCGCAGGTCGTCAGCGAGGGCCTGCACCTCGGGTAGTTCTGGCACGTTTTTGATTCTGCCTGGTCTGGCGGTGTGGTTCGCCACCTTGACGAAGGGGCCGCGGGCCCCCGACCGCACCGGCTAATGCCACATCGGAGGCCGTTCGGTGGCAAGAAACTCGCCGGGCGCCTAAGCTGCGGCCAGCGAACTGAAGGGGCCTCGGAGGAGCGCGCAGCAACGAAGTGGGCGAGGAGGGATTTGAACCCTCACGTCCTCTCGGACACACGGACCTGAACCGTGCGCGTCTGCCGTTCCGCCACCCGCCCCGGGCAACGAGTCAGGTTAGCACGTCCGCGAGCAATGCCACGTCGCCGATACGATCGGATGCGGGCCGACGCAAGGAGGGAGAGGGGGGTACCCGATGGGAGTTCTGCAGCGCTTCGAGCACCGGCTCGAGGAGATGGTCGAGGGTGCCTTCGCGCGGGCGTTCAAGTCGGAACTGCAGCCGGTGGAGATCGCCAGCGCCGTGCAGCGCGAAATGGATGATCGCGCCGCGATCGTGGCGCAGGGCAGGACCCTGGTTCCCAACGACTTCGTCGTGGAACTGGCCGAGACGGACTACGAGCGGCTCGAGGTCTACGCGGACAGCCTCGGCATCGAGCTGGCCACGCTCGCCCGGGAGCATGCCAGGGAGCAGGGGTACTCGTTCGTGGGCCCGGTGCGGATGCGCTTCGAGGGCGTGCCCGATCTCACCACCGGGACATTCCGGATCCGGTCGGGCGTTATTCGCGGCACCACCGTCGAGGATGGGGAGATCCGCAGGCCAGCCAGCGATCTTCCGCGCCCGGCCGGCGGCTTCACCGGAACGCCACGGCTGCTGGTCTCCGGGCCGGAACCGGGCTCGGACGGCAACACGCAGCGCACGTACGAACTCAGCGCGCCGCTGACCATCCTGGGCCGGGGCACCGACTGCGATCTCCGCCTGGTCGATCCCGGCGTCTCGCGCCACCACGCCGAGCTGCGCATCGAGGACGGCGAGGTCGTCCTCGTCGACCTCGGCTCCACCAACGGCACGTTCGTCAACGGTCAGCCGATACGGCGCGTCGCGCTGACCGATGGCACGCGTGTCACCCTGGGCCGCACGACCCTCGTCTTTCGTAGGGACGGCATCTACTGACCACCCCCGACCACATGACCACACCCCCGCCGACACCACCCCGACCGGCTGACGACGCCGCCAGAACGACGGCGCCGGCAGCCACCGATCAGCAGAGGGCAGCAACCCGATGACCGCGCTCACGCTCACGCTCATCAGGCTCGGGTTTCTCGCCGTCCTCTGGCTTTTCGTCATCGCGGCGGTGGGCGTGGTGCGCACCGACCTCCTCGGCAGCTCCTCCGGCTCGAAGCCGTCGCGCAGGCAGGCCCGCAGGCAGCGGCAGCAACAGGCTCGCCCCAGGCCGCCGGCGCCGGCCGCCCGGCCCCCGCGGCCCCGGGCGGCCCCGCGCTCGGCCCCCCAGCAGCTCCTGGTCACGGCGGGCGCGCTGGCGGGCACCAGCCTGGGCCTGGCTGATCAGCAGATCACGATCGGCCGCGCGAATGATGCCACACTGGTGCTGAACGATGACTACGCTTCGACCCGGCACGCCCGGCTGTTCCCACAGGATGGCCAGTGGATTGTCGAGGATCTCGGCTCAACCAACGGCACCTACCTCGACCGTCAGAAGGTAACGCAGCCAACCCCGGTACCGGTCGGCGTGCCGATCCGCATTGGTAAGACCGTCATGGAACTGCGCAAATGACACTTGCACTCCGCTACGCGGTCCGCTCAGACGTCGGCCTCCTCCGCGAGGGAAACGAGGATTCGGCGTACGCGGGTCCGTACCTGCTCGCGATCGCCGACGGCATGGGGGGGCATGCCGCGGGCGAGGTCGCCAGTTCCGTGGCGATTTCCGCCCTCGAGGGCCTGGACGAAGACCTGCCCACCGACCAGCTGCTGGACTCGCTCGCCGCGGCGGTCGCCTCGGCCAACAGCACGCTGCACGAGATGAGCATCGAGGACCCGTCAGTCGAGGGCATGGGCACCACACTGACCGCGCTGCTGTGGTCCGCAGGCACGATCGCCATCTGCCACATCGGCGACTCCCGGGCCTATCTGCTCCGCGACGGGGACTTTCACCAGATCACCCGCGATCACACGCTGGTCCAGTCACTGGTCGACGACGGCCGGCTCAGCCCGGCTCAGGCAGCCACGCACCCGCAGCGCTCCCTGGTCATGCGCGCGCTGCAGAGCGGCACCGAGGCCGAGCCTGACCTGTCCCTGATCGAGGCCAAGGCCAAGGACAGGTACCTGCTCTGCTCGGACGGTCTTTCCGACGTGGTCAGCGAGGACACCCTGCGTGACACGCTGACCAGGATCGCCGACCGAGATGGGGTAGTGACCCAGCTCATCGAGCTCGCGATCCGCGGCGGCGGCCCGGACAACATCACCTGCATCGTCGCCGACGTGGTGGACAGCGAGGCGGAGCCGTCGAGCGTGCCGGCCTCGGTGGTGGTCGGCGCGGCATCGAACGGCGATGGCCGGCCGCGGGTGCGCACCGACAGCCCGGCCGGGCGCGCACACCTGCTGACCCGGGTCGGGACGCCGTCCACCCAGGCCGCCACCGCGGCGGCGAGAACAGCCGCGGCGCCAGCGGACGGCTGGGGCGAGCAGGAGGAAGAGGACCCCGACGCACTGGGTCACCGGGCGCCACGGCGCCGCTGGCCGGTGGTCACCACGATCCTGGTCATCCTGCTGATCGTGATCGTCGGCGGCAGCTACGCGGCCTGGCGGTACACCCAGAGCCAGTACTACGTGGGCACCGACGGCAAGCAAGTGATCATCTACCGGGGGGTCAACCAGAAAGTGCTCGGGATGAGCCTGTCCAGCGTGTACCAGAGGACGGGCATCCCGCTGGCCCACGTGCCGCCCACCGACCTGGGGCAGGTCCGGAGCTCGACCCAGCCCAGCAGCCTGGCCTCCGCGCAGAGGACCGTGGCCAGCATCCGCCAGACCATCACCTGCAACAACTACGACGCCTCCTACGCCAAGTGGGCGGCACTGCCCACCAGCCACAAGGTCACGGTGACGGTGCGCGGCAAGAAACAAACGCGCACCGTGCCCCTGGCCCGTCCGACCGCGCCCAAGGCGCCCAAGGGCTGCCCGCCGCAGGGGACGACCGGGTGACCGCGCTCTCCAGACCAGCCACCACGCGGCCCTCCGCCGACGCGGCCGTCCCGCTGCCGCGCGGCCGTCGCCGGACCGAACTGCTGATGCTGGCGTTCGCGGTCGGAGTCGTCCTGTTCGCCTATGCCAGCGTCGGTTTCGGCCTGAACGGGAAGCTGCCCGCAGGCCTGGCCGAGTACGGCCTCGCGTTCGCGGTCATCGTCCTGATCGCGCACTTGGCCGTGCGGCGGTTCGCGCCATGGGCCGACCCGCTGATGCTGCCGCTGGCCGCGCTGCTGAACGGGCTCGGGATCGTGATGATCTACCGGCTCCAGGAATCGGGGCGGAACGGGAACCCCGGCATCCAGATCAGCACGATCAGCTCGTCGACCACAACTTCGCAGGTTCTGTTCAGCGCGCTTGGTGTCGCCGCCTTCGTCGCGGTCCTGGTGTTCATCCGGGAAGTGAAGGTGCTGCAGCGCTACACCTACACCCTGGGCGTGGTCGGCCTGGTCCTGCTGGCCATCCCGGCGGTTCCCGGGATGCCGAATAGCACGGTCCCCGGCACCGGCGCCAAGATCCAGATCGGCATCGGCGGCTTCACCGTGCAGCCGGAGCAGTTCGCCGAGCTGGCGCTGGCCGTGTTCTTCGCCGGGTACCTGGTGGCCAAGCGTGACGTGCTGTCCCTGGCCGGCCGCCGGTTCCTCGGCATCGACCTGCCCCGGGCCCGGGACCTCGGGCCGGTGCTGATCGCCTGGGGAGCCAGCCTGCTGGTGCTGGTGTTCGAGAGCGACATCGGCACCTCCGCGCTGTTCTTCGGGCTGTTCGTGGCCATGCTCTACATCGCCACCCAGCGGACCTCCTGGCTGCTGATCGGCGTCCTGCTGTTCGTGTTCGGCGCGTACGTGGCCAGCAAGCTGTTCAGCCACGTGGGCGAGCGGTTCACGAGCTGGCTGCACCCGTGGGCCGGCAACAACCCGACCCATATCGCCTATCAGACCGTCCAAGGCCTTGAGGGCCTCGGCTACGGCGGGGTCCTCGGCGCCGGCCTCGGCCACGGCCAGCCGTTCTGGACCCCGCTGGTGCAGAGCGACTTCATCGTGACCGCGTTCGGCGAGGAACTCGGCCTGACCGGGCTGATGGCGATGCTGCTGATCTTCGGCCTGGTGGTCGAGCGCGGCCTGCGCTCCGCGGTGGGCGTCCGCGACCCGTTCGCCAAGCTGCTGGCCGGCGGCCTGGCATTCGCGATCGCTCTGCAGGTGTTCATCATCGTGGGAGGTGTGACCAACCTGATACCGCTGACCGGCATCACCACGCCGTTCCTGTCCCAGGGCGGCTCCTCCCTGGTCGCGACCTGGGCCCTGATCGCGCTGCTGATGCGGATCAGCGACACGGCCCGGCGGCCCGCCCCGCAGCCGATCCAGGACGAGGGCATGACGCAGGTGGTGCGGGCCGGATGAACCGCGCGCTGTTCCGCCTGTCCCTGGCCTGCCTGGTCATGTTCGCGCTGCTGCTGATCAACGTGAACTACGTGCAGGCGTTCGAGTCAAACAGCCTGGCCAGCCGGCCGGGCAACGCCCGCACCTTCGACTCGCAGTTCCAGTTCCAGCGCGGCTCGATCGTCGCCGACGGCACCGGTGGCCCCGCCACGATCGCCGAGTCACTGCCGGTCAAGGGCTCTACCACGGGCAACACCACCTTCCAGCGGCATTACCCGAACGGCCCCGAGTACGCCCCGATCACCGGCTACGACTCGATCTACGGGGCAACCGGGATTGAGGCCGCCTACAGCAAGTACCTGGCCGGCACGGCCTCGAGCCTGACCGTGCACAACCTGATCAGCTTGCTGAGCGGCAAGCCCAAGCAGGGCGCGAGCGTCTACCTCACGGTCAGCCCGAAGGCGCAGGAGGCCGCCTACCACGCGCTGCTGGACGACGGCGGGCACCAGGCCGGGGTCGTCGCCCTCAACCCGAGCACCGGCGCGATCCTGGCCATGGCCTCCGACCCGTCGTATGACCCGAACCTGCTCACCACGCTCGACGGCACGACGCTCAACAAGGTCGACAAGCAGCTGCTGGCCGACCCGTCGCAGCCGCTGCTGAACCGGGCCATCAACGAGACCTACCCGCCCGGCTCCTCGTTCAAGATCATTACTGGATCGGCCGGGTTCTCGACCGGCAAGGTGGCGGGCCCGCAGGCGACCATCTCGGCCCCGCAGCCGCTCCGGCTGCCCAACGGCAACTTCCTCAACAACGACGCCGACGAGAGCTGCTTCGGCGGTAACCCCACGGTCACTGAAGCCTTCCTGCTGTCCTGCAACACCGCGTTCGCGAACATCGGCATGAAGGTCGGCGGCCCAACGCTGCAGAGCTACGCCAACAAGTTCGGGTGGAACGACTCGAACCTGACCATCCCGATGCAGGTCTCGCCGAGCGTGATCCCCCGGATCACCGATCCGTCGTTTACGGCGATGAGCTCGATCGGCCAGTTCGATGACCAGGTGACCCCGCTGCAGGAGGCCATGGACGCCGCGGCGATCGCCAACCACGGCACGGTCATGAAGCCTTACCTGCTGAAGTACGTGCAGGCCCCGGACCTGACCCAGCTCGCGGCCACCACTCCGTCGGTGCTGTCCCAGGCGGTCAGCTCGAAGGTGGCCAGCGACGTGGGGTCGATGATGGTGCAGGTCACCCAGAATCCAAACGGCACCGCCTACCAGACGGCCGGGCCGCCCGCCGTGGGCACCAGCCTGGTGATCGCCGGAAAGACCGGCACCGCCGAGAACACGGTCAGCGGCGCGGGCCTGGACGACGCGGTGTTCACCTGTTTTGCGCCGGCCAACAACCCACAGATAGCTGTCGGCGTCATCGTGAAGGGCGGCGGTTTCGGTGCCGACGCCGCGGCGCCCATCGCAGTCAAGATCATCGAAGCGTACCTGGGAGTGCACTAGTGAGCCTCTTTCATCCTCCCCGCGATTGCCCACGTGCCGTGGGCCCATCGACGGATGAAAGAGGTCCAGTGACTGCCGGTAGAAACCCATACGACGCAGGGCGGTAACGCAAGTGCGAGACATGACTCAGCCACGGCTACTGGGCGGCCGGTACGAACTCGACGGGATCGTCGGGCGCGGCGGCATGGCCGAGGTGTTCCGGGCCCGCGACATCCGTCTCGACCGCATCGTCGCGGTGAAGACCCTCCGCGACGACCTGGCGCGTGACCAGACATTCCAGGCCAGGTTCCGCCGCGAGGCGCAGTCGGCCGCGTCGCTCAACCACCCGAGCATCGTGGCCGTCTACGACACCGGCGAGGACATGGTCGGCCCCACGCCCGTGCCCTACATCGTGATGGAGTATGTCGACGGCCGGACCCTGCGTGACCTGCTCAGGGACGACCGGAGGCTGCTCCCGGAACGGGCCCTCGAGATCACCGACGGGGTGCTGCGCGCGCTGGACTACAGCCACCGCAACGGCATCGTGCACCGCGACATCAAGCCCGGCAACGTGATGCTGACCAGGAACGGCGACGTCAAGGTCATGGACTTCGGCATCGCCCGGGCGGTCAGCGACGCGCAGGCCACGATGACGCAGACCGCACAGGTCATCGGCACCGCGCAGTACCTGTCCCCGGAGCAGGCCCGGGGCGAGCGGGTGGATGCCCGCAGTGACCTGTACTCCACCGGCTGCCTGCTGTACGAGCTGCTGACCGGGCGGCCTCCCTTTACCGGCGACTCGCCCGTGGCCATCGCCTACCAGCACGTCCGGGAGAACCCGGTTCCGCCGTCACGGGTGGATCCGGAGATCCCCAGCTGGGCGGATTCGATCGTGCTCAGGGCCATGGCCAAGGATCCCGGGGACCGCTACCAGTCGGCCGGGGAGATGCGCAACGACATCCAGCGCGCGCTGCAGGGCATGCCGGTCGCCGCACCCACGCGGATGGACGCCTACCAGGGCACCCGGCGGATGGGGCAGGCCACCCAGATGGCCGGCGCGACCAGCGCGATTCCGCCGTATGACTACGGGCCCGAGGATGAGCCGCCGGGTGGCGGCCGCAAGAAGTGGCCATGGGTGGTGGCCGCCCTGGTCGCGGTGGCTATCATCGGGGGGCTGATCTACGGATTCAATTACATCTCGAGCAGCGGGGGCAACAACGCGGTCCCGAACGTGGTCGGCTTGTCCAAGGCAGCGGCCGAGACCGACATCGTGAAGGCCAACCTGGTACCGCAGGCGGTGAACCAGGCCTCGAGCAGCACGCCCAAGGGCGACGTGATCAGCACCAACCCCCCGTTCGGCACCAAGCTCGCCAAAGACGCCACGGTGAAGCTGTTCGTATCGACCGGACCGGCGTCGGTCTCGGTCCCGAACGTGGTCGGCCTGAGCGAGACAGCGGCCACGAACAAGCTGGAGGGTATGGGTTTCTCGGTCACCGAGAAATCGGCGCCCAACTCAACGGCAGCGGCCAACACGGTGGTGCGGCAGAGTCCGGCGAAGGGCACGCCGGTAGCCAAGGGCAGCACGGTCACGATCTACGTCTCCGGCGGCGGCACCCCGGTTCCCGGCGTGATCGGCGATAGCCAGAACCAGGCCACCGCGGCGCTCGAGAACGACGGGTTCACCGTGAACCCGGTGACCAACTCCGGTCCGCCCGGGTTCACGCCGGGCACGGTCTGGAAGCAGGTCCCCGGTGCGCAATCGGTGGCGCCGCAAGGTTCCCAGGTCACCATCTACATCGCCGCTCAGCCGGTGAGCTCGACACCGTCGCCGACGGTGTCGCCAACTCCCTCGCCCACGCCCACGCCCTCGCCCACGGCGAGCAACCAGCCGTAGAATTAACCCGGAGGCGGTCGTGCCCAAGTCGCGTGTCAGAGCCAAGGCGGTCTATACACCGCCGCCGAGGCGAACCAAGTCCAAGGGCAGCCCACGCTGGGTTGTCCCGTCCATGCTGAGCTGCCTCATCCTCGGCCTGATCTGGATCGCGCTCTACTACATCACCGGGGGCAGCACACCACTGCAGAGCGCGCTCGGCGCCTGGAACCTGGTCGTCGGGTTCGCACTCATCATCGTCGGCGTGGGGCTGTCCACCAAGTGGCGGTGAATCACGGCGTTGTGATTCGGTGCACACCGTCATCCACAGCCTGTGAATAGCCGGCCGGCCGCTGGCTAGCAGCGCGCAGCCGCGGACTTAGCTGAGGGCGGCCGCGGCGAGCTGGTGATTTCGCGCCAGCAGGGCGAGGGCCAGGATGGCCAGCACGGCCACCGTCGCCCCGCCCTGGATCAGCGCCCGGTTCGTGCGTGGCGCATAGGCGTAGGCGGCGGTCAGCAGCCCGCCGGCCAGGATGCCGCCCACGTGGGCCTGCCAGGCTATGCCGGGCACCACGAAGCCGAGCACCAGATTCAGCACCACCACCGTGACGATCCACCTGCTGTCCAGGCGCAGCCTCCGGGCCACCACGAACCAGGCACCGAACAGGCCGAAGATCGCACCGGACGCGCCGAGCGCCTCCACGTTCGTCGGGCCGATGAGGTAGAACATCACCGAGCCGCCGATCGCGCTGACCAGGTACACGGTCAGGAAGCGCACGTGGCCGAGCAGCCGCTCCAGCGCCGGGCCGACCAGGATCAGCGCCCACATGTTGAACGCGATATCCAGCGGCCCCAGGCCGCTCAGGCCGGGCGGCGGCAGGAACGCCGACGTGATCAGCCGGTACCACTGGCCCTCGGCGACGCCCTGCAACGGCCCGCCGCTGGTGATCTGGGCCCGGCCGAGCATCGCCCAGTCGTTCGCGAGGCTCGGGTGGGCCAGTTCCACGAGGTAGAGCAGGACGTTGAGGCCGACCAGAACCCAGGTGACCCTCGCCGCGGCGGTCGGCCGGCCACCGAACACGGTGCCCGCGCTGCGCGCGCCCCGGCTTCCCTCCCGCACGCACTCAACGCACTGCTGGCCGACCGCGGCGGAGCGAAGGCAGTCCGGGCAGGCCGGCCGGCCGCACCGCACACAGGACACGTAGGTCTCCCGGCGCGGATGCCGGAAGCAGGTGGGGACGCTGGTATGCGGGTCAGCAGGCGGCCCTGGGGGGGCGGTCACGTTTCTACCTGGTGTCTTCCTCGGCGCCGTCCGAGGACCGCTCGATCGAGACCGATTCGAGCACCACGTCCTGTGCCGGGCGGTCGTTCCGGCCGGTACGCACCTGGCTGATCTGGTCGACGACATCGCTGCCGTCGATGACCTCGCCGAAGATGGTGTGCCGGCCGTTGAGATGGGGGGTCGGCGCGACAGTGATGAAGAACTGCGAGCCGTTGGTACCGGGGCCCGCGTTGGCCATGGCCAGCAGGTACGGCCGGTCGAACGAGAGGTCGGGGTGGAACTCGTCGGCGAACTTGTAGCCCGGGCCGCCGGTCCCGGTGCCGAGCGGATCCCCGCCCTGGATCATGAACCGGGGGATCACCCGGTGGAAGAGCGTCCCATCGTAGAGCCTGGCCTGCACCGGCCGGCTGGTCCGCGGGTCGGTCCACTCGCGCGAACCCTCCGCGAGCTCCACGAAGTTCCGGACGGTCTTCGGCGCATGATCGGGGAAGAGCCGTATCCGCACGGTCCCCTGGTTAGTCCGCAGCGTTGCGGTAAGCGTCTCAGTCATGGAAAGAATCCTCGCACGATCAGAGTATTGCTCCGGCCTCTGTGGTCGAACCGGCCCCGGGTCAGGGGTTCCTGCCTGCCCGCGGCCGCGGTTTCCCGGCCGTCGCGGGCGCGCTTCCCGGCCGCCGATGCCACGACGACCCCGGCCCGATAACGGTTGACCGGCGATCCCTGGGGAAGTGTGTAGGCGGGAAAGACTCATGGGAGGTTCGATGTCCCTTATGACCAGGAAAAACACAGGCGGCGCGAAGCAGCGCGCGGTCGATACCGCCTCACAGGTCGTGCCGCTGGCCAAGAACGCGGGCCTCGCGGCCAGGCAGAGCGCGGAAGACGCCGTGGCCTGGGCCGCGCCACACGTCAAGGACGCGCGCACCTGGGTTGCACCGCACGTTGAGCAGGCGGGCATCGCCGTGCGCGACAAGATCGGGCCGACGATCTCGGAGGTGCTGGTCGAGGCCGCCCACCGGCTGGATGACTCCCCACCCCGGCAGAAGCGCTGGCCACGGCTGCTGGCCGGATTCGCGATGATCGCCGCCGTTGGCAGCGCGGTCGCCGCGGTCATGCTCCGGCGCAGGCCGAACTTTGCCAACTTCAGCGCCGAGGGCGACAGCGCCACGTCCGGCAATGGCTCGGCCGCACGTCCAGCCGGGGCCGCGGCCCCGGCCGAAGAGGACTCGGCCAACGGGCACCCCCCCACGTCCTAGACCCCGAGATCCTTGCCGCTGGCCACTTTTCGCGCCCCACCGCTCCCTCCGGCCGCCCCGGACCGGGCATGACAGATGTCATGCCCGGTTCGTGATCTGAGGCACAGGGCCGGGGCCGGGCGGGCACCTAGCGTGGCTGTCATGAAGACAGCCAGCCCGCCGGCGAGCCCGGCCGTCGTGTTCCGCGACGTGGTGAAGGTCTACAACGGCCGGGTCACCGCCCTCGATCATGTGAACTTCGAGATCCCGCGTGGCGCCACGGTCGCGCTGCTCGGGCCCAACGGGGCCGGGAAATCAACGGCCATCGACACCATGCTCGGCCTGCGCAAGCCGACCTCGGGAGAGGTGCGGGTGCTCGGCATGGCTCCGGAGTCCGCCGTCGCGGCCGGGAAGATCGGCGGGATGGTGCAGACCGGTGGCCTGCCGGAAGGCGCGAAGGTCTCCGAGCTCATCGGGTTGTTCCGCCAGCTCTATCACGGCCGGCGCAGCCTGGCTGACCTGCTCCGCCTGGCCGGCCTGACCGACATCGCCGACCGGCGGGTGGAGCAGCTGTCCGGGGGCCAGACCCAGCGGGTGCGCTTCGCCCTGGCGCTGGCCGGCCAGCCCGAGCTGCTCTTCCTGGACGAGCCAACGGCGGCGCTCGACGTGGAGGCGCGCCGTGGCTTCTGGCAGTCGGTGCGGACGATCGCCGAGCAGGGCACCACGGTGCTGTTCGCCACCCACTACCTGGATGAGGCCGACGCCAACGCCAGCCGGATCATCGTGGTCAGCCATGGCCGGATCATGGCCGACGGCACCCCGTCGCAGATCAAGGCCTACACCTCGGTCCGGACGATCCGGTTCAGCATGCCGGTGCCCGACACCTCGGCGCTGCTCCGGCTGCCCGCGGTGAGCGACGTCGTGGCCAGCGGCGACGCGGTGACCGTCCGGTCCGGCGACGCCGACGCCACCCTGCCCGCGCTGTACGCGCTCGGCCGGCCGGTCAGGGGCCTCGAGGTCGGCGGGGGCGGCCTCGGGGAGGCCCTGATCGCGCTGACCAGCGACCCCAGCGACACCGGCGACGGCGGGACCGCAAGCTACTCCTCCGGCATGACCAAGGTGGGCTGACCGATGATTGCTTTCTTGCGGTTCGAGATCGTGCGGACGCTGCGTAACGTCCGGTTCCTCGTCATGCTGATCGCGTTCCCGGTGCTGCTCTACCTGATCTATGCGAAGCAGCACGGCACCGCCCAGGGCCTGACGGTCGCCACGCTGCTGCTGGTGTCCATGGCCGTGTACTCGGGCATGGGCTCGGCCATGTTCGCCAGCGGGCCGCAGCTGGCCAGGGAACGGCACAACGGCTGGATGCGGCAGCTGCGGATCTCGCCGATTAGCACACCAGCATGGTTCGCCGCCAAGCTGGTGCAGTCGGTTCTCATGATCATCCCCGGTCTGGCCGTGCTCGTTGTCCTGGCCCTGACCTACGGCCACGTGCACCTGGCCGCGGGCCGGCTGGGCATGCTCGCGGCGATCATCGTGCTGGGAACCATCCCGTTCTGCGCGGCAGGCCTGGTCATCGGGCTGATGTTCGACAGCCAGACCGCCCAGCTGACGCAGATGATCACCCTGCTGGTGCTGGCGTTCCTCGGCGGGATCTTCATTAGCTGGAACAGCCTGCCGCACGGCATGCAGACGGTGGGGAAGATCCTGCCCAGCTATCACCTCGCGCAGCTGGGCTGGAACGCCGCGGCCGGGCGTCCGCTCGGGATGTCGCACGTGGTCGCGCTCGCCGCCTGGACGGTGGGCCTCGGCGCGATAGCTGCCTGGCGCTGGCGCCAGGAGAGCACCGCCGCCTGATCCGGCCATGAACAGGCATTATGTTGACATGAACATTGCCAGCGGGTCACTCCCTGAGGGCGCAGACCACTGGTCCGCGCCTCAGGGAAGCCCGTCGACGATCGAGGCCATAACCGGGTCGTCCTATGTAGATGACCTGGACCGGCAGGGCGAGCGCTGGTCCCGCAACCGCCGCCGGTGGATCCGGGCCCTGGTCATGCTCTACCTGACCGTCCCGTTCTGGTCCCACCGGCTGTACTTCGGCCCGCACCCGCT
>Ga0335075_10005445_pt1 | contig 19778 bp, 18 predicted proteins | sample Lox_Sample_24_FD_206723 | JGI IMG/M metagenome (GOLD analysis project Ga0335075, IMG submission 206723) | Soil microbial communities from Loxahatchee National Wildlife Refuge, Florida, United States - Lox_Sample_2.4 | ecosystem: Environmental > Terrestrial > Soil > Wetlands | place: USA...
CTGCGCGCCCGCTGCGGCAAGTGCGCGCGCATGGGCGAGCGCCGCAGCCGATTCGAGGTATCGCCCGCCATCAGAAAACGAATCCTCGGTGATGTTGACGATCCCGAGGATCGCCGGGGTGGCGGCCCGAAGTGCTTCAGGCATCGCTCAGCCGGGCGGCGCCGGGCGGCTGCGCTCCAGGATCGCCCCGACCCCGTCTGCCTCGGCGAACACGTCGAGCTTTTCGACCCACACCCGGACTTGCTCGACCCGCGGATCGGCCAAGCAGGCGTTGCAGATCCGCTCGGCAAATCCCTCGCACAAATCGATGTGCCCGGCGCCGGCGATGTCGCGGATCGCGACGACGATCTTCTCGTAGTTGATGATCCGCCGGCGGTCTTCGCCGGGCGTCGCTGCGGATGGGGCGGCGGTCAGGTCGACCGACACCCGCACGCGCTGTTTGCGCTCGCGCTCGCGCCGACGGATGCCGATGCTGCACATCAGCACGAGGCCACGCACCGTGACGGTGTAGCGGGGGGAAGCCGGTGCCGGTGCCGAGCGATCCTCGATCATCCCTCACCATGCCCCGCCGGTGACGCTGCCGCAACCGCGCAGGCGTCGCAAGTGCCGCGCATCGGCACGACATGCCCGGTCCTGCCGATATCGAACCGCAGACCGGCCGGCTGCCGCGTCCGCTGACCCGCGCCGCTTCGCATCCGGCCATGCGGGGTCCCGCGGGTTTTGCCGCACCGTCGAAAAGCCTTGCTGGCGCCGGTCATTCTCCAATAAAGCCTGGGCCCCGACAATCCGCCGCCGGAGGACGCCCGATGCCGAGCCTGCCCGATCCCGCCGCTCTCGAAGCGTTGCGGGCGTTCGACACGCCGACGATCTGCAACGCACTCGAACTCGTGGTGCCGGCGCGTCGCGCCACCGGCTTCATCCGCCGGCCGTTGGTCGCCCCGTTCCCGGAGCTTAAGCCGGTCGTGGCCTTTGCCCGCACCGCGATCATCCGCTCGCGCGAGCCACACCCGCGCAGCCGCGACGCGGCGAAAGAGGTGAGGCTCGGTTATTACGCGCAGATCGCGGCCCCGCCGGCGCCGAGCATCGCGGTGATCCAGGACCTCGACGCGCCGGATTTGGGCTTCGGCGCGTTCTGGGGTGAGGTCCAGACCAATGTTCACAAGGGCCTCGGCTGCGTCGGTGTCGTCACCGACGGTTCGGTGCGCGATCTCGATGCGATGGCGCCCGGCTTTTTCGTGCTGGCCGGCTCGATCATGCCGTCGCACGCGCATGTCCATCTCGTCGATTTCGGCGGCACCGTCAGCGTCGCCGGCATGATCGTGTCGCCCAATGATGTGATCCACGCCGACCGGCACGGCGCGGTGGTCATCCCGCCCGAGGCGATTGCCGAGTTGCCGGCGGCGGTGGCGCTTCTGACCCGCCGCGAAAAGGTCATCATCGATGCCGCCAAGGCGCCCGGCTTTTCGCTCGCCCGGCTGCGCCAAGCGTTCGACGAGCAGGAAGAGATCCACTGACGCCAGCGCCCGTATGCCGCGCCGGAAAGTTCCCGAGAATGAGCAGTCCCCGAGAATGAGCAGTCGCTGAGAGTGAGCAGTCCTGGCTGCTCACAGCTCGACCTGGCCTCCCAGTTCGACGATCCGGTTGATCGGAATGCGGAAGAACTCGGTCGCGTCGAGCGCCATGTTCGATAAGAGGATGAACAGCTTCTTGAATGGCAGCAGCACACCCGAGGGCCGCTTGGCGACGATCTTTTCCCGCCCGACAAAGAACGAGGTTTCCATCAGGTTGAAGCGGAACCCCCCGACCCGGCACAGCGCCAGCGCGCGCGGGATATCCGGCTCCTCGAGAAAGCCATAGCGTATCGTGACGGTGTGGAAATTCTGCCCGAGATGATTGATCTGCAGCCGTTCGGCTTCCGGCAGGCGCGGCACGTCCTCGGTGCGTACGGTCATCAAGACGTCGCGCTCGTGCAGGATCTTGTTGTGCTTCATGTTGTGCAATAAAGCGGCCGGCACATTCTCGACCCGTGCCGTCATGTAGATCGCGGTGCCGGGAACCCGCACCGGGTGGTCGGGCTTCAGGGTTTCGAGCAGCGTCGCCAGCGGCAACGCTCCGCTCGCACGTTGCGCTGCCATGCGCCGACGGCCCCACAGCCAGGCCATCATGACCGTGTAGATCGACGCGGCAATCGCCAGCGGAAACCAGCCGCCGTCGATGATCTTCAACAGATTGGCGCCGAAGAAAAACAGATCGACGACCAGAAACAGCAAGAACATCGGGATCAGCCGCCACAACCGCCAGCCTGCACCCCAGCGCAGATAGACAAAGGCGAGGATCGTCGTGACCGTCATCGTCCCGGTCACCGCGACGCCGTAGGCGCCGCCCAGGGCGTCGGACGAGCGGAAACCGAGCACGGTCGCCACCACCGCGACGAGCAGGATGCCATTCATCGCCGGGACGTAGACCTGGCCGATTTCCTGCTCGGAGGTGTGCCGCACCTCCATCCGCGGCAGGTAGCCGAGCTGCACCGCCTGGCGGGTAATCGAGAATGCGCCCGAGATGACCGCCTGCGAGGCGATCACCGTGGCGCTCGACGCCAGCACCACGAGCGGATAGACGGCCCAGCCCGGGGCCAGATGAAAGAACGGATTTTCGACCGCTCCCGGCTTTGCCAGCAGCAGCGCCCCTTGGCCGAAATAATTCAGCAACAAGGCGGGAAAGACGAAGCGCAGCCACGCCCGACGGATCGGGCCGCGGCCGAAATGCCCCATATCGGCATAAAGCGCCTCGGCCCCGGTCACCGCCAGCACGACCGAACCGAGCAGCACGAAGCCCTGCCACGGATCGCGCAGAAACAGCTCGATCGCATAGCGCGGATCGACGGCGAGCAGGATCGAGGGGCGACGGGCGATCTCGAACCCGCCGAGCACCCCGATCGCCGTGAACCAGACGATCATGACCGGGCCGAAATAGCCGCCGACGAGACCGGTGCCGCGGCGCTGGACGATGAACAGGGCGATCAGCAGCAACAGCGTCAGCGGCACGATATAGGGTTCGAGCGCCGGGGTCGCGACCTTCAGCCCCTCGGCGGCGCTGAGCACCGAGATCGACGGGGTGATCACCCCGTCGCCGAAAAACAGCGCCGCCCCGAACAACCCGGCCCACAGGATCCAGCGGTTGCGACCGGCCGACGCGGCCCGCAGCGCCAGCACCATCAAGGCGAGAATGCCGCCCTCGCCGCGATTGTCGGCGCGCATCAGGACGAGAACGTATTTGACCGTCACGACCAGCATCAGCGCCCAGGCGATCAGCGATAGGACACCGAACACCCGCAAGTCGCTGACGGCCGCGTTCACAAAGCACTGCTTGACGGTGTAGAGCGGTGAGGTGCCGATATCGCCGTAAACGACGCCGAGCGCGGCGACCGCCAAGCTCTGACGGCGCCTCGCTGGGGCTTGCGTGTGAACCACCGCGGTATCGGGCATCTCTGCGTTTGGTCCGTTTACCGAGCCAACACCGCTTTCGGGGACCCGGTCCGATCCTTTTGGCGTCACAACCGCACCGGCTCGGCGTCACCCATCGTGACGGGGCGAGAGAGGACTGCCAGGGCGCGGGTTATAGACGGAATTTCCTCCCACGCGCCAGCAAATCGACACCCCATTGCGCCGGCGCCCGCACCGCCGGCCCGCACCGCCCGAGGCTCAACGCTGGAAGGTCCCGACCATTTCCGCCTGTGCGATCGCATAGGGCTGCGCCGCCCGCAAAACATCGACACCGGTCGCCGAGGGCGAGACCTCGAGACGCGGCCGGCTGATCGCGATCAAGCGGAACTGGTAATGGTGTGGCGGTCCGGGCGGCGGGCAGGGTCCGCCATAGCCGAGCCGACCGAAATCATTGCGTGCCTCGCGCAATCCGCCCTCCGGATGGCGCCGGCCATAGCCGGCCCCCAGCCCGCGCATACCCGGCGGAATGTCGAACACGACCCAGTGGCGGAAGGTGCCGGACGGGGCATCCGGATCCTCGACGACGAGGACAAGGCTGCCGGTGCCAGGCGGCACGCCGGACCAGGTCAACGGCGGTGAGATATCGGCACCGCTACAGGTATATTCCGCCGGGATCGCGCCGCCGGGCGCAAACGCTGCGCTCGTCAATATCATGGGCATCGCCGTATCATGGGCATCACCGTCCCCGGTTGCCGAAGAGGAACCGTATCGATAAACGAAGATCAGCTCCAGCCGGGCTGCATCGGCGAGAGGCGAGGATGAGTGAATTCGAATTCCGCAGCGGGATGCTGGTATTCCCGAACCTGACCCAGCTCGACCTGACCGGCCCCTATGAGGTGCTGGCGCGGCTGCCCGGCAGCTCGACCCTGCTCTTGGCCAAGGATCTGCAGCCGGTGCGCAGCGAGCTTGGGCTGGCGATCCTGCCGACGACCACCCTTGCCGATTGCCCGCAGCTCGACCTCGTGCTGGTGCCCGGCGGACCTGGCATCAACCCGCTGCTCGAAGACAGCGAGGTGCTGGGGTTCTTGCGCCGGACTGCGGCGACGGCGCGCTATGTCGTCGGTATCTGCACCGGCTCGCTGGTGCTGGGAGCCGCCGGGCTGCTGCGCGGACGGCGCGCGGCGACACACTGGATGTCGCGCGAATTTCTGCCGGCGTTTGGCGCCGAGCCGGTGGCCGATCGCATTGTGCGCGACGGTAATCTTTATACCGGTGGCGGGGTCACCGCCGGCATCGACGTGGCGCTCGCGGTGGCCGCCGACATCGCCGGCAGCACCACAGCCGAGGCGATCCAGCTGGCGATCGAATACGATCCGGCACCGCCCTTCGCCTCGGGCTCGCCCGCAACCGCCGATCCTGCGCTCGTCGCCGCGGTGCGCGGGCGCGCCGCGACGCGCCAGCACGACCGGGCGCAGCGCGTCGCTCGCGCCGCGGCCGCGCTCGGCTGACTCGCTGGCGGCATTCGCCTTTGCTGCGGTCGGTCCCGGACGAGACCCGCAACCGCGATCACCTGCCTGCTGGCAGGGATGATCGCGGTCGGCCCGATTGATTACCGGCAGATGTAGCTGCTCGCCACATCGGTCGGGCCATGCCCGAGGTAATGCGCGAATTGCGGATAGGGGCACATCGGCCGGGTATTGTCGGCAACGCCGTTTGTGTAATGCGTAGCGATGATCTCGTTTGGCGCCACGCCCTGTTCGACCCAGCGGTCGAGCGCGCTCAGCACGTCATGCTCGGGGTCCTGCGGCCTCGTCGCATTCATGATCGAGGCGAACTCCTGGTCGACAAGCCGGACATCACTATCGAAATCGAGCGTGCGGAAATCCCAGTCGGGATTGTCGAACACTGGGCGGGATTGGTGATCAGCCCGTCGCGTACGCCGTCGAGCGCATCGCAGGCCTTCAGCACCGCGTTGCTCAGCAGCTGCAGATTGTCCGGCGACAGATTGCAATCGACCAATTGCCATCAACCGCCCATAGCGGTGCCGCCCAGAATGCCGCCCTGCCTTCGAGAACGCCCCCCTGCCGTCAGAAAATGCCGTCAGCGAATGTCACGGGGTGCCTTGGGGCTCAGGCGCGCGCCGGCACGGCGATGTCGAGCCAGCCGAGGCGGCTGACCACGGCGCGGTCACCAGGGCGCAGCAGCACCGTCGTCATCGCCGCTTCGACCAGCGCCGGTCCGGCAATGATTTGTCCGGGCGCCAGCGTCGCGAAATCATAGACTGGCGCGAGGGTCCAGGCGCCGAGCCAGATTGCGCGCTCGCCGCGGGGTGGCGCCGGCGGTGCCTCGGGCAGTTCGGCTTCGCGCGGCGGAGCTTCGAGGATGCCGCTGACCGCGACGCGCGCATTGACCAGCACCGCCTCCTCATCCGGAAGCGAATAGGTGTAGAGCTCGTCGTGACGGCGGTGAAAACGCGCGACGATCTGTGGCAGCGGGTCGGCAACTGACCAATCGACATCGTCGAGCGGTACCGCGATCTCGAACACCTGCTCGCCGTAACGCATCTCGGCCGAGCGCGAGACGCGTGCCGGCCCGGCAAACGAGCCGCGCAGGCGTGCGAGGGCCTCGGTCTCCATTGCGCCGAACAGACGCTTGATCGCAGCACCATCGAGCGTCCCGGCATCGCCGATATGGGTGCGCACGACCTCGAAGCGCAGATCGGTCGCCAGCATGCCCCAAGCCGACAGCACCGCGGCAGTGCGCGGCACGATCACCCGCGCAAGGTCGAGCTCGCGCGCGATGGCGCTCGCATGCAGCCCGGAGGCGCCGCCAAAGGCCAGCAGCGCGAAGCGCCGCGGGTCGACGCCGCGTCGCACCGAGACGAGCCGCACGCCTTCGGCCATGCCGGTGTTGACGACACGGTGAATCCCCTCGGCCGCGGCAATACGGCTGATGCCGAGCGCCGCAGCAATCGCGTCCACCGCGGCCGCTGCAGCCGCCTTGTCGAGCCGCCGGCGACCGCCGAGAAACCGCTCCGCATCGAGATAGCCGAGCAGCAGGTTGGCATCGGTGACCGTCGCCGCACTGCCGCCATCGCCGTAGCAGGCGGGGCCCGGCACCGCACCGGCGCTCTGCGGCCCGACATGCAGGATGCCGCCAGCATCGACATGCGCGATCGAGCCGCCGCCGGCGCCGATGCTGGCGATGTCGAGACTGCTGAGCGCGATCGCATGGCCGGCGACACGACGCCCGCTCGCCAGGGTCGGCCGCGACCCGACGATCAGCGAGATGTCGGTGCTGGTCCCGCCCATGTCGAACGCGATGAGATCGCCGGCACCCGACAGCCCCGCCGCATGCACGCTGCCGGCAACCCCGCCGGCCGGACCCGACAGCACCACTCCGGCTGCCAGCCTGCCCGCTTCGGCGATCGGCACGACACCGCCATGCGACTGGATGATCAGGGTCGGCCCGGAATACCCGGCCGTCCGCAGGCGGCGATCGAGCCGATCGAGATAGCGCGCCACGACCGGGCCGACATAAGCGTTGACGATCGTCGTCGAGACCCGTTCGAATTCCTTGATCTGCGGCAGGATTTCGGCCGACAGCGAAAGATGGGCGCCGGGCAGCACGCGCTCGAGGACGGACCGGGTCGCAAGTTCGTGGCGCGGGTCGCGCCAAGCGTGCAGAAAGCATACCGCCACCGCCTCGACCGCCTGCTCCTTCAGCCGCGCCGCCGCGCGCTCGAGCGAGGCCGGATCGAGCGGAATCTCCACCCGTCCGTCGGCGCGCAAGCGCTCGCGCACACCGAACCGGAGCCGGCGCGGGACCAGCTGCTCGGGCGGCGGCATGCGCAGATTGTAACGGTCGTCCTTGAGCCCTTCGCGCATCTCGATCACGTCGCGATGGCCCTCGGTCGTCACCAGGCCGACGCGGGCGCCGGTGCGCTGCAGCAAGGCGTTGGTCGCCACCGTGGTGCCGTGGACGATGCGCGTCGTCTCGGTGAGCAGCGCCGCCAGTTCGCTGCCGAGCCGAGCCGCCAGCAGCCGAAGCCCATCGAGCACGCCGATCGACGGGTCATCCGGTGTCGAGGCGACTTTTTCGAGGGTGGCACTGCCGAGATCGTCGACCGCGACGAGATCGGTAAAGGTGCCGCCGACATCGATGCCGATGCGAAACATCGCTCACTCCCGGTGATAGGGGTGGCCGGCGAGGATCTGCTGGGCGCGGTAGAGCTGTTCGAGCAGCATGCCGCGGACCAGGAGATGCGGCCAGGTCATCGCGCCCAGCGAGACGACCTCCCGCGCCTGTTTCAGCACCGCGCTGCCGAGCCCCTCCGCCCCGCCAATCGCGAAGGCGAGTTCGGAGACCCCGTGGTCGCGCCACTGCGCGATCCGGTCTGCCAGGGTTCGGCTCGGCCACGCCGCGCCCCGCGCATCGAGTGCGATGAGCGGCACGCCCGCCGGCAGCGCGCCGAGGATCAGTTCCGCCTCGCGTTCCTTGGCGAGGGCGGCCGGCAGGCGCCGGCGTTCGTCGAGCTCGACGATTATCGGGGGCGGCATGATCCGCGCCGCATACAGCGCCGCCAGGTCCTTGAGCGGGCCATTGCGCAGCCGGCCGATGGCGAGAAGGCGGTAGCGGATCGGCGGGAGCCTCCAATTTTGCCGGCATTGTCGGCCGGCACTATTGGCGGAGCGCTCCGGTGTCGGGCAGCGCCTCGCTCCACAGCTTTTCGAGATTGTAGTAAGTGCGGATCTCGGGGCGGAACAGGTGGATGATGACATCGCCGGCGTCGATCAGCACCCAATCGCCCTGCGCCTTGCCCTCGATCGTCGCATGGGCGCGGCGTCGCAATGCCGCTTCGAGGTGCTCGGTCAGCGCCGCGACCTGGCGTGCCGAGCGGCCGGTCGCGACCACCATGTAGTCGGCGATCGTGGTCTTGCCGGCGAGATCGATCGTGACGAGGTCCTCGGCCTTGCCGTCTTCCAGCGTCGCGACGACGAGGGAGAGAAGTTCGCGCGGGCTCAGGCGCGGGCCACGCGGCGCCCGGGCGCGCGGCACCAGCGGTGTCACCATGGCCCGGCCGCCGGGCTGATCCACCTCGGCCATCACGGTTTGCGATCGCCGGGCCGAGCGGATGCGGGTCGCCGAACTCGGATCGAGCGGCGTGTGTAGGAACACCCAGGCCGGCGGTGCGGTCTCAGCGAGGCGGCGCCCGCCCGCTTCGGGCAGCCGGTAGCGGGCAAACCGCGCAGCGGCGAGCCCGGCCAGCGCCTTCAGCGAGTAGCACGGGCGATCGAACACCGCGATCGGCACGGCGGCGAAGATCTCGGGCCAGCGCTGCCAGTACCGCAACTGTACCAGATTGTCGGCTCCCATCAGCCAGACAAAGCGGAGTCGCGGGAAGCGGCGGCGCAGCGCGAGCACCGTGTCGATTGTATAGTGCCCACCGCCGAGCCGGTTTTCGAGGTCGCTGACGCGGATGCGGGGATGCCCGCGCGTGGCCCGCCGCGCCGCGGCGAGCCGGTCGGCAAACCGGGCCATGCCAGCCGCCGGCTTCAACGGGTTCTGGGGTGAGACGAGCCACCACACCTCGTCGAGACCGAGGCGGGCGAGCGCGTTCAGGCTCAACTGCAGATGACCCTGATGCGCCGGGTTGAAGGAGCCGCCCAACAGCCCGATGCGGCGATGGCGCGCCGCCCTGCCACCCCCCGCCGCGGGGCGAAATGGCGACTTCATCCGCGGCGCCGCGTCCGTCAGGGCCGCACCTGACCGTTGCCGCGGACCAGATATTTGTAGGTCGTCAACTGCTCGGCGCCGACCGGGCCGCGCGGCGGCAGGCGCTGTGTCGAGATGCCAATCTCCGCCCCCATGCCGAATTCGCCGCCATCGGCGAACTGGGTGGACGCATTGACCAGCACGATGGCGCTGTCGATCTCGCGCAAAAACCGCTCCGCCGCGCCCGCGTCCTCGGTGACGATCGCGTCGGTGTGATGCGAGCCCCAGCGGTTGATGTGGTCGATCGCTTCGCCGATCCCATCGACGACCCGCACCGCGAGGATCGCATCGAGATATTCGGTGCGCCAATCCGCCTCGGTCGCCGGCGCCGCCGCGGGATACACCGCCAGGGTCTGCGGGTCGCCGCGCAATTCGCAGCCGGCCGCGTGCAGCTCCGCCAGGATCGCCGGCAGCTGCGATGCGGCCACCCGGCGGTCGACCAGCAGCGTTTCGGTGGCGCCACAGATCGACACCCGCCGCATCTTCGCGTTCAGCACGATCGCGCGCGCTTTCTCGGGATCGGCCGCGGCATCGATATAGGTGTGGCAGAGCCCTTCGAGATGGGCAATGACCGGGATGCGGCTCTCGCGCTGCACCCGCTCGATCAGCGAGGCGCCGCCGCGCGGCACGATGATGTCGATGACGCCGTTCATCGCGAGCATCAGCCCGACCGCGGCGCGGTCGCGGGTCGGCACCAGCTGGATCGCCGTCTCGGGCAGGCCGGCTTCGCGCAACCCCTTTGCCAGTGCGGCGACCAGCGCTCGCGACGAATGGAAGCTCTCCGACCCGCCGCGCAGGATCGCTGCGTTGCCGGATTTGAGCGCCAGCCCGCCGGCGTCGGCGGTCACGTTCGGCCGGCTTTCATAGATGATGCCGATGACCCCGAGCGGTACCGCAACCCGCTCGATCTCCAGCCCGTTCGGGCGGGTCCAGCGGGCGAGGCTGCGGCCGACCGGGTCGGGCAATTCGGCGATCGCTTCAAGCCCGGCGGCGATTGCTCCCAGCCGCTTGGGGTCGAGCGCCAGGCGCTCGCGCAAAACCGGCGCCAGTCCTTCACCCTCGGCCTCGGCGAGGTCGCGGGCATTGGCCGCGAGAATTTCGCTTTCGCCGGCGCGCATCGCCGCTGCCGCTGCGCCCAATGCCGCGGTCTTGGCCGCCGCCGGGGCCGTCGCCAGCACCGAAGCGGCGGCACGGGCGCGCTGTCCGATCTCGGCCATTTCGCTCGCCAGCGCCGGATCGGGTGCCGCGGCGCGATGATGCTGCGAGGGTCCGCTATCAAGGGCGTATGGCATCGAGTCCGGGGTCATGGGCGTTCGGTCACCACCAGATCGTCGCGATGGATGATCTCGTCGCGGCCACGGTAGCCGAGGATGGCGGCAATTTCACCACTCTTGTGCCCGGCGATGCGGCGAATGTCCGCGCTCGAATAGGCCGACAGCCCGCGCCCGGCTTCGGCCCCGCCGCGGGTGCGCACCACCACCGCGTCGCCGCGCTCGAACATGCCATCGACCGCGACCACCCCGGCCGGCAACAGGCTGCGGCCGTGGCGCAATGCCAGCACCGCGCCATCATCGACGATAATCGTGCCGGACGGCTCGACGGTCCCGGCGATCCAGGATTTGCGGGCAGAGATCGGCTCGCCGCGCGGCAAAAACAAGGTCGCACGGCCGCCGGCCTCGATCGCCGCAAGCGGTCCCGGCCCGGCATCACGCTCGGGGGCATCACGCTCGGGGGCATCACGCTCGGAGACACAACACTCGGGGGCACCGCGCGCAATCAGCATGTGGCAGCCGGCATTCATCGCGATCCGCGCCGCGGCGAGCTTCGTCACCATCCCGCCCGAGCTGTAGCCGGGTGCGGCCTCGCCGGCCATTGCCTCGATCTCGGGTCCGATCTCGCGCACGCTCGCGAGGTGGCGGGTGTGCGGATATTTGCGCGGATCGGCGGTATAGAGCCCATCGATATCGGACAGCAGTACCAGGATGTCGGCGCTGGTCATCTGGGCCACCCGCGCGGCGAGCCGATCATTGTCGCCAAACCGGATCTCGGCGGTAGCGATCGTGTCGTTCTCGTTGACGACCGGCACCGCGCCCAGCCCCAGCAATTGGCCAAAGGTGGCACGCGCGTTCAGATGACGCCGCCGATCTTCGGTGTCTTCGAGGGTCAGCAGGATCTGCGCGACGGTGATGCCGTGCCGGGCCAGCGCCTCCTGGTAGGCATGCGCGAGGCGGATCTGGCCGGTTGCCGCCGCCGCCTGCTTTTCCTCGAGGCGCAGCCGGTTGCCGGCGAGACCCAGATGCCGGCGGCCGACCGCGATCGCGCCCGACGAGACGAGGATCACGTCCTGGCCACGAGCCCGGCAGCGCGCCACATCATCTGCCAACAGATCGAGCCATGGCCGCCGGACCTCGCCATCCTCGGCGACCAGCAGCGCCGAGCCGATCTTGACGACGAGCCGCCGCGCCCCGGCCAGCGCACTGGCCGCGCTCGGCGCGGTCATGACACGGGTGCGAGGGAGCCCGCCTCCTCCGCCTGGCCGCTCCCGGCCTCACGCGCCACCGCCAGTGCCGCGAACAGCGCCCCCAGCACCTCGCGAACACCGCTGCCGGAGACCCCGGAGAGCGGCAACACGATGCGGCCCGGCCCGACACAGTGCAGCAGCGCGTCGAGCCTTGCCGCCAGCGTCGCCGGATCGAGCGCGTCGATCTTGTTCAACCCGACGATCTCGGGCTTGTCGGCGAGACCGTTTCCATAGGCGGCGAGCTCTTCGCGGATCACCCGGTAGGCGGCGGCGATATCGTCGATCGTGCCATCGATCAGGTGCAGGATCACCGCGCAGCGCTCGACATGGCCGAGGAACCGGGTGCCGATGCCGACCCCCTCGCTGGCGCCTTCGATCAGCCCAGGCAGATCGGCCAGCGCGAATTCGCGATCGTCGAGCCGCACCACACCGAGCTGCGGCTTCAGCGTCGTGAACGGATAGTCGGCGATTTTCGGCCGGGCATGCGAGACCGCGGCGAGAAAGGTCGATTTGCCGGCGTTCGGCAGGCCGACAAGCCCGACATCGGCGATCAGCTTCAGCCGCAGCCACACCCACGCCTCCTGTCCCGGCCAGCCGGGATCGGCGCGGCGCGGTGCGCGATTGGTCGAGCTCTTGTAATGGGCGTTGCCAAAGCCGCCATCGCCGCCGCGCAGCAATACCAGACGCTCGCCGGCACGGGTCAGATCGGCCAGCACGACCTCCCTGCCCTCGGCGAGGATCTCGGTGCCGACCGGCACGGTCAGGACCAGATCGCGGCCGCGCGCACCGGTCTTTTCGCGCCCGGCGCCGCCGCGCCCGTCCGCCGCGCGGAAATGCTGACGATAGCGGTAATCGATCAGCGTGTTCAGGTTGTCCGCGGCGACAAACACGATGTCGCCGCCCTTGCCGCCATCGCCGCCATCGGGGCCGCCAAACTCGATGAACTTCTCGCGGCGGAAGCTGGCCGAGCCGGGACCGCCGTCACCGCTTTTCAAATAGATCTTGCACTGGTCGAGAAACTGCATCGGGGGCGCCCACAAAAAAGGGAACGGCGAGGCCGTCCCCTCGGGCTGCGGCGCTCGCGAACAGCTATTCGGCCGCTTCGGCCGAGGCCGGTGCGACCGGCAGCACCACCGAGACATAGGTGCGGCCGGCAAGCCCCTTGTGAAAACGCACCGCGCCGCCGGCCGTCGCGAACAGCGTGTGGTCGCGGCCGATGCCGACATGCGGACCCGGGTGAAACTTGGTGCCGCGCTGGCGCACGATGATGTTGCCGGGGATCACGACCTCGCCGCCAAATTTCTTGACGCCGAGCCGCCGTCCGCGGCTGTCGCGGCCGTTGCGCGATGATCCGCCGGCCTTTTTATGCGCCATCATTGCCTCCTTGCTGTGCTGCCGCGGGCGTGATGTCGGTGATGCGCAGCACGGTCTGGTACTGGCGATGCCCTTTTTTGCGCCGGTAATTGTGCCGCCGCTTTTTCTTGAAGACGATGATCTTGGCCGCCCGGCTCTGCTCGACGACGGTGGCCCCGACCGTGGCTCCGGCCACCAGCGGCGCCCCGGTGGTGATCTCCGCCCCGTCGCCGATGATCAGCACCTGATCGAACGCGACCGCGTCACCGGGCTCGCCGGCGAGCTTCTCGACGGTGATCAGGTCATCCTTGGCGACCTTGTACTGCTTGCCGCCGGTCCGGATCACTGCAAACATGGGTTCTGCCGATTTGGGGTTGCCACGGCCGACGGGCGACAGCCGCAGCCACGCCTCCGCCAGCTCTCCCGCCTGCGAGCGGCGCACTATAGGGACGCGCCCGACGCTGTCAATCGAAAGCGGGGGCAGGCGAAAGCGGGGGCAGGCGAAAGCGGGGGCAGGCGAAAGCGGGGGCAGGCGAAAGCCCTGGGCAAGCGAAAGTGGGCGGGCCGAGCGCGTGGCAGTGAGGTGATGGCGGGAGCGGCGCGGCGAGCCGGCCGGGCAGCGATCGCGGTCTTGGTCGCGACGATTCTCGGCGGCGGAACCGTCGCGGCCGACCAGCTCGTCATGCCGAAAACGGCGGGACGGAACACGGTCCTCCCGGTCGTCTACCGGTTCGAGCCGTCGGCCAGCGGTCGCGGCCGTCTCGACATCACGTGGACCGATGCCGATGGCCGCGTGGTCGAGCAGCACCGCATCCCGCTCGAGCTCAAAGACGCGATGCAAGTGACCTTCGCTCTCGACCTGCATCGCGCGGTGGCGATGCAGAACTGGATCACGGCAAATCTGAGGCTGCGCAGCACCGCCGCCGATGGCGCCCGCGCCGATCGACACAACGAGCTCGCCGGCGCGTTCATCGCCACGCCGCCGGACACAACCTGGCGCGACTATCAGATCGTCATGTGGCAGCCGCAGACGGCGGCGGCCTATCGCACGCTGAAGCGCCTCGGCATCACCGCCGGCATGGTCGAAGCCGGCCACCAGGCGGACGAACCCTACGATCCAGCGGAGCTGGCGCCGCTGCTCGGGCAGGATCTGCGTTTTTATCTCGAAAACATTGCGACCGATTTCTACTCGCCCTATCACCGTTGGTCGGCCACGCATCCGGTCGATTGGCGCTTCCAGGCGATCGCGGCATTGCACCGCCGCCGGCCCGATGATCTCGCCGCCTTTTGGCGCGAGCCGAGCCTCTCCGACCCCGACTGGCTGCTCCGGGTTCGCACCCGGCTCATCCGTGCCGTCACCGCTCTGCGCGGCTACCGGCCGCTTTACTACGATCTCGGGGACGAAACCGGAATCGGCGATCTGGGGCGGCCCTGGGATTTCGATTTTTCGCCGCTGTCGCTGGCCGCGATGCGCGTGTGGTTGCGCCGGCGCTATGGTTCGCTCGCGGCGCTGAACCGCGAATGGGACACGCATTTCCCGGCCTGGGACAGGGTCGTGCCGATCACGACACGCCAGGCATTGCGCCGTTCCGACCAGGATTTCGCGGCCTGGGCCGATTTCAAGGACTGGATGGATGTCGCTTTCGCCGCGGCGCTCGCATCCGGCACTGCTGCGGTTCATGCCGCCGATCCTGGGGCACGCTCGGCAATCGAGGGCGTGCAGATCCCGGGCTGGGGCGGCTACGACTATCCGCGGCTGGCACGCGCGGTCGATGTCATGGAGCCCTACGATTTCGGCTGCGACATCGAGATGCTGCGCTCGCTCAACCCGCAGCTCGTGCTGCTGACGACGATCGCCGCGAGCGGCGCGCAGGCGGCCTATCTGACCTGGCGCGAGCTGCTGCGCGGCACTCGCGGGGTGATTCTGTGGGACCCTAACCACGAATTCGTCGGCACCGACGGCCGCCTCCATCCGCGCGGAGAGGAGGCCGCCGCCACCTTCGCGGCGCTGCGTGACGGGCTCGGCATGCTGCTGATCAACCTGAGGCGACACACCGACGGGGTGGCGGTGCTCTATTCGCAGCCGAGCCTGCGGATGGCCTGGCTCTTGGACCGGCGCGCGCACCGCCCGGCTGCGCAAACGGCGGACGATCCGTCGCTCGGATCCTACCCGCGGACCGCCGCTTGCGGCTTCACCCGCACCGCCGAACGACTGGGGATCGAGCCGGAGTTCATCGCCGCCGCGCAGCTTGCCCGCGGTGCTCTGCAGCAGGGCCGCTACCGCGTGCTGATGCTGCCCGACGCGATCGCCTTGTCGCCGGCAGCGGCGCGCGCGATCAGCGCTTTTGTCGCACGAGGCGGGATCGCGATCGCCGCTGGCGAGCCCGGACAATTCGATGCGCATGGCCGCAAATTGCCGCGACCCTTGCTCGCCGACGTTTTCCCCGGGGGAACCGCCGCGGCCCGCCGCCAGGCTGCGTTTCGCGGGGGACGTGCGTTCTACCTGCCGTTCGCCGGCGGCGCAGCCGCCACGGAATTAAGGACGACCGCCAGGATTTTCGCCGCTGGCGGGGTCACGCCGCCAATCGCCATTTCCGGGAGCGGCGGGACCCGGCCCGGTGATCTCGACAGCTATTTGTTCGATGACGGGCCGGTGACGGTCCTCGCCTTGCAGCGCGAAGCTCTCGGGCCGCTCGGCGATCGCCCCGCGCCGAGCGGCGCCGGCAGCCACGAGGCGGTCGTCGTTAGCTTGCCGCAGCCGCTTGATGTCTATGAGCTGCGAACGGGGCGGGCGCTCGGCCGGACCGCCCAGATCGCGCTCAGTCTCGGACCTGGCGAGCCGGTTCTGCTGGCGTTGTCGTCGCAACCGCTTCCCGGCCCGACGCTGGCGGGACCGCGCCAGGCGCGCCTTGGCAGCAATGTCGCGTTCACGGTGCGCTCGGGGCGGGCGCCGGCGATCGATGTCGTGCATTTCGAGGCGATCGATCCCGCCGGGCTCCCAGTCGCCCATTATTCCCAAAACCTGCTGCTGTCCGGCGGGAGCGCCACGGTAAACCTGCCGCTGGCGGTCAACGACCCGCCCGGAACCTGGCAGATCCGGGTCCGCGACGCGCTCGACGGCGGGGTGGCGACGATGCATCTGGCGGTCGGTGAGTGAGCTGCGGCCGGCACCAGACCGAGCTGTCCACGCCCTACTTTGGGATAACTATGCTACTGCTTTGCCTGCGTCAGCTATCATGATAGAATTCGCCTTCGTGAAGGTCCGCCTGGCGGACAAGCGGGGCGGCAGAACATAGCGAACCTCGCATCGGCGAGCGGCCGAAGGTGGTAAATGCGCAACGTCATTTTGCTGGAATTCAACGAGATCTGCCCGCCGTTGCTCGAACGGTGGATCGGCGCCGGAAGGTTGCCGAATTTTGCGGCGTTTTACCGTTCTTCGCAAGCGTTCACCACCTTCGCGGACGACCCTGATCCGGTCAATCTCGAACCATGGATCCAGTGGTATTCGATCCACACCGGCCTGCCCTACCATCAGCACCAGGTCTTTCACCTGACCGACGGGCCAAAGGCGGGTCACCCGGATCTGTGGCACGAGCTGCACCGGCTCGGCAAATCGGTCATGAACTGTTCGAGCATGAACGCACAGGCGATTTCGGGCCCCGGGACGTTCTTTTTGCCCGACCCGTGGTGCATCGCCGAACCGGCTTATCCCGCCGAGCTCGAGACGTTCAAGGCGGTGGTCGGCCGCGGGGTCCAGGAATATAGCCGGGGCCTCGCCGCGGTCCCGCCGCGCCAGCTCGCCGGGTTTCTCGCCTTTCTCAGCTGCCACGGCCTGTCGGCGCAGAGTGTTGGCGTGATCTTGCGCCAGCTGGCCCGCGAGCGACTGGGCGGCAAGGATGTGTCGTGGAGGCGGGTGGCGCTGCTCGATTTGCTGCAGCTCGATGTTTTCCGCCATTACTACCGCCAGCTCCGGCCGGATTTCGCCACCTTCTTTGTCAACAGCACCGCACATCTGCAGCACGCTTATTGGCGCCACATGGACCCTGGCCCGTTCTCGATCAAACCCTCGGCGGCGGAGCAGGAGACCTATGGCGACGCCGTGCTGTTCGGCTATCAGGCGATGGACCGGCTGCTCCAGAATTTTATGGCGCTGGCCGGCGAAGAGACCGTGCTGATCCTGTGCTCGGCGCTGAGCCAGCAGCCGTTTCTGACCCGCGAGGATTGCGGCGGGCAGCATTTCTTCCGGCTGCGCGACCCTGCCGGGCTCTGCCGTCTGATCGGCATCACGCCGGTCGCGATCGAGCCGATCATGACGCATATGTACATGATGCGCTTCGCCGATCGCGCCGCGGCCGAGCGCGCGGCCATCGCCTGCCGCGCACCTCGTCTGGGAGATCGCCAGGTATTCGCAGCAGAGCCTTCGGGTGACGCTTCGCTGTGCGTCGGCTGCCAGATTTTCGACATGATCGAGAGCGATGCCGTGCTGAGCGGCATTCCCGGAGACAACGGGACGCTCGGCTTCTTCGACGCGCTCTACCCGATCGATGCCGTCAAGAGCGCACGGCATCACCCCGAAGGCGTCTTATGGATCCGCTGTGGCGGGCGCCAAGCGCATCGCGAACCGGTGTCGATCCTCGATATCGCGCCGACGGTGTGCGAACTCCTCGGGGCCGGCGGCGCGACCAACTGGGTCGGCGACAGCTTGGTGCCGCGATTTGCCGCCGCTCGGTCCGACCGCGCCGCGGTTCCGGAACAGCCCTTGGAGCTCGCTCGCTGACGCTCAGGCGGCGTCAACCAGCACCAGTTCGGCCTCGTCGAGCGCGCGCACCCGCAATCCGTTCTCGCCGTGGATGGCAGCACCGTCGCGGGCGTCGAGCGTGACACCATTGACCTCGACCCGGCCCTTGGCCGGCACGAGGTAGCCGTGGCGCTCCTTGCCGAGCGGGTAATCGACGCTCTCGCCGACGCGAAGCGTCGCACCAAGAACCCGTGCGTCGCTTCGGATCGGCAACGCCTCGCCGTCCTCGGCAAAGCCGCTGGCGAGCACCACAAACCGGCCGGACCGGTCATTCTTTGGAAACGGCCTTGTGCCCCAATTCGGCGCGCCGCCGCGGCTCGTCGGCAGGATCCAGATCTGAAACAGGCTCGTGGTCCCGGGCTCGCGATTGTATTCGGCGTGGCGGATGCCGCTGCCGGCGCTCATCACCTGCACGTCACCCGCCGCGGTGCGGCCCTTGTTGCCGAGGCTGTCCTGGTGCGTCACCGCACCCTCGCGTACATAGGTGATGATCTCCATATCGGCATGCGGGTGCGGCGGGAAGCCGGTGTCGGGCGCGATCGCATCGTCATTCCATACCCGCAGCCGACCCCAATTCATCCGCTCGGGGTCCTGGTAATCGGCAAACGAAAAATGGTGCCGCGTGTCGAGCCAACCGTGGTTTGCCCCGCCGAGGCTGGCAAAGGGCCTCTTTTCGATCATTCGAAGGATCTCCGGACCTCGGGGCGGCGGTCGCCCCAATCATGCCCAAGAGATCGGGTGCAGCAGCCCGCTTTGGAAGGAGCGCAGACCAGTCACGAGCGTGGCGCGGGCCGCGAGCGCTACGGCACCAGCAGGATCTTGCCGATATGCCGACTCGATTCCATCAGCCGGTGCGCGTCCGCCGCTTCGGCGAGCGGAAAGGTCCGGTCGGTGCAGGGGCGCAATTTGCCTTGCCCCCAGAGCGGCCATACTTGCTCTTTGAGCGCGGCGACGATCGCCGCCTTTTGCGCGACCGTGCGACCGCGCAGGGTCGAGCCGGTGACGGTCAGGTGCTTTCTCTGGATCAGCCCGAAATCGGCTTCGACCCTGGTGCCGCGCATCAGCGCCACAAAGCACAGCCGCCCCTCGCGCGCCAGCAAGTCTAGCTCGCGCGGAATATAGTCGCCGCCGACCATGTCGAAGATCGCATCGACGCCGCGGCCGTTCGTGAATTGCTTGCCGATCTCGACAAAGTCCTGGGTGCGGTAGTTGATCGCGACATCGGCGCCATAGTCGCGGCAGGCGGCGCATTTCTCGTCCGAGCCGGCGGTGGCCAGCACCTTGGCGCCGAATGCCTTTGCCAGCTGGATCGCGGTGATGCCGATACCGCTCGACCCGCCTTGCTGCAGCAGCACCTCGCCGGCCTTCAGATGGATGCGCTCGAACAGGTTGGTCCACACCGTGCAGAACGTCTCCATCAACCCGCCGGCATCGACGAGGCCGACACCAGGGGGTACCGGCAGGCACTGCACCGCCGGAACCGCGGCATATTCGCCATAGCCGTCACCGATCATCAGCGCGCAGACCGGGTCGCCCTCGCGCCATTGCGCCACCCCGTCGCCGAGCCGGACAATGGTTCCGGAGCATTCGAGCCCGGGAATATCGGGCGCCCCGGGCGGCATCGGATAGCGTCCCAGGCGCTGCAGGCAATCGGCGCGGTTGACCCCGGCGGCGGCGATGCGGATCAAGACCTCACCCGCCTTCGGCTCCGGCACCGGCCGCGTCGCCGGCACCAGCACCTCCGGCCCGCCCGGCTCCCTGATCTCGATCACGGTTTGCGTCGCAGGAATATTGGCGAGCATGGCTGCTCTCCCTCGGCTCGAAACGGGTTGCGTCATTTACGCTATTCAGCGCCGCGAAGCGATCACGCCCTCGGCACTTCCCGCGA
>Ga0335075_10005446_pt1 | contig 19777 bp, 16 predicted proteins | sample Lox_Sample_24_FD_206723 | JGI IMG/M metagenome (GOLD analysis project Ga0335075, IMG submission 206723) | Soil microbial communities from Loxahatchee National Wildlife Refuge, Florida, United States - Lox_Sample_2.4 | ecosystem: Environmental > Terrestrial > Soil > Wetlands | place: USA...
GTATGCAGAATCTCTACTCCGGCTTGCCAGCCTGATTTCGGGGACTGTCGGAGCTATGACGCGCAACGCCATCGGAATTCTTGATGCCAACGTGCTGGAGGAACGAATCATGACAATGAAGACAGAAAGGAAATATGTCGGCGCAACATTAAAATATGGCGCGGCAGCTGTGAGCGTCTTAATTCTTCTCTCGGTCGCCGCCGCAGTTAGTGCAGTCGCGCGACCGATCAAAGCGCAATCTCAAGACGGCTCCTCGACGTCACGTTTGACGCTGCACGGGCAATCGGACCTGGCCTGTACGTATTATGATGGTGCACGCGGAGTGGATGGGACGTGCGAGACTCACAAAGGAGACAAGACTCACTATTTCTGCTCACCCAATTTTGACCGAAAGGTCAGTCAGGAACAGATAGGGTGCAAGGAGAAGATTCAGTACGCGAAATCCCACAAAGCAAAAAGAGTGGACAAGTAGGTCCGCCGTGGCTGCAGTCATCCGAATTCGGGGCGGACCGGGTGGTCGACGATGATGGCGCGCCCGTCGGTAAGGGCTTTCACGGAATGTCGGGCGTTGCTTGGAACGATGGCTACAATCCCAGCTCGAGCCACTTGCGTCACGCCGTCAATCGTAATTTCGAGTTCGCCTTCGATCACTTCGTAGACCTCTTCCTCAGGATGGAAGTGTTCGTGGATTGTTGCGCCTTTCGCAAAGTCGTAATGCGCGAATGTCATGTTTGCGGAATGGAAGTAGCGACCATGCCAACCGGGCAGGCGCTCGGTCGAACGGAGACTGTTGGTATCGAGGAATGGCATAGTCCCCCCAATGCGGCACGGCGCAGCGATTTCCCCGGGCTAGTGGAAATGAGAAAGCATGACAGCGTCCGCCAAGCCGCGCCCGCGCGCCAGCACCAGTTGCTTGCCATCTGGTGAGAAGGCGAAAGACCAGATCTGCAGTGAGCTGAATTTGGTGAGTTGTTTGGCGGCTTCAACTTTCTTTCCTGGTGCGCTGACAGGCTGCTCCCAGAGATTCGAAGTGCCCGAGGCTGAATCCGTAACGATGTAGACGACGCCCTTACCGTCCGGCGTCCAGTCGACGCGATTTTGCCCTCCGTTCCAGCTCTGCGACTGATGAATCGCGTAGCTGGATTCAACGGCTCCGCTGCTCGCATCCAGAATGTACAATTCCAAATTTGGGCCGTCCTGCCAGTCAATGACCGCAATCCGCCTTCCATCCGGGGAGATGGCCGGCTCGACATAGCTCTTATCCGCCACTTGTGCTGCTTTGCTTCCATCCGTTCCTACGCGCCACAGGCGCAGTTGTCCGTTCGCGACGTGGTTGTAAAAGACCGTTTTGCCGTCCGGCGAGCATGCGGGGAAAATGTCTTCGCGTCCGGATGTAAGTTGCGTCACGTTTCCGCCATCATCGTCAGCGTGCATCAATCCGCGTTGGGTCATGAAAACAACATATCCTGAATCTCCACAGGATGACGGCCCCACACCACCGGCGAGGCCCGCGCTCACATCCTCGGATTCTCCGGTTGACGCATTGATTTTGCCTATTCCAGTCTGGCCGGAAATGAAATACCCGTACAGGATGTCGCCTTTTGGCGTCCAAGCCGTACCCATATAGCCCTGTGCGGGCCCAGCCTGGGAAATTTGGTGTGCTTCCGTTTTTCCCAGTTTTCCGATGTTTCCCGTGGTTACCCACAAGTTCGATCCGAATGCTGCCTGTATCGTCACCAGTTTCGAGCCGTCCGCCGTCAAGCTGCTGCCCACATACAAATTCAAATCGTTTGTGATTTTGCGCAGCGTGCCGCCAGGATAGCCGAGCTCGTAAATCTGTGAATTATTGCCCGCCGGATCGTGCGCGATGCTTCCTTCGAGGATGATTCCCGACCCGTCCGGCAGCCAGGACATCGGGAACAGCGAATTCCACTGCGTATTTCCCAGGCGCTCTTGTTGTCCGTTCGAAACAGCGACGGTCTCTACAGCGGCCGAGCCGAAGAAACTGGACGGCAAGAATCCTATGGCGATGCGTTTACCATCGGGCGACCATGCCGGACCGCCGCCGCCCGTCGAATTGGTGTCGAAAGAAGCCGGATTGTGAACCGTTGTCAGCGCATGCAGATTCGACCCATCCGCGTTCGCAATCATCAGCGACGATGTGCCGGCTGAGTCGGAATTGCGGACGAACACAATTTTGCTGCCATCGGCCGAGAAACTGATTGGGCTATCAACGTCCGAAAGAATGGTCCGTGGAGACCCTCCCACCGAAGGCACCTGCTCGAGGATGGCGGCGCCCCTTTGCTGGCCCGCCACACAATACAAATAATTCCCGTCAGGCGAAAACGTGACACCGCCGTTGTCGTAAGTCGCCGCGCTCGGTGGGATCACCTGCACGTTCGTCCCTGTGGCCATTTGTCGGACCCAAACAGATTGCTGTTTCTCATTGACTACATAAGCCAGCCATTTGCCATCCGGGGAAATGGCGGCCGGACCGACATCGCCGGTGGTGGTCAACTGTGAAATGGCCATCTGCTGAAACGGGGAGGGCCTAGGCGTCTGCGCGGGGAGATGATGGCCATACCAGAAATATGTCCCCAACAGAGCGGCAATGACGATCCCGGCAATGGCGACGCGCGGCCAGTACCAGCGCGCATCGTGCTTGCGGTCCATTTGCGCTTCGACGGAACCCGTTTGCGGCACGGCGGGAGTTTCTGTCGATCTTCGCGTGAAGCTGCCTGAGTACTGCGTGCCGTGGGAGAGCCCAGAGTCCGGTTTGGTAACGGCGTGAGACGAAGCCAAAGTCGGGGGCGATGCTACCCGGGCGGAATCCGTGTCGCGCTTCAGCCGTTTCAAATTTGCCCGGATTCCCGTCGCTGTTTGATACCGCAAGTCGCGGTCTTTTTCGAGTGCCAGGCCGATGATCTCTTCGAGCTTTGGCGGCAGATTCGGGTTCAGCTCCGACGGCGCCGGCGGCATCCGATTCAGGATTGCGTCGAAGATTACGGCTGGGACGTTTCCAGCGAATGGCGACTGACCGGTAGCCATTTCATACAAAATCGCTCCGAAGCTGAAGAGATCGGAGCGCGTGTCGATGTCTTCGCCGCGCGCTTGCTCCGGCGACATGTATGCGACGGTCCCGAGTACCGAGCCAGCCGTGGTCCTCAGCGCGTCGGAAGTAACGTCCGTCTCGCTCAGACCCGAGCCGGCTACGGTGGCCGAGCGCGCCTGTTTGGCTAGCCCAAAATCGAGGATTTTCGCCTGTCCGCGCGTCGTGATGAAAACATTCGCGGGCTTCAAGTCGCGGTGGATGATGCCCCGCGAATGCGCTGCATCCAGCGCATCCGCAATTTGAATCGCAATGTCGAGCAGCACGTCGTTCGGCAGCGGCTTGCCGTGGATGCGCTCACGGAGCGTTTGACCCTCGAGCAACTCCATCACGAGGAAACGTTGACCGTCATGCTCGCCGATATCATGCAAAATGCAAATTCCGGGGTGATTCAGCCCGGAAATGGCCCGTGCCTCGCGCTCGAAGCGTTCGAGGGCCACCGCATCGTGACGCAAATCCTCAGATAAAAATTTCAAGGCGACGGTGCGGCCCAGGCGTGTGTCTTCCGCCTTGTAAACTTCTCCCATGCCGCCGGCGCCGAGCTTCTCGATGATCCGGTAATGAACAACCGTTTTGCCGAGCATAGATCCGTTTCGCTGTTGAGCGTCTCATCCTAGAGTACCGCGCCATCCCAGGCAAGCTACCGCGCAATGCGAAGGGTTAATGGCTGCCTTGGCTTGCGTTAGCCTTCAGAGGGTGTGACGGCGGCGAGAAAACTGCCGCCGTGAGGGATAGTCGCGCCGAAGTTTTCGGCGACGGTTTGGCCTATGTCAGCCAGGGTTTCTCGAGTACCGAGGTTCTTTCGCACGACGCCACCGCGATTGTGCGACGGCCTGTAGACCAGGATGGGCACATATTCGCGGGAGTGGTCGGTCGTCGGGTTCACCGGATCGGGATCGCAGCCGTGGTCGGCGGTGATGAGGAGAAGGTCCGATGGGAACAGCTTGTCGAGAAACGGCCCGAGAAGCGCGTCAAATTCTTCCAGCGAGCGCGCGAAGCCTTCGACGTCCTTGCGGTGGCCGTAGAGCATATCGAAATCGACCAGGTTCGCGAAGACGAGTCCGGTTTTGCGTGACAACAACGCGCCATTCACTTTGGCCATGCCGTCCGCGTTATTTTTTGTAGTCACGTAGTCGTCGACGCCGCGCCCGTTGTAAATGTCGTGAATTTTGCCGATGCCGAAGACCGGCACGTCGCGTTCGGCGAGAACGTCGAGCAACATCGGACGCGGCGGCTCGACCGCATAGTCATGACGGCGCTCGGTGCGTTTGAAGCTGCCCGGCGAACCGGTGAACGGTCGCGCAATGACGCGGCCGACGCGGTTGGGACCATCGAGAAGCTTTCGCGCGATTTCGCACATGCGATACAGCTCGGGAAGGGGAATCACGTCCTCGTGCGCCGCGATCTGGAAGACACTGTCGCCTGACGTGTACACGATGGGGAAGCCTGTGCGGACGTGCTCCTCGCCCAGTTCCTTGATGATCTCCGTTCCGGAGGCGGCCTTGTTGCCGAGCGTGCGGTGACGGATCTGGCGTTCGAATTCAGCGATCAGCTCGCGCGGGAAGCCATGCGGGTAAACGGGAAAGGCTTGGTCGAGCCAGATGCCGGCCATTTCCCAGTGACCGGTGGTCGTGTCCTTGCCAGGCGAGACAGTGGCGCCTTTGCCGTAGCTGCCGACGGGATTCGTGGCCGGAGCGAGGTGCGCAAGCGGTTTTATGTTTGCGAGGCCGAGGCGCACCAGGTTCGGAAGCTTCAATGGCCGCGAGCGTGCAATGTGGCCGAGCGTATCTCGGCCCACGTCGCCGTAGTCAGCGGCATCAGGGAGTTCGCCGATGCCGACGCTGTCCAGGACGATCCAGATGACGCGATCAAAAGGTCCTGTGGTTGGCTGCATATCGGTTGGAATGACGTTACAACCAGTACGCGACAGAACATTACCACAGCGGCTTGTCGGCCGTGCCTCAGACGAGAGTCGGCCACGCGCTTTGCGCAAGTGTTATAATTTTTGTTTCGGCTTATGGCAACGAAGACTACAGGGGATGCCCCGGTTGAGAGAGGCGGCACGCCAGGCGGCGCGAAGGACTCCGTGGAGCTTTCGCGCATTCCGAGGAAGAGAACGACGCTGGACGCGTCGGCGGACGGTGATGAAGTAAAGGTGCGGGGAGCGCGTGTCCACAACCTGAAGAATATCGACGTCACGATTCCGCACAACGCAATCACGGTGGTGACTGGCGTCTCAGGATCGGGCAAGTCGAGCCTGGCGTTCGATACGCTGTACGCGGAAGGGCAGCGGCGCTACATCGAATCGCTTTCCGCTTACGCGCGGCAGTTCCTGGAGCGCATCGAAAAGCCTGATGTTGACGAGATCACCGGAATCGCGCCCGCCATTTCGATCCGGCAGAAAAACACGACGCGGAATCCGCGATCGACGGTGGCTACTGCGACCGAGATTTACGATTATCTGCGGCTGCTCTTTGCGCGCGTGGGGCACACTTTCTGTTTGCGCTGCGGCGAAGAAGTTCGGCGAGACACACTCGACGAAATTGCGCAGCGCGTGCTCAAGCTGGGCGAGGGCAAGCGGTTCTACGTCTTGTATGAGCTGAAGATTTCATCTGGAACAAAACCGCCGGTATCGTCTCCCACTTCGCTATCAGATCTCAAACCTCACGCCACGACAGAATTCGAGGATCACGAAAGCGATGAGCGCAGAATCGAGGATGGATCGTCGCCCCACAGTGCGACCGACCAGCAGCAACCGTCAACGCAGATCGTGAAAATGCAGGCGGAGGCGCCGGGCACCGTTCATTTGAAGACGCGGCCGGCAAAGCGGAAGAAAGCATCGGCGGATGCAGTTCGCGAGGCGCTGGTGAATTTGCGCAAGCGCGGATTCAACCGGTTGTATCAGGGCGGGCGCGGGTTTGAGTTTGCGACGCCCGAAGATCTGCTCGACGTGGATTTCACCAAGCCGGTATACGTACTCGTGGACCGCTTGGCGCTGTCGCAAGAAGTGCGCTCGCGGCTGATGGATTCGATCGAGATTTGCTACCGCGAAGGTGGCGGGGAAGCGATTCTTCAGTTTGTTTCCGATGACGGCAGCGAGGCGGAGAGGCTCGTCTTCAACGAGCGGTTCGATTGCAAGAAGTGCGGCGCATCTTATCAAGAGCCGGAGCCGCGCCTGTTCTCGTTCAACAATCCGTATGGCGCGTGCCCGCGCTGCCAGGGCTTTGGCAACACGATCGATTTCGACGTCGATCGCGTGATCCCGGACAAGAGCAAGTCGCTGGCCGGCGGAGCGATCGAGCCATGGACAAAGCCTCGCTACCGGCAACTTGCGATCGAGATGAGGAAGTTTGCGCGTTCGAAAGGAATTCCGGCCGACATCCCGTTCCGGAACCTGACGCCGGAGCAGCGAGACGCGATTATCGAAGGCGACCGCGACTCGGACTATCCCGGTGTGAAGGGGTTCTTTGGCTGGCTGGAACGCAAGAAATACAAGCTGCACGTGAGAGTCTTCCTGAGCCGCTATCGCGGGTACGCGACGTGTCCGGATTGCAATGGAACGCGGCTACGGGCTGAAGCGCGAGCCGTCAAAGTAAACGGTAAATCGATCACGGAAGTCTGTCAGATGACAGTGAAGGAAGCGCGCCCGTTCTTCGATTCATTGACCCTAAGCCGCGCGGAAGCGGAGATCGCGGATAAGGTGCTGGTCGAAATTCAGCAGCGGCTTCGATTCTTGGACGAAGTAGGGCTGGAATACCTGACGCTGGATCGGCTCACGTCGACGCTGTCGGGCGGGGAAGCGCAGCGGATTCAACTTGCGACCTCGCTCGGGTCGCATTTGGTTGGCGCGCTCTATGTACTGGATGAGCCCTCGATTGGACTGCATCCACGCGACACGAACCGACTGATCGACATTTTGAAGGGTCTCCGCGATTTGGGAAATACGCTCGTCGTGGTCGAGCATGATCCAGAAACGATTCTGGCGGCCGACTACGTGCTTGATCTCGGGCCTGGCGCGGGCGAACACGGAGGCTCCCTGATCTTCGGGGGCACGCGGGACGCGCTGTTGAAGGACGCGCACTCCCTCACCGGGCGTTACCTGCGCGGGGATCTGCGAATCGCTGTTCCGCAGCGCCGCCGTAGGCCACAAGGGAAATTTCTGAAGATCGAGGGAGCACGTAGCCACAATCTGCGGGGCGTTGATGTGATGATCCCGCTGAGCCTGATTGTGGCGATCACGGGAGTCTCGGGATCGGGCAAATCGACCCTGGTCTATGACGTGCTTTACAAAGCCCTGCAGGCGAAGCGCACGGGGGGCAATTGGCGCGAGTTTTGCGACCGCATCGAAGGCGACAATGCGCTCACGGCGATCGAGATGGTTGACCAGTCGCCGATCGGGCGGACGCCGCGATCGAATCCGGCCACGTACCTGAAGGCCTTCGATCCCATTCGCGAAGTGTTCGCGTCGACGCCCCAGGCACGAAAGCGCGGCTATAGCTCAGGCGATTTTTCGTTCAACATCGAAGGCGGGCGGTGCGAGGCGTGTCAGGGCGACGGAACTGTGACAGTCGAGATGCGATTCCTGGCCGACGTTGAGCTGGTCTGCGAAGAATGCCGCGGCACTCGGTATAAGAGCAGCGTTCTCGAAGTCCTCTACCACGGCAAGAACATACACGACGTCTTACAGATGACGGTTCGCGAAGCTCTGACGTTTTTTGCGGCGCATCCGAAGGTCACCTCGCGATTGCGCGTGTTGGACGAAGTCGGACTCGGATACTTGCGGCTCGGGCAATCGGGTACCACTCTCTCGGGCGGGGAAGCGCAACGGTTGAAGTTGGCCGCGCATCTTACGCGTCAGGAAAACGAGGGAATTCTGTATATCTTCGACGAACCCACAACGGGATTGCATTTTGACGATATTCAGAAATTGCTAACGGCTTTCCGGAAGTTAATCGAAGGCGGAGCGTCTGTGCTGATCATCGAGCACAATCTCGACATGATCAAGTCCGCGGACTGGATCATCGACCTTGGACCGGAGGGTGGCGAAGCGGGAGGGCGAGTGGTTGCGGCAGGCACTCCCGAACAGGTCGCGCGAAATTCGCACTCGCACACGGGACGCTATCTCGGCGCCGTCTTAAACGCGGCCAACGGCAACCACAAGAATCACAAGCAGCCCACCGGCCCGGCCAGCCAAACGGGCGATTCGTCCGCGTCATGATGCGCATCGTCTTCGTTATGCGAGCGCGGGCTGCCGCGAACCTAACCGCGCCTCGAGAGGCCGGTCCCGGGTCGTGTTGCGGCGCGGGTCGGATGCTGGCCTGGGGCATGCTGCTTCTTCTGCTCGCCGCCGTGCCCGGCGCGTTCGCGCAGGTTGTCGGGACGAGCCGGACGCGCATCCACGATCCCGAAGCGGAGATGTTGCAAAAGCTTCTGACCGATGCGCAGACGGCGCTCGACCAGAAGGATTTCGCGGCCGCCGCGCAGAAATACGAGGCCTATCTCTCCAAGCAGCCCGACAGCGCCTACGCACATTTTCAGCTCGGGTACACGTACACCGCGATGCAGCGTCCACAGGATGCAAAAGGGGAATTCGTCAAAGCGGTTGCGCTGAATCCGAAAATGGCGCCGGCGTACTCAGATTTGGGTATGACGCTGCTCGATTTGAAGCAGCCGTCCGAAGCGGTCGCGCCGTTGGAAAGAGCGGCGGAACTGACGCCTACGGATGCGCATGCGAAGTTCCTTGTCGGTGTTGCATTGGAACAATCCGGCAAAGGCGCAGACGCGATTGAGCAATATCAGGCGGCACAGAAACTCGATGCGAAGGATCCGCAGATTCACGAGGCGTTGGGCAATGCACTGCTGGCAGTGAATCGCTTACCCGATGCGGAAATCGAGTTTCGCGAGTTGATCGCGATTGATCCCGATTCGGCTCCGGCGCATTTCGGGCTGGCGCGGTGTCTCATAGCGGAAAAGAAGCCCGATGAAGCCGCCGCTCAATTTGATGATTACCTCAAAGAGCGGCCGAATGACGCCGACGCGCGGATTGAAGACGCGTCGATCTTGATCGGTGCGGCAAAATACGACGAGGGAATTGCCGAATTGGATCGCGCCGCGGCGATCAAACCGCCGGATGCGTTTACGCTGAATCTCCGCGCGCAAGCCTATTTGGGAGAGAAGAAGTACGCCGCGGCGATACCTCTGTTGCAGAAGCTGATGGCGCTCGATCCGAAAGATCCGCAGTACCCAACGGCCCTGGGACATGCATACATCGAGAACAAAGATTATGCGGATGCAATTCGTGTGCTCGTCCCTGCGTATAAGGCCAACTCGGGTTCGAATGAAGTGCTGGCCGACATCGCGACGGCAGAGTATCAATCGGGAAATTATCCGGCGACCTTGGAAGCATTGAGTTTGCTTTCGCAGCGGCGACCTTTGCCTGCAGCCGCATGGTACGTTCGCGCGAGTTCCTATGACAAACTGGGACAAGCCGCCCCGGCCCTGGATGCGTATCGAAAGTTTCTCGCCATGAACACCGATTTGAATAGCGATATGTATTTCGCTGCGACAGCTCGGGTCCGCGTGCTGGAACGCAAGGTGAAGGAAAAGAAGAGGTAACACGCGTGAATGCGACTCTGCGCATGCTAGGCCTGTGGCTGATAGTCTTCCCGGCGGTGTTCGGACACGCGCATCACGAGGATCTGGCGAAAGATCAAGCGCAGTTTGATCGGGGAAAAGATCCGGTTCACAAGGCGAAAATGCTCGTAAAGCTCGGCCGCGCGGAATTCGATGAAATCGAAAACGATGCTGCCAACAACAATCTAGACAAGGCAATCGCCGGCCTTAGGCAATATCAGTCGCAGGTGAACTCGGTGTCGAAGGCGTTGGACGCGACAGGACGGAACGCCGCGAAGCACGCGTCGGGCTTTTTGCAACTCCAGATGTCGGTTCGTGACGCCCTGCTGCGTTTGAACAATCTTCTGGTCAGCCTGACGAGCGACCAGCAGAAACCGTTTTTGGAGGTGCGAGACAATCTGGACTCGCTGAATCGCCATTTGATGCTCGAACTCTTTCCGAGCCAGCCACAGTAGACTGGATTTTCCCGAGCCAACCGATTACAACAGGATCAGGAGAGCGTCATGTTCAGGGGAATCAAGACCGTCAGCGCGTTATGCCTCGGCTGGATGATCGTCATCGCGGCAACATCGATTCGAGCAGCGGCAGCGCCGCGGCAGGCCGCACAGGATTACTTAAGCGGCGACGAAGCCGACAAGATTCGGGATAATCAGAGTCCCGCCGCGCGAATTAGACTGTATGTGTCGTTCGCAGAAGACCGGCTGAAGAAATTCGAGTACGAACAGGCCAGGACAGTCCCCGAAACCGACCGTGGCGACATCCTGAATGGCCTGTTGAATGGGTACTCGGGATGCATGAAGGACGCCGCTGACGAGATCGACGAAGCGAAAGACAAGCAGATGAATATCCACCCTGAACTAAAGATCCTTGAATCGAAGGGCAAGGATTTCCTGGCTGAACTTCAGAAGATCGACAAGGCCAAGGGGCCCAATTACGACGATTACAATGACACGCTCGAGGACGCAATCGATGGGACGAAGGATGCGATTTCCGACGCCCGCGACGCCTTGAAGGAAATGCTGCCTGCACCGGTCCGGAGGAAGCAGAATTGAAGCGAGCCGGCCATCGTGGAAGCGCGGTTCCCGGCGGCGAGCGCATTTTTCAAAGGATTTACACGCGACTCGATTGCGCGGGACGGCCGCCGCAATTCGTCGTTGAGTACCATCCTTACGCCGATTTGACGCACACGATCCGTTTGCGCGAGGACACGGCCTACGTTCGGGTCTCGGATGCTTTGCGGTCGGCGCCGCGCACGGTGCTGGAAGCGACAGCGGCGATTTTGCTGGGTCGTCTCTATAGGCGCAGACCGCCACGGGATCTGGTCGCGATTTATCGCGAGTTTTCTTACGCGCGATCGACGCGACGGCGTTTGCTGGCGTTTCGTCAGCGGCGGGCCCGCCGCGTTGAGCACCGGCCGTCGGGCGTTTATCACGACTTGGCGCCGATGTTTGATCGGCTGAACCGGCGTTATTTCCGCGAGCGGCTCAAACCGCCGCGGCTCGGCTGGAGCCGGCGCGCCTGGACCACCCAGCTTGGTTGTTTCGACCCCGCGCTGAATCAGATCGTAATCAACCGCTTGCTCGACCGGCAGAACGTGCCGGAGTACGTTGTGTCGTACGTCCTTTACCACGAGATGCTGCACCTGAAGCATCCGATGAAATTTGCGCGCTGCCGGCGCGAGTCGCACTCGCCGCGGTTTAGAAAGGAAGAAAAAAGATTCGTGGATTTTCCGCGTGCGATGAGGTTCCTGGAACGGATGGCGCTGCCGTGAGTGGGGTCGTATTTGCCCGCGAAGAAATATTGCCCGCGCTGGTCAGGATTCTTCCTTCTCTAGTTTTTTGATTTTGTCGCGAACTTTTTTCGCGTCCGGCGCGCCGGGGTAGACTTTCAAGTAGTCCTTCAGGTACTTCACAGCATTGTCCGGATCGTGCTTTTTTTCATAACACTCGGCGAGAAGTAATCGGGGCTTGCCGTAATCGGGCCGCAGGCGTGCCGCTTCCTCCAGGCGCGGAATGGCAGCGTCAGGATCACCCTTCTGTATGTAGAAAGTGGCGACCTCAATGTCCTGTTCGGCGTGATAGCGGTCATACAGATGCGGATCGGGCTTGGCGTTCGGATCGTCATTCGGCGAGTTCGCTTCCGCTTGTGCAGTAGCCGAACTCGAATAGCCGGGTTGGGGCGGCGGCGTTTGTTGCTGCTTCTGACTTTGCGTCTGCTTTCCGTTTGACTGCGGCGACACGGATGGTGACGCTTTCGCGTGCAGCCTGCTAACGCCAAAGAAGATGGCGCTGACTAGCAACGTTGAAAAGCAGAGCGTCCGAAATAGCGATTGTCGCATCCGCAGTCTCCCTTCCTGTTCGACGTTCGGTTCAGCAGTCCCGTTGCCTGGTGCCGTCGACGGCATCATGCATCGCCCTAGCGTATTATTGTAAGGCGCATTTATGGAACTGAAAGAGAAAGTCGCTGGTTTGCCGCCGCAGCCCGGTGTGTACCTGTTCAAGGACGCCGCTGGCACAACTCTCTATGTAGGCAAGGCGCGGTCGCTGAAGTCGCGCGTGAAATCGTACTTCCTCGAATCGAGGTGGATTGACGCGAAGACCGGCTCCCTCGTCCGCGAGATCGCCGACCTGGATTACATCATCGTCGACAACGAAAAAGAGGCGCTCGCACTCGAAAACAATCTGATCAAGCGCCACCAGCCGAAATTCAATGTTCTGTTGCGCGACGACAAAACATATCCGTATATCAAGTTCACGGCATTCGAGAAATACCCGCGCGTCTATGTTACGCGCCGGCTCGCGCGAGACGGGTCGATCTATTTTGGGCCTTATTTCCCGGCAAGCCTCGCCTACCGCTTGGTTCACCTGATCCACAAGCATTTCCGAGTGCCGTCCTGTACCGTTGACTTGACGCGACATCATCCTCGGCCCTGTTTGCAGTACTACATTCACCGCTGCCTCGGCCCATGCGTCGAATCGCTCGTTACGGATGAACGATATGCCGAAGCGGCGCGCGACGTGAAACTGTTCCTGGAAGGGCGGCGCAGCGATCTGTCGCGGAGCCTCGAAGATCGGATGGAGCGTGCGGCGATAGAGGAGCGCTTTGAAGAAGCGGCCGGATATCGTGATTTGCTGCGTACGCTCGCCGAGATGGAAGAACGGCAAAAAATTGCCGCTGCCTCCGGTGACGATACGGACGTTGTTGGTTGGTACGCGGAGCCGCCGCAGGTTGCCGTCAATCTGTTTCATTTGCGCGGCGGGCGCGTTGTCGATCGCCGCGACTTCTATTGGGAGAATCTTGAGGAGTTCGACCCGCTGGAATTTCTGCCGTCGCTTCTAAAACAGCTCTACCTGGATTCAGCCTATTTCCCGCGCTATATCCACACGCCCATCGACTTCGAGGAGCGCGAGTTGCTGGAAGAGGTGCTGAGCGACGCCGCGGGACATCGCGTCGAGATCATGAATCCTCAGCGCGGACAGAAACACGCATTTCTCGAATTAGTTGAGAAGAATGCGAAGCACTCGTTCGTGCAACGGTTCCGCGTTCTGAATCCGAGTTCGAAGGCGATCGCCGAGGCTTTGGAGTCGGCGCTTTTGTTACCCGAGCCGCCGAAGCGAATCGAATGCTTCGATATCTCCCACATTCAGGGATCGGACACGGTCGCGTCGATGGTCGTGTGGGAAGACGGCCGGATGAAAAAGTCCGATTACCGCAAATTTATCATTCGCGGCGCCGAAATGATCGAGGGAGCAGAGAAGGCGGCGGGGCGCTTGCGCGATGACTTTGCCAGCATGCGCGAAGCGGTCGAGCGGCGCTACCGGCGTTTGCAGGAAGAACGGAAGCCAATGCCAAGCTTGATTCTGATCGATGGCGGTATCGGACAGCTTCACGCCGCCGCGCAGGCCCTGGACAAACTGGAAATCATCAATCAGCCTGTCGCCAGCATCGCTAAGAAAGAGGAAATTCTGTACGTGCTCGGGCGCGAAGACGAGCCGATTGTCCTCGACAGGCACTCACCTGTGTTGCATCTGATTCAGCAAATTCGCGACGAGACGCACCGTTTCGCCGTGACGTTCCACCGCCAGCGGCGCTCCAACCAGCGTCTGCGAAGCTCGCTGACTGAAATTCCGGGAGTGGGTGAACGCACTGCGCAGAAATTGCTGCGGCGCTTCGGGAGCGTAGCGCGGCTGCGGCAGCTCAGCCTTGACGAATTGGGGGCCGCGCTTCCGCCAGCGCAAGCCCAGCGCGTCTTCAACGCCTTGCGTGCTCCGGCTTTCAATAAGCCGGATGCGGAAGCCCAGTCGGTTTTGTAGGTGGCCTTGACGCAAATAGATGACACTGGTTGTGCCGGGCAGCAACCGAAGGATAGAATGCCTGCATGATTGGACTTCCCGAGCGCGCCGAAGCAGCCCCGTACTACTTCACCTACGTCGACCGAATCACGAACCCCGACGTCGTCGACGAACTCAAGACGCAACTGGAGGACTTCCCAAAGTTCCTGCAGGCGATTTCCGAGCAGAAGTCCCTCCATCGTTACGCGCCCGACAAATGGAGCATTCGCCAGACAATTGGCCATATCAACGATGCCGAGCGCGTGTTTGCATTCCGCGCATTTTGGTTTGCGCGGACGTTTGAGACACCGTTGCCGAGTTTCGATCAGAACATCGCTGTCAACGCAGCGAACGCCGACCTTTATTCCTGGACGAGCCACATCGGCGATTTCGTGGCAGTCCGATCGGCAACGATCTCCCTTTTTCGCAACCTGCCTGCTGAAGCGTGGCTTCGGAAGGGAATTGCGAGCGAGAACACTTTTACGGTTCGCGCGCTCGCATACGTGATCGCCGGCCACCTGGTTCACCATCGATCGATTCTCGAAACACGTTATTTGCAGCCGCAAGCACGTTCGGCGAGCTGACGAACGCCAACAGAGGCTGGTTCATAACTCAAGCCCTGACGTGAACAGTTTTCAGAAGGCGCGACTCTAATCCTGACTTAAAAAGTAGTCGAAAATCCAAACTGGCCCATTGTATCCGGCGTGCTTTGCTTGCTGCGTCATAGGGGCTGTGCTACCGTTATTCGTAGACCGCTTGCTGCGGATGGCTCATCCGCAGCGGTCAGGTCTTGGAGGTTCGGAATGAGCAACGGTGGAAGCTCGAAATTCAGTTTCTTTCTGGTCGGTCTCGGCATCGGAGCGTTGATGGGCATCCTGTTTGCTCCCAAGTCTGGCGAAGAGACGCGTGAGTTTCTCTCCTCGAAAGCGGATGAAGGGCGCGATTACGCGCAGCGGAAAGCACGGGAACTTCGCGAACGGGCCGACGATTTGCTCGCGCGAGGCAAGGATGTCGTATCCAAACAGAAAGACGCGATTTCTTCGGCCGTAGAAGCGGGAAAAGAGACTTACAAGCGCGAGAGCAAGATTTCCTAAACCTCAGGTGGTGTGCAGATGAACACCGGCTTGATTACAGCGTTCATCATAATCGCGGCACTCGCGATCCTTCTGCAGGCTGTCATCCTGCTGGTGATGGCCGTTCAGATGAAATCGTCCGTCGAGAAACTGCTGAAAATCACGAACGACCTGCACGGTCGTATCGATCCCATTCTGACGCGTACGGCACGGATTCTGGATGACTCCGAAGATCGAATTTCCAGCATCATGGGAGATGCGGCAGAAATTACGCGCATCGCACGCGGTCAGGCGCAGAAAGTGGATCGCGTGTTTACTGAAGCGGTCGAGCGGCTTAGATTGCAGGTGATCCGCACCGACCAGATTCTTACCGGCACGCTCGAAGTGATCGAAGACGCCGGATCGAAGTTCCGCAAAAGCGTGTGGATGCCGATTCAGCAGGCGTCCGCCCTGCTAAAGGGACTGAAAGCAGGACTCGAGTTCCTGCGTTCCTCGAATCGTCCCAAATCCGATGCGGTCCAGCAGGACGAAGAACTCTTCATCTGACACACTTTCTTTCGAGTGCTTTTCCTCGTCGGCGATTCGCCGCTGGCGCCAGTTGACCTCTACGCGTTACCGGATCCACCCGCCGCCGAGCACCCGTTCGCCCAGATAAAAGACGGCGCCCTGTCCGGGCGTAATTGCGCGCTGTGGCTCCCGGAATGTGACGCGCGCGGCCTCCTGCGACAAAGGCTCGACGATAGCTTCCGCCGCTTCGTGGCGATGCCGGATGCGAACGCGCGCTTCGATGGATTCTGGCGGGTTCGCGAAAGCAATCCAGTTTACGTCTCGAACTTCACAGGTCGTGCTGTGCAGCGCCGCGTCCTCGCCTATGACCAATCGATTCTGCGCGCGATCGATTTCCACGACATACATGGGACGTCCAGTTGCAAATCCAAGGCCCCGCCTTTGTCCAACCGTGTAGTGGCGCAGACCGTTGTGGCGGCCCAGCACTTCGCCGGAAGTAGAGAGTATCTCGCCTGGATCGTCTGCAAGCGCAGTATGCTGTTCCTGAAAATAGCCCTCGATGAACCGAACGTAATTGCCGCTTGGCACAAAGCAAATTTCCTGACTCTCGGGCTTTTCGGCAACAGGCACAGCGAGGGATCGCGCGATTTCGCGTACTTCTTGCTTGGTCAGTTCGCCCAGAGGGAATTCAGCGTGCGAAAGCTGTTCCTGCGTGAGGCCAAAAAGAAAATAGGATTGATCCTTGCTCTCGTCGCGCGCACGCAGTAGTTCGCGTCGGCCTGTATCCGTATTGAATCGAATGCGAGCGTAGTGGCCCGTTGCGATCTTCTCGGCGCCGATCTGACGAGCCATTGCAAGCAACGAGTCGAACTTGACATGGTTGTTGCAAAGCGAGCAGGGAATTGGCGTGCGGCCTTCCAGATATTCGTTTGCGAACGGGCGAATCACGCTTTGTTCGAATTCGCGCTCGAGGTTGACGACGTAAAACGGAAAACCGAAATGCTCGGCCACCCGCCGTGCATCATAGACGTCGTCTGGCGAGCAGCACCGATGCTGCGTCGCGCCACCATCCTGAAGTTGCGGCAAACGGCGATGATTCCACAGTTGCATCGTAAGCCCGATGATCGCCTGGCCGCGCTGATGAAGCATTGCGGCGACCGTTGAGCTATCGACGCCGCCGCTCATGGCCACAGCAAGGCGAGCCTGACATGGAGCATTGCACAGCGTTGTCGCGCCGGCGGCACTCTCGGTTTGGATTGCGTTTGGCATCTATACAGGCCTCAACGCACGGGTACGGTTCGCACACGCCCGTCGTCGGCTACGGCCCGCGTACGAGGCGAAAGCGACCGAATTCTTTCCACCACGCGCGGAATTACTTTGATTGCCGCATCAATCTCCTCGCGGGTGGTTTCGCGGCCCAGGCTGAATCGCAAAGTCGAACGTGCCTCGTCGTCGGAAAGACCGATCGCGGTCAGGACGTGCGATGGCTCGACGCTGCCCGACGAGCAGGCAGCCCCTGTCGAGCACGCGATTCCTTCCAAATCGAGCGCAATCAGGAGCGCTTCGCCGCCTGCGCCGGCGAAAGTGATGTTCGTCGTGTTGCAGACTCGTCGTGCGCGGCCTCCGTTAATCCGCGCATCCGGAATCGAATCGAGCAGCGCGGCTTCGAGGCGATCTCGCAGCGCCGAAATTCGCGAAGCGTCTTCGTCAAGATACGCTCGGGCTAGCTCCGCCGCCTTCCCAAGCCCGACGATTCCGGGGACATTCTCAGTCCCAGGCCGGCGATCACGTTCGTGGTGGCCGCCAAAAAACAGCGGTTCGAGCGGGGTGCCGGGACGGACGTACAACGCACCCACTCCCTTCGGACCGTAAACCTTGTGCGCGGAAAGAGAGAGCAAATCAACTCCCAGCCGATTCAGATCGAGCCGCAGCTTGCCCGCGGATTGCACCGCGTCGCAATGAAAGTAAACGTCGGCTTCGGCGGCAATCCGGCCAATCTCCTCCACCCCCTGAATCGTGCCAATCTCATTGTTGGCGTGCATCACGCTGATCAAAATGGTTTCGGGCGTGATCGCGCGGCGAATGTCGTCGGGATCGACGGTTCCATCTGGTCCTGGCCGGACGTAGGTCACACGAACGCCGCGGCGTTCGAGTTCCTCACATGCGTTCAGAACCGCATGATGTTCGACCGCGGTGGTGATCGCATGCATTTTCGTCTGTGACGATCTCGCCGCGGCCAAGCCGAGCAGCGCCAAATTATCAGCTTCGGTCCCGCCGCTGGTGAACACGATCTCCGCCGGACTCGCGCCGATCAGAGCAGCAACGGATTCGCGTGCACGGTCCACTGCCGCGCGCGCGCGTTGGCCGGCTGAATGGATCGAGCTCGCGTTCCCGAACGCGCCTCCCAAACAGGGCAGCATTGCCTCCAGAACTCGCGCGTCCACGGGAGTCGTCGCGTTGTAATCGAGGTAGATCATCAAGCCTTCAACGGGCGCACCAGCGCCATCATCCAATCCGAAGTGGGCCTCGAATATTCAGGTTAATGGGTGTGTTGGTTGCGGTCAAGCGAGCACGGTCGCGAATACGCCGATCGAAATATGTCATACAGCCTCTCCATCGAACGCCTTTCCGCTAGAAATGCGTGAGTCTGGGTACCCAAGTTGCGGCGTCGGCATTACAGTTGCTGTAGTCCCGCCTCGCTGTCAGCTTGACGCCCTCCGCGCCAAGCTGTTACGGTGCGAAGCCGATGCGTAAGTCTCTCCGACATTATTTGGTCCTCCTGATCGCGGTGCTTGTTGTCGCTTTTTTCGTCTACAAATTCCGGGATTCCATTGCGATCGAGGGCTTCCACTGGTCCGCTGTTGCCGAGGCGCTGCGGCACGCGCGCGTTGACCTGCTCCTCCTTAGCTTGTTGACCATCTATGGATGTTTCGCTGTGCGGGCGCTCCGTTGGATCCGGTTCTCGCGCACCTTGTACGCCGGCCGTACAAGCGGATTCGCGAAGCATTTCTGGAATGTTTACGCGGCAACGCTGATGGGCTTTTCCTGCACGTTCCTTTTGGGACGCGCTGGTGAGCCGATCCGCCCAGTCCTGATTGGCAAGAAAGAATCATTATCGATTGCTTCCATGTTCGGCGTTTACGTCCTCGAGCGAATTTTCGACATGGCGGCGACAGTCGTGCTTGCTGGCGCGGCGCTGCTTTTTTGGAAGCGTAGCGGATCGCTCGGTTCGGCCGCACATTTCATCTCCGAAGCGCGTTCAGCGGGAATCGTACTGCTGGCCCTGCTCGTGGCCGCCATCGTTTTTCTGGTTTATTTTCGATATCACGGTGCGGTGTGGTTGTCGCGGCGACTTCGAAATCCTGAATGGCGGAGCGGCTGGCGGCAGAAAGTTGCAGTTTTGCTCGATGGCTTCGGCAACGGCCTGCAGGGTATTCGCGGAACTAGCGATTTGGGCGTGCTGATTCTCTATACTGCGATTCACTGGATTGGCGTCGTCTTCGTTTATCTATGGGTCGCGCATGCCTTTGGCGGCGGACTGGCTAAGATAACCTTTGCCGGCGCGCTTCTGGTACTCGCATTTACGATGGTAGGGTCAGCGGTGCAACTTCCCGGCATAGGCGGAGGGGCGCAACTCGCTACATTTCTTGTGTTAACCCTGATTTTCACGATAAAAGATGAACCCGCCGCAACGATGTCGATCGTCGTGTGGCTGATCAGTTTCGCAGGCTGCTGCTTCGTTGGGCTGCCGCTGCTCTTTCACGAAGGGTGGTCGATGGGAGAGCTGCGCCGTATGGCGCAGGAGGAAGAGCGCGCGGGAGAGGCCATTTTGCTCGACGAAGCAGGCCGTACCGCCAACAAGCCGTCCATTACAGGCAAGTCTTTCATGTCGGGAGATGAAGGTTCGTGAGATGTCCTTTCTGTGGACACCTCGATGACAAAGTCATCGATTCGCGCGAAGGCCGCACGGGCGATTTGATTCGCCGGCGCCGGGAATGCCTGAAGTGTGCGCGCCGGTTCACCACCTACGAACGCATCGACGAAATCCCGTACATGGTGATCAAGAAAGACGGCCGTCGCGAGAAATTCGAGCGGCAGAAGATCTTGCAGGGGCTGCTGAAGGC
>Ga0335075_10005447_pt1 | contig 19776 bp, 21 predicted proteins | sample Lox_Sample_24_FD_206723 | JGI IMG/M metagenome (GOLD analysis project Ga0335075, IMG submission 206723) | Soil microbial communities from Loxahatchee National Wildlife Refuge, Florida, United States - Lox_Sample_2.4 | ecosystem: Environmental > Terrestrial > Soil > Wetlands | place: USA...
ATCGCCTGGAGCCGAAGCTGGTCGAGATCGGTCGCGAGACCCTGCGGACGGGCGCCTGATGGCCTGCGCCGCCGCAGCCGGCGACCGGGAGCTCGAGCGCTTCGAGCGGCTGTACGCCGCGAGCGCCGACCCGTGGCGCTACCGCACGAGCGCGTACGAGCGCCAGAAGTACGCGGACACGATCGCCGCGCTGCCGTCGCGTCGGCTCGGTCCCGTGCTCGAGGTCGGGTGCTCGATCGGCGTGTTCACGCAATCGCTGGCGCGGCGCTGCGAGCGCGTGCTCGCGCTCGACTTCTCGCCGCGCGCTCTCGAGCTGGCGCGCGAGCGCTTGGGGGGCCGCGCGAACGTCGAGCTGCGCAGGGGCCGCTTTCCCGAGCAGGCGCCCACCGGGCCGTGGGACGCGGTCGTGTGCTCGGAGGTCCTCTACTACCTCCAGCCCGAGTCGCTCGCGCGCGCGATCGGTTGGCTCGAGGCCCGGCTGCGGGGCGGAGCGACCGTGGTGGCCGTCAGCTGGCGCGGCACGGGCGTCGACGAGCCGCTGCGGGGGGACGACGTGCACGACCTGCTGGCGCGCGCGCTCGCGCGCTGGCACGACCTCGACGGGCGACGCGAGGGCTACCGGCTGGACCGCTTCGACGGCAATGGCGGCTGAGCGGCCCGAGCGGATCGTGATCGTCGGCGCGGGGCCCGCGGGCCTGGCGACGGCGCGCGCGTACCGTGAGCACGGCGGCGCAGGCGAGCTGACGCTCCTCGGCGCCGAGCGCATGCTCCCCTACCAGCGCCCGCCGCTGACCAAGGGCTTCCTGCGCGGCGAGCTGGACGCCGAGGAGCTGCCGATCGAGAGCAGGCGCTGGTTCGAGGATCGCGGCGTGTGCCTGCGGCTCGCGCAGAGCGCCCGCGCGATCGACCCCGCGGTGGGGACGGTGAGCCTCGACGGAGACGTGCTCGCCGCCGACGCAATCGTGCTCGCCACCGGCTCAGAGCCGCTGCGCGCGAAACTCCCCGGGATCGACCACGCCGCGGTGATGACGATGCGCACGTACGCGGACAGCGTGCGCATCGCCGACAGCGCCCGCCGCGGCGCCTGCCTGCTGGTGCTCGGCACGGGCTTCATCGGCTGCGAGATCGCCGCCTCGCTCGCGATGCTCGGCGCCGGCGTGACGCTCGTCGGCCAGGAACCGCTGCCGCAGGCGCAGCGGCTCGGCGACGGCGCCGGGCGGCGCATCGCCGGCTGGCTGGCAGATCTGGGCGTGCGCCTGGTGATGGACGCGACGGTGTCCGCGGTGCACGACGGTCGCACGCTCGAGCTGCAGGACGGCCGTCGCCTGCAAGCGGACGGCGTCGTGCTCGGCACCGGCGTGCGCCCGCGGGCCGAGCTGGCCGAGCAGGCGGGACTCGCGCTGAGCGACGGAGCGATCGCGGTGGACGCGCGCATGCGCGCGCGCAACTCGGGCGCGAGCGTGCTCGCCGTCGGCGACGTCGCGTGCGCGCACAACGCCGTGGCCGGGCGTCGGCTGCGCGTGGAGCACTGGGGCGACGCGCTCGCGCACGGCGAGGTGGCCGGGCGCACCCTCGCCGGCGAGGACGCGAGCTGGAGCAGCGTGCCCGGCTTCTGGTCGACTATCGGCGAGCGCACGCTCAAGCACGCCGCGTGGGGCGACGGCTACGACAGCGAGCGGCTCGTCGACCACGGTGGCGGCTCGTTCACCGTGTGGTATGCGCGCTCGGACGGCGTCGCGGTCGGGGTCCTCACCCATGAGCGCGACGGCGACTACGAGCGCGGCCGCGAGCTGATCGCCGCGGGGGAGCCGGCGCCGTGAGCCTCGCGCTCGCCCCGCCCGCCCGCGAGCTGCTTGCCAGCGTGGTCGTGCCGGCGCGCGACGAGGCCGAGCGGATCGGCGCGTGCCTGCGCGCGCTCGCGCGCCAGCGCGGCCTCGCGCCGGCGTGCTTCGAGGTGATCGTGGTCCTCGACGGATGCCGCGACGCCACCGCGAGCGTCGTCGCGCTCGCGCAGGCGCGCGAGCCGCACCTGCGGGTGCACGCGGTCACGCTGCCAACGCCGCAGGGCGTCGGACGGGCGCGGCGGCTGGGCATGGACCTCGCCTGCCAGCGGCTGCTGAGCCTCGACCGCGAGGACGGGCTGATCGCCAGCACCGACGCCGACAGCCTCGTCGCCGCCGACTGGCTCGCCTGCCAGCTCGAGCTGGTGCGCGGCGGGGCGCAGGCGATCGGCGGGCACATCGCGCTCGATCCGCTCGAGGCCGGCGCGCTCGCCCCCGCCGCGCTCGCCGAGCGCGAGCGGCGCGCCGCTCGGCGGATGCGCGCCGCGCGCGCGGGGGGCGGGCGCGACGACGACGACGGCGTCGTCGAGCACCACCACTTCAGCGGCGCGTCGCTCGCCCTGACCGCGCGCGCCTACCGGCGCTGCGGCGGGCTGCCCGTGCGCGCAGCGCTCGAGGACGAGGCGCTCGAACGCGAGCTGCGGACGCTCGAGGTCCCGATCCACCGCAGCCGCCGGGTGCGGGTCCTGACCTCCGCCCGCACCGACGGGCGCGCGCCGCGGGGTCTCGGGCGCGACCTGGCGCGCTCGGACTGGCGCGCGCGGCGCTCGTACGCCGCCGAGGGCTTCAGCGTCGAGCGGCTGCTCGCGCTCAAGCGCTGCACGATCGCGCTGGTGCTGCCCGCGCGCGAGGTCGCCGCCACGATTCGGCCGATCGCCGAGCAGGCCGCGCGGCTGCGCGACGCGGGCCTGCTGGACGAGGCGATCGTCGTCGACGCGGCGTCCGCCGACGGCACCGCGGGGATCGCCCGCGAGGCCGGCCTCGAGGTCGTGCAGGAGGACGAGCTGTCCAGTGAGCTGGGCCCCGCGCGCGGCAAGGGCGACGCGATGTGGCGCGCGCTGCGCATGCTCGACAGCGACATCGTCGCGTTCGCGGACACCGACACGGAGGACTTCGGCGAGCACTTCCTCACCGGGCTGCTGGGGCCGCTGTTGTGCGATCCGGGCGTGCAGCTGGTGAAGGGCTTCTTCAGACGCCCGTTTCGCGCGGACGGCGCGCTCGTCCCCCACGGCGGCGGTCGCGTCACCGAGCTGACGGCTCGCCCGCTGCTGAACCTGCACGCGCCCGAGCTGGCCGTGTTCGACCAGCCGCTCGCCGGCGAGACGGCCGCCAGGCGCGAGCTGCTCGAGCGGCTGCCGTTCAGCGCCGGCTACGGCGTGGAGATCGCCCTGCTGATCGACGCCTGGCGCGCGGTCGGGCTCGACGGGCTCGCGCAGGTCGACCTCGGCACGCGCCAGAACCGCCACCAGCCGCTGCGCGAGCTTTCGGCGATGGCCTACGCGGTGCTCGTAGCCGCGCAGACGCGGTTCCTCGGCGCCGGCTTCGCCGACGCGCGCGCCTGCGGGTCGATCGCGCTGCCGGCGCTGGACGGGCGCGGCGCGATGGAGACGCGCCGGGTGACCGTCGAGGAGCGCCCGCCGCTGGCCGCGCTGCGCGATCAACCCGACGAAGCCCGACGTGGGGGCGTCGAGATCGCGCGAGAGAGCTGCGAGGCGACGCCGGCGAGAGCGCATTCGCGCAGGTAGCGGCCCGCTTCGGCCACCACCTGGCGCATCGTCTCCGATTGGTAGATCCGCCGGGCGTTGCCCGGCAACACGTCCGCGAGCTGGCGCGCGCGCATCCGCGCCGCCGCCTCGATCGACGCGCGCACGGGCACGCGGCTGGAGGCGCGCTGGCGCGCCTGGCCGCACGCTTGCGCGATGCCCGCGAGCGCCGCGGCCACGCGGTTCGCCTCGGGGCCGGGGAGCTGCGGCGGGGTCGCGCCGCACGCGCCCAGCGCCAGCACGCACGCGAGCGCCGCGATCGGCGCGGGCGCCCGGGTGCGCATGGCGACCCGCCGTGTGCGGGTCGCTCCGCGCGGCATGCTCGCCATCACCTGAGCGCCAGCAGGCATGTCGCGCCGAGGACGCCCGCGCCGGCCGTCCACCAGGCGATGTAGTCCCCGACGTGCCCCGAGTGAAGGCGCCGCAGGCCGTCGAGGGCGCCCGCCGCCGGGGCGCGCAGGACCGTGGGCAGCGATCGGCGCAGGGGCCGCCCGAACAGGCCGAGCGCGCCCACCAGCAGCGCGCCGAGGGTCGAGGCCGCGCCGTACAGGAGATCGTCGGAGGAGACGTGATCCGCGCCGATCGCCGGCCAGCGGACGCTCGCGCCGTGCAGCACCCACGACGCATACGCGCGGTGCTCGACAAAGCGCGCGGCGCCCGCCTCGATCGCCGGCACCGCGCCGGGGATCAGGCCGACGGCCAGCGCGAGCGCGAGCAGCGCCGCGGGCACGATCAGCATCAGCGCCGGCGTGTGCTCGCGACTGTCGCTCAGCTCGTCGTCCTCGCGCGCCGCCCGCTCCTGCCCCGGCTCCGGTCCCTGCTCGGGCCCCCAGCCAAGGAACACGCGGCCGGCGACCCTCAGCACCGCGCCGCCCGTCAGCGCGGAGACGAGCACGAACACCGCGATCAGCCAGCCGTAGCCGGCGCCGCTGGCGGCCGCCTCGAGCTGGGACTTGCCCGCGAAGGTGGTGAACGGCGGGACGGCCGCGAGCAGCAGGCCGCCGGTCGCGAACAGCACGCCGAGCGCGCCGATCTCGCGCCCGCGGCCGTGGAGGTCGTACTCGTCGACGGTGCCGAAGCGGTGCAGCAGCACCCCCGTGCACATGAACAGGGCGCCCTTGGTGAGGCCGTGGCCGACGACGTACGTCGCCACGCCGGCGAGTGCGCGACGGTCGAGCAGCCCGATCCCGCACACGAACATGCCCACGTGACTGATGCTCGAGAACGCCAGCAGCCGCTTGACGTGCCGCTGCAGCACGCACATGCAGGCGCCGATCACCGCCGTCGCCACGCCGATCGCGACCATGATCGCGCGCAGCGCATCCGCGTGCGGCTGCATCGTGCCGGCGAAGATCACCCAGTACAGGCGCGCGAGGGCGTACACGCCCAGCTCGATCATCACGCCCGAGAACAGGACGCACACCGGCGTGGGCGCGACCGCGTGGGCGTCGGCGAGCCAGAAGTGCAGCGGCACGGCGGCGGCCTTCGTGAGGAAGCCCACGAACAGCAGCACCATCGCCACGATCACCAGCGCGTCGGGGCGGTGGCCGTCCAGCGCGGCGCCGATCTGCGCCATGTTCAGCGCGCCCGTGCGCGCGTACAGCAGGGCCACGCCGACGAACATCGCGTAGCCGGCGATGCTGTTGGTGACCGCGAAGTTGATCGCCCCCTGGATCGGCGCGCGCTCCTCGATGCGATAGGCGGTCAGCGCGTACGCGACGGCTCCCATCAGCTCGAAGAACACGATCAAGTTGAACAGGTCCCCGGTCAGGCAGAACCCCGCCATCGCCGCTGCGAACAGCAGCATCAGCACGTGGAAAAGGCCGTCCAGCGAGTCGAAGTAGCGCAGCGAGTACACCAGGGCGGCGGCGACCAGCACGCCAGCGAACAGGGCCAGGCCCGCGCCGTAGGAGTCGATCGACAGCGAGATGCCGATCGTGACGCCGCCGCTGGGGTGCCAGCCGCCGAGCCAGTAGGCGAGCGGCTGGCCGGCCGTGCGCGAGAGCAGCAGGGCGCACATCGCGACGAGCGCCGCGACCGCCGTGCAGGCCGTCAGGTCGTCGAGCCAGCGCCGCGCCAGCGGCCGGGCCGCGACGAGCAGGGCGGCGGCGAGGAACGGGACGACGACGGGCAGTGCGGCGATGTGCGACATGACCCGTGCTCGGCCCGCGGGCGGCGCTTTCAGTCCTTGAGGGTGGTGAAGTCGGCGGGGTCCACGCTGCCGAAGCGCTTGTGACCCTGCACGACCAGGGCGAGCAGCAGCGCCGTGACGGTCGCCTCGATCACGATGTCGGTCAGCACCAGCACCTGCACCGTGGGATCGACGAGCCTGCTCACCACGGGTATGTCCGCGACGATCGGAGCCCTCCCCGCCGAGCGGTAGCCGACGCCGAGAAGGATCAGGTAGGTCGAGGACTGGACGACCGTCAGGCACAGGACGGTGCGCACGAGGTTGGCGCTGGAGACGACGCCCCACAGCCCGACCACGAACAGCCATGCGGCCACCGCGAACGGCGCGAAGCTCACCGCGTCCCGCCCGCGCCTCGCACTCAGCTCTCCGCGGCGCGCCGCACGAGCAGCGCCTGGTCGAGGAACTCGCTCCACACGAGCAGGAACGCGCCCGTCACCTCGAGCCCCACGGCGATGCTGTTGAGCGGCATGAGCCCGGCGGAGAGCAGGTGCCCGGGGATGCCCAAGGGCAGGAAGTTCTTCAGGTAGTCGCCGGCGAACACGAGGCCGCCCACGCCCAGCAGCGCGTAGCCGCCGGCGCCGAGCGCCTCGAGCGCCTCCAGCGCCCATTGCGGCGCGAAGCGCTTCATCGCCAGGTAGCGCCCGGCGACGAGCAGCGCGATCGGGCCGGCCGCGAGCACCACGCCGCCCTGGAAGCCGCCCCCCGGGGTCAGCGCCCCGTGGATGACCAGGTACACGCCCAGCGCGATCAGCATCGGCACGAGCACGAGCGAGGACGCGCGCAGCGCGTCGCTGGCGCCCTCGAAGACGTGCTGCGAGGACGCGCCCGTGTCGTGCTCGGTGTCCTCCTCGCGCTCGTCGCGCAGCGCCCGCAGCAGCACGACGACGCCGACGACGGACGCGAACAGCAGGTACTCCTCGCCGAGCGTGTCGAACGCGCGCAGGTCGAAGTTGAGCGCGGTGACCATGTCCGTGGCGTGGCGCTCGCCCAGCTCGACGCCATCGACCACGAGCCCGTAGACGCCGTGGTAGTCGCCGAACGCCGGCAGCCCTGCGAAGCCCACGAGGAGCACCGCCAGCAGCCCCGGGCCGGCGAGCGCGAACAGCGCAAGGCGCGCCGGGCGGCTCACCGCTCCGTCTCCTGCTCTCGTGCGCGCTCGTGCTCGCGGATCTTGCGCAGCGCCGCGAGCGCGATCAACGGCAGGCCGATCGTGCTCACGACGATCTCCGACAGCGCCACGTCGGGTGCCTGCAGCGCGAAGAACAGCAGCGTCAGCGTGAGCCCGTACACGCCGAGCGTGAATATCTGGCGCAACGGGTCGGACACGAGCACGGTGACGGTGCCGGCGAACGCCACCGCGGCGAGGGCGACCGCCTGCACGACGCTCATGGCGCGTCCGGCTCCCGGTGTCGCTCGATCCGCGCGCGCCAGTCGCCGTGCTCGCGGATGCGCAGGCTGCGGGCGGTCGTGTGCGCGAGCACCGGCCCGAAGGCCACCAGCACGACGCCGCTCAGCAGCGCCTTGTCGCCGAGCAGCGAGAACGATTCCCGCACGACGATCGCGGTCGCGGTGAGCAGGGCGCCATAGCCGGCGAGCCCGACGTAGTGCAAACGGTCATACGTGTTGCGCATCACGAGCAGGCCGAGCACCGCCAGCACCTCCAGCGAGCAGCCCGCGACCAGCAGCACCGTTGCGAGCACGTGGCGCCAGCTCACACGTCGTGCTCCAGCAGCCGCGCGATCGCCAGCGGGCCGAGGATCGCGAGGATCGCGAGCGTCAGCGCGAGATCGACGAACGGCTGGCGGCGCAGGCCGGCCGCGAGTGCCATCAGGATCGTGACCGCCAGCGTGCCGGCGATCTCCATCGCCACGAGCGCGTCGCCGACGCCGGCGAGCGCGCACACCGCGGCGCACGGCAACAGGCACGCGGCGAGCACCGCCGCGGCGATCTCCCACTCGTTCATCCGCCCAGGCCCAGCACGTCCACGTCCCCGGCCCTGCCGTCTGCGCGCAGCTCGTGGGCGAGGATCAGGTCGCGCTCGGGGTCCACGCCGATGACGATCGTGCTCGGCGCGAGCGAGCCGAGCGCCTCCGCGAGCGCGCGCCGCCCGGCGTCGCGCCGGCTGTCGTGCGCGCCGAAGTCGAACGGGACGGCGCGCAGCGCCCCGCGCTGCTGTCGCGGGCGAGCCAGCTGTGCGAGCGCCACCAGCGACACCTGCGCCACGTCGCCGGGCACGCGCGCGATCGCTCGCCAGCCACGCAGCAGCCACGCGGGCGCGGCGGAGACCTCGGCGAAGCCCTGCTCACGGCTGACCTCGAAGCCGATCGCTGCGAGCAGCGCGGCCGCCACGCCCGCGTACAGCTCGGGAAGCGAGACCGTGTCGATCAGCAGCAGGTACAGCGCGCCCGCAAAGACGAATCCAAGCGCCGCCGAGCGCACGCGGCCCCGGCGGCTCACCGCGGGCGGACGAGCGCGTGGCCGCGCCGGCGGGGAGCCCCCTGGAGAGTGCCCGTGGCTGTGCTCGCTGGCGCTCACGCTGCCAACACAGCTACCCATCGATCGTGTGCTGCATGCATGCCGGGAGGCGCGGCGTTGATAGCTTGCGCGCACTGTGAGCGGCGCACCACCAGTGTCGTTGGACCCAGTGCGGGTGCTGCTCGTGGAGGACGACGACGCCGACGCGATGCTCGTCGAGGACAACCTCGCGGCGGCGCTGCCGCGCGCTGGCGTCACCCGCAGCGTGAGCGTGGGGGACGCGCTCGCCAAGCTCTCGGGGGGGATCGACTGCGTCCTGCTCGACCTGAACCTACCCGACGCGGGCGGCCTGGAGGGAGTCAGGCGGCTGCGCGAGCGGGTGCCGCAGATCGCGCTGATCGTGCTCACGGGCCTCGACGACGAGGCCGCGGGCATCGCGGCGGTGGAGGCCGGCGCACAGGACTATCTGGTGAAGGGCGCCGCCGACGCCGCGCGGTTGGCGCGCTCGGTCCGCTACGCGATCGTGCGCCGCCAGGCGGACGCCGCCCAGCAGCAGCTGCGCATCGCCGAGGTGCAGGCGCGGGAAGCGGCGCGCCTGGAACGCGGGCTGGCGCCGCCGCCGCTGGTCAGCGACCCGTCGGTGTGGGTCGCGTCCCACTACCGCGCGGGACGCCGGCAGGCGCTACTGGGCGGCGATTTCTACGACGTCGTCGAGACGCCGAGCGGCACGTTGCGGGCGCTGGTGGGCGACGTCTGCGGCAACGGCCCGGACGAGGCCGCGATCGGCGTGTCGCTGCGCACGGCGTGGCGCGCGCTCGCGCTCGTCGACGCCGACGCACAGCTCGCGCTGGACACGCTCGGGCGTGTGCTCGCGCACGAGAGCCAGATCCCGTGCATGTTCGCGACCGTGTGCGTGGTCGAGGTGGATGCCGCGCGCGGCAACGCGGAGGTGATGCTCGCGGGGCATCCGCGGCCGCTGCTGATCGACGGATCGGAGGTCAGGCCCCTGTCGGATGCTCGCGGCGGCTCGCCGGTGGGCCTGAGCGGACGGCGGTCGGTCGCAGAGCACGCCGAGCTGCCCGCCGGCTGGACGGTTCTCCTCTACAGCGACGGCCTGATCGAGGGGCGCGTGGGCGCCGGCGCCGAGCGGCTCGGCGAAGACGGGCTGGCGCACGTGCTCAGCGAGCGCATCGCCGCACAGCCCGGCTGGCGCGAGGAGCCGCGCGACCTGCTCGAAGGGCTCACGGCGCGCGCGGAGGAGCTGAACGGGGGAGCGTTGGGGGACGACGTGGCGCTGCTGCTCGTCGGCCTGCGCCCGGGCTGATGTCGAGCCCGGCCGGGAGCGCGGGGGCCGCGCCTCAGCCCGAGGGCTCGCCGCGCGCGGCGCTGGGCGTCGGGCAATGGCTGCTGTTGAGCATCGGCGTGCTGCTGGCGCTCGCGACGGTCGGCGTTGGATTGGCGGTCGCCGTGAACGAACGCCTGGGCGAACGGCGCCACCTCGTGCTGAGGCATCTCGAGCCGGCCCTGCAGGCGGGCCTGCGGCTCGAAAACGCGCTGATCGACCAGGAGACGGGGGTGCGCGGCTACCTGCTCACCGGCGAGCAGGCGTTCCTGCAGCCCTACCGCAGCGGCGTGACGGCCGAGGCCGCCGCGTACGCCGAACTTGCGTTGCAGGCGAAGGTCCCTCACTCTCTGCTGCCCGCCGAGCTGCAAACGCTGCGCTCGCGCGCCCGCGCGTGGCACAGGGAATTCGTGACGCCGGCCCTCGGCGATCGGCGCGCGGGCGGCCGCGCGCTGATCGCTCGTGGAAAGGCCCGCTTCGACTCGATCCGCGCGGCGTTGCGCACACTGCAGGGGGACCTGACGAGCCGGCTCGCCCAGGGCGAACGAGGGTTGGACGACGATGCGAGCCTGCTGCGCGTCGTGCTGTTCGCGGCGGGCGCCCTGATCGTCCTCAGCGTGCTCGCCGCCGGCCTGGTCCTGCGCGCCGTCATCACCAGGCCGCTCGCGCGCCTCGGCGGCGAGGCCAAGCGCATCGCCGCCGGCGAGTTCGAGCGCCCGCTGCGCGGTGGCTCCGCCGCGCGCGAGATCGCGGAGCTGGCGGCGGAGATCGACGTCATGCGAGAGCGCATCCTCGCGGAACTCGACAAGGTTCGCGTGGCGGGTGCGCGGCTGCAGGAGCAGGCGCGGGACCTGCAGCGCTCGAACAGCGAGCTGGAGCAGTTCGCGTACGTGGCCTCGCACGACCTGCAGGAGCCGCTGCGCAAGGTGGCGAGCTTCTGCCAGGCGCTGGAGCAGCGCTACCGCGGCCAGCTCGACGAGCGCGCCGAGCAGTACATCGAGTTCGCGGTCGACGGCGCGCGGCGGATGCAGGTGCTGATCAACGACCTGCTGCAGTTCTCGCGAGTGGGACGCGGCAGCCTGGCGCGCGAGCCGGTCGACCTGGGGTCCGTGCTCGCCGAGGTCGAGCGCTCGCTGTCAGGGCTGCTGCGCGCGGCGGGCGCGACGGTGCAGGGCGATGGCCTGCCGGTCGTGCGCGGCGAGCGCTCGCTGCTGGTGTCGCTGTTCCAGAACCTGATCGCCAACTCCGTCAAGTTCCGCGGCGCGGCGCCGCCGCTCGTGCGCGTGCAGGCCGTGCGCGACGGGGACATGTGGCTGCTCAGCTGCTCCGACAACGGCATCGGCGTCGAACCGCAGTACGCCGAGCGGATCTTCGTTATCTTCCAAAGACTGCATACCAAGGAGACCTACGAGGGAACCGGCATCGGGCTGGCCCTGTGCCGCAAGATCGTCGAGTACCACGGCGGGCGCATCTGGCTCGACACCGAGTACCGGGGCGGGGCGTGTGTGCGCTTCACGTTGCCGCCCGCGAGCCAGCCGGAGGGGGGAGAGCAATGAGCGAGGACGCGCTGTCGGTGCTGCTGGTGGAGGACGATCCCGGTGACGTGATGCTCGTGCGCGACGCGTTCGCCGAGCGCGGGGTCGTGGACTCGCTGGCGGTCGTCAGCGACGGGGTGCAGGCGCTGGAGTTCGTGCGCGGGGAAGGCGACTACGCCGGCGCCCGCCGTCCCGACCTGGTGCTGCTGGACCTCAACCTTCCCCGCAAGAACGGGTGGGAGGTGCTGGCGGAGATCAAGGGAGACGCCGGGCTGGCGACGGTGCCCGTGGTGGTGCTCACGACCTCGCAGGCGGAGGAGGACATCCTGCGCTCCTACGAGCTGCGCGCGAACGCCTACGTCAGCAAGCCCGTGGAACTCGATCGCTTCGTCGCGGCCGTGCACACGATCGACGACTTCTTCATCGACCTCGCGAAGCTGCCGCCGCCACCGTGAGCACACGCTCCCCGCGGATGCCGCCAGCCAGCGGCGGGGAGTCGAACGCGGGCTTCACCTCACTGGCGGTCCGCGTCCTCGGGATCGTCCTCGCGCTCGCTACTGTGCTCGCGATCGCCGCCTGCGTCCTCGCCCTCGGCGGCCGCCTCCTCGGGCACGCCCTGGTGGTGGAGGATCGCGTGCGCGGACTGCTGGTCGCCATGCGAGGCGTGCTCGATCAGCTCGCGCTCGGCTAGCTCGAAGCCCTCGCTCTCGCCGCCGCCGGCCTCGATCACGGCGCGGTCGACCGGGTCGCCGTAGTCCAGCTCGCCGGGGTCGCCGCCCACGTGCGCCGCTTCGCTGGCCGCGGCGTCGGCCTGCTGCTGCTCGAACGTCGGGTCCTGGCTCACGTGTCGTCCTCCTCCTCGAATCGCCGGTGTCGCTTCTTCTTCGGTGAACACGCTGTACAGCCATGGCTATACAGCCGGCGGCGCAAGAGGACACTCGCCCGCCGCTCAGCCGCGCTGGCGCGCCGCTCAGCCGCGCGCCGCTGGACGGGGCACGTGGCGAGCGCCGCGAGCGTCGCGGTCGCGACGCCCGCCACGTGCCCCGTCCGCATGCCGGGCGGCGTCCTGCTTGCGCTCGTTTGCTGCACCGCAGGTTCACTTACCCGGCTTCGGCGCGCGCCAAAAGGGTGTGCTTTCGCTCGCGATGACGGCGGCGGACGGCTGCGGAGACGACGGCGAGCCGCTCGTGTGCGTCGTGGAGATCCCCAGGGGGGACGGCTGGCGCGGGCGCGCCGAGGCGATCGAGGAGATCGAGGCCGCGCGCGAGCGCCACAGGCGGGAGCGGGCAGGCGGCGGCGGGGCTTGACGCACACGCGCGGCGCCCCCGCGCGCCTGGCCGATTGAGCCTTGCGCCGGCGGGTAGCCATGCCGGGGAAGGCGAATCAGACATGGCCCCGCGAGCAAGGAGGAAACAGTGAGGATCGGCTATTTCCTATCGAGCGAGGAGTTCGACCCCCGCGAGCTGGTCAGGCAGGCGCGCATGGCCGAGGAGGCCGGCTTCGACGGGCTGTGGATCTCCGACCACTTCCACCCATGGAACGACGCCCAGGGGCACAGCGGCTTCGTGTGGTCGACGATCGGCGCGCTCTCGCAGGCGACCTCGCGCATGACGGTGACCACCGCCGTGACGTGTCCCACCGTGCGCTTGCACCCGGCGATCGTCGCGCAGGCCGCCGCCACCTCCGCGGTGCTGCTGGAGGGACGCTTCGCGCTGGGGCTCGGGAGCGGCGAGGCGCTCAACGAGCACATCCTCGGCGACCGCTGGCCGGAGGCGGACGAGCGCCTGGAGATGCTGGAGGAGGCGGTGGAGGTGATACGCACGCTGTGGCAGGGCGGGACGCAGAGCCATCGCGGACGTCACTACCGCGTGGAGAACGCGCGCATCTACGACCTTCCCGAGCAGGCGCCGCCGATCCTGATCTCGGGCTTCGGGCCGAAGGCCACGAAGCTGGCCGCGAGGATCGGCGACGGCTTCTGCACCGTCTCGCCCGTGCGCGAGGCCGTCGAGCAGTTCCGCTCGCAGGCGGGGCGGGACAAGCTGGTGGCGGGCGGCATGAAGGTCTGCTGGGCCGAGGACGAGCGCCGGGCGCGGGCGACGGCTCACCGCCTGTGGCCGAACGAGCAGCTTCCGGGCGAGCTATCGCAGATCCTGCCCACGCCGGCGCACTTCGAACAGGCCAGCGCGCTCGTCAGCGAGGATATGGTCGCCGAGGAGGTGCCGTGCGGGCCGGACCTCGACGCGCACGTGGAGGCGATATGCCGCTACCAGGAGGCGGGCTTCGACGAGCTGTACGTCCAGCAGATCGGTCCTGAGCAGGAGCGCTTCTTCGAGGTCTACGCCAACGAGGTGCTGCCACGCCTGGACGGCACGCGCCAGGAGCGCCACCTCTCGGCGGTGTCCGGCTCCGGCTAGATCGCTGCGGCGTGTGTCAGGGTGCGCACGCCGCATCTTTTAGCGCCGCCCGCTCGCGGGTACTCACCTGGCCGAGGCGCCAGGCGGCGGCCTTGGAGGACGACCGGCATTCGAGCAGGAGGTATCCGATGCCCCCCAGGGGTGTGAAGAAAGGCAGCAAGCGTGCCCGCCAGTACGAGCACATCAAGGACAGCGAGCGCGAACAGGGCGCCTCCGAGCGCCGCGCCGAGGAGATCGCCGCGCGCACCGTGAACAAGGAGCGGGCGCGCAGCGGCGAATCGCGCACGCGCTCGCGCACCTCCACGCAGGACATCTCCTCCGGGCGCCGCGGCGGCCTGCGCTCGGGGAAACCCGGCCCGCGAGGGCGCACGCGCGAACAGCTCTACGAGGAGGCGCGCGGCCTGGGCGTGGAGGGTCGCTCGAAGATGAACAAGTCCCAGCTCCAGCGCGCGGTCGACAACAAGAAGCGTTAGACGCGATGACGCGCGAAGCGCCGCCGGCGCGGGTGGAGGGCTATGCGCCGATCGGCGCCTACGCGGCGATCGGCGATGGCCGCACGGTCGCGCTGGTGGCCAGCGACGGCTCGATCGACTGGCTGCCCGTGACGGAGATCGACGGCGCGGTCGTGTTCGGCGCGCTGCTGGACGCCGAGCGCGGCGGGCGCTTCGCGCTCGCGCCGTCTGAGGAGCATCACGTGCGGCGCCGCTACCTCGACGGCACGAATGTGCTCGAGACGACGTTCACGGGCGCGCGCGGCTCGGCCACCGTCACCGACTCGCTGAACCTGCAGGACGGTGGCCAGCTCTCGTGGGTGGAGCTTGTCCGCCGCGTGCGCGCGACGGCCGGGTGCATGACGCTGCGCTACGAGCTGACGCCGCGCTTCGGCTTCGACTCGAAGCCCGCGAGGATCGAGCGGCGAGGCGAGGCGATCGTCGCGAGCCGCGGCAACTGGTGCATGGCGTTCCGTGCGTGGGACGCGGGCGAGCCGCTGCATGCGCGCGAGTCGATCAGCGGCGAGCTCGAGCTGCGCGAGGGCGAGGAGGCGCTGCTCGCGTGCGTGTTCGTCGAGGGCGAGCCGATCGCGCTGCCGCCGCGCGAGGAGCTGCAGACGCGCTGCGAGCGCACGGCCGACGCGTGGCGGCGGTGGCTGTCCTTCCACAGCTACAGGGGGCCGTGGCGAGAGCAGGTGGAGCGCAGCCTGCTGGCGCTGAAGCTGCTGATCGTCGCGCGCAACGGCGCGATGGTCGCGGCCGCCACGTCCTCGCTGCCCGAGCGCATCGGCGGGGAGCGCAACTACGACTACCGTTATGCGTGGCTGCGCGACACCGCGTTCGCGCTGGACGCGCTCGGCGCGATCGGCTACCGCGAGCAGGTGCACGCGTCGCTGTCGTGGGTGCTGGCGGCGAGCCACGCCACGCACCCGCGGATGGAGCCCTTCTACACCCTCGACGGCAGCGTGCCGCGCGAGCAACATGAGCTGCCGCTGTGCGGCTACCGCGGCTCGCGGCCGGTGCTGAAGGGCAACAACGCCTCGGGCCAGCTGCAGCTCGGCTGCTATGGCGACCTGCTCGAGACGATCGAGCGTTACGTGCGCCACGGCAACATGCTGGACGCCGACACCGGCATGCGCGTGGCCGAGGTCGCCGATCACGTGTGCCGCATCTGGCGAAACGAGGACTCGGGCATCTGGGAGCTGCCGCGCCAGCGCCACTACACCCAGTCGAAGATCTACTGCTGGGTCGCGCTCCAACGCGCGATCATGCTCGCCCGTCGGGGCGAGGCGCCCGCCGACCGCCTCGAGCGCTGGCGCGAGCACGGGTGCGAGATCCGCGATTGGGTGCAGCGGGAATGCTGGTCGCAGGCGCGCGAGAGCTACGTCTTCTACGCCGGTGGCGAGGCGCTCGACGCGGCCGTGCTGCTGGCGGCCCGCGTCGGCTTCCTCGAGCGGCAGGACCCGCGCCTGGACGCGACGATCGACGCGATCCGCCGCGAGCTGGGCGCCGGCGGCCCGCTGCTGTACCGCTACAGCGGCCAGCAGGAGGTCGAGGGCGCGTTCCTGGCGTGCTCGTTCTGGCTCGTCGAGGCGCTCGTGCACGCGGGCCGCGTGCAGGAGGCGCGTGCGACGATGGACGAGCTGCTCGCGCTCGCCAACGACGTGGGCCTGTACTCGGAGGAGATGGACCCCGCCAGCGGCGAGATGCTAGGCAACTTCCCGCAGGCGCTGACGCATCTCGCGCTCGTGAACGCCGCGAGCGCGTGTGCCTCCGCGGAGGCCGACGAGGATCGTGAACACTCCAACGAGGAGGACGAGGCACATGAGCGCAGCTGAGGTTGTGGTGGTGACCGGGGCCACGCGCGGCGTGGGCCGCGCCGTCGCGGAACGCTTCGCGCGCGACGGCGCGAAGGTCGCGCTGCTGGCGCGCGGGCGCCAGGGGCTCGACGAGGCGGCCAAAGCGGTCGAGCGTCTCGGCGGCACCGCGCTCCCCCTGCCCACCGACGTGGCCGAGTACGACGCGGTCGACGCCGCAGCGGCCGCCACCGAGGAGGCGCTCGGCCCGATCGACGTGTGGGTCAACGACGCGATGACCACCGTCTTCTCCTTCTTCGAGGACATCGAGCCGGCCGAGTTCAAGCGCGCCACCGAGGTCACCTACCTCGGCGCAGTGTGGGGCACGAAGGCGGCGCTTGCGCGGATGCTGCCGCGCGATCGCGGCACGATCGTGGAGGTGGGCTCGGCGATGGCCTACCGGGGGATCCCGCTGCAGTCGCCGTATTGCGGCGCCAAGCACGCGATGAAGGGCTTCTTCGAGTCGCTGCGCTCCGAGCTGATGCACAAGGGCTCGGCGGTGCGCGTGTCGATGGTGCAGCTTCCGGGGCTGAACACGCCGCAGTTCGACCACTGCCGCTCGAAGATGGACCGCAAGCCGATGCCGGTGCCGCCGATCTACCAGCCCGAGGTGGCCGCCGACGCCGTGCACTTCGCCGCGCACAACGACCGCCGCCAGGTGTGGGTCGGGGCGCCGACCGTCTACACGATCCTCGGCGAGCGCCTGGCGCCGTGGCTGGGCGACTGGTACATGGCCAAGACCGGCGTCGGCTCGCAGCTGACCGAACAGCCGGTCGACCCGCCACGCGAGGGCAACCTGTTCGAGCCCGTGGACGAACGGCGCGGCGCGCACGGCGACTTCGACGGCAAAGCGCACTCGCGCAGCGCGGTGCTGTGGCTGTCCAAGCACCGGCGGGCGCTCGCCGGCGCGGGGCTCGTGGCGGGCACGCTCGGCACGCTTGCGGGCGCCGTCGCCACGCAGTCGCGTTCCCGCTAGCTCGCCCCGGACCCGCCCGCAGGAGGGGCCTTCTTAAAAAACACCGGCCACGAGGTCGTGGCCGGTGGTGCCTCCTCACAGCACGAACCCGCTTTCGCGGGACCTGCAAAATCTCTCACGCGGCCGCCCCCGCGACAAGCGCCTGGCGCATGGTTGTCAGAATGCTGACGCCGCAGGCCGGGTGCTCGCTGCCGCTGCACACGCATGTGCGCGCTGCGAGATCGTCAACCGGACGCGCCAGGGCTGGCGACGCGCGCGTGCGACGAGGAGCGCCGCTCGCGCTGCAGGTGCGAGCCCAGGCGCGAGAGCACGGGGATGCTGAGCAGGATCGCGCCGGCGGTGACGATCCACATGGCCCCGTAGCCGTGAGTCGAGCCGAACGGGCCCTTGAGCAGCTCGATCGACACGCCCGCGAGCAGCGGCCCGAGCATCACGCCGAGCCCGCGGCTGAGGCTGTAGATGCCGGTGAGCATGCCGTGGCTGTCGGTGGGCATCAGCGGGATCAGGATGGCGTAGGAGAGGGTCATGGTGAGCCCTCCCCCGAACGCGACGATCGGCGCGGCGGCGATCAGCGCGGGCGTGGCGTGCGTGAAGACGAGCGCCGTGAGCGCCGTGCCATAGAGCCATAGCCCCCAGCGCATCACGCGGATCTTGCCGTAGCGGTCGCCCAGCTTGCCGCTTGCGACCGCGCCTGTGAGGATGATCACCGCGACGGCGCCGATTATCAGCGATGCCGAGGCGAGGCTGCGCCCGAGGCCGTCGGTGACGTAGAGCACGATGAAGGTCTTCAGCGCGCCAAGCGACAGCTCCCACAGCAGGTTCGCGAGCAGGTACAGGCGCAGCTCGCGATGCTTGCGCATCAGATCGCGTACCTCCGTGACGACCTCCCGCGTGCCGGTCCACAGCTCCCCGCGCGCGGGCCACAGCCTGCGCGCGCGAGCCCGCGTGCTGACCCGCGGCAGCAGCTTCAACAGCAGCGCCGCGGCCGCTGCCTCGAGCCCCGCGCCCGCGACGAACGGCAGGTCGCGCCATACGCTGAGCAGCACGCCTCCGCCAGCCAGCGCGATGATCGTGCCGCCGCCCCGCCACACCGCCTGCGTGCCCTGGGCGCGGCCGGCGACCTCGTCGTCGAGCAGGTCTGGATAGAGCGCGCGGTAGGGCTCGTAGCTGGTGAAGTTGCCCGCGAAGAAGGCGGCGACCAGCACGCCCATCAGCGGCAGCTGCGAGACGAGGCCGAGCGGCGCGAGCGCGCAGATCGCGACCGGCATCCCGATCAACAGGAACGTCAGGCGCGAACCGCCGCGCTCGCGCAGACGGTCCGACCAGGTGCCCGCCAGCACGGGCACGACGAGCGCCGTGAGCCCCTCGCCGGCCAGGATCAGGCCGATGGCGAGCGCCGAGCCGGTGAACGCGCGCGCGACCACTGGAAGGTAGGTGGAGACGACGGTCGCGGAGAACGCCATCGCCAGCGTTGGCACGCCCAGCACCGCCACCAAGCGCCGCTCGGCCGTGCTCAGCGGGCGGCTCGATGACGGCGGGCTCACGCCAACGCCCTACCCGAACGGCGATGCTCCCACGCGGCCACGGAGGGGCGCCGGCTGCGCAGCGCGCCCCGTGCGCAGCGCGCTGTCAGGCGTCTGACACCTGGCGCGTGGGCGCTGCGCGCACGGTTCGCGGATCGGCCGGCGGGTAATTGCCCGGCGCAGGTCGGTGTCGGGCGCGCGCCGGCCGAGCCGGAAAGGCGAACGAGGGCGACATGGCGATCGAGCGTGGACTCGCAGCGGGTTTGCAGCACCGGGCGGCGGGCCTGTGGCGAGTGCCGCGAACGGGGTGGCAGAGGCTGGTCTCGAGGCTGCGCGCCCGGCTGGGAGGGCCCGCGAGACTCCGTGTGATCGTTCTGCTCGCATGCGTTCTCGGCCTGGACACGGCCGACCTGTCGAGCCTGGGGGCGGTGGCGAGCAAGCTGAAGCCGGCGCTGCGCCTCGACAACACCCAGCTGGGCCTGCTCGCGGCTGCGCCTTCGCTGGTGGCCGTGCTCGCCACGCTGCCGATGGGCGTCCTCGCAGACCGCTTCCCGCGGGTGCGCACGCTCGCCGTCGCCGTCGCGATCTGGGCCGCGGGAATGATCATGGCGGGGGCGTGTGGCTCGTTCGAGGAGCTGCTGGTCGTGCGCCTGTTCCTCGGCGGCGTGACCGCGGCCGCCGCTCCGTTCGTCGCCTCGCTCGTGGGCGACCTGTTCCCGCCGGCCGAACGCGGGCGCATCTACGGCTACATCCTCGCCGGCGAGCTGCTCGGCGCCGGGTTCGGGCTGATCGCCAGCGGCAACGTCGCCGCCGCCTCGTGGCGGGCGGCGCTGTGGGTGCTTGCGCTCCCGAGCCTCGCGGTCGCGGTCGGTCTGTGGCGGCTGCTGCCCGAGCCCGCCCGCGGCGGCGCGAGCCGGCTGACGCGGGGGGCGAGGGCGATGCGCACGCGACCGCAGGCGAAGCATGAGCGGCAGGCAGCGCGGGCGGCGGAGCCGGCAGAGGGCGGGCGCCGCAGCGCCGCGGTGGAGCGCGCGGTCGAGCGCTCGGGCACGTCCCCGCGCAGAGAGCTGGTGCTGACGCGCGACCCCGTGCGGATGTCCGCGTGGAGCGCTGCGCGCTACGTGCTGCGCGTGCGAACCAACGTGTGGCTGATCATCGCCTCATCGCTCGGCTACTTCTTCCAGGCCGGCGTGAACACGTTCGGGGTGGTGTTCGTGATCGCGGTCTTCCGCGTCTCCCAGACGGCGGCCACCTGGCTGCTGGCGTTGATCGCCGGCGGTGCGCTCGCTGGGACCGTGCTCGGAGGGCGCGTCGCCGACGCGCTGCTGGCGCGCGGCCGCGCCAGCGCGAGGATGCTCGTCGCGGGCCT
>Ga0335075_10005448_pt1 | contig 19775 bp, 19 predicted proteins | sample Lox_Sample_24_FD_206723 | JGI IMG/M metagenome (GOLD analysis project Ga0335075, IMG submission 206723) | Soil microbial communities from Loxahatchee National Wildlife Refuge, Florida, United States - Lox_Sample_2.4 | ecosystem: Environmental > Terrestrial > Soil > Wetlands | place: USA...
GGTGTCAGCTTGTCGGTGCCGAAGGGGTTCTCGGTCGCGGCCTTTGTCACCGGCCTTACCACGCCGCGCACGATGCGCTTTGCACCCAACGGCGATCTGTTCGTGGCCGAGAGCAACGCGGGGCGGATCCGGGTGTTGCGCATGGGAAAGGATCCGGGCCATCCGGATTCCTCGACCTTCTTCGCCGACAACCTGTATATGCCGTCAGGTATCGCGTTCTGGCCGCCTGGCCCCGATCCAAAGTTCGTCTATGTCAGTACCTGGATTTCGGTCGTCCGATTTCCGTACCGCGTGGGCGACACTGTCGCGAGAGGCGCCGCGGAAACGGTGATCGCGAACTTGCCAGCCCACGGCCACTGGACACGCGACATCGCGTTTACGCCGGATGGGCGTCACCTGTTCATAGCCGTTGGATCAATGTCCAACGACGGCAAGGCGCCGGAAATGCCGAAGCTCGATGCGAACTCGATCCACGCGGTCGAGCAGCACGACGGAGTGGGCGCCGCCTGGGGTGACGAGTTGGGACGTGCCACCGTGCTCGAGAGCGATGCGGACGGGCACAATGTCGTGCATTACGCGAATGGGCTACGGAACTGTGTAAGCCTCGCGGTCGCGCCCGACGGAGCGCCATGGTGCACTGTCGATGAGCGTGACGAAATCAGCGGCGACATGCCGGACGACTTTCTGACCCGGCTTGTGCCGCACGGCTTTTACGGCTGGCCGTGGTTCTATATCGGAGACCACGAAGATCCGAACCATCGCGGCGAGCGGCCCGAGCTTGCCGGTTGGGTTATCGTGCCGGATGTGCTGTTCCAGGCGCATTCAGCGCCCCTGAGCATGGCTTTCTATGAGAGTCGGCAGTTTCCTGCCAGCTACCGTGGCTCTATTTTCGTCGCCATGCATGGCTCTTTCGATCGAACTGAGAGGACCGGGTCGAAGGTAGTGCGCGTGCTGATGAAGGATGGCCACCCGACAGGCGAGTACGAGGATTTCCTGACGGGCTTCACCGTCTCCAACACCAACGTGTGGGGTCGGCCGGTCGGCGTAACGGTCACGCCCGATGGCGCGCTTCTGGTAAGCGACGACACCGGCGGCACGATCTGGCGTGTGAGCTATCACGGCGGTGCTGACGACTGAAGCGAGGCTTGATCGCCGCGCTCCAGTTCCATGACGCAACGCCACACTCTTGGATAGCGCGGCGATAACGACCACGATGACGGCGAGGACGCTGGACTTGTCGCGGCGGAGCGCCTGCAATTCCGGGGATTGGTTGCGCGCGATGCGCCGCGCCAGTCAGGAGTTCACCTGCCGGGCCATGGCGTCGTCCCATCAGTGTTGAGGCGGATAGACGATCAGCCTGGAATCAGTTGAACCTATCCATCACGCGGCGCTTCCTTCCGTGCCGACATTGCGAAGGCGGAGCAGGCCGGCCTTCTCGTCGAACGCGTATTCTGCGCCGCATTGCGGACACCGGGCATGCACGCGCCGCACGACTCGAGGCCTTATGCGCAGGCCTGAGCTAGGCACTCGAGCCAGAAAAGAATTCCAATCGGCGTCCGAGAGTTCGAGTGCGGCGATTCCCAGGCAGGAGCCGCACCGGGTGCATCGCGTCGCGATCGCGGCGGCGCGGAGACGCTTTTTCCGTCTCTTCTCGAGACCGGCGGCTAGCGGCAAAAGCACGGGCAGGCAGATAAGAAGAAGTGGAAAGCCGATGAAAATAAAGAGCCTCAGCTTCAAACCATCCCAGCGGTCGCCCACGCTCGCCGGCTCGTCTTCAGGAGGCTCGGTCATATGTTCATATACCTGGACCGTATGTCCGCCGGGCCATCTCGGACATACGGTCTGGGGGAGGACTGGGGGAGCCAAGATCAAGGCTCAAATTGCAATCCATTCGCGCACCAACGCGTCGGATTGGTCATCCCCACGACCCGGTCGGCTATCAGCTCCCACAGGGCGTCGTCCTGCTGTGCGTCCAGGGACGCGTCGAACTCGGCGATTGTGACGAGAGGATCGGCCTGGACTGCTTCGGGCATCGGCGCTCCCTTTGGTCGAGCGCTCAGTCTAGCACGACCCGCGCTTGCCGGTGCGGGTCACGTCGAATCCCGCAATTGCCCGACCTGCCAGCACAACCACCACCACCGCTACCGGCAGCAGCGCGACCGAACCAGCCCCGTGTGCCGCGGCGAACCCCGCGACAGCGGCGGCTCCCACATATGCCCCGAGCGCAACGACCTGGGGAAACATGCTGGCAGGCAGCTTCCGCGAGCCCGCCGGCGGCTTGGTGGTCCGCACCACGGACGTTACGATGCTGGTCAACGTGCCGGTGAAGAATGTGGTTGTGACACCCGGAATCTTGAGCTGGCGCACCGCGGCGCTCTGCAGGCCCATGCTCCCGGAAGCCAATAGAATAAGCGCATAAATAACGACCTCGGAGCGGGGATCGCCAGTCGTCAGCCACAGCAGCGCGAATACTCCCAGCAACACGGCCTCGATCGAGACCACGACGGTGACACGCAGCGACCAGCCGTCTCCAGCGTCATCGAGCAGCACATCACCGCCGGCGACACCAACCACGAACCCGACGAACGCCGCGAGCGAATGCAGCGCCGCCGCAAGTCGGTGCTGCCCAATCGCCAATCCGAGCAGCGCACCGTTGCCGGTCATCGCCGACATCAGGGCGGGGCCAAGTCGCAGGAAACCGAGAACGTCCAGCGTGCCGGCCGCAGCGGCAAGGAGTGCAAGACTCGCGTCCTGCGCCATCAGCCCTGATGCTTGCCGGACACGCTGCACAGTGCGATTCCAGCCAGCACCAAAGCGCTGCCGAGCGCGAAACCACCACCCAGCGGCGTGCCGAAGATTGCCGCCGAGGCAAGGACGCCGATCAGCGGCTGCATGTACTGCGATGAGGCGGCGATCCGTGCCGGCAGGGCGTGCAGCGCATGCAGCCAGATCCAGATACCGAGCACCGTCACCAGCAGGCTCAGATAGGCGAGCGTGCCGATGCCGGTCACCGACCAATGCACCTGACCCTGTGCGACCTCCCACAGGGCGAGGGGCGACAGGAACATCGCGCCGAAGATCGTGCTCCAGGCGGATACTACCATGACGCCCTGACCGGTCGCCAGCTCCGCGCCCAGAACATAATAGGCTGCAATGCAGACCGCGGAGAGCAGCAGGAAGGCATCGCCGGTCAGGGTGGCGGTGGTGAATGCGGCGGTGCCGGTTGAAGTGCTTGCAGTGGTCAGCCCGATGCCGACAAGCGCCACGATCAGGCCTGCGGCATGATGCCGGCGTATCTTCTGCCGCAGGCGCATAACGGCCAGCACGACGGTGAGGATCGGAATGGTTGCCAGGATGATCGTGGCGACGGCGGCGGAGGTACGCTGCACGCCAAGGATCTGCAGGATTTGGCCTGCGCCGAGGCCGAGCGCTGCCAGCAGGGCCATTGCACCCAACGCGCGGGGTGGCGGCAGACGTCGCCCGATTAGGAAAATCGCGAAGAACGGCGCGGCGCCGACATAGCGCAGCGACACCAGCGCGAGCGGAGGCAGGTCCGCCAGCCCCAGCTTCATCACCGGCACCGAGAAGCCCCAGATCAGGGTTAGCAGCGCCAGCGCCAGCAAGGGCCGCCACTGACCCTCGCCGGTCCTCCCGTCATGGCTGGCGAAGGCCGGCCATCCACGACTTGTCCCGGTGCCTGTCGGAAAAACGTGGATGGCCGGGACAAGCCCGGCCAGGACGTCTGGGCGCCCGACCATGACGGCGGCGGCTCCGATGGCGGGGGCGCTGCGGGCCGCCATGATTATGCTCGCCGCCGGACCTTTTGTGGTTTCTCCGGGCGATCCAGCATCGGGGCGAGGAACCGTCCGGTGTAGCTCTGCTCGTTGGCGACGATGTCCTCCGGCGTGCCCTCGGCGACGATGCGGCCACCCCCGTCGCCACCCTCCGGCCCGAGATCGAGAATCCAGTCGGCGGTCTTGATCACCTCCAGATTGTGCTCGATCACCACGACCGTGTTGCCTTGATCGACAAGCGCGTGCAGCACTTCAAGAAGCTTGCGTACGTCCTCGAAATGCAGGCCAGTCGTGGGTTCATCCAGAATATACAGGGTGCGTCCGGTGGCGCGGCGCGCCAGCTCCTTCGATAGTTTGATGCGCTGCGCCTCGCCGCCCGAAAGCGTGGTCGCCTGCTGGCCCAGGGCGATATAGCCCAGCCCAACCTGCTGGAGGATTTTCAGCCGATCGTGGATGCGCATCTGCGCGCTGAAATACGGCACCGCCTCATCGACCGTCATCGCCAGCACGTCGGCGATCGACTTGTCGCGGAATTTGATCTCCAGCGTTTCGCGGTTATAGCGCTTGCCCTTGCAGACGTCGCACGTGACATAGACGTCGGGCAGGAAGTGCATCTCGATCTTAAGCACGCCGTCGCCCTGGCACGCCTCGCAGCGCCCGCCCTTGACGTTGAAGCTGAAACGACCAGGCTTGTAGCCGCGGGCCCGGCTTTCCGGCAGCTCGGCAAACCAGTCGCGGATGGGGGCGAACAGGTCGGTGTAGGTAGCGGGGTTGGAGCGCGGCGTCCGCCCGATCGGCGACTGGTCGATGTCGATGATCTTGTCGAGCAGCTCGAGCCCCTCGATGCGGTCGTGCGGCGCCGGCACCTCGCCCGAGCCCATGAGGCGGCGCGAGGCGGCGCGATACAGCGTATCGACCACCAACGTCGATTTGCCGCCGCCCGACACCCCGGTGACGCAAGTGAAGGTGCCGAGCGGGAACCGTGCGGTAATTGATTTCAGGTTGTTGCCGCGCGCGCCTACGACATGCAGGAAGCGGTCCTTCTGGACCGGCCGGCGCATCGCCGGCACGTCGATCCGCCGGCGGCCCGACAGGTAGTCGCCGGTCAGAGATTTCGGGTTGGCGGCGATTTCGGCCGGCGTGCCTTCGGCGATGACCTGCCCGCCGTTGACCCCGGCAGCAGGGCCCATATCCACCACGTGGTCGGCGGCAAGGATCGCATCCTCATCGTGCTCCACCACCAGCACGGTATTGCCGAGATTGCGGAGCCGCCGCAGCGTGCCCAGCAGCCGTTCGTTGTCGCGCTGGTGCAGGCCGATCGACGGCTCGTCCAGCACATACAGAACGCCCGTCAGCCCGGAACCGATCTGGCTGGCGAGGCGGATGCGCTGGCTCTCACCACCGGACAGCGTAGCCGAGCCGCGCGCCAGCGTCAGGTAATCCAGGCCGACATCGACCAGGAAGCGCAGGCGCTCGACGATTTCGCGCAGGATGCGACGCGCGATCTCGGCGCGCTGGGGCGTCAGGGTGCCGATCACCGCATCGAACCACGGCAATGCGGCGCTGATCGACAGTTCCGATGCTTCCGCGATGTTCTTGCCTGCGACGCGCACCGCGAGGGCCTCCGGCTTCAGCCGTGCGCCATGGCACGCGTCGCAGGGGCGCTCGGCCTGGTAGCGTGCCAGCTCCTCGCGCATCCAGACGCTGTCGGTCTCCTGGTAACGGCGCTGAAGGTTGCGGATGACACCGTCGAACGGCTTGGTCACGGTGTAGGATCGCACACCGTCCTTGTAGCTGAAGGCAACCGGCTCCTCGCCGGTACCAAACAGGATGGCCTCTCGCACGCGGTTTGGCAGGTCCCGCCAGGGCGTGCGCGTCGAGACCTTGAAGTGCTTCGCCAGGCTGGCAAGCGTCTGGTCGTAATATTGCGACTGCGCGCCAGTCCAAGGCGCGATCGCGCCCTCAGCCAGCGACAGCCGTTCGTCGGCGACCACCAGCGCCGGGTCGAACACGCTCTCGGTGCCCAGCCCGTCGCATTTCGGGCAGGCGCCGTGTGGGCTGTTGAAGCTGAACAGCCGAGGCTCGATCTCCTCGATGGTGAACCCGCTGACCGGGCAGGCGAAGCGCGAGGAAAACACCGTGCGCTCGCCGTTGTCCGCCTTCTCGGCATAGGCGATGCCGTCGGACAGGCCGAGCGCCGTTTCGAAGCTGTCGGCCAACCGCTGCGCCAGGCCCTCGCGCACCACGACGCGGTCCACCACCGCTTCGATCTCGTGCTTGATCTTGCGGTTTAGCGCCGGAACTTCGCCGATCTCGTACAGCTTGCCGTCAACCTTCACGCGGGTGAAGCCGCGGCGTTGCAGCTCGGCCAGCTCCTTGCGGTACTCGCCCTTGCGGTCGCGCACCACGGGCGCCAGCAGCAGCAGGCGCGTGCCCTCTGGCATGGCCATCACACGATCGACCATCTGACTGACGGTCTGCGCCTCGATCGGCAGGCCGGTCGCCGGGGAATACGGGACGCCGGCACGGGCCCAAAGCAGGCGCATGTAGTCGTGGATCTCGGTCACCGTGCCCACGGTCGAACGCGGATTACGGCTGGTCGTCTTCTGGTCGATCGAAATCGCCGGCGACAGCCCCTCGATGCTATCGACGTCCGGCTTGCCCATCAGCTCCAGGAACTGGCGGGCATAGGCCGACAGGCTCTCGACATAGCGGCGCTGGCCCTCGGCGTAGATCGTGTCGAACGCGAGCGAGGACTTGCCGGAGCCCGACAGCCCGGTGAGCACCGTCAGCGAGTCACGCGGGATTACCACGTCCACGTTCTTGAGGTTGTGCTCGCGCGCGCCGCGGACATGGATGCTGCCGGTCATCGATCGCCTGTCACGGAGAATGGGCCGTGCCTTCGAATCCTGGTTGTTCTTGGGATGTTCCTGGTCTATAGGACCATTATAGCCGGCCATGGAAGGGCTTTGCCGAGTCCATACGGTTTATGTCCCTGGGGGCACTGGGACATAAACCTCGTGGACTCGGCCCCGTGAGGGGTAGGTTAACCCCTTCCGGCGGATATGGCAGGCATTCTGACTGAGGACAGGACATGGCGGGCAGCGTGAACAAGGTGATCCTGGTGGGCAATCTGGGGAAGGACCCGGAGGTGCGCACCACGCAGGACGGCACCAAGATTGTGAACTTCAGCGTCGCCACGAGCGAAACCTGGAACGACCGCGCTTCCGGCGAGCGGAAGGAGCGGACCGAATGGCATCGCGTGGTGATCTTCAACGATCGCGTCGGCGACGTGGCCGAGCGGTACTTGCGCAAGGGCAGCAAGGTGTACGTCGAGGGCTCGCTGCAGACGCGCAAGTGGACCGACCAGTCCGGGCAGGAGCGCTATACCACCGAGGTGGTGATCGGACGGTTCAAGGGCGAACTGACGCTGCTCGATCGGGCAGGCCCCCGCGAGGAGGGCGGAATGGCGGAAAGCGGCGGGTTCTCTCCGCGGCCGGCTGCGCGGCCCGCCGGAGGACCGCCGAAGGATGGCCCGTCCTGGGACGCCCCCAAAGGCGGCGGCGACCTGGACGACGAAATCCCGTTCTGAGCCCAGGCAAGACTCTTCGAGGGTGGGATGGCGGAATGCGCTGCGCTTTTCCGCCCTACCCGGGCGGAATGGCGGAGTGCGCTTCGTTATCGCGAGTGGGACGGTGGAGTGCGCATCTGCTCCCGTAGGGCGGAAAAGCGAAGCGCATTCCGCCACCGGACTGGACAACGCGCACGGAAGAGTATCAGAACGCGCCCGGTTCAGAGGGATTCGTCGCAATGCACCGACATGGATACCCCCATGCCCATTCGGGACGAGGGCTGATTCTCCTCGCCCCAGCCTTGCTGCTCGCCGCATGTGCTCAGACGCCGATGGGCCCGACCGTCCAGGTGATGCCGGGCCCTGGGAAGAGCTTCGACGCGTTCCAGTATGACCAGTACGGCTGCAAGCAGTTCGCCGAGCAGTCGGTGTCCGGCCAGGCGCAGAACGCCAATCTGCGGGGACTGGCTGTGGGAGTGGTCGGCACCGCCCTTGGTGCCGGTCTCGGTGGGGCAATCGGCGGCGGGCACGGTGCCGGTATCGGTGCGGCGGCCGGCGCGGTCGGCGGTGGTGCTCTGGGGGCCGGCAGCAGCGCCAACGCGCAGGCCGGCATCCAGCAACAGTACAACAACGCCTTCGCCCAGTGCATGTACGCCAAGGGCAACGCGGTGCCTGGCTTCGGGCCGATGATGGTGCAGTCACCGGCCGGGGCGCCGCCACCGCCCGGTTATCCGCCGCCCGGAGCGCGACCGCCACCTCCGGGCTATCCACCGCCCGGGGCCTATCAGTGACCCGGATCTGACCGGCGGCGGGAAGACCTTGCGCCTCTCTCGGTTGCGGGAGAGGTCGGTTGGCGATGCGAGCCGCGTGAGGGCCACGCCGCCGCCCCCTCACCCGCCGCGCTCCGCGCACCGCGACCGCATAGGGGGCAAATGCGCCACGCGGCGAGTCTGGTCGTCGACGCCAGCGCTTGCCCGGCGGCAATATGCCGCCCATATGCACGGCACTTTGCCGCATCCTGTCAGGAGGGGTGAGTGTCCGCTGCGCTTGTCGAGCAAGTGGCCGGAAAGCTCGGAGGGCGGGCCGTTCTGGGCTCCGACATCAGGTCGCAGGCCGATCTGGCGATGGCGGTGCGCGAGCGTCTGCCGCTGAGCGTGCTCAAGGGATTGGCGCAGTCGGGACTGACCGACCAGGAAATCGAACTGTTCGTGATCCCCCAGCGTACGCGCCGGCATCGTGCCGCGAAGAAACAGCCGCTCACAATCGACGAATCCGATCGGGCTGTACGCCTTCTGCGCGTCCAGACGATCGCCGAGGATACGTTCGGCGACACCGCGAAGGCCAATCGCTGGCTGCGACAACCGCTGATGGAACTGGCCGGCGAGGCTCCGCTGGTCGTTGCCCAGACGGAAGCGGGTGCTCGAGTGGTTGAAACGATCCTCGCGAAGGTCGCCTGGGGCGCCGCGGCCTGATGGTGCTCTGGCGCCTGTCGGGACGCCAGCACGCGAATACTTTCGACGGCGGCTACGGACTGCTCTTCGATGGTCGGTGGAACACGATCGGCCGTCCGGTTACCTATTGCGCGACCTCGCCCTCGCTCTGCGTCCTGGAGAATCTCGTCCATATCGAGGATATGCGGCTGTTGCCAGAATTGATCATGGTCGCCTACGAGGGACCTGACACACTGGGAATCGAGAGAGTTTCTCTTGAAGACTTGCCGCCCGACTGGCGGCATCGGGAGGGATGGACCCAAACCAGAGGCGACGAATGGCAACGGGCAAGCTCCACTCCCTTGCTTCAGGTTCCGTCGGTGATTGTTCCTCTGGCTGGCTCTCCGGATGTGATCATTGTGATCAATCATCATCATCCGGCAACCGCGGAGATCAGGCCGCGATTGCTTGAGCCGTTTGTGCTGGATCCGCGGCTCTTCTGAATGAGGGCATCCATTTGGCGGGTTCCCTCGTCCCGGTCCCCTCCCGCAAGGGCGATTATCTGCGGGAGGCGGGCGCGTCCTCAGAGATAATTATCGGAGATGCTGGATGCCAGAAAATCGCGGCAAGGGCCATCGTAGCCCCTCCAATCCAAAACAGGATGATCCCACCAGCGAACTGGCCAGCACCACCAAAGAGATTAGAACTTTGGCCCAAGCGTTTACAACCTTTGCGAATGAGCAAAAGGCCCGAGAAGATAAGGCCGACATCCAGAATGCAAAAAAGACCATCACTGAGGGCCGCACCCTGTTTTGGATAGGGTTGTACACAGCCATAACGGGCATAATTCTCTTTGTGGGCATATATCAAGCCTACGTTGCGCATGAATCTCTTGCAAGTGTCCAAAGAGCCTTTATTGATTTGAAAGGGTTCGACATAGAAAGCCGGGCTCATTATCTTATTGTCAGACAGAATTTTGGCAACCAAGACAATTCTTTTAGCTGGTTCATCGAACCAATATGGGAGAATAGCGGCAGCACTCCGACCAGAAATCTGCGCATCTATAATGCAGCTCCCATTACACGGAATATCGCTCCGAACACACCCGTAAGCGATCCTATGATAGATTTTAAGATTCCGAAAGACAGCGACCTTATCTCGACATTCATTCCCCCAAGGGGGGAGGCTTCTGCATCCATAGAATACGCCAATAACGATCTTCTGCGTGATATTCAAGATCAAAAACTCGAAGCTTTCTTGTGGGGAGAAGCCACATACGAGGATGCCTTTCAGAATTGGCTTACTTGGTTGCTCGGACCCTATCAACACGTTACTCGATACTGTTATCGGATATATGGTCTGGCGGGCGATATCTCCGATCCAAGCGCCAGCATAAGGCTGCAGTACCGCCAATGTCGCGGTAATTGCACTGATGAGGAATGCTCTCGCCAGCCATCGCCGGACGAAGAAGGTGATACTTTCACGATGGTCATTAATCGCCCTCCAAGTGCGGCTCATTCTCCATGATCGGCTCACGGCGCGCCTTGCATCGTGCCGGCCATCTCCCGCCAGTTTCGGCACACCCGCAGAGTGTCATTCTTTCGGCCGCCTCATAGTAGTACCTCTGCACAGTGGTTTTGGCCGGTTGAACGGAGCGAGTCTCGGGCATTACGCACGACTACTTGGGCTAGTCCAAGGAGTTAAAACCACCTTGCAGAGGTAGTAGCTAGGTTAGCTATGCAGTGACTGCTTCTGGGAAGTCACGCGTGTCGCGCATCATAGGCGCGCTGCATGAGAGACTCTAGCAATCCGGAATGCTTTGCGATATCACCTGTGTCCAGCCGGATTCGGTATATTTGTCGCTTAGTATTGTATTCGAGCGCGTCAAGCCCAGCTTCGGTCACCTTGTTGTCAATGTCCTCTGACTGCGGAAGCTGGATGCGGAGAGTCAGTGTATTCTTCAGAGGCCGGAAGGAAACGAAATTGTCAACTTGACCATCCCTCGATAACCCGACGTAGAACTTATTGTATTTCAGTTCCAAAGATGGGTCGAGCTTTTTGAGAATCGGGAGAAGCTGATCAACCATCGCAACAGTAGCCTCGCTTGCTGTGCTCACCCAATAAGCACGATCAGCTTGCGTAATCGCTTCCTCTTCATCCACCAAGCCTAGGTTAAGCACATCGACCACTGTGGTGAACACCAAGGTGGTGTACTCCGCAATCTTGAACGCCTGCATCTGAATCGCCATAAGCGGGATCACACCATTGAATAGTGATATGACATTTAGAAACCTGCTGGTAATGTCCTCCGCCACGATAACTGCACAATGATCATATTGCGGGTATCGCTTCCGCTCGAGGTCCCAATACTCAAGAGTGCGAATGATGTGCGATTCGTCTGTCGCTCCGAGTTGCAGCTCTACTTCGTATCGCTGCTTGGACTCTGGATCCCGATCCTGCAGCAGCAGGTCTCGCGAAGCACCAGGTCGCCGAGGCCCAAAATAGTTGGGTCCTTCGCGATACAGTCTTGGACCCACTTTTCATTGTATTCAGGATGACCCTTCATCAGGATCCGTTCTGGTCTCGTATAACTGGCATACTGCCCTCCGTCGCGCATCCGGCGCCAGCCTAGAGTCGCACGCAGTATACAGTTGCTGGTCGATCCTGGCGCGCTACGGCCATTACTTCCCAGTTGCAGCCAACCGGTCAAAACCCCTGTGCGAGGGTACTAGGCGGCGACCACCCTCCCTTCGCGCAGCGTGACCGTGCGGTCCATCCGGGCCGCGAGTTCCGGGTTGTGCGTCGCGATCAGCGCCGCGAGACCTTGCTGGCGTACCGCAGCCAGTAGCTCGTCGAACACCACTTCGGCGGTGTCGAGATCGAGGTTGCCAGTTGGCTCGTCGGCAAGCAGCACCTTGGGCGCGTTGGCCAAGGCGCGGGCGATCGCGACCCGCTGCTGCTCGCCGCCGGAGAGCTTGCCCGGCAGATGGCTGGCGCGAGGTTCCAGCCCGAAGGCGCGCAGCAACGCCATGCCGCGTCGCGATGCCTCGCGGCGCGTGCGTCCGGCAATCATCTGCGGCAGCACCACGTTCTCCAGCGCCGAGAACTCGCCGAGCAGATGATGAAGCTGATACACGAAACCAATCGTGTCGCGTCGGATCGCAGTCCGCTCGGCATCCGCCAGCCCTCCGGCATCCCGACCTTCCACGACCACCGAGCCGCCGTCGGGTTTTTCCAGAAGGCCGGCAAGGTGCAGCAGCGTCGATTTGCCGGCCCCTGACGGTGCCACCAAGGCTACGATCTCGCCCGCTTCAAGCGTGAGGTCCGCCCCGCGCAACACCGGCAGGCTGCCGCCGCCACTCTGATAGGTCCGCCGAACGCCACGCAGTTGCAGCGGCGGCGCGCTATTCATGCCGCAGCGCCTCCACTGGATCGGTGCGTGCGGCGCGCCAACTGGGATAGAGCGTTGCCAGCAAAGACAGCAGCAGCGCCATCACGACGACTTTCACGACCTCGCTCCAATCGAGCCGGGCCGGCAGATGGGTCAGGTAATAGACTTCCGGGTTAAACACGTTCACGCCAGTCAGATGCTGAACGGCATCCTGGATGCGATCGATGTTCCAGGTGAAGAGCAGGCCCACTATCGTGCCGATCGCCGTGCCGGCCACGCCAACCGAGGCGCCGCACATCAGGAAGATGCGCATCACCGCGCCGCGGCCGGCGCCGATCGTGCGCAGCACCGCGATATCAGCGGTCTTGTCCTTCACCATCATGATCAACGACGAGATGACGTTGAACGCCGCCACCAGGATGATCAGCGTCAGAATGATAAACATCACGTTCTGCTCGACCTGGACGGCAGTGAAGAAGCTGTTGTTGCTCTGCTGCCAGTCGAGCACGCTGATCGGCACGCCGGGGAGCGCCTGACGGATCGCCGCCGCGGTCTCGGCGACGCGCTCGGGATCGCGCACGGTGACTTCGATCTGGGTCACGGCGTCGGTTTTCTGAAAATACACTTGCGCCGCGGGCAGCGGCATAAACACGTAGCTCGAATCATAAGCGTACTCGCCGACGTTGAAGATCGCAACGATGCGATAGGCGCGCACCCGAGGGATGGTACCAAAGGCGGTTGCCGCGCCCTGCGGCGAGATCAGCGTGATCTTGTCGTTCAGCCAGACACCGAACTGGCGTGCAAGCCCGGCGCCGATCGCAATCGCGTCGTCTCCGTTGAAATCATCGAGCGTACCGGCGATAATGTGGCTGCTGACCAGCGGCTGCGCTTTCAGGTCTGCAGGGCCGATGCCACGCACAAGTCCGCCGCCCGAGGCGCCGCGCGGGCCGGTCAGCAGCACCTGCCCATCGACCACCGGCACCGCCGAGATGACACCTGACAACTTGTCAATCCGCTGCGAGACCGCCTGATAGTTGGTAAGCTGGCCGCCGGCGCCGTACACGCCGAGGTCGCCGTTGAAGCCGAGAATGCGGCTCAGCAGATCGACCTTGAAGCCGCCCATCACGCTCATGACAATGATCAGCGTCGCCACGCCGAGCGCAATGCCGACCAGCGAGAAGCCCGCAATCACCGAGACGAAGCGCTCGCCGCGGCGGGCACGCAGATAACGGCCGGCGACGGCCCGCTCGAACGCGTTGAACATCCTGGTGCTCCACGTCATTGATCCCGCGACAGCCGATCGGGCTGCCCCAAAAATCAAGCAAATAAGTAATCAAGCAGGTAATTTCGACCGCAGATAAACGCAGATGAACGCAGATACATCGTGCGGCTTCAAAGAACGTTGGCAAAGCGCTGAATCTCGAGGTGGAGCTTGCCAGAAACCCCGCCCCGAGCGCTGCTACGGGCTGAAAAGCGCAACCCGTGACATGTTCCGACCGTCGATTGACCCGAGCTTCATCTGCGTGCATCTGCGGTTGAAATCTCTTACGGTGCCGCACGCGATTCCGGCTTCCGAGTTGCGGGGCATAAACCACTAAGCGGTCCGGGCGACCGCGCTCTCCGCCGAGAGTTCGCTTCGCTCGCCGCTGGCCCGCCGCTTCAATTCGACCGTGCCGGCCGCGGCGCCGCGCGGGCCGACCACGATCTGCCACGGATGACCCATCAGGTCGGCGTCGGCGAATTTGACTCCGGCCCGCTCCTCGCGATCGTCGTACAGCGCCGCCGCTCCAAGCCTGCGATAGAGATCCTCGCAGATCCGGTCGCAGGCTGCATCACCCGGCTTGAGGTTCAGGATGGCGGCGCGGAACGGCGCGATGCTGTCGGGCCAGATGATGCCGGCCTCGTCGTGGCTGGCTTCGATCACCGCGCCGACCAGACGGCTTACTCCGACGCCGTAGCTGCCCATCTCGGGGTTGACCGGCTTGCCGTCGGCGCCAGCAACGGCGAAGCCCATCGGCTGCGAATACTTGCTGCCGAAATGAAATATGTGCCCGACCTCAATGCCGCGCCCCTCGCGCCGGCGCTCATGCGGCACGCTCTCCCAGACCGCCGGGTCGTGCTTGTCGTCGGTCGCGGCATACATGCTGGTCATAAGGCCGAAGAACGACTCGAGCTCTGCCGGGCTGTCGTAGCGGTATTGCGCGTTGACCCAGTCGATGTCCTCGAAGCCGCGGTCGTAGAAGACCTGGCTCTCGCCGGTGGGTGCCAGAATGATGAATTCGTGGCTGAGGTCGCCACCGATCGGGCCGGACTCCGCGGCCATCGGAATTGCCTTCAGCCCCAACCGCTGGAAAGTGCGCATATAGGCGAGCATCATCTTGCGGTAGCTGACCACCGCACCGGCGTGGTCGATATCGACGCTGTAGGCGTCCTTCATCAGGAACTCGCGCCCGCGCATCACGCCAAAGCGGGGACGCACCTCGTCGCGGAATTTCCATTGGATATGATAGATGATCTGCGGCAGCTCACGATAGCTGCGCACCGACTGGCGCATCAGGTCGGTGACCACCTCCTCGTTGGTCGGGCCATAGAGCAGCTCGCGATCATGGCGGTCGCGGATGCGCAGCATCTCCTTGCCGTAATCCTCGTAGCGGCCGCTTTCGCGCCACAGCTCGGCCGGCTGGATCGTCGGCATCAGGATCTCCTGCGCGCCGGCGGCATCCTGCTCTTCGCGCACCGTGCGCTCGATATTCTTCAACACGCGGAAGCCGAGCGGCAGCCAGGCATAGATGCCCGCCGAGGTCTGGCGGACCAGCCCGGCCCGCAGCATCAGCCGATGCGAGGCGATCTGTGCTTCCGCGGGGGTTTCCTTGAGCGTGGGGATCAGACTGCGGGAGAGGCGCATCGGCGAAGCGATCCATGTTGCGGGGGTGTAGCAGCGCCGGACCCTAAACGTCCTGACGGTGCGTGCCAAATACTGGCGAGGTTGCTGGCGCGAGACAGAATTGTGCGCTGCACAACACTTTGCCGAAAGAAGAACGGTTGAATTCGGCGTTTTCGGGGCAGAAACCACGTGACAAACAGCCACGATCGCGATAGCAAAAGAACGGGCTCGCAGGCCTAGCCCGCGAGCCCAGGTTTAGGGAGGAAACGCCAGTCACACGGCAGGTCGAGGAGACCCCTCCTCTTCCTCGCCGTGATGGTGCCGGCGTTTCGCATGTTCCGCAATAGCAAATCGGCGTCGCGTGGTGAGATTCTTGCCACGAACGACGCCATTTGCCTATTTCTGCGGCATGGCCACGCGCAAATGCTCGTAAAAACGTCATCAGTCTGTCAGGGCCAGCCAGCCGTGGCGGAAGCTGAGATAAGGGCTGCGGATCAGCAGCCATGCCCCGAACCAAATCACCGCCGCCACCAGCGAGGTCGCCAGGATTTTCATCATCAGCCTCGGCCGCTCGGGCGCGCCGCGCCAGCCGGTCTGCGGGTCGGGGTTAGACGGCGCTCGCACCCCAACCGGCAACACGGCGAAAAGCGCCGTCCACCATATAAGAACGTATAGAACGATGCCGGTAAACCAGTTCATCGGACGATCTTACACGAGGCAGCGGGAGGAATGACTCTCCGGCACTTGCGGAACCAACGCGTCAAGGCCGGCCATGACGAAAGGGGGTCATCGCGCGCCGATCCGCAGCAGATGCACATCGACCAAAGGCCGCTTCTGCAGGCGCCTTCCGAGCGCCCGCCGCAGCGCAGCGCGCGCGGCGTCGGCCAGTGCCGCGTCGTCGCGGCGAAGTGCTGCCGGCAAGTCTGTCACCGCCGCGGCGAAGTCCTTCGCAATCCGCGTGGTCTCAGGATCCTCCGCCTCGAACAGTCCCGGGGCGCTGACACGTGGTTCGCCGCAGAGCCGCCCGGTGCCATCCACCGCCAGGCTGGCCAGCACCACGCCGTTGAACAGCATCCGCCGCCGCGCCGCCATGACCCCCCCGGTCAGCGGCACCAGGCGTCCGCCATCCGGCACCAACCGGCCGACCGGCGCGCTGTCCACGACCTCCGGCCGACCAGGGGCCAAACTCAAGATATCGCCGTCCTCCAGCAGCAGCGGAGTGATCCCGGCCTCGCGCGCCAGCTCCGCATGGGCCGCGAGATGCCGCCATTCGCCGTGCACCGGCACGGCGAAACGGGGCTTCACCAGCCTGTAGAGCCGGCGCAGCTCGTCGCGCGCGGGATGACCGGAGACATGCACCAGATGGTCCACATCGGTCATCAGGTTGACGCCACGACGCACCAGATTGTCCTGCACGGTGCCGATTGCGCGTTCGTTGCCGGGGATCACCCGGCTCGAGAAGATGACCGTATCGCCCTCGCCCAGCACGACCCGGGAGTGCGTGTCCAGCGCGACGCGAGCCAGCGCCGAACGCGGCTCTCCCTGGCTCCCCGTAATCAGGATCAGCAAGTTGTCGTCCGGGATCGAGCCGGCATCGTCTTCCGGGACGAAGTCCGGCACGCCGCGCAAATAGCCGCACTCCCGCGCGGCTGCTTCCAGGTTGCGCAGGCTGCGCCCCACCAGCGCGGTGCTGCGCCCCGCATCGCGTGCCGCCAGCGCGATCGATTCGATACGCGCGATATTACTGGCGAAGCAGGTGACGGCGACGCGGCCGCGCAGGCCGCGGATCAGCACGGCAAGGCTGCGCCGCACCTCGCTCTCGCTGCCGGAGTGGCCTTCCACCATGGCGTTGGTGGAATCGCAGACCATCGCCAGGACGCCCTGCTCACTGAGGGCGGCGAAGGCGGCCTCGTCGGTAGGCGGACCGATCATCGGGTCCGGATCGAGCTTCCAATCGCCGGTGTGCAAGACGATGCCGGCGGGCGTGGTGATCGCCAGGGCCTGGGATTCAGGAATCGAGTGCGCGACACGCAGCAAGCGCAACGAAAACGGCGGCAGCTCGATCCCGCTTCCAGGGGCAACGACATGGATCGGCACCTGTGCGAGAAGCTGCGCTTCCGCGAGCTTCCGCCGCAGCACGGCGGCGGCGAACGGGGTGGCATAGACAGGGCAGCGCAGCATCGGCCAAAGCCAGGCCACGCCGCCGATATGGTCCTCGTGCGCGTGGGTGATCACAAGGCCGACCAGCCGATCACGGCGATCCGCGATGAACGCCGGATCGGGGACCATGATCTCGACTTCGGGATACTCGGCACCGCCGAAGCCGATGCCGCAATCGACGGCGAGCCATTTGCCGCCGCAGCGGTAGAGGTTGAGGTTCATGCCGATCTCGCCCGTCCCGCCCAGGGGCAGGAAGGCCAGATCCGCATCGGGGCCATTCATTCGGTCTCGCTCGGGCGCAGCCTGTCACGCGGCAATTGGGGCGCCGGATTACGTTCTGCCAGCAGGCGAAGGCCGTCGAGGGTCAGGTCGGGCTCGATCCGCTCGATGACCAGCGTGCCTTCCGCGAACAGGGGCGCCAGCCCGCCGGTCCCAATGACTTTCATCGCCGCGCCGTACTCGGCCTTGATGCGGGCGACAAGCCCCTCGATCAGACCGACATAGCCCCAGTAGATGCCGGATTGCATGGCCGGGACGGTCGAGCGGCCGATCACGGCCTGCGGTCGGCCGATACCGATGCGCGGCAGTTGGGCCGCCGCGTGGTGCAGCGCCTCGATCGAAAGATTGATCCCGGGAGCGATCACGCCACCGAGATAGGCGCCATCCCGATCGACAATGTCGAATGTCGTCGCGGTGCCGAAATCGACAACTATAAGCGGCCCGCCAAAGCGCCGGTGCCCGGCAAGTGAATTCAGCAGCCGATCGGCGCCGACTTCCGCTGGGTTGTCCACTTTGATCTCGAAACCCCAGTCGAGCGATGCACGCGCAACCAGCGGCTCGATCATGAACCAGTCGCGACAGAGCCGCCGGAGGTGGTAGAGTGCGGCGGGCACGACGGTGCCAATCACGGCGGCGGAAACGGCGTCCGGCTTCAGCCCGGCGCGGTCCAGCAGCGACAGCAGCCAGACGGCGTATTCATCGGAGGTGCGTTGGGCGTCGGTGCGGATGCGCCAGTTGCCGCGCCAGATTTTGCCGTCGTGCACCGCGAACACCACGTTGGTATTGCCTGCATCGACCACGAGCAGCATCGGGTGGTCCTTCTATTAAGGCTGAGGGAGAACGGTCATAAGCGGTCCCCGGACTGACCGAGGCCGAACACCCTCAGCACCAACACGTCGCCGGCAGTCTCGTCGCGGCCGGTGTCGGAATGCACCTCGTACATCGCCCGGTAACCGCCCTCGCAAGGCAGCTCACGCGCATCCGAATGCTGGCCGGCCGGATAGCGGCAAGGGTGCTCGCGCAACCCGTTGATAGCGGCCCGGATCGCCCTCAACCGTCGTCGTGCTGCCCGCCCTGAGCCTGGTTGAGTCAACCATCGGCAGATCGCTCTGAGGTCCTCGATCGCCTCGTCCGTGTAGTCGAGCTGTCTCGGCACGCTCCGGCCGGCTCAGCGCTTGGAACGGGGCGGCGGCAGTTCGCGGTCAGTGTCCAGGCTATAGATCCAGGCATCAGCTTCGTCTGACGACACCACGTGCCCAGCGGCAGCCGACGCGCGGGCCTGGGCGATCATCTTGGCTTCTCGGGCAAGGCGGCGCTGCTGCTCAGCCTCGGTTTCCGGGGCGTCGTCCTCCGGGCGGGGAACAGTGTCCATGAACCACAATCTAGCGTCGGGGGCTGCCGGCCGCCAGGGTTGTGGACGCGACCGCCAAGCGCGCCGCCGCTCGCCGCCGGCAGCGCGACCAGGCATGACTGATGGGGTGCGGGCGCAACCCCATTAGCCGATTGGCGAAACGTTTGTCGTGGCAAATTGGCGATAGAATAGCCACATCGCTGGTGCCCCGCGTCGTTGATTTTGCGGTGAGGCGCCCTACGTGGCTCTGGTGCAATTTGCTTGTCCCCCTATCTTCCGAACCGTACGGTGGGTTTGAGGGCGGCGCGATGGTCAGGTTCCTGGGTTTGGAGGAGCTGTTCGAGGGTCGGCACTTCGATCGCGAGATCGTTGTCCTGTGCGTGCGGTGGTATTTGCGTTTCAAGCTCAGCTTCCGGGACCTGGTGGAGATGATGGCCGAGCGTGGCCTGTCGATGGCCCACACTACGATCATGCGTTGGGTGCACCATTATACTCCGAAGTTCGAGCGCCGGTGGAACCGCTTCGCACGGCCGGCCGGAGCATCGTGGCGTGTGGACGAGACCTACGTGAAGATCCACGGCGAATGGGTCTATCTCTACCGGGCGGTTGATCGTGCAGGAAACACCGTCGATTTCCGTCTCAGCCGCCGGCGTGACGTTGCGGCTGCCAAAGCGTTCTTTCGCAAGGCTATCAGGGGCCAGGGATCGAGCCCAGGGACGGTCACGTTGGACGGCTATGCCGCATCGCAGCGCGCGGTACGCGAGATGAAGGCTGACGGTGAGCTGCCTGCCGGCACCAAGCTGCGCTCATCGAAATACCTGAACAACCTGATCGAGCAGGACCATCGGGGCGTGAAATTACGGATCGGTCCGATGCTCGGGTTCAAGCGGTTCGAGACCGCGGCGATCACCATAG
>Ga0335075_10005449_pt1 | contig 19774 bp, 17 predicted proteins | sample Lox_Sample_24_FD_206723 | JGI IMG/M metagenome (GOLD analysis project Ga0335075, IMG submission 206723) | Soil microbial communities from Loxahatchee National Wildlife Refuge, Florida, United States - Lox_Sample_2.4 | ecosystem: Environmental > Terrestrial > Soil > Wetlands | place: USA...
GCGTAAACAGAACGTATTTTGCTGCTCATGATACTGCCGCTCCCTTGCTGGCTCGGCGCATGCCGACGATGGCTTCGCATCCATTCATGCGCGGAGCGCGCGCCGCCGGGCAGCAAAGCGACCCTCCGGCAACGCCGTCAGCGATCGCCTTTGCATTCGGTTCCCGACCTCGGGGCGCCGGCTTGTGTTGCCCGCTCCTGCGCACATCCATCACCCACTGTCATCGTGCGTAGGAGTCATCAGCCTCGTGGCAGGCGATGGGGGACTCCATCCCCGGCGCCATAATGATACAATGTCCTCGCGCGAGCGGCAATCCGACGTACGGACACATGTGGGCTACGTCAGCGACATAGTCGGGCTCGGAGCCGTCAATAGCTCGCGAATGATCCCAAAGAAGCCGCGTCGCACTTGACGCAGACCTCCTGCCGTCATTATGTTTCCCCACAGATGTGGGATGGGGTCCCCGGAACTGCTCCGCGAGGGGGCTGATGACCCCTGGTGCACTTAGCGTGCTGCTATGGTCCGGTAAGGAGCGATCCCCATGTTCTCTCTCATCCTCATTACCTGTGCGCTTGCCGGCTTCTGCATGGGTGTTGCAGCAGGCGGCGGGTCTCCCCGTCCAATGGCGATCCGTGTTCCTCGTCAGCCGGGGCGCCGGCGAGTTTGATCCGCCGTCTCCCTACCCGGGACAGATATCGCTGAATGACCGACGCGGTATTGTCGGCGACGCCCGAGTTGCCGCTGCGACAGGATCGCTGTGCGATCAGCGTGCTCGCCCATGACGATGCGCGCGGCTGGGTTGTGCAGTGCTCGAACGAGACAGCCCACTTGACAGCGGGATCAGTTGCCGCATGAGCAGGAGGCGCTCGATCAACCGGCCGACAGCCGGATGATCTGGACTTTGACCAGGGATTCGACTGACCTGCCAGACCGTGACTTGTCCCAGCGTCCTGGCGCGTCGTCCTGAGGCGTTTCTTCCGTGAGCGGGCGCAGTAGTTTTGTCGCTTTACGTTTCGTTCTCCTGATTGGCATTCTCAGTTTCTTCGCCGATTTCACCTACGAGGGATCGCGCAGCATCATCGGCCCCTATCTGGCGACGCTGCAGGCCAGCGGGACAATTGTCGGGATCATCACCGGCTTCGGCGAGCTGGCAGGATATGGCCTGCGCCTGGTCTCCGGCCCATGGGCGGATGTCACAGGGAAGTACTGGCCGATTACCATTTTCGGCTACACCGTCCAAATGGCCTCGGTGCCAGCGCTCGCGCTGACCGACAATTGGCCGGCTGCGGCTGCGCTGATTATTCTGGAGCGGGTAGGCAAGGCGATCCGCAATCCGCCGCGCGACGTGATGCTGTCGCATGCGGGCGGTCAGGCGGGCGGGGTTGGCTGGGCGTTCGGGTTGCACGAAGCGCTCGACCAATTCGGCGCCATGTCTGGACCTCTGCTCGTCGCGGCGATTCTTGCGCATCACGGCAGCTATCATCGGGCCTTCGCCGTGCTGCTGGTGCCGGCGCTGATCAATCTGTGCCTGGTGTTGCTCGCGCGTCTTGCCTATCCGCGGCCTCAGGATTTCGAGACGTCACCCGTGGTGATCACCGGCCAGGAATTGCCACACGTCTATTGGATCTACCTTGCCGGAGCGGCGCTGGTGGCTGCCGCTTTCGCGGACTTTCCCTTGATTGCCTACCACTTCAGTCGCGCCGGCATCGTCGCCAGAGATTGGGTTCCAATATTCTACTCGATCGCAATGGCGGTCAGCGGCACCGGGTCTTTGGTCCTTGGCCGTCTGTTCGACCGATGGGGGTTCGGAGTCTTGATTGCACTCACGGTGGTATCGGCGCTGTTTGCTCCGCTGGTGTTTCTTGGCGGTTTCTGGGCCGCACTGATCGGGGCGGTGGTCTGGGGTCTTGGCATGGGCGTGCATGAATCGATCATCCCGGCGGCCGTCACGCCGCTGGTCCCCACCTCGCGCCGCGCCTTCGCGTTCGGCCTGTTCACAGCGGGCTATGGTGTAGCCTGGTTCGTGGGAAGCGCCGCAATTGGCATTCTGTACGATGTGTCGTTGCCGGCGGTGATCGCCTTCTGCGTCGTGGTCGAGCTGGCGGCAGTGCCCATCTTTATTGTTGTCAGCCGCCGGCGGACCCAGCAGACTGCCGGCGTGACTGCTTGATCCCCTCTGCATGCGACGCCGATCGGATCAGCGTTCTCGACCGAGCGCATGTCGGCTTTGCGTCCCGCGCCCGGTAAGACACTTGCAATCAGAACTGGATTCCTGTAAGCGAGATTTCGGGAATGGAGTCTCCCGTCGAACGCCCGATTGGCTGATGACTCCTGCTGCGAGTGTGTAACCGCGGTGGGAGGCCTGAACGACCCACCGAGCCAGACGGTGGGTCTTTTGTTGTCCGGGTATGGTCGGCCGCCACCTTTGCAAGGTGGTCAATGAGGTGCTTTCTGGCACGTCGGCTCGATACTTATCGCCGCCGTGCCCAGCCTGCGGGCCCGGGCGAGATGTCTTCCACACAAGCCCACGGAGCGGCAGGCAGCGCGATACAGGCCCGCATCCGGCTGGTCGGAGCCCCACATCGACCCGTGTTGTGGTCGGTATTAGCCGAGCGCGGCAAATCGCCTGAGCAGCTGCTCGATGGCCGCGCGCAGTCCAACGGCGCCAATCGCCTCTGCCGCGTGCAATGCGCGGAGGTAATAGCAACAAGCACCAAAGCGACAGCCGAGGCGGAGCCAGACGTCGGGTAGGCGGACCGGATCGACCGACGGTTCGCGTTCCAGTTCGGTGAGGATATCGCCTCCATCGGGTTGCGCCACGTCCATCCCAGGTTCTCCGAGGAACCGGTCGATGTCCCGTTGCCGGTCCGCCATCCGTGACTGCGTCCAGGTCGGCGCCGCACGCTGCGCGATCTGGTAGAAACGTTGCGCCAAGATCCATCGATAATTATCTCTGGCGTAGTCTCCCGCCCGCTCGGCCGCTTCAGCGAGGCCGCGGTCTTCGCGTCCCTGCAGCACCTCTACTCGCCGGACCAGATCGGCCAACACGCTGTCCGAGCAGCCGAGCGTCAGCCGCTCGATCGCTTCGCGCAGACGGGTCGAACGTGGACGCGGACGTCCGAGGAGCGCCGCCACCAGAAAGAGTTCAAATTCTACTTCATGCAGCCGTTCGAGATAACCGGCGACGACGTCACGATCTGCATAATCGCCCGCCTCCAACCGATCGAGCCACAGGCCGATCTCTGTCTCTATGGCGTCCAACTCCGCGGCGACATCGCTGCGCATCCATCTCTCCGACCATGACGCGCGCTGTTTGAGATCGCGAAGACGCGCGTGCCCGAGATGCGCGATGCGTACCAGAACCACTTCATGCAGGCTGGTCGGATATGGCCCATCCACATAATGGGTTTCACTCGCCCAGGCGACCAACTGCTCGACATAGAGAGGGTTGCCGTGGGCCTCGCGCGCCGCGGCAGCGACGATTGCCGGCGGCGCCCCCAACCGCTGGGCCAGCTCGGTCGTATCCTCGGGCGGCAACGGTTGCAGGCGAAGCGTCACCTCTGGCTGCAATAGCGCCACCCGTGTATCGGCGCCGGGACGCGCACAGATCAGCGTCAGCAGCCCAGAACCCGGCCGCGATTTCAGCAGCGCGTGGACGAAATCCCAGGATGCCTCGTCCGCCCAGTGCAGGTCGTCCAGCACCAGGGCCTTGACACGTTCCTTGCGGAGCCGCGCGACCACACGCTCGATCAGCAGCCCGGCCGTAAGCGGCTCTTCCGGAAGTTCGACGAGTTGTGCCGCAAATGCCGCGAGGTCGCCGCCGAAGATGCTGCAATTCGCACGCAGCGAACGCATCTGCGGATGCCGCTGCAGCCACGCGTTCACCAGGCGCGTCTTGCCGCCGCCCGCAGCAGCAATGATCGCCACGCAGCGGCTCACGCCTCGGCCGCCGCGCCACGCCGCATCGAGCTGCGCCAGTTCCTCCACTCGGCCCACAAACGACGTGCGGTCCGGGACCTTTGCGTGATCGAGGGCCGATGGATGTTTTTGCCCCAGTGGCCGGTATCCATCTCCGTTGCCATGACGGCGGGCCGGAATGCAGACGAAATGCTCCCAGCGACGGTTGGCCCGAAAAACCGCCTCCGTCACCAGCAGAAGGTCATCCGGTTCAAAATCGAAGAGCCGTCGCGCCAGGAGCTCGCTGATGCAGGGTCGCGCCGGCGTCCCGCCCCAGGGTAGGACACAGTCATCCACCCATATTCCCCAGCGCAGCCGGCTTGCCGGGGCCACGGCCTGTTGCAGAGCCGGCACGGTTTCGATCAGACGATCGCATAGACTCACGACCACCTGGAACAACCGGCGTGGTCCCTGGCGACCCCATAGCAACCAACCCTGATTGTCCACCCCGACGATGTCGGTGGCCGGGGAGGAGAACCGGAACAGCGCGTGCAACCGCGCGGCAGCATCTCGAAGATGACGATCGGCAGGAGATGGCCCGATCACCCTCAGCACGATAGCGGCCGCACAGATATTCTCGTAGCAGGTGGGTACACAGGATTCTGGCGACGATGGCGCCAGTTGCCATTCGATGCGTTCCCGCGGGGCCAGCCCGAGCCACAACAGGCACTGGGGGCATTGCACGCGCTCGGACGGCCACTCCCGCCGGCACCGGTCGCAGTAACGGTAGTGATATGTGACCGGCCGGCACATCAAGCTTTCCGCGCCGCTGCTCGCGCAACCGGAGGCCATAGCCGCTCGGCCCTCAGCCGTGCATCCGGACAGGCAGCGCCGTGATCGCCCGGATCGCCGCTTCAGCCGCGAACAGATAGTCTCGCGTCAGCGGCACCGCATCGACGCGCCTTGCAAGCTGTATCTGGAACACCATCAGCTTGTCGTAGCGAAATCCCAGTTCGCTCGTCGCCAGGAAGAACTCCCACATGCGGCAGAACCGCGCGTCGTACACCTCGCGGATCAGCGCGGCGTGCTGCAGGAACCGTTCGCGCCAATGTCGAAGGGTTTCGGCATAATGCAGCCGCAGCACCTCGATGTCGGTGATCCACAGCCCGGCGTGCTCAACTCTCGGCAGGACCTCTGAGAGAGCAGGTACGTAGCCGCCCGGGAAAATGTATTTGCGGGTCCAAGCGCCGGTCATCCCAGGTCCGTCCATACGGCCGATCGAGTGCACCAGCGCGACGCCCTCCTCGCTCAGCAGTCCGGCCAGGCGGTCGAAGAACGCTTGATAGTGCGGTACGCCCACATGCTCGAACATGCCCACCGAGACGATGCGATCATATTGACCGGTTACGTCGCGATAGTCCTTCAGCTCGATGCGGACGCGATCCTGCAGCCCGGCATCTTTGACCCGGCGTTCGGCAATTGTCGCCTGCTCCTGCGACAGCGTGATGCCGGTCACATGAGCTCCGGTCAGCCTGGCGAGGCCGAGTGCGAGGCCGCCCCAGCCACAACCGACATCGAGCACGCGCATGTCAGGCCTGAGCAACAGCTTGGCGGCAATATGCGCCGTCTTCGCCGCTTGCGCCTGCTCGAGGGTGTCGCCCGTAGAGGTAAAATAGGCGCAGGAATATTGGCGGTCGGCGTCGAGGAAGTGGCGAAACAGCACATCGGAGAGGTCGTAATGATGTGCCACGTTCTTCCGCGAGCGCCGCCGCGAGTTCATCTGCTGCCCTGCCCGCCACAGCCGGCGTGCGAAACGGAGGAAATGACCGGGCGGTTTGTACCAGCCGGCGCTCGCGAAATTGCGGCCGCAAAGCTCGAGCAGAGACCAGAGGTTGCCCTGCTCGATCACGAGCGAACCGTCCATGTAGGCCTCGCCGAAATAGAGCCCCGGCCGCAAGCTGATTTTCCATGCGGTCAAGCGGTTTCTTACGCGCACCACGACATCGAGCTCGGGAGCATCGGCCACGGCCTGTCCCAACACGATCGGGTGTGGCGCCATGCCTTTGACAGTGAGTCTGCCCGTCGTGATCAGGTGGGACAATTTGCGTTCCAGCACCAGCCGCCCTCCCCTCGCTTACGATGGGGCCGCGCGCAGCGCACGTCCATCATCGTCAGTGGTGGTAGGAGTCATCAGCCTCGGCGGCGATTGCGGGGGGACCCCATCCCCAGTGTCAGTATCCACTCGCCGACGAATCGCATCAACGGTGTCGCTATAAAGGCATGCAATTTCATCAGTACTGCTATCGCTTCAAGCCTGTCGATACGCGTCCCGCCAGTCGCTTGACGAACACTCCGATCACGTCCAGCATAATTTCTACGGGGATGGAGTTCCCCCGCAACCGCCCCGATGGGCTGATGACTCCTACGGCGTCGTCTTGGCCTAGCAGGAGATCTTTCGGCTGTTCCGTCGGGCAGTGGTGGTCATTTTTCGGCTGTGGGTCGATGTACCGCCGTGTCCGTCCGGACAACGAGGAGGAGGCTGGTGCACGTTCGACCGGAGAATAGAAGCGCGAGACCTTCTGGGATCGCGGCCGCCCCCTGCGCGCAATCCTATCCTCGTCCTTGCTGCCAATGCGACCAATTGCCAAGAAAAGCATCCAGCGCTGCCATCTCCGCGCGGGGCGTATCGCGGCTCTTGTTCGCTCACGTGTCTCGTGCCGGGATTTACTGTGTCGACTGGATGCTGCGTCGCTGGTACAGGGTCTATGCATATTCGAAGATGGACGACGATCTCCTGCGTGTGTCAATTCATGCAGTCGATACCCCGACAACGCTATCGGATGGTACATGCGCGGGCCGCGGGGACGTGGTCGTCGATCTGCACATCTGGAACGAGCGGATCCCTGCTCTCGGCTCGTTTGGTCCCAGCCTGGCCTGGGCGAGCCGTACTCGGCGTCGGATCGAACGCTCGCTCGTGAACTTGGCATACCACCTGGAATCTCGTGATTGCCTTGATCGATGCGCTGCCGTCCGCGCGGAGGTGGTATTTCTCGGCCAACAAGGTGCCGGCAAACTAGAGCGCATCGCTCAGCATTATGGGTTGACCCCACCTGTCGACGCCCGGCGTGCCGATCTGGGTCATGGCTTGCTCGCCTACGGGCTCGCCTGGGCATGCAACCCGGAGAGCCTGACCAAAAAGCGGTTCCGGCCAATGCGATATGAATTCTGGATATCCGGTGCAGCTTTCCGCGAGCGATATAAGGGCCGTGAGAGAGATGCCCATTCCAACCAATCCCGGTGCGGCACCCGACCCGATCCCGCGCGCTCCACCAGGCGAAGGTGCGGGTAGGGTCTGACCAAACCTGATGCGGGCCGGCGCACACCATTCAGCTTGCCAGACGACTTGCGATTCGAATCAGCCGCCGCTGCGCGTCGGCTTCGGCCGAGAAGTCCCCCTCGGTCGGCGGCGCTGCCGGAGAGCGGCACCGGACCAATGGTCGGGCGTCGGCACCGTGCTCGACGAGCCGTTCCTCAATATCGCGCTGCACATGCCAGGGGACCGCGGGCAGCATGTCGATCAACCTTCGGACGGCCACCTGTTTCTCGGCCGGATCGCCAGAACGAAGCGCTATCCGGCAGCCCTCTACCGCAATCTGCGGATCACTGTCGTTGATCCATTTGGAGCGCTGCTGTTCCGACGTCTGAACGGGATCGCCGATCTCCATCAGCAGGGCCAGTGCTGCGCGGCGACGACGGCGGCTGGATTCGCTCTCGGATCCGTCCTGCAAGGTCCGCTCGCTCGCGCCGGCGACCAGGGCCGCCGCGGCATCGTGACCGAACTGCCGGATCGCGTCTTCCGCGGCAGGGCGAGCAACATCGTCTGCCAGCGCCGCAATGAGACAAGGCAGCGCATCGACACGGCGCAAGGCGCCGAGCACCTCGATCGGCCCGGCAAGCCGCCGTGTCTCGGTCAGCGAGAGCAGTCTGTCTATGACAGTCTCATCCGCAACGCCGTGCAATCCACGTGCGGTCGCGTTGAGCACCGCGTCCTCTCCAGCGCGCTCAACCGGGTCCGCGATATTCCGATCGGCCATGAGGAACTCGGTCAGAACATTGTAGGCGCCGAGCAGTGCCAGCGCCTCCACGACCCGGCATCGCGGCTGGAAGAGCCCGCTCGGTTCGCGCTGAAACAGCAGAGTGCGAAGCCGCGGTACCGCCTGTCTGCCGCATGCCACCACGTCGAGCACGCCCCGGTCGCCTTCCGACAGCGACATCAGCCTGTCCACCGCCCGATCCAGCATGTCACCGGGCCTTATGTTTCCATTGGTTCCGCCAAGGCCGCCCGAAGCCCAGCCAGTGTCTCGGCGAATGCATGCACATGTTGCAGTTCGGCAACCGTCAGCCCAGACTGGGATTGTCGGCGTTCGACAGCCCGCGTGATGACCCCCTGTGTCACTCTCAGCACTTCCGCCAGCCGCGCATCGAGCTGCGCCGAGAACCGCCGAAACGTCTCGTTTACGCCGCGCAGCGTCGCCCAGCGAAGGTTCTCGACATTGTGCTGGACGAGCGCGCCGATCTCCGCCTCCAACTGCCGCCGGAGCGCCTTCTGTCGGAGCGCTGACGGAAGAAGCCACGTCACCAGGGTATCGGGTGACGGCATCACGGCGTCGCGCCACTGCTGCGTCACCCAGTAAGGCTCCGGTCCGAGTCGGAACGGCTCTGTCGTCTCCACGGCCTGCAGCGGAACATCGAACAACGCGGCAGCGGTCTGCCGCACCGAACCGACCAAGGCGTCGGCTCGGACCTGGTGGCGGGCCAGCATTGCCTCGACCAATTGGCGGAAGTCGGACGCAACCTCTGTGAGCCGTGCTGCAAAGAAAGCTGGTATCGCCGCGTTCAGGGCTTGCTGTACCGAGGCCCGATCTAAAACCGCCCCATTGGACTCAATGACGCCCCGGACCACACCCGAGAAGTGATCACGGCCGTCATGGCGCAATTGTTCGGCCTGGCTCTCCAGCTCTTCGACGGCTCGGCGCCTGTCGCCATCGAGCAGATCCCGCGCGACTTGGCGCTCCCGCTCTGTTTCACGCAGAGCCTTCTCCAAAGCCTGCGACCGTTGTTCGAGGTCTTCCAGCGGCAGCTCAAGGGCACGGCGTTGCAGACCAAGGTCCAACAGCGCCTGACCGACAAGGTTCGTCGCCTTGGCACAAATCGATGCTTGCAGGGCAATAACCTTTTCGCGTGCAAGGACCTGCAGGACATCGTGCTCGATTCGCTTCAGGCCACTCGTCTCGAGTGTCGCTTCATCCTGACCGGCGCGCGCATTGAGTGCCTGGCGGGCGGACAGCAGAAAGATTTGCTGCCCGGAGTGGACCTGCCCCGTGTCATGCAACGTGGTCTGCAAGAAGGCCAGCGCATCGACTTGTTCCGGCTCGCTCAGGTAGTCGACCTTGTTCAGCACAAAATATAGCCGAACCACGTGCTGTTGGACTTTGGAAAGGTAGGCGAGTTCGGCTTCTGTAATCGGTGGGTCGGCGGAGACCACGAACAGAGCAGCGTCACACTCAGGCAAGACGCGTAGCGCGGCGTCGGTGTTGTGGTGCAGTGTTGATCCGATGCCCGGCGTATCGATGAGGACAATCCCATCGTGCAGTATGTCTGCCGGCACGAAGAGATCGACCCGCGCGATGCGCCGGAAGTTCAGCGGATTTCCCTCTTCCGTGACAAACTGGCGCAGCCGTTCTCGGATGCTCGCCGGATCCTCGAGGCGGATATCCTCGGCCGGGCGCGGGTCCTGGTAACTCACGCTGATGCGTGGTGTCGGCGCCCAGCCGATAAAGGTCGGAATGGCCGTGGCCGGTACCACCGCGGCGGGCAAAAACTCCGCTCCGAGCAGCGCATTGATGAACGTGCTCTTGCCGCGCTTGAATTGTCCGAGGACTGCGACCTGCAGCCGAGCGTCATCCAGGCGTTCACGAAGGCCAGCAAGAGATCCGAGAGCGGGATGACCGTCGGGCCACGCCTGACGCATGCAGGCGCAGATCTCATCCAGGATCGCTGAACCCGCGAATTCCGAGGGGTCTTCTCGCGCGAGAGGCAAGGCATGGCGCCGCGACATTGGCAGAGTTACGGGCTGCAGGCTGTGCCGGTCGTGCAATCTGCTTCGCGGGTACGACAGCTCATCGGATCAGCGCCGGTATCAAGTTGCGAACCCGGGCAAAGGCTGCGGCTGCGCGTGCCTTGCGTTGCTGCCGTTCGTTGCAACTGTCGAGGAAGGCCTCGACTGCAGAAAGGCGCTCTATCGTGACACTCGATCGACCATGATCAGCACTCACGTCGCATAGCCGATCCAGGAGTTCGATAGCCTTAACCCAGTACCAATCGCGCTGCCTCGGCGTTCTTGCTATGCGACCACAATGGGCAATCAAGCGCGCCACGGCAGTCGCGGCCTCCTCGTATGGAGGCATATTTCCCGGATCCGATGCGTACGAGACGAGCTTGACCGCTTGCTCGTGCAGTTGGGGCAATGTCATCGCCTTTCGATTCGTCTGATATCCGCGCGGCGTGCACCCGTCCCTGGTTTCCGCAGCGCCGAATTCTGCGGCAATCTGCGGCAAAAGCTCATTGCTCGAAACCTCGATCAAAAGCCAGACACGCGCCCGATCGCACCCATCCCGAGTGCCGAGAATGCGTGGTGCGAACGACTTGAGGCGTTGCCGTATATGATCAGGCATTTCGTCATTGATTGTCATTGCAAATTGGCGAATCAACGGCGAAGCCGTGGTCGGATTGTCCGAATGATCCTCGCCGGCGAGAAAGGCGACAAAGGACATGATGCACATTTTGCCCCGTTTGCGGTTGCCGACGCCGCGGACGAGCTCAACCTGCTGATAGAGGCTCTCCCACCTTGCATCCACCGTCATTGCTGCCTCCTTGCTATTGCGCGTCTGCGCCGTGGATACCCTGAAACTGCTGGAGCACGTCGATGTAGAGCTGCTGCTTGAACGACACTATAAGCTCCGGAAGGTGGCTGGCCGGCACCCACTTCCAGGCCGAGAACTCCGGGTGCTCGGTGGCGAGGTTGATCTCGGCATCGCTCCCCAGGAACCGCATCGCGAACCATTTCTGCTGCTGCCCGCGCCAGCGGCCACCCCAAGCCTTGCCGACTAGGTCAGCCGGCAAGTCGTAACGCAGCCATCCTCGGCTCTCCGCCAGTACCTCGACGTTGTCCGTCCCGATCTCCTCGCGCAGCTCCCGGAGCGCTGCTGCTCGAGGCGTTTCGCCCTCGTCAATGCCACCCTGGGGCATTTGCCACGCCTCCTCCGGTCCGCGGCTTCTTCGACCGACGAACACCTTTCCGTGGACGTTGAGCAGCATGATGCCCGCGCCGGAACGGTACTGGGCACCCTCCGCCGGGTGGATCGTCATCTCGCCATCCCGCGAACCGCCGGTCTTGGTAGCAGCCGTGGCAGAATAAAGATGAAGGTTCCGGTACAATGACTGGATTTGCTCCGCGTCGACCTTGTCGGCCTTCATGACCAACTGGATCAGCGGGTCAGCCAAAAGGTCATCCAGCGCGGTCTGGGAACCCCGGTTCGACTTGCCACCCATGCCTACCATACCTCCTCAGACGCCACGGGCGTCCGCGATCTATGATAGGGGTCATTAGCCGTCGCCGGCAGTCATCGGGGGGAACCCCATCCCCTTGTAGCACATAGATTACTTCCAGACGTTCTCCGCGTCAACACCGGCAGCGGCTGGCTGTTGGCAGCTCCTGACCTTGGACTTGGCGACCATTTCGCGCGGTGCAACTTGTCCAGACAGCGACAGAGGCTGTGCTTGCCGATGCCCGTCAGCTTCCCGCTCCAGCGCTTCTTTCTGCATTGTCGGTGTGAAGATTTCCGTCCGGATTACGACGTCGCGCGGCATCGTCCCGCCCAGGACGCTGTGATTCGGCGACGACGGCGCTCTTGTCGGCATCCAGTGACTTCGCATCGCTTGCCGCAAAGACTTGGTCATACAGGTCTTTGCCGAAGCTGGTCGACAACGGCGCGCCTGGGACGAGCCGGAAAGTCCGAGTCCCGTCCTCTTTCCGTTCAGCGCGCAAGAACGTCGCCGTCGGTGACTTCCTGTCGTACAGAACATGTGCGAAGTCGTACATGTGCGTGACAAAGAAGACTTTGCAGCGAGCATCCAGCAAGGCCTGGACAATCTGGCGCCCGACCTCGGAGCCTTCCCTCTCGTTGGTCGACTGGAAGGACTCGTTGAAAAGCAGCAGGCAATCCGACGACAGGTGATCCGCCATATCGCTCATCCGCCGCAGCTCCTCGTCGAATTTCCCACTTCTCATCTCGGCGTCTTCCTCACGCTTGTAGTGTGTAAAAAGGGCCGTGCACAAGTTGGCGCAGAACGACTTTGCCGGCACGAACATGCCGCACTGCATCATCAGTTGCGCCAGTCCAATGCTTCGCAGGAAGGTTGATTTTCCTCCCTGATTGGCACCCGTGATAACCACCAGATCCTTGTTGTCTCCGTCAAGATCGTTCCCAACGACCGTTTGACCTGTCCTGAGTGCCAGGCAAATATCAGAGAGACCACGTACGCTGTGCCTTTGCTCTCCGGCCGCGGCGGGTTCTGGGAAGCAGACCGGCTCGGTTCTTCCAGATAGCCTGTCATGCAGGTTCAGGCAGCCGATGTAGAACGCCAGCTCCGCGCGGAGCATCCAAAAGAAGCTGAGGATGTGATCATTGGACTGGGCGACCGTCCTGGCAACACTGGCAATGCCCCTCGAGTTCAGCTCCGAGGCGGCCCTGCCACCAGCTTCATCGCGCTCGGGGATATGGAACGTGTAGCTTGGCGGCCCCTGCATAAAAAGCTGCTCTATCCAACTGCGACGATCCGCGTTAGGCTTCCGCAACACGTAGTCAATACCCTTGTTGCCCTTGCCAAGCCGCGCGCTGATCAGAGCGCCGCGACGAAATTTCAATCGATAGAGGTGGTCCCGCACAATTTCGAAATAGTCGTCGCTCAGCTCCTGCTGGAGTGTCGAAAAAAGCCGCTTGAAGCCCTCCGACTTGAATTTCCCGGCATGCGTATCCACCTCCATTTTCAGCCGCTGCAGCATCTCCGCGAACATCTGAAGCACCTCCACGGACCTGTGCAGCAGCGACCCTGGGTGGTCGCCGAAGATGCCCCAGTAGTTTTTCTTTTCCTTCTCGATCGTCTCCACTGCAAGGTCGTAAAGATTACGTACGATCGCCGTGTTCGCCATGCAGTCTCGAAGTATCTCCTGCCGATAAAGGACGGTCTGCACATCTTGCACGCTGGCAGGAACGGCCCGCTTGGCCACAGCGAGGAGAAAAGTGTCGCCGGCCGCCATTGCGTTGAACAATGTCTCCAATTCGAGGTCCCGCACGAGATCCTTCTCATGTGGCCCTGGCTCTCGCGTCACATCGAAATCGCGATCCCGGTACATCAGGAAGGCTTTCATGACGTAATCCTCTCCTTCAGTGCCGCATAAGTGACTCGATACTTCTCAGCGATCGAAATCGCATAGGCGCGGCCGTCGGCAGGGCGTCGGATTACCTTGAACGTCCGCTGTGCCGGATCCTCTGGAATGACTGTGCTCACCATACTGACGACCGAGTCGCTCAACGAAGCAAGTTCTTCCAGGAACGTCACACAAACACAGAGGCAGCCCAGTTCAAGGATTCTGCGCATCACGTCGGTCGCCAGGAAGACCGCGTCTTCCAGGGTGGTCGACGAGAATATCTCGTTCATGATGATCAGGCTGTCCGGCGTGGCCTCGTCCAGAATTCCACGAATCCGGAGGAGGTCGTCTTGCAACTTGCCCCGGAGGTCCGCGACGTTTTCGCCCCTCTCGAAATGCACGAATATGCGATCGAAGAGAAAGAGCTGCAGTCCGGTGCCGGGGACTGGCAGCCCCAGGCAGGCAAGGTAGTGCAACTGCCCGAAAGTCCGAGCGAAGGTTGTCTTTCCGCCCTGGTTGGGCCCGGAGACAACGAACGCTCGTTCGCTGCCCTGCAGGCAGAAGTCGTTGGTGATTATAGCAGTTTTCTCGGCCACGAGCCTGGTTGCCAGGGCGAGGTCAAAAACCTTATTGCCACCGACCTCCTTCGTCTCCCACGAAACCGTGGGATAGCCGAATTTGAGGCCAGCCTGCTTAAGTCTGCCTGTGTACTCGAGATATGAGATATAGAACTGCACCTCGCGATCAAACCGCAATACTGTCGGGTCACCGAAGCTGCGATGGTTCATGCAGTACTCATCAAAATATGAAAATATCTCGGGATATAGCTTCGCGACGAGATCAAGGATCTGCGCCTCGATGTGGTTCATTTCCACAAAGTCGGTGAACTTGAACCGGTAGTCGCGGGGGGCGCCTTGGCGAAACTTCTCGAATGTCTGCGCCACCTCGGCACTGTAGTCCGGTTCGTCTTCATACTTCCGGACCGTTATGCTGCTGCCGTTTATGAGAACGCAGTATTTCACGGAGCCCAAATCGGTCCTTACCCTCTCGGTGTCCAGGACGAGTTCGTTGAAGGAGGCCGATGCAACATATCCGTGCAGATAATCCAGCAATTCGCGCAGCCCGCGCGATTGAGGTTGAGCCTGCCGCAGGTCAGCCAGCAACTGTCGGACTGCCTCGTAGTAAACGGCAACGGCGTCGACAAACCAACTATTCTTCTGCAAGCTGTAATAGAGCTTCTCGGCCTGTTTCAGACGCCTGCGCATCTCTTGCATCCTGGTCGCGAATGCGACGACTTTGTCGAACAGGTCCGCTACTTCCAGGTCCTTCATCACCTCGTGGCGGTACAAGATGTCGTCAACATCATCAAGTTTCCGGTAGAAGAAGGGCTTGAGATCGTACTCGTCCTTCCCTGAGACCGCTGCGGCCACGATCTGATCGAGATTCAGGTCCCCAAAGAAATCCGGAGCCTGCGGGTGCTCGGTTCGCATGTCAGGCTCGATTTGGCGGTATAGAATGCTTTGGAAGCTCATGGGACTGCCTTTCTGCTTCGAGAGTTTGTGCAAATCGGGTCCTCTCGAACGGCATCGGGCGCCCAGCCGGCTGGATCACTGAAATCCGGGAGCAGCGCGATCCCGGCCTGTGGTTCTTCGCCAACTGCCCGGAGCGCTCTAGAAAAGACGTACGCCAGCCGCCGCGGGGTCTCGCCGCGCGGTTGGTACAAAATGAAAGCTGCCGCGGCATAGAGCAGATTGTCGGCGATCGCAGCGCAGGCAGCACTCATCACAGCACATGCGCAGAGAGCCGAAGGAGGCAGCAGAGCAGAGTTTGCGCGCCCTCGTTTATCGTAAACCGCGGGGCATGCCGCCGCCAGGAACTTCGCCCAGGCTTTAGATTGGCAAGCCGAGGCGTTCCCGGTGCAACGCCGTCTCTCCGTTGCGATCCAGGACACGCGTTCGGACCGGGGGTCACGCCAACCCGCCGGGTCCGCCCGCCCGTTGCAGCACAGTACGCCCACTTGGACCATATAAGATGCGCCCGACACCGTATGCCCCTAGACACAGCCGTTTGACCAGGAGTCATCGGCCCCAGGACGGGCGCTTCTGGCGAACTCCACCGCCAATGCGCCTATATAGGCTCCTGCCGGGCCGAGGGCAATCACCGGCATTGATCGGTCTCGTGCCCTGGGGGCGTCTTCAGAGTGACGTTCGCACTCAGTTCAGGGGCCCCTTTCTCCTGCACACAACGGGACAAGCTGCGGTTGCAGAGGGAAAGCGAAACCCACGGTCGCCGTGCCGCTGATCAGCCACTCAAGCCTTCATTGCCAACCCCCATATCGCCAACAGAATCAACGCGCAACCGAGCTAACGCCGAAGCCTGCAATCGCTGGCACCTCCAGCGGTGTGCTGATGGCACCACTTATCTCCGCGGCGCGCAGGCGAAGTGCCGCCAGCGGCGTGCAGTTGGGAGGGAGCGAGGTTGCGCCGTGAATATGAACGCGGGCGTGGTTATTCCGCGACTCCCTTCGTCCGGCGCACCGTCCGACCCGGCGGGAACGCGGACAGCTTCCCCGGTTCGCCTTTCGATCGCGTGGGCTGCCGGTGACGCAGCGGCTCGGCCTGCGCCGGCCTCAGACCTGCCAGCACTATTCCTAGCAGCCTCTCGATCATGTCGTCGACGGACAGGTCGGCTCGCGGAATCCTGTCGATCGCCAGCATCGTCAGGCCGTGCGAGGCGGACCAGGCTGCGAGGGCGGCCAGCGCCACATCCTGAAGACTATCGGGTGATACGGCGAAAGCGCCTGAGCGGGCTCCGCGCAGGATGACGTCCTCCAGCACCCCTCTGGCTTGCGCGCCAGCCAATTTGGCGGCGGTCGGGCGGTCGTGGGACCCGGCATCGGAGAGCTCAGGACCAAACATCAGCCGGTAGAGCGCAGGGTTTTCGAGCCCAAGACGCACATAAGTACGCCAGATCGCACCCAGCAGCGCTTCCGGGTCATCGATCCCGACCATCGCGCGCAGCATGCCGTCACGCAGTCGTTCGAAGCCCACGGCGGCGACGGCGGCCAGTAGGTCCAGCTTCTCAGGGAAGTGGTTGTACGGCGCGCGGTGGCTGACGCCGGCACGGCGGGCCACCTCTCTGAGCGAGAACGCCCAGTCCTGTTCCTCGGTCACCAGTTGCAGCGCGGTGTCGATCAACGCGCGCCGCAGGTCGCCGTGGTGGTACGGCTGGGGTTTGTTGGGGCGAATTTTTTTTGGCATGGCGGCTCTGGGGATGTTGACATCGGATACATCTGGGTGTATCCAGTGTATACATCGACGGGCCGGATGTCAATCCGTCGTGTCGTGGCCAGCCCTGGTCGCTGACAAACCGAGGAGAGAGACATGACACAGCAACAAACGTTGACGAGCGTTCGTGACCGGGTCACGCCGGCGGAATGGGAACAGCGCGTGGCGCTGGCGGCTGCCTATCGACTGGTCGCTCATTTCCGCTGGGATGATCTGATTTTTACCCATCTGTCTGCCCGCGTTCCGGGCGGCGACCACCATTTCCTGATCAACCCGTACGGGCTGACCTTCGATGAGATCACTGCTTCCAGCCTGGTCAAAGTGGACCTCGACGGTAAGAAGGTCATGGATTCACCGTACGAGATCAATCCGGCAGGCTTTACGATTCACAGTGCCATTCATGCGGCACGCGAGGATGCAAAGTGCGTGCTCCACGTGCACAGCGTGAACGGCGCTGCTGTATCGGCGCAGAAGGACGGCCTGCTGCCAATCTCGCAGCAATCCATCTTCGTGCTGTCGTCACTCGCATACCACGATTACGAAGGCGTGGCGTTGCGCGAGGACGAGAAGCCTCGGCTTGTGCGAGACCTTGGCGAGAAGAATTTCTTCATGCTGCGGAACCATGGCCTGATCACCGTGGGCGACAACGTGCCTGACGCCTTCCTGTTCATGTATACGTTCGAATCTGCCTGCATGATCCAGGTGCGAGCGCAAGCCGGCGGCGGCGAACTCATCGGCATTGACCCGCGCATCATAGCAACGGCGCAGCAGCAGGCCGCAACGGTGACGGAACAGGCGGTTGGCGCACTCGCGTGGCCGGCTCTGCTGCGCAAGCTGGACCGGATCGACTGTTCGTACCGCAACTGAAGCGGTTTTGTCAGAATATTGTCGTTGTAATGTAGCCGTCGGCTACATCATCAGAAAGGAGCATGGCTATGAAAAATAACACGCATGATCGCGCCAGATTTCGTGCAATCACCGAAAGCACCCACGATGAATGGCAACTGATCTGGGGCGAGCTGGAGCGCTTCGCGCGGCGACTGCCGGATCGCCTTGTCGCGCATCTCGAGCTGCTTCGCGGCGACCACGGCGGGTTCCCGGTCGATCGCCTGGAGCATTGCCTGCAGACCGCGACCCGGGCCTGTCAGGCAGGGCGGGACGAAGAATATGTTGTCTGCGCCCTGTTGCACGACATCGGCGATTGGCTGGGCCCTCGCAACCACCCGGATATCGCGGCGGCCATCGTCCAACCCTTCGTGTCGGAGGAAAACCACTGGATGGTCAAGCATCACGGCATCTTCCAGGGGTATTACTTCTTCCACTTCCTGGGGTTCGATCGGGATATGCGCGAAAAGTTCCGGGGGCATCCGCATTTCGAGAGGACCGAGGAATTCTGCCGCCTGTTCGATCAGGTCGCCTTCGATCCCAACTTCAAATCGATGCCACTCGAGGCGTTTGAACCGATGCTGCAAAGGGTGTTCTGTCAGCCGCGCCGATCGCTCTATAGAGCCAAGGCCGCAGAATAGGGAAGGCCTCGACCAACACTGGCGGCCTTCTGGTTGACCGTTCTGCCAAGTCGGGCCGCTGGTGTCGTGTGCTCTTCTATCTTCTCGATGCACGCCTCCTCGCCGCAGCGTGCACGACTTGAAGAGAAGGCGGCGGTGCGAATGGACTCGCCCATCGGTTCGCTCCTCTTGGTTGAAGGAAGCCGAAATGCCCAGACCGGCGCGGCGCGGCGGCAATCACCGCCGTGCCTCGAAATCGATCCGCGGATCCACCACCGTATAGAGCACGTCCCCGACGATCTGCATCAACAGCCCGAGCAGCGTAAAGATATACAACGTCCCGAACATAACCGGATAGTCGCGCTGGATCGCCGCCTCGAAGCCAAGCTGACCAAGCCCCTGCAGCGAGAACACGATCTCCACCAGCAGCGCGCTGGTGAACAGAATCCCGATGAACGCCTGCGGAAATCCGGCCACGATCAGCAACATCGCATTGCGGAACACGTGGCCATACAGCACCCGCCGCTCGCTCGCCCCCTTCGCCCGCGCGGTGACGGTGTACTGCTTGCGGATCTCCTCCAGGAAGCAGTTCTTCGTCAGCATCGTCAGGCTGGCGAAACCCCCAGCCACCACCGAGATGATCGGCAACGTCATGTGCCAGAAATAGTCAGCGATCCGTGCCGGCCAGCTCCAGTCCGCCGACCCCTCGCTGGTCAGCCCGCGCAGCGGAAACCAGTGCAAATAGCTGCCGCCGGCAAACAGTACCACCAGCATGATGGCGAACAGGAAGCTCGGGATCGCATACCCCACCAGCACCACCGCGCTGGTCGCCAGATCGAAGCGGCTGCCGTCGCGCACAGCCTTGCGGATTCCCAGGGGAATCGAGATCGCATAGATCAGCAGCGTCGACCACAGCCCCAGCGAAACCGACACCGGCAGCCGCTCCGCGATCAGCGACAGCACGCTCTTTCCCCGGAAGAAGCTGCGCCCGAAGTCGAACCGAAGATAGCCGCCGACCATGTCCAGGAACCGCGTCAGCGGCGGCTTGTCGAACCCGAACATCTTGCGGATATCGGCGATGATGTGCGGGTCGAGCCCGCTTGATCCGCGGTACGACCCCTGCGCGCCCATGTCTGAACTCTGACCAGATATCACCGACATGCCGGCATGGCCGCGCAACTGGGCCACGATCTCCTCCACCGGACCGCCGGGAGCGAACTGCACCACCACGAAGTTGATCGCGATGATGCCGAACAGCGTCGGAATCACCAGCAGCAACCGGCGCAGCAGATAGGCAGCCACGACCCGCCTCTATCCGCCCTTCTTGCGCGCGGTATCGATCGCCACCGCCTTCCCCGAGTCGACCCACCACAGGTCGAAGTCGAAGCCCTCGCGGATCGGCGCGTCAGGGTGGCCGAAACGGTTCCAATAGGCGACGTGGAAGCTCGTGCTGCTCCAGCCGGGCACCAGGTACCAGCGCCACAGCAGCACCCGGTCCAGCGCCCGCGCCGCGGTCTCCAGGTGCGGCCGGTCCGGTGCGGTGATCACGTCGCCGACCAGCGCATCGACCGCCGGATCGCAGATGCCCGGCATGT
>Ga0335075_10005451_pt1 | contig 19773 bp, 16 predicted proteins | sample Lox_Sample_24_FD_206723 | JGI IMG/M metagenome (GOLD analysis project Ga0335075, IMG submission 206723) | Soil microbial communities from Loxahatchee National Wildlife Refuge, Florida, United States - Lox_Sample_2.4 | ecosystem: Environmental > Terrestrial > Soil > Wetlands | place: USA...
ACGACAACAGCGGCAAGGTGCTCGGGGTCAGCGACATGTCCACCGCCGACAGCGCCCAGGTGGTGCAGTTCGACGACAACGGCACGCCCGACCACCTGTGGCGGCTCATCCCCGACGGTCAGGTAAAGATCCAGAACGATAACAGCGGCCTGTTGTGCGGGGTGGACCAGATGTCCACCGCGGACAGCGCGGACGTGGTCCAGTTCCATGACAACGGCACCGCCGACCACCTCTGGGAGTTCGTGCCCGACACGGGCGGCTGGTTCAGGATCAGGAACGTCAACAGCGGCAAGGTGCTCGGCGTCAGCGACATGTCCACCGCCGACAGCGCCCAGGTGGTGCAGTTCGACGACAACGGCACGGCCGACCACCTGTGGCGGCTGCGCTACGGCGGGAACACGCTGTTCCGCCTGCAGAACTCCAACAGCGGGCTGGTCCTCGGGGTCAGCGACATGTCGACCGCCGACAGCGCGGACGTCGTGCAGTTCGACGACAACGGCACCGCCGACCACCTCTGGCAGTTCCTCGCCGCCGGCGCCTTCGACTCCTGATGGCCGCGAGGCTTTGGCAGAGGTTGCGAGCAGGCCGATCTGGGCCGGAAGCGGCGTAACTCTCGCCGCATTGTCACTAGTGCTGCCATAACCCTCCAATACGAACAATCCCACGGATGCTGCAACCCGCTTGGAGATGGCGAGACCAAGCAGGACCGCGGCAGACGGCCGCTCGATCGGACACGGAAGTACGAAAACGACTCTGTCCGCAGGGGGACATCCGGCCGTATGCATAGCGCGCTATTCCTCCCGCACGGCCACCCCGGCGAGGTAGTAGAAAAATCGCGATGCGCAGGATTGTAATTCGCCTGCTTGGCGCGGCGGCTGCTCGGGCACCTAGTCGCCCTGGCCCGCCCCAGACCCCGCGAGCCACAACAGTCACTTATGTTGTCTGGTTCACCCAAATGATCACTTAGCCTGATCAATCGGTGATGCTGTAACATGCCTTCACGGGCGGGGGCGCATCCAGCGACTTTGAACCCATTGACCGCTTTGGTCGCGAACGCACCGTATCAGCGAAAACCTTGAGTAGGCTAATGAGTCGTGTCACACTGGGAATCTGGGGGCTAGGCCCGAGCAGGGATGGGCCACGCGGAAGGGGGAAGGGGCATGAGTCAGGCCACGTCAACACGGGTCATCCCTGAGTCGCAAGTCGTGCCAGCAACTGCGATGGATGACTCGTACCTCGTCGATGCCTTCACCCAAGCCCTCAGTCCCTATTATGAGGGAAACCACCTCGTCCATGCGCAGCGGGTCCTAAAGACGCACTTGTCAGGAGGCAAGGACAACCGTGGCCTTCTGTCCACGCGGCAACTCCTGCTGGTCCTCTGGTCGGGCGGCGAGCGTCGCGGAATCTTGAATCTGGTGTTCAAGCGTCAGGCCACGTGCAAAATAAGCCCGCTCATCCTGTTTCCATCGATTCATAATAGCTTGGGACTGGGAGCCATCCTGATCCGTGCGGCCGAGGAAGAAGCCCGCAGGGCGGGTGCTCGTAACCTATACTGCACGGTAGCCAGAAACAATCGGCGCGCCCTGGACTTCTTCCTTGAGCACGGTTTCGTTGAGTGCGGTGAAGCGCCTGAACAGTATAAGACGGGGGTGACCGAGACGTTGCTGAGGAGAACACTGATCCCGTCCATCCCATTGGGTACTGAGGATATGATATCCGTGGCCCGCGTTGGGGATGATGCAGCCTGGAAGGCAGTCCGCAAGCTGCTCTCCCGGAGCCTCCCCCAGCAAATCGACGGGGTAAATAGCTCGTGGCTTGAATCCATGCACAGGAACGCGCTTGATGACGGCGCCACCCAACTGGAAGAAGGACGCAGCGCCTGGGTCTACGCCGCCCAGGATCGCTCGGGGCGCTACCGAGCCGCCGCGATTGTCACTTACAAGAAGGGCGGGGCGCTGAAGATAATGCCTATCGCCTCGAGCGACATTGGCGCCTTCAGGGCACTGATCGTTGACTTGCCGACTCTTCTCCATGGATGCGGACGGAAAGCTTACCTGCACCTAGCGCCAACTGCGGCTGAAGTAGTCGCGCTCCAAGAGAGTGCCTGGAACTTTGAAGCCCTCCTCCCCGGCGCTTACCGCGAAGAAGTGGTGACACAGCAGTGGGGATGCTCTCTGGGTCCCGATGCCCCTCCGCAGCGCATCAGGATACAGCCCCGCTATCTCTCGATGGTTAAAAGGGGAGATAAGAAGCTCGAGATTAGGGTAGGGTACGAGCACATAAAACGGATCCGGTCCGGCGATTCAGTTGTCCTCGTAGCCGGCCCTGAGCAACTCGTACGCCAAGTGCGGGAGGTACGACGATACTCAAGCCTTCGTCAGATGCTCGAGCATGAGGACATAGAGCAAGTGCTTCCTGGATCAAGTCCTGACGGAGCTCTCCGGCGCCTCCAAGAGATCTACCCGCCGGAAAAGGAAAAGCTAGGCATCGTAGTCCTTGATCTTTGCTAGAACCTTGATGAAGCTGAGGCCCGAGGGCAGCTTCCGGCCGTTGCCCTTCCCTACCTCAAGCCTCATGATCATGACGCCAATAAACCCTGGCTAAGCTAATCAAATGATGGAAAGTCGTCGTGATTGAAGTAGACGTAACTGCTTGCCTGAGCTATCAGGATCGCCCGCCGAGCGACGATGCAATAGAGGCGTCGATCAAGCAGTGCGTATCCGATGCAGTAGAGGGATCATTCGACGAGTACCCGCAGTACCTTAAGCCCATGCTGCGACTGCAGGCAAGGCTCCTATCCGACGAATCGAGGCGCGCGGAAAGGCACAGCGAGGTGCGCTTCTCCTTCGGCTTGCCTACGGAACTCTTCCCAGTCAGCTCGGGAGGGTTGCAGCTACTGGTGAACCTACTCGCTGGCGACATGTTTCCTACTGAAGCGGTGGGATGCCACTGGTCCGACGTGCACGTTCATTCGGTCGACCTTCCGGATGAGATTCGACTGGAGGCCATCAAAGCATACCGGCGCAATGCGCATACGATTGATGACATTCGGGCAGCCTTTCAACTCGACGAACAAAGACCTCTACTGGCCTATTCACTAAAACCGCGCGTCGGTTTGAGCTTCGACGAGACGCGGGAAATAACACTCGCCGTCCTCAAGGCGGGATTTAATATAGTTGAACTAGACGCCAGGAATCTCGCGCTAAGATCCGCGCCGCTAGAGAAATGGATCGGCCTTGGCAAAGAAGCTGCAGAAACCGGCACTCACGTGACCGCATTCTCGCCGAATCTATCAATCCCGGCACCTCAACTGCTTGATATTGTCGGGAAGTGGACATCCGAGATAGCCCCTGTCGGGCCTCCGGTGGTTAAGATCGACGGCGGCCTGGATGGCTTGTCCAGTCTTCAAGCAGTCAGGGCCGGGCTGAGCGGTGCGCAATCTCCATTCATTACAACGTATCCGATTCTACGCAATCAGCTCAGGACAGCTATTGGCGATTCTACATGGGTGGAGTTCCTGGCACTGAGCGGCGCCGACATCGTCTATCCCGGCGGTCGGCCAACCTTCCCCAGCGAGCGAAGACCGGTCTGGGGAGCACACGTCCAGGGCTGGGCACGGGCGGCCCGGGTATACGATGAGCTAATAAGCCGACAATGGCCGATGCCCACGATTGCGGGCGGCGTGCATCCCGGACAACTTCAGGCCTTCTATGAGCTCGTCGGGCCAAAGGTCGCATATTTTCTTGGCGGGGCAGTTGCATTGCACCCCGAGGGTCCAGTACACGGGGCGAAACTCTGCGTCGAGGTCCTCGACGCGTCCATGGGGCTGACACGCGATGCAATTACCTCCGCCGATGACCATGCCGAAGACCTTCCCGGCCGCCTACTTAGGAAAGTGGAGCAGACCCGCTATCCGAAAACAGCACTGAATTACTTTTCGCCGGCCAATGTCTTCGGGAATAGCGTACCGTCGCCCCCGATGACTTTTACCGTCGAGGATAGGGGCCATGCGTCCCGTCGCCGATATTATTTGGTGCGGCGTCAGCGCTCCCGTGATACAAGGCCTATTCACTGGTCTTGGAGTGTCCGCAGTCGGACTGATGATTTTCCCATTTTTCTTTTCGCCTGCACGGCCAAGCGCCGGGGTTCAATCGAATTATCGCCGTGCGGTGACTTATGTGAAATGGGCGCGAAGAGCCGCCTGGGCTCTGGGCGCGTCCACCGCGGTCACTATGGCTGGTTATGTTATATTGTATGCGGATGCACGCGGAAACTTCTGCACCGCGCACTTTGATCGGAACATGCAGCTCGGCGTGTTCGCGTGGACTGGAATCGCGGGAATCACGTTTGTCCTAGTAGTGCTTACCGCTCTCTTGCGCGGCCTAACGCGTAATCTCAGCACTACCAGGAAGTGAGGCTCGACCTAGTTCTGGCCTGAGCAGGCGCTGCGCGGCGGCGGCGACCTCGAGCAGCGCCAGGTCGCCGTGGCGGCGCCCGGCGAGCTGGAGTCCCACCGGGAGCCCGGGCGCGGGCACCGGGATCGACACGGCGGGATGGCCGGTCAGGTTGTAGGGACCGGTGAAGCGGCCCTCGGCGTTGTCGCCGTCGGCGCCAAACGGCGGGTCCTGCTCGGGCGCGCAGTACCCGACGGTTGGCCCCGCGAGCGCGTCCAGGCCGGCCAGCGTCTCCTCGACCGCCGCGGCCAGCTCCGCCTGGGCCGCCCGGGCGCTCGCGTACTGCCCGGGCGTGACCGCCGCGCCGAGCGCCAGCAGGGCGCGCGTTCCCTCGGCGTACTGGCTGGTGTCCCGGCCCGCGTGGGACGTGACGGCCTCGCTGGCGACGATGGAGGTCAGCGCCTCTTCCCAGCGCTGCGGCTCATCCAGCCACGGGGGCTTGACCTCGCGCAACTGCCAGCCGGCCGCCGCGAGCCGCCCGAGGGCATCCCTCCCGTAGGGCCGCGCGCACCTGCGGGGTTACGGAGGGGTCGGTGAGCTGGGCCGAGAGCACGCCAATCACGGGCACGCCGATGGTGGGCGATGCTGGCAGGGGGCCGGCGATGGCCTGCAGCAGGGCAATGCTGTCGGCGGCCGTCGTGGTGAGCGTCCCGGCGTGGTCCAGGCTCGGCGACAACGGGAACACCCCGTCGGCTGGCACGAGGCCGTACGTCGGCTTGAGGCCCACGACGCCGCAGTAGGCGGCGGGGACGCGGATCGAGCCACCGGTGTCGGTGCCGATCGCCAGGTCGCAGACACCAGCGGCGACCAGCGCGGCTGACCCGCCCGAGGAGCCGCCTGAGGTCCGTTCCTTGTTGTGCGGGTTGCGGGTGTCGCCGACCCGGGGATGGGCGAAGCCGGCCGCGAACTCCAGGCACTGCGCGCTGGCGAACACCTCCGCGCCCGCCGCCCGAAGCGCGGTGACCAGCGGCGCGTCGGCGACCGCGGGCGCGTCACTGGTCGACGGGCTGCCGCACCTGGTTGGCAGCCCCTGCACCGCGATGATGTCCTTGACCGCGACGGGCCGCCCCGACAGCGGGCCCGCCGCGGACCTGCGTGGCGCACCCGCCACGCCGGCCACGGCGTTCAGTGGCCGGCCAAGCCGGTCGAGCCGCTCGTAGGCGGCGAGCAGGTCCAGGTTCTCCCGGCGGCAAGTCCTGTCCCCCGCCTCGATGGCGGCGATCAGCTCGGCGATGCGGCGGATGAGGAATCCCTGGAGCGGGCCGAGGATCGCATCGGCTTCCGTCGTGCGGCGGCGGATCATCAGGTCGCGGAAGGCCGCCGAGTGCGACCTGGCCGACCGCCGGCTGAGGTCCGCCAGCCGCCGGAGCGATCCCGGCAGGTCGTCCGGGTCGAGCCCGTCAAGCGGCGACGGCCGCACCGGTGCCTGCCTGAGCACTTGCCCGGCCACCGCGAGGAGCAGCGGGTGGTAGCCGGGCTCGTCGAACACCTCGTGGATCGCCAGGTCGCTCACGGCGGTGGCGAGCACCATCGCGCCGTAGGCCAACTTGCCCCAGACGTACCCCATGACCTGGGTCGTCGCCTCCGCGTCTGCGATATCCCCGGCCAGCGCCCGGGTCCGCGCGGACGGCGTGCCGTCGATCTCCCCGATCTTGAGCGCGCCCCGGTCGCCGCGCGTCACCACGCCCGGTGCCACCACGTCAGCCTCGAAGTTGACGCATGCCTGGACCACCCGGCCCGGCCCGGCCGCGGCGGCAAGCGCGGGCGAGGGCAGCCCGTCTTGCAGCGAGGCGACGAACGCCTGCCCCGCGAGCCGGCCCTCCAGCAGCCCGGCCACGGCCGTCGTGTCCTGCTGCTCGCATGCCACCAGGACAGGGAAGTCGATCCGGCTGGGCAGCTCGGCCGGTGCGATCGCGGCGGGATGGGCGGTGAACTGCCCGGCCGGCCCGCCGATGCGCAGCCCGCTGGCGTTGATCGCCGTGACCACCGCCGGGTCGGCGTCGCAGGCCAGGACGTCGTGGCCGTCCCGGTCGAGCCCGGCCGCGACCACGGAGCCGATCGCCCCGCAGCCGAGGACTAGGTACCTCACGGGCGAAACGTTAGGAGTCGGAAGTTACGCGATGGTAAAACCGAGATTTTTGGTCAAGTGGCTCTCGTCACCTGGCCAAGTCGCGCGTAATGTGTTGCGCAAAGGTTTGCGCAAACCTTTGCCCACCAGCACTGGCACAGGGTGGTGCCTACCGCGCGGTGCAAGGTCGCCCCCCTTCCCGCGCCTCCCCCATCGCGACTCCACGCCATCCCCCTTTGCGACGAACCGTCGCTCCGATGCCCACCGGAGCTGCTCGTGAGGCATAGATCGATCCTGACCATGGCCCTGACTGTCGGCTGCGCCCTGCTGGCGCTGGCCGGCTGTGATTCTGGCGCTTCCCCGTCCACGGGCGGCGCCGGCAGTTCTTCCGCCAGTGGCGGCACGCCCGTCAAGGGCGGGAACCTCGTCTTCGCTAACCCGCAGGACGCGGAGTCACTGAACGAGACAAACATCTTCGACAACAACTCGATCTGGATCATCGAGCAGATGACCCAGCCGCTGTTCACCGTCACCAGCAACGGCAAGGGCGTGCAGCCATGGCTCGCGACCGGCTACACGATCTCCAAGGACGGGAAGACCTACACCATCACGCTGCGCCAGGGCGTCAAGTTCTCCAACGGCACCCCCATGACCTCCGCCGACGTGAAGTTCACCCTGGAGCAGACGATCGCTGCCTCCACCGGCTGGGGCTACCTCGACGCCGCCATCAAGTCGGTGGATGACCCCACCCCTGACACGGTGGTACTCCACCTGAAGTACCAGTGGGCGCCGCTGCTCGCGGACCTGGCGCTGTTCGCCAACGGGATCGTGCCGAACAACTACGGTGGCAAGACCGAGAGCGCGTTCTACCAGGCCCCGATCGGCACCGGCCCGTTCAAGTTCGACTACTGGCACAAGGGCTCGGCGCTCAAGCTCGTGCGCAACCCGTACTACTGGCAGCCGGGCAAGCCATACCTGGACAGCGTGACCTGGACTGACGTGCCCGACGACAACACGAGGCAGTTGCAGGTCACCAGCGGCCAGGCGCAGATCGACCAGTTCCCCTCATGGTCAACGGTGGCCGCGCTGAAGTCCACCCCCAACGTGACCCTGAGCCTGTTCCCCTCGACCGAGACGAACTACCTGGCCTTCAACGAGAAGGTCAAGCCGTTCCAGGACGTGAACGTGCGGCGAGCGATCTCGCTGGCGATCAACCGCAACGCACTGGTCAAGGCGGTGCTGTTCGGCAACGGGCAGCCGGCCAACTCGATATTCCCGCCCCAGGTGCCGTACTACGACGCCAGCAGCGGGGGCCTGCAATACAACCTGGCCGAGGCTAAGGCCGCGCTGGCCAAGTCAAGCGTGCCGCAGGGATTCACCACCACGCTGCTGCTGCCCTCGGGCAACTCCGACTACGCGACGATCGCCACGATCGTGCAGTCCGAGCTCAAGCCGCTTGGCATCACCGTGCAGATCCAGCAAGAGGACCCCAACACCGCAAACGAGAACTTCCAGAGCGGCAAGTACGACATGTCCTTCTCGCTGTGGACGATGGACATCCCCGACCCCGACGAGCTGGCCACCTTCGCCCTCGACCCGACGGCCGGCTCGAAGTCGTTCTTCACCTTCTATGACAACCCGACCGTGGTGAAGGCGGTCCACGCCGCTGAGGTGACGACACAGACCGCGGCGCGCCAGGCGGACTACAACACCGCCCAGACGCTGGCCGCGCAGGATGCCTTCATGGCGTTCCTGTACTACTCCCCGTACGCCTACGTGGAATCGTCGAACGTGCACGACTTCTTCGTCACGCCGCTCGGCAACTACCACATGGAAGACGTCTGGCTCAGTCCAGGCTCCAGCTGACCAGATTCGCCCGTGACCGCACCGGGCCGGGCGCCCTAGCGAGCGCCCGGCCTGGCCGGCCGGCCCCACCAACTCGAGCGAGGTCTTCATGGGCCGGATGAGCTTCGTCTTCCGGCGGCTGGCGCTACTGGTGCCGACCGCCGTGGGCGTCACCATCATCACGTTCTTCATGGTTCACCTGATCCCCGGCAACCCCGCCGTCACCATCTTGGGCGAGCACGCCACCCCGGCCACCGTCGCGGCCCTGGACCGGCAGTGGGGCCTGAGCCAGCCTCTTGCCGAGCAGTACTGGCGGTTCATTGACCGGCTCGTGCACGGCAACCTGGGCCAGAGCCTGTATTACGGAGTGGCGGTCTCCGGGCTGATCACCAGCCGCCTGCCAACCACCCTGTGGCTCTTGTGCTACTCCGCCGTCATCGCCGTCTTGATCAGCGTGCCGGTCGCCACCCTCGCCGCCAGCCGCAAGGATGCGGTCCGCGACCACGTCGCGCGAGTCGTGCCGATGCTCGGCCTGGGCATGCCTGCCTTCTGGTTCGGCCTGCTCCTGCAGACCTGGCTGGGCACTAAGCTCCGGCTGTTTCCCGTTACCGGCTACGGACTGGGCTTCACCGGTCACCTGCAGTCAATGTTCCTGCCCAGCCTGACCGTGGCCGTGGCGCTGTGCCCCGTCCTCATCCGCAGCCTGCGGGCCAGCATGCTGGGCGTGCTCGGCGCGGAATTCGTCACCACGGCTCAGGCCAAGGGCGTGCCGGCACCGCGACTGCTCGTCCGGCACGTGCTGCGCAACGCCGTCATCCCGGCGGTCACCGTGCTGGGCATCAACGTCGGCTACCTCATCGGCGGCACGCTCATCGTGGAGCAGGTGTTCTCCCTGCCTGGCATCGGCAGCCTCATGATCGGCGCGATCTTCGAGCGCGACTTTCCCGTCATCCAGTCGGTCGCCCTCGTCTACGGAGTGCTGGTGGTGCTGGTCAACCTGCTTACCGACGTCGCCTACGTCGCGCTAGACCCGAGAGTGAGGTTCGACGCGTGAGCACCCTGTCAGTCGCTCCCGCCGCCACCCCGGTGCGCTCGCGCCGCGGCCGCTGGTACCGCCAGCCGACGCTGATGGCGGGCCTCGCGCTGCTCGCGGTCATCGCGGGCATGTGCTTCGCCGCGCCCCTGCTGACCTCGTTCAACCCCGATACGCAGAACCTCCAGGAGCCGCTGGCCAGCATCGGCCAGTACGGCCACCTGCTCGGCACCGACCAGGAAGGCCGCGACACCTGGGCGCGGCTGCTCTTTGGCGGCCAGGTGGACCTGCGCGTCGCCCTCCTCGCGGTGATCTTCCCGTTCATCATTGGCACGATCCTGGGCAGCCTGGCGGGCTACTTCGGCAGCTGGGTCGACGCCGTCATCATGCGGGTGATCGACATCGTCGTGGCCTTTCCCTTCTTCGTCCTGGTCATCGCGCTGGTATTCGTCCTCGGCTCCGGCGAGAAGAGCATCTACATCGCCATCACGGCGGTCGGCTGGGTCTCCTACGCGCGCATCACCCGGGGCGAGATCACGGTCGCCAAGAGGCAGGAGTACGTCCTGGCCGCCCAGTCCGGCGGCCTGTCAAGCCCGCGGATCATCGGACGGCACCTGCTGCCGAACGTGATCACGCAGTCGATTGTCTACGCGATGTCCGACATCGTGCAGAACATCGTCGCCATCGTCACGCTGAGCTATCTAGGGCTGGGCATCCAGCCGCCCACTCCAGACTGGGGCACCATGATCGCCAACGGGCAGAACTTCCTCACCACCCAGTGGCAGCTGACCACGATCCCCGGCCTCGCGGTCGTGATCACCGGCCTGGCGCTGTCGCTGACCGGCGACGGCCTCGCCGACCTGCTCCGGCCGGGCAGCTCATGAGCGGCCCGGCCAGCGGCAGGGCACAACTCGAGGTCAGCGACCTGCGGGTGCAGATCGCCGGCCGCCATGGCGTCGTGCACCCGGTCGACGGGGTGTCGCTCGAGATCGCGCCGGGCGAGGCCACTGGCCTGGTCGGCGAGTCCGGCTCGGGCAAGAGCATGACGCTGCGGTCGATCCTCGGCCTGCTGCCGCCCGAGGCCACGGTGACCTCGGGGAAGGTCGTCTTCGACGACACCGACCTGACGCGGCTGCCACGGTCGCGGCTGAACAAGGTCCGCGGGGCGAAGATCGCGATGATCTTCCAGGAGCCGATGAGCGCGCTCAACCCGGTGATGCGGGTGGGCAACCAGATCGCCGAGGGTCCCCTCATCCACCTGGGCATGAGCCGAGCGCAGGCAGCGCGGCGCGCCATCGAGCTCATGCAGCGGGTCGGCATCCCCGACCCCGAGCGCCGGTTCCGGGCGTTCCCGCACGAGTTCTCGGGCGGAATGCGGCAGCGCGTCATGATCGCGATGGCGCTGTCGTGCGACCCTGAGCTGATCTTGTGCGATGAGCCCACGACCGCGCTTGACGTGACCATCCAGGACCAGATCCTCCGGCTGCTCGCGCGGCTGTGCCGCGAGTCGGGCACCAGCCTGATGTTCGTCACCCACGACCTGCCCGTGGTCGCGCAGGTCTGCCACCAGGTCGCCGTCATGTACGCGGGCCGGATCGTGGAGCGTGGCACCGTGTCGCAGGTGTTCAGCCGGCCGCTGCACCCGTACACCCTCGGCCTGCTGCGGTCGGCCCCCGACGTGGACCGCCCCGGCCAGTCCCTGGTGCCGATCGGTGGCTCGCCACCCAGCCTGGCCAGCCCGCCCGCGGGCTGCCGGTTCCATCCACGGTGCAAGTTCGCCGAGGAGGACTGCAAGGTCAGCGACCCGCCGCTGCGCCTGCTTGACGCCAGCAGGGCCACGGCCTGCCTGCACTACGAGCGCTGCCTGGACGAGATCGGAGCCGACACATGAGCGCGCAGGTGATGCTTGAGGCCACGGGCGTCGAGGTGGGCTTCCCCGTTGGCTCGTCACTCGGCGCGCGGCTGCGTCACCAGCAGCACGTGCTGCACGCCGTGGACGGCGTCGACCTGACCGTCCGCAAGGGCGAGGCGCTGGCCCTGGTGGGCGAGTCTGGCTCGGGCAAGTCCACCCTCGCCCGCGCGATCGCGGGCATCCAGCGAACCAGCCGCGGCCAGATCACGCTGGACGGCAGGGTGCTGCCCGCCCGCCGGCCCAGCGCCGAGCGGCGCAAGATCCAGATGGTCTTCCAGGATCCCTACTCGTCGCTCAATCCGCGGCTGACCGTGGGTGGCATCCTGCGGGAGCTGCTGCGGGCGCATCACGTGGTGCCTCGCGGGGAGGTCGATTCCCACGCCAGGCAGCTGCTGCGCATGGTCGGGCTGGATGAGGACGCGATGCACGCCCTGCCCAGGCAGTTCTCCGGCGGCCAGCGACAGCGCGTCGCCATCGCCCGGGCGATCGCCCTGCGGCCAGAGCTGCTCGTGGCCGACGAGCCGGTCTCCGCGCTCGACGTCAGCGTGCAGGCCACGATCTTGAACCTGCTGCAGGAGCTGCGGGGCGAGCTCGGGCTGACGCTGCTGTTCATCTCGCACAACCTGGCGGTCGTCCGGCACCTGTGCGACCGCGTCGCGGTCATGTACATGGGCCGGATCATCGAGGTGGCGCCGACCGAGGAGCTGTTTCGCGATCCGCGGCACCCGTACACCGCGGGGCTGCTCGCCGCCATCCCCCGGATGACGGCCCGCGACGAGGGCGAGGCGCCCGCGGTGCGGGGCGACCCGCCGAGCCCGCTGCGGCTGCCGACCGGCTGCCGGTTCCGCAGCCGGTGCCCGATGGCGCAGCCGGTCTGCGCTGAGCGGGACCCGCAGCTCGCCCCGCCTGGCCCGGGCTCGGAGCACAGCGCCGCCTGTCACTTCGCCTGGGCGGCGCAAGCCGCGAACGCGGCGGAAACCGGGTGACCGGACGGGCGGGCGAAGGCGAGGACGAGCCGGCCCGCGGGCGCCGGGGGGTCCGGCTCGTCGACATCGCCAGCGCCGTCGGAGTGCACCCGTCCACCGTTTCCCGCGTGCTGAACGGTGAGGTCGGCCACTCCCTGCGGCCCGAGACGGTCGAGCGGATCCTGGCCGAGGCGCGCGCTCGCGGGTACCGGCCGAACGCGCTGGCCCGGGCGCTGCGCCAGCACCGCACCGGCGCGCTCACCTTCGTCGTCCCGATGGTGCGCAACCCGATCTGGATACGGCTGCTGCGCGGTGCCCTGCTGCGCGCCGCTGAGCGCGGCTATGTCGTCATGATCATGGAAGAGCCAACCGAGGATCCCAAGCCGCCCGGTGCCTACAGCTACCTGGTCAGGGAAAGCCGCGCCGACGGGCTGCTGCTCGCCACCGCGCTGCGTCGCGGCGGCGCGCGGCCGGACGAGGCGCTGAGCGCGGTGCCGCACGTGTACGTCAACCGGCGCGGCCCGGAGCGGGGCAACGACGTCGTGATGGACGAGGCGGCCGCGGTCCGCCTGTTCCTCGGGCACGTGACCGGCCTTGGCCACCGCAGTGTGCTGCTCATCGACGGCCCGCGCGAGGTCGACACCGTGAACCGCCGCGCCGTCGCGACCCGGCGGTACTGCGCCGCCCTGGGCCTGCCCGCCGTGACCAGGCACGCGCCCCCGACGGAGGCGGGCGGCCACGCGGCGATCAGGCAGCTGCTCGCGGCCGGCCCGCTGCCGACGGCCATCGGGGTGGGCAGCATCGAGCAGGTCTTCGGGGTTCTCGCCGCGCTACGGGACGCGCGCGTGGCCGTGCCCGGCGTGGTCTCCCTGGTCAGCTTCGACGAGGACGAGTCCCTTGCCTATCTTGACGTGCGCGTCACCAGCGTGTCCATGCCGCTGGCCGAGCTCGGCGCGGCAGCCGTCGACGCGCTGATCGCCAGGATCGAAGGAACCGGCGGATCCGATGTGGTGATCCGCAAGCCAATGTCCCTGGTCTCCCGCGAGTCGGTAGGCCCGCCGGCCGAAGGGCCCGACACCCCGTGACGCGTTCCAGCCGGAACCGCGCCCGTCGCAACCGACAAGAAAGCTCAGGGCTAAGGCATGTCACTGGCAGGCAAGGTCGCGGTGGTCACTGGCGCCGCCCACGGGATCGGCACCGCGATCGCGGAGGTCCTCGCGGCCGACGGGGCGCGAGTGCACCGGGTCGACAAGGAATCCGCGGCCCTCGACGGGACCGCGCTGACCGCAGCTGACCTCACCGATTCGTCCGCGGTGAGCGACTTGTTCGCCGCCGTCGGCCCCGTCGACATCCTGGTCAACGCGGCCGGAGGGGTGGCCGGCCAGGTCGGCAGGCCACTGGAGGAGGTGCCCGAGGATGCCTGGCATGCCGTCGTCGCCGCCAACTTGACCACGATGTTCCTGTGCACGCGGGCGGTCGTCCCGGCGATGAAGCGACGCCGGTGGGGACGAGTCGTCAACATCTCGTCGGGCGCCGGGCTGACCGTCAGCAGGACGGGGATCCAGGCTTACGCCAGCGCCAAGGCCGGCCAGATCGGCTTCACCCGCCAGATGGCGCATGAGCTCGGCCCGCACGGGATCACGGTCAACTGCATCGCGCCCGGCTTCATCTTGTCTAACCCGACCACCCAGGCCCAGTGGGACGGCTACGGCCCGGACGGGCAGCGGGCGCTGGTCGCCGGGATCGCCATGGGCAGGCTTGGCCAGCCGGCCGACATCGCCAACGGGGTGAGCTTCTTCGCCTCGGAAAAGTCTGGCTGGGTAACCGGCCAGGTCATCGCCATCGACGGCGGAAGCGGGTTCCGGTAGCGCTGCCCGGCGGGCGGGCGGGTGCGGGCCGGCGGCGGGACGCTGGCGTACAATCCGCGCGTGCCCCCCGTCAGCGACCCGTACCCAGCCGAAGCCAGTCAGCCTCCCCGGGCAGAACGGGCCGTGGCCGATCGCTGCCCGGGAGTGCTCCGTCTGGTCGAGGCGGCCGACGGGCACCTGGCCCGAGTTCGGCTGCCGGGTGGCTTCGTCACCGCCGGGCAGTTGCGGGTGCTGGCCCGGCTGGCGGGCGAGCTGGGCGACGGCCGCCTCGAGCTGACCTCGCGGGGCAACCTCCAGCTGCGCGCGCTGGCCGCCGGCGCGGCCGCCCGGCTGACCGGTGAGCTGGCGGCGGCGGGACTGGTGCCGTCGGTTGAGCACGACCGGGTGCGCAACGTGCTCGCGTCCCCGCTGGCTGGCCTGGACGGCGGGCCCGGACTTGCCCCGATCGTCAGGGAACTGGATGAAGGGCTGTGCGCGCGACCCGGGCTGGCCGGGCTCTCCGGGCGGTTCCTGTTCGCGATCGACGACGGGCGGGGGGACGTGGCCGGCCTCGGCGCCGACGTCGTCGCGGTCGCGGGCGCCGACGGCGGCACCGTCAACGGCCTGCGCGTAGCGCCGGGCAGCGTCGCGACCGTGATGCTCTCCTTCGCCGAGGCGTTCGCCGGCCAGCGGGCGGCGCTCGCGCCCGGCGCCTGGCGGATCGCGGACCTGCCCGACGGGCCTGGGCGAGTACGGGCTGTCGTCGCCACGCGGCTCGGGCTGCCGGCTGCCCCAGCTGCCTCGATGGCGCCGGCAGGCCACGTCGCACGGCCCGTTGGCGTCGTGGCCCGCAACCGGGTGGGGCCGGCCGCGGGCCGAGGCGGGCGCGCACCGGATGACGGCACGGCCGCCGTCGTGCTGCTCGCGCCGCTCGGGCGGCTGACCGCCGGCCAGGCGGACTGGCTCGCCGGCCGCCTCACCGGCCGGGCGGCGCGGGTCACGCCCTGGCGGAGCGTGGTGCTGCCGGACCAGGCGGATCCGGCCGGGGTGCTTCGTGCGGCGGCCGCGCTTGGGCTCGGGGTCGACGACGCGTCGCCGTGGCTGCGGGTCACGGCCTGCGCGGGCAAGCCTGGCTGCGCGAGCGCGCTGGCCGACGTGCAGGCGGACGCCGTGCCGCTCGCGGCCCGCTGGCCCGGCCGGATCGTGCATGTAAGCGGGTGCGGGCGGCGCTGCGGGCGGCCAGCGGCCACCGAGATCGACGTGACCGCCACCAGTGCCGGGTACCAGGTTGCCGCGGGCTGACCCCGAGCCGGAGTTGATGATGCCTGAGTTTGACTACCTGCGCGATGGCACGGAAATCTACCGCCGCTCGTTCGCCACCATCCGCGCGGAGGCTGACCTGTCGCGGCTTCCCGCCGACGTGGCGCGGGTGGTGGTCCGGATGATCCACTCCTGCGGGATGACCGACCTGCCCGATGACGTCGGGTTCAGTGCCGGACTGGTGCGGGCCGCGCGAACGGCGCTCCTCGACGGGGCCCCGGTGCTGTGCGACGCGCAGATGGTCGCCTCGGGCATCACCCGCGCCCGGCTGCCGGCCGGCAATGAGGTGATCTGCACGCTGGCGGACCCCGCTGTACCCGCGCTGGCGGCACGGCTGGGCACGACCCGGTCGGCGGCGGCGCTTGACCTGTGGCTGCCACGGCTGGCCGGGGCGGTGGTGGCAATCGGTAACGCGCCGACCGCGCTGTTCCGGCTGCTTGAGCTGATCGCGGGGGGCGCTCCCCGGCCGGCCGCCGTGCTCGGCATCCCGGTCGGCTTCGTCGGGGCGGCCGAGTCCAAGCAGGCGCTGGCCGTCTCCGGCCTTCAGTACCTGGTGGTGCACGGGCGTCGCGGCGGCAGCGCGATGACCGTCGCCGCGGTGAACGCGATCGCGAGCGAGGAAGAATGAGCGGGGACCGCCCCATGGGCATGGCACGAACGAGCGGTGACAGGCCCGGGACTCTGTACGGGGTCGGGCTCGGGCCGGGGGACCCGGAGCTGGTCACGGTGAAGGCCGCCCGGCTGATCGGCGCCGCCCCCGTGATCGCCTACCACTGCGCGCGGCACGGGCGGTCGGTGGCCCGGTCCATCGCCGCGCCGTACCTGCGCGGCGACCAGGTCGAGGAGCAGCTCGTCTACCCGGTCACGACCGAGGCGACCGACCATCCCGGCGGGTACGACGGCGCGATGGAGGAGTTCTACGCCTCGGCCGCCGAGCGCCTGGCGGCACACCTGGCGCAGGGGCGAGACGTGGTGCTGCTTGCCGAGGGCGATCCGCTGTTCTACAGCAGCTACATGCACATGCACAAGCGGATCAACGCCCGGTTCCGCACCCAGATCGTGCCCGGCGTCACCTCGCTCAGCGCCGCGTCGGCGGCCCTGGCGATGCCGCTGGTGGAGGGGGACGACGTGCTGACCGTCCTGCCGGGCACGCTGCCGCGCGCGGAGCTCGCCTCCCGGCTGCGGGCACCTGGGGCCGCGGCGATCATGAAGATCGGCCGCAGCTACGAGAGGGTGCGGGCGGCCCTGGAGGACTGCGGGCGGCTGGAGCAGGCGTCCTACGTCGAGCGTGCCTCCGGGGGCGACCGGCAGGTGATCGAGCGGGCCGGCGATGTCGACCCCGCGGCCGTCCCGTACATGTCGCTGGTCATCGCGGCGGGCCCGGAGGCATCCGGGCGGCAGGCGGGGACCCGGGACGTGATGCCCGTGGCGGCGGACGCGGTTGCGGCCGGCCGGGCCGCGGAGGCCGGGCGGGTGGACGTCGTGGGCCTCGGGCCTGCCGGGCGAGACTGGCTCACGCCCCAGGCGGCCGCCGTCCTCGCCGCCGCCGATGACATTGTCGGCTACGGCCCGTATGTCGACCGGGTACCGCTCAACCCCCGCCAGCGGCGGCACGGCAGCGATAACCGGGTCGAGGCGCAGCGCGCTGAGCTCGCGCTTGACCTGGCGCTGCGCGGCCGGCGGGTCGCCGTCGTGTCCGCGGGTGATCCCGGGGTCTTCGCGATGGCCTCGCCCGTGCTTGAGGTGGCCGCCTCCGACAGCCGGTTCGCCGGCGTGCCGGTCGCCGTGGTCCCTGGGGTCACCGCCGCGCAGGCCGTCGCCAGCCTCGCCGGGGCCCCGCTCGGCCACGACTACGTGGTGCTGTCCCTGTCGGACCGGCTCAAGCCATGGGACGCCATCGCCAGGCGGCTGACGGCGGCGGCGGAGGCTGACTTCGCGATCGCGATCTACAACCCGGCTTCCGCCACCCGGCGCCAGCAGCTCATCGACGCGCGGGAGCTGCTGCTCGGCTGCCGTCCCGCGCAGGTTCCCGTGGTGATCGGGCGCGCGGTCGGTACCAGTGACCAGGAGGTTGTCATCACCACGCTCGGCCAGCTTGACCCGGCTCAGGTCGACATGCGGTGCCTACTGATCGTGGGCTCCAGCCAGTCGCGGGTGGTGCGAGACTCCCGCGGCGCCGCCCGGGTGATCACCCCGCGCCGCTATCCGGGCTGACGCTCGACCCAGCCGACGGCCTCGCCCACGGTGGCCACCGCGGCGGTGCCCGCTGGCAGTGGCGGGCGCTGGACCATGACCACCCCGACGCCGAGGTCCCTCGCCGCCTGAAGCTTCGCGGCGGTCATCGAGCCGCCGCTGTTCTTGGTCACCAGCAGGCCTATGCCGTGCGCCCGCATCAGGGCCGTCTCCGCCGCTACCGTGTACGGGCCCCGGGCCATGATCAGCGTCATCCGCGGCGGCTGCGGCCCGTCCGGCGGATCGACCGTCCGGACCAGGAAGCCATGGCGGTCATCGGCGGCGAAGGCCGCCAGGTCACGGCGGCCGGTGGTGAGGAAGACCGACTGCCCGCTCCAGCTGCTGACGGCGGCGGCCGCCGCGTGGATGTCAGCCACGACCGCCCATTCCTGGTGGACGTCCCAGGCGGGACGGCGCAGCACCAGCAGGGGCACGCCTGCCCGGGCGGCCGCCTCGGCGGCGCTGGCGGTGATGCCGCTGGCGAACGGGTGGGTAGCGTCGATGACGCAGGTAATGCCCTGCGCCTGGAGGAAGGCCGCCAGCCCGTGCGGGCCGCCGAAGCCGCCGATCCGCACCGGGCCATCAGGAAGCCGCGGGTCGCGGACCCGGCCGGCCAGGGACGACAGCACGTCGGTGCCCGCCGCGAGGAGGGCGGCGGCCAGCTCGCGTGCCTCGCCGGTGCCGCCGAGGATGAGGATTCGCACGCTGGGAGGGTAGCGGCTGGCCGGCGGGCACCGGCACCGCCGCGACGTCAGCCGCCGCGGTGCCGTGCCCGCCGGCTCCCGCGCTGAGCGGCGCGGGACTGCTCCCAAGGCGGTCAGGGCGTGGCGGCCGCGATCCCGGTCCCGGTCAGCGCGCGGTCCTCGACGACGGCCTCGTGCCGCATCCAGTCGGCGATTACCTGGTCGCTTTCCCAGGAGGTGATCAGCGCGTACCGCGGCTGCGGGCCGGGGTGCCAGACGACGTGGTAGAGCCGCTCGGTGTCGATGATCAGCTGCAGGCCAGGATGGAGCGGAATGCGGGTCTCCGTGGACGGGTCATCCTTGTCCTCGCGCAGGATGAAGACGCTCTGGCCGGGCGTGTCGTCCAGCTCGAGCCACGACCGGATGACCCAGCCCGTCCCCTCGGGGTTGAGCCGGTTGTTGTCGTCCCTGTGCAGCTGGCGCAGGGCTGTCTGCTCGTCGCTCGGGTTGAGCTTGATGACGCGGACCCGGCCGTAGTTGCCGCCGACCTCCTCGACGTAGCGGGCCAGGCCCGGGGCGAGCCGCCGGTTGTCGGTCCAGAGGCCGCCCTTGTCCGCCTTGCCGTGGTCCCAGAAGCCCCGGCAGTCCATCTCGCCGGTAGCCGACGCGAGCGGCGCGAAGTTCGTGTCGCCGCCGCTCTTCCAGTCCATGTACTCCAGCGACTCCCATTCGGCCCGCGGAATCGCCGGCCCCTGGTAGTCCCGCAGGACGGCAAAGCCGTCGGTGGCTAGCGAATCGAGCTTGTGGTACATAGTCCCCCCGTTGTGTCCCGCGCCCCATAATCACGCGACGCAGTCAACCATGTACCCTCTGTAAGCAGTTTATGCACGTAACCAGCGGCATGGCTGCGCTCTGCCCGGTTTGTCAACGATGGCAAGATCCCGGCGGCATGCGTGCGGCCCGGCCGGAATCCGGCCGGGCCGCACGCAGGAATGGGGTCAGGTAGCCGCGATGACCCATGCGGACGCGTGTCGCTGCGCGACTACCTGCGTCCGCGGGCCGGCCGGCGGCTGAGCGGCGGGGCGAGCGGTGCCCACCGCCGCACTCGCGGCGCCGCGAGCAGCGACCCCGGCGCCACCATCGCCGGCCAGGCAGGCAGCGGCAGCCGGCCGGGGCAACACCGGCGGGCATTTGCTATATCTAGCATAATCGTTTCCCCTTTCGCGTGACGACTAATTCGCGAACCCGTCTAATGCCCTTCGACGCGGCGAAGCTACGCGAATTGCTTTCCATTGTCATGGCCACGCTACGGAGCTGGCGTGGGGGGCCCCGCCGGGGGGGCGGCCCCAAAAACGCAAGCCAAACGCGCGACCCCCACCACAAAGTGAGGGAGAGAGAAGCCGAGACCGTGGTA
>Ga0335075_10005452_pt1 | contig 19773 bp, 21 predicted proteins | sample Lox_Sample_24_FD_206723 | JGI IMG/M metagenome (GOLD analysis project Ga0335075, IMG submission 206723) | Soil microbial communities from Loxahatchee National Wildlife Refuge, Florida, United States - Lox_Sample_2.4 | ecosystem: Environmental > Terrestrial > Soil > Wetlands | place: USA...
ACCGCTTCTTCCACGCGTTCACCGTCGGCTTGGAGACCCCGGTCCGGGCGACAATCTCACTCGTCCCTGCGCCGTCAGCAGCCAGCAACACGATGAGTGCCCGCTGCGCCAGCCCCGGGGGGCCAGACGTTGCGCGCGCCCATGCCTGGAGCACCTGGCGATCACGTGGCGGAAGATGCATCCGCATATTTAACGGCATGCGTCGGCGAAATCGGCGGCCAAGGTCAAGTTACTTAACTCACATGACACTAGGAGCGTGACGTTCCGGCTGGCCGGAGTGCGGCTCTGACCTTTACCTTTGCCCGTCTTCTCCGTCAACTGAGGTAGGCGGCGGCCGACCCGTTGGGGTACACGGAACTCAATCACCGGTACGAAGCTTTCTGCCGTGCTTCCTTTCTAGGCTCTCCAGGACCATGCACCTAGACATGCCCTGGAGGCGTCGAAGTGAAGTTCCCGACAACATTGGCCAGCCTCTTTCGTCACGGTGAACATGCCGCGACGGCAGGACGCGGACCGGCTGCCGGGTTGCTGCCCGCTGCCCGATGGCTGCGGACTCCCAAGCACCGCCGCGTGGCCGGAGCCGCCGTCCTGGCGGCCGGCATCGCGACAGGCGTCACTGTGTTCTCCTCTGTCGGCACCGCGCAGAGCCCAGCGCAATATGTCGTCCATTCGGCACAGTCGAGCGCTGGGCTGACGTCAGCCACCAACCCGGGTGCGGCTCCGCAGCTGCATGTATCGGGTAACGAACTCCTCGATGCCAACGGCCAGCAGGTGCTACTGCACGGGGCGGACCGCTCAGGCACCGAGTACAAGTGCGTGCAGACCGGCGGGATCTTCGACGGGCCTACCAGTACCGCGTCGATCAACGTGATGAAGGCCCACGGGATCAACGCCGTTCGGGTCCCGCTCAACGAGGCCTGCTGGAACGGGGAGTCGTACGTCAACCCGGCGTACTCAGGCGCGAACTACCGCTCGGCTATTGAGGGGTACGTGCACCGCCTCAACGCTGACGGCATGGTGGTCATCCTCGACCTGCACTGGACCGACGGCGCCTACACCGGGCCGGCGTCGGCCTGCTCGTCTGCCGAGGCGACGTGTCAGAAGCCGATGCCGGACAAGGCGGAGGCGATCCCGTTCTGGACCTCGGTGGCGAGCACGTTCAAAGACAACGACGCCGTCATCTTCGACCTGTTCAACGAGCCCTACCCGGAGCAGGCCGACCAGATGAACTACGCCGAGGGCTGGCAGTGCTGGCTCAACGGCGGCAACTGTGCAGGCATCTCTTACCCGGTCGCCGGCATGCAGGACATGGTGGACGCGGTCCGCTCCACCGGGGCGAACAACGTGCTCATGCTGGGCGGACTGGAGTGGTCCAACGACCTGGACGGGTGGCTGTCCCACATGCCTAACGACCCCGACCACAACCTCGCGGCGTCCTGGCACTCCTACAACTTCAACGCCTGCAGCACACAGTCGTGCTGGAACAGCCAGGTCGCGCCGGTGGCAGCAAAGGTCCCGCTCATCGCCGGGGAGATTGGCGAGAACGACTGCGCCGACACGTACGTGACGCCTCTCATGCAGTGGCTGACGTCCAAGGACGCGAGCTTCCTAGCGTGGACCTGGAACACCGACTTCAACTGCGCCACTGGACCGGGCCTGATCACCAACTACAACGGTCAGCCCACGGGCTTCGGCGCCGGTGTTGAATCGGCTCTGCACAACATGGCTACCGGCCATGCGCCTGCCAACGGCGACCCGCTTGCCGCGAGCGATTCCAAAGCGCACGGATAATCCCCGCCCAACCCTCCCGTCACCCAACCCTCCCGTCACCCAACCCCCGCTACCCCCGAGCACGCGGCCCGTCACCCCCAAGGTGACGGGCCGCGATGCTGTCCGGCATTACATGTCCAGCACGATGTCGGTCTTCGGCTGGGCGCTGCAGATGAGCACCTCGCCCTCTGCGGGCGGTTCAAGCGGTGCGGGGGAGTAGCCGATGGATCCGGAGAGCAGGGGAGTCGAACAGGTATGGCAGACCCCGGTCCGGCAACTCCAGCGCGTCGGCACGTCGCAGGCGTCGGCGAGGTCGAGCACGCTGTGCTCGCTGACTCCGAACCGGGTAGCGATCCCGCTGCGCGCGAAGGTGACGATCGGCCCGGTGGCGGACGGGTCAGCAGGCTGGTGCGGCGGGATGCGCGCAGCGTCAGTAAGGCCCGGGTTGATCGACGGCAATGCCCCGAACAGCTCGGTGTGGATGTCGGCCGCGCCGATGCCAGCCGCGGTCAGGGCCTGCTGCATGGCTGTCATGAACGCAGCAGGGCCGCAGACGTACGCGCTCGCGGCCGCGGGGACCTCGAGCTCGGCAACCTTTTCTGCGGTCAGCCGTCCGGCTGCTGCGCTGGCGCGGCGGCGCTGCTGCGGTGTCGCGGCGCTGTAGAACACGTACTCGCGGGCGTGCGGCAGGGACTTCAGGAGGGCGTGCGCTTCGGCGGCGAACGGGTGCTCCTGCGGCCTGCGCGCGCCGTGGAGCCACCAGATCTCGCGGGCGCTGTGGCTGGTGGCTAGCTGGTACAACATGGCCAGGACCGGCGTGACGCCGATGCCTGCCGAGACGAGCAGAACCGGGCCAGCCCTTGCATCGAGCACGAATTCGCCGCGGGGCGCCGCGGCATCGAGAACGTCGCCCTCCCGGAGCTTGCTGTCCAGGTAGTTGCTGGCCACGCCGTGCGGCTCTCGCTTGACGCTGATCCGGTAGGTACCGGCGTCGGGCGGAGACGACAGCGAGTAGCTGCGCACCGGGGCAGGCTGGCCAGCGCCGGTGATCCGGAGCGTCAGGTACTGGCCGGCCCGGGCTGGCGGGAGCTGGCTACCGTCCGCTGTGGCCAGGTGGATTGAGGAGACGGTTGCGCTCTCCTTAACCACCTTCATTACCCGCAGAGCGCGGAAGCCGGGCCAGGCTGGCTGCATGGTTGCTGGCCCTGTGGTTGCTGGCCCCGTGCCTGCTGGCCCCGTGGCTGCGGCGCGGTCGTGCTGAGCGGCCGCGAGCAGTTCGCGGAAGGAGTCCTGCCAGCCAGGACTCAGTGCCGGGATCTGCAGCGCGAGGCGCAGCCCGGCGATGTCGGGATCCGGCAGGTACAGCAGCGCGTCGGTGTCGGCCACGCTCAGCGCGCCCGGCCCGGTTCTCGTCCTGACGATATCGTCGCCGGCCCGGATATGCCCCTCGGAAATGACTCGCATGTAGAAGCCCGGGCGGTGGTGACTGACCAGCAGCGCGGCCATCTTGGGCTCGCCTAGCCGAAGGCCAACGCGGTAGCAGGTGACCCGTGGCTGGGTAACCTCGAACTCCGCATCCCCGATGCGGTAGCGATCGCCGATGCAGACCTCGTCGTCACCAAGGCCGTCGACGGTGAGGTTCTCTCCGAAATGGCCGTAGCCGAGGTCGTCCCGGCCGAAGTACTGCCGCCAGTGCTGATAGGACTGGAGCTGGTACACCAGCACGGCTCGCTGCTCACCGCCGTGGCCGTGGAGGTCGCCCTGTCCGTCTCCGTCGATGTTCAGCCGCCGGACCATCTGGGGACCTTCTGCCGGGTGTTTCCACGCTCCGGTGTACACAGTCCTGCCCCGCCACGGCACGTTGCGCGGCAGCCCGACATTCACTGACAGCAGTGACGGCATCGGGCGGTCCTTTCCGGCGCTCCGCTTTGTAGTTCCCGCGGCGAGACGATGCTAAGCCGCAGGTTAGGCTAACCTGTATAAAGGCTTTCGCCGGTTATAGCTCCCACCCAACCACCCAGTGCTGTAACCTGTCAAGTGCGAAATGATGGTTAGGGGTCCATGCCAGCCGCGATATCCGACGAGAGTTTCCTGCTAGACGAGGCCTTCCTGCTAGCGGTCCTGAACAGCACGCCTGTCGTGGACGGCGTGCCTGCTGACTACCTTGCTGACGTTGCACACGCCCGTTCATGGCTAGCCAGCGTCGGCGGGATCGGCACCGATGCGGAGTTGCAGCACGTCCTCGGCGTCCGCCGGGCTCTGCAGTCGGTCGTGCGCGGCGAGCAGCCGCCGGACGTACTGGCTCCGGCGCTCGACGGCGCAGCACGGATCCCCGCTCTGACCGGCGGCGAGATTACCTGGACTCTCAGCGTCCCGGCGGACCGCGAGCTAGCTGTGCGAGCGGTCCTGACCTGGGCCGCGCTTGCCAAGCGAAGCCCTGGACGGCTGCGCCCGTGCGCCAATGACGAATGCCGCCTGTTCCTCATCGATCACAGCAAGGCCAACACCGCCCGGTGGTGCTCAATGGCAGTCTGCGGTAACAGGATGAAAGCCCGGCGTCACTATCAACGGGTGCGGAACCCGTAACGGCACCGGACCGATCGGGCTTGCGGTCCTCACCCCGCGATCGCGTCCAGCTCAGCTAGCTCACTCTCAGACAGTGCCAGGCCGGCACCGGCCACGTTGTCACGCAGGTGCGCGATCGATGAGGTGCCAGGGATCAGCAGGATGTTCGGGGAGCGGTGCAGCAGCCACGCCAGCGCAACTGCCATCGGCGTAGCGCCCCGCCGCGCTGCCACTGTGTCGAGCGTGGCTGACTGCACCGGGGAGAAGCCGCCTAGCGGGAAGTGCCGCCTAGCGGGAAGTAGGGCACGTAAGCGATGCCGCTGGCGGCAAGGGAGTTCCGACTTTCGTCACGATGTGCACACCGGCGGGGTAAGGATGCAGGGCTTCTCTGATGATCTGGTTGGTGACGTGCGGGCCATAGAAGTCGGCGGTGTCGATGTGGGTGATGCCCAGATCCACTACCTCGCGCAGGACTGCGACGGCGGCGCCCCGGTCGGCCGGCGGCCCGAACACATGCGGGCCGGCCAGTTGCATCGCGCCGTACCCCATCCGGTTCACCGTCAGATCCCCGCCCAGGGCGAACGTCCCGCCAGCCAGCGTCTTCGCTACCATGCGCGCTCCTTCATCGCTCTCTCGCAGCCGGGCGGCCCACGGCATACCCGGTTACCATGATCAATATGAGCGGGAAGCGCCAGCTGCGGCAGGCCGGCGACATCGACGACAGGACGCCGGTCGTGGTGGGGGTCGGGCAGTCGTCGGAGCGGCTGGGCGATGCTGGCTACCGCCACCGCTCACCGGTAGAGCTAGCGGCCGACGCCGCCCGGGAGTGCCTCGCTGACGCCGGTGCTAGCGAGCGGGCCATAGCTGAAGCAATCGACACGGTCGCGGGGATCCGTCAGTTCGAGAACTCAGGTCCCCGCGCACGGGCCCTCCTCGGCCGCTCGGACAACTATCCGCGGTCGGTCGCGGGCCGGATCGGCGCCAGCCCGGCCCGCGCGATCCTGGAAGTCAGCGGCGGCCAGGCTCCGCAGCACCTCGTCAACGAGTTCGCGGGCGTCATCGCCGCCGGCGACAGCGAGGTGGTGCTGCTGTTCGGCTCGGAGGCCATCTCGACAATCGAGCACTACGCGGAGGCCGCCGACCGGCCAGACTTCACCGAGCACGCCGACGGGAGCCTGGAAGATCGCGGGTACGGCTTGGATGGCATGATGTCGCGGCACCTGGCTGAGCATGGCCTGACCGGCGCGCCCAGCCAGTACGCGCTGATCGAGAACGCACGGCGGGCGCGCCTGGCGCTGACGCGCGAGCAGTACGCCGCGGCGATGGGCGAGTTGTTCGCCCCCTTCAGCCGGGTAGCGGCCGCCAATCCGCACGCGGCGGCGCCGGTAGAGCGCAGCGCGGCCGAGCTTGTCACGCCCACGCAAGCCAACCGTCCTATCGCTGACCCCTACACCCGGTACATCGTGGCCAGGGAGAAGGTCAATCAGGGTGCGGCCGTGCTGATGATGTCAGCGGGCGCGGCCCGCCGGCTCGGCGTACCCGCCGACCGGTGGGTGTTCCTGCACGGCCACGCCGACCTGCGCGAGCGGACCCTGATGGACCGCGCCGAACTGTCGGTAAGCCCGGCCGCGGTGATGGCGGCGAAGCATGCCCTCGAGCTAGCCGGCCTGGGCGCCGACGAACTGACCACCATCGATCTGTACAGCTGCTTTCCGGCACCGGTATTCAACATCTGTGACGGCCTCGGCTTGCCTCCCGCCGACCCGCGCGGCCTCACGGTCACTGGCGGGCTGCCATTCTTTGGCGGCCCTGGCAACAACTACTCGATGCACGCGATCGCCGAAACAGTCCAGCGCGCCCGCCGGGATCCTGGTTCTTACGGCCTCGTCGGGGCTAACGGCGGCATCATGAGCAAATTCTCCGCGGGCGTGTACGGCGCTGCCCCGGTGGCGTGGGCACCCGACCGCAGTGGCGAGCTGCAGGCCGAGATCGACAACTGGGCGGCACCAGTTGAGGCTCGCGCGGCCGATGGGCAGGCGGTCATCGAGACGTACACCGTCAAGCACGGCCGCGACGGGGCCCGCACCGGAATCATCATCGGCCGCCTTGATGCTGATGGCCGCCGCTTCGTCGCTCGCACCGATGACCGGGATGCCGAGGTTCTCGAGCTGCTCGCTGCGGCACCCGACGTCATCGGCGAGCGCGTCTACGTCCGGTCGGCTGAGTCGGGCAACCGGGTGTACGCCCCGGTCGGCTGAGTCGGGCAACCGGTCTACGTCCGGTCGGCTGAGTCGGGCAACCGGGTGTACGCCCCGGTCGGCTGAGTCGGGCAACCGGTCTACGTCCGGTCGGCGCATCCGGCAACCGGGTCGCGGCGGGCGAAACCCGGCCGGACGAGCATTTGCTGGTGCTGCCGGATCCCTGACGGCGGCGCACCGGGGATTGCAATGATCCGCGGCCGGCGGGGGCCAGTCGGTACGGTGAAGGAGGGGCTCATCGCAGTCGTGGAGGCTCGCATGGTGACGAAGATTGCAGTCACGCTAGTAGATGATCTTGATGGCAGCCCGGCGGAAGAGACGGTGCGATTCGGGGTCGGCGGCACGGAGTACGAGATCGACCTCAGCAAGAAGCACGCCGGGACACTCCGGGCGGGCCTGGCGCCGTTCGTCGAGCACGCGCGAAAGGCGGGGCGCGGAAGCAGGCGCCGGCCCTCCCGTCCGTCGTCGGCTCGCGAGCGCAGCAGTGACATTCGCGCCTGGGCGAAGGCCGAGGGCATCACGATCAGCGACCGCGGGCGCATTCCCGCCAGCGTCGTGGCACAGTACGAGGCGGCGGCCAGTTAACTGACAGCTGACCAGCAAACTGACAGCTGACCAGCAAACTGACGGCTGCGGCGCCCGGCCAGGATCAGAACCGCCGGTTGTTGCCCGCCAGCGCCAGGGCTCGGCGCCCCGGTCCGTCCGCGGGTGACCGCCACCCGACATTTCCGCGGCGTCGATCATGCTGACTGCGCGGACGAGCTTGCTGGCCGGCGGGTGCGCCGTGAGCATGCCCGGCGGTGTTGTCGGTCCGGTTGCCGATTGCGGCAATCCGGCCGCCCCGCATCGAGATGAAGGCAGCGCCTAGCTCCATTCCGCTGGGTGAGATATCGAACTTGCTAGACATGGACCGGGAAAAGGTCATAATGTGCGCACTATCAGTCGCGCGCGTGCCTCGGGTGCAATTGTTTTTGCTTTACCAAATGAGGCGGGGGGACAAGTGGCTAACTATCGGACTTTATTCTCGTCGTGGTCGACGAGGGCTCATCTGAGTTCGCTGCCGAAAGATTCGGCCCCGGACGATGAGCCAGACGCCAACCTGGCAGCAGATCATCAGAGCGCACCAGAGGTAGCGCCGGCATCTACTGCGCCGATGGGACGGACATCCCGGAGGTTAATCGGAATCTGGATCATGGCGCTGTTTGCGGTAGCACTTGGTCACCTGCCGTGGGCATGGTCCCTGGCGGAGCAGGTTGCGACTGCCAAGCACCCGGTTCACGCCCACTGGTTTGGCCTGGAGTTCGTGCCGCAAAAAGCGGCAATGCTGCTGATCGTGGTGCTGACGACGGCTTTGATCGGCAGCGCTGCCACCCTCGCACTTACCTTCGCGCACCGGGTCGGTTACCAGAAGCTGGAAAAGGGCTGGGAGTGGTGGTACATCATGCGGCCGCCTACTGCGGCCGGCATCGGCGTGCTGGCGTTCGCCTTGCTAGAAGCCGGCTTGTTTAGCAGTACCACAGCGGTTAAATCCAGTCTGCTAGCCGCGGCAGCTACCGGCGGACTCGCGGGGCTCTTCACCGACCAACTCCTGCAGAAGATGCGAGCGGCACTCGGGCTCAGCGCCTTCGGGAAAAGCGCTTCCGACGAGGACGAGAAAGCGCGGACGAACGCAAAGTAGCGGTCAGGTCCCGCGCGCCAGCCAGTCAGACGACTGACGGCGACGACCGCAGTCGCGCCAGCCAAGGTCCGGATCGGCTGCGCCAATCAGCTGACGTCGCGCCTGCTTGTCCTCACCAGGCCCGCGGCGGTGAGCGCTACCGCGTAGCCGGCTAGCACCAGCACTCCGGCCCACTGCGGCGGCGCGTGCGCGAAGGCCGGGCCGGGCGTGATCGCCACGGTCGAGGCCACCGCCGGCGCGATCACGGAGGCGCCGAGGACGCAGCCGTGGTGGTAGACGCTGTACAGCGCGTGGAACAGGACTTCCACCACGGCGAGGCCAGCCAGGTAGCTGCCTATCCCAGTGATGACCGCGATCGCCACCTGGCCGGCCGGGGTGCGGGCCTGCGCGGCCTGTGCCACCGCCTGGGCACGTGCTGAGGCTCCCGTCGAGCTGAGGTCCGGGTGCAGGGTGAAAGGGTGGCTGACCCCGTTCGTCCACAGTGCCAAAGCCGTGAACAGCACGATACCGAGCAGGAGCCACAACCACGTTCCCGTGGTGGTGATTTTCATGATCTCCGCGCTGACCTGGTCGGCCGCCCGTCTGCCAGCGTCTCGCCGACGGACGCGATCACTGGATCGCCGCCTTTCCGGTCGTTAGTTCCAGGAACGTGGCTTCGAGGTCGGCCTGCTGCGTGACGAGCTGATATACCGCGGCGCCCGCCCGTTTCGCCGCCTCGCCGATTGCGACAGCGTCGACGCCGGTGACGTAAAACTCGTCGCTGCCAGCGGGCGTGACTGGTGCGTGGCGGATTGCGAGCTGCGGCGCGGCCGGGTCATCGGGCCCACTGGTATTCCGTCCCTTGATGAAGTGCCCGGTAGATCCGGTCACGCACAGCGTTGGCCGCGTCGTTCGTGAGTGTCTTGTCCAGATCGCGCAGGACAACGCGCACGAGGAGGTTCTTGTGCTCCGGCCGCGCTCCGAGTCGGCGGATCGCGGACGCGGGCAGGTGCTGGTAGGCGGTGGCGGAAAGGACCCGGATCTCCTCGACGCAGCGCGCGTCGCCGCCGAGTGCATCGCGGACGCGGTCGCCGAGGGTTTCCTCGTCGTCGTCTGCTGAGACAGCGACGGACAGGTCCCGGACGATCGGGGGCATCAGCGAGGGTTGGCGGTAGCTGGCGAGGTCGAGCATCTGGCCGGTGACCCGAGAATCGCCGGACCGCAGCAGCCGGATGTCGGGGATGTCTTTGACCAGCATGAGCAGCCGGTCCAGGCCCATGCCGAGTGCGAGTCCGGTGCAGCCGTGCAGCCCGGCGGCGGCCAGCACGCGCGGATGGGCGAGGCCGCATTCCCAGACCTCTACCCAGCGGTTGTCTTGACGGACGTCGACCTGGCGGCCGTGCAGCGTGTACGGATGGGTTCGCGGTTGCTCGCGGCGGGGCAGGTCCGGGGTGAGCGCGCCGGACAGGACCGCGATCATCTGGTCCATGTCGGAGGTGCGCATCGCGTGCCGGGTGATCCGCCACAGGTCGAGCTGGTGCGGGGTTCCGGTGTGCTGCCAGTCGATAGCGTCCCGGCGGTACACGATGCCAGGGCAGGCCAGCAGGACGTCGTCGCCGGGCTGGCGGGCGAGCCGGAGCAGCGCCGGGGGAACCATGGCACTGGAGTGACTGCGCAACATGTGCGCGCCGTCCACGTACCGGGTGTAGCGGGCATCCCTGGTGATTGCCTCGGCCGGGTATCCGAGCCGGTCGTAGTTGTCAGCGACCGGCACGACCCGTGGGCCGCGGCACCAGCGAACCTCGCAGCTCCAGGCACGAGCGAGCCCCTCGACAGCCTGGTTGACGAGGATCTGGATGGCGTGCGGGCCGTCAGCAGGATCGGACAGATCCCGGATGGCAAGGTCACGCCGCAACTGCGCGGGATCGAGATAGGAAACAGGACTGGACACGGTGACTCCTCGCTCAAGCGATACCGGCTGGGAAGTTTCTCCCGGCCCGGGTTGCACCAGAGCGAGGCCGCAGGCCTAACGCGGCGCCGCGCCTCCCGGCGACCCAGTCTGGGCCGGGAGGCGAGGAAATCGCTGTGCCTTCCTGTCAGTCACAAGTACCAAGCTAGCGTTCCCGTAGGCGTCCGCGCGAGTGAAATTGCCCCGGGCTTAGCCGCGGCAGGCGCGATCATCCTGGTCACCGGGGCGCGGGCCGCCAGGCGGCGGCTCGGGGCGCGCTTGGTTACTGATATGTCCATTGCGCCGATCAATGCCCGTCATCCGCAATTTCATCGTTATTGATCCGTCATGCTTAAAGTCCGAGTCATTCGTCAAGCAGGGCAAATGGCTTGGAGAGAAATACAATGTGTCTTTCCGATGACGTAGATTCGTCTCCTGAGTCGTCGAGCGGGCCGAGCAGGCGTACCTTCCTGTGGACTGCCGGCCTGGCCGGGGCGGGTGCGGCGGCCCTCGGCGCGATGCCCGCGACTCCGGCATCCGCGGCCGTCCGGTCGTCAGTGGCCCCGGCCAGCCTGGGGACGTGGAATCCGGACCCGGCGAGCCCGCGATTCACCCTCGCGGTCATGCCGGACACGCAATTCCTCTACTGGGGTACTCAGGGCAGCGTGAACGCGGCTCCGCAGGAGGAGTCCTTCCGTTACATCATCAGCAACAGCGGCAGCGGAGCAGGCGACAACATCGTCTTCATGGCGCATCTCGGGGACCTCACCGAGGACGCCGATGCATCCTCCTTCCAGTATGTGAGCCAGGCGTTCGACCTCATGGACAGCCAGGGCGTGGCCTACAGCGTGCTGGCCGGGAACCACGACGTGAACTCCAGTACTGACGACACGCGCGGTCCCACGCCGTACCTGGACACCATGGGGCCGCAGCGGTTCAAGAACTCGCCGACGTTCGCCGGATCGGATTCGACCGGTTACAACACCGCGCACATCTTCCGGGCGGGCGGCCGGGAGTGGCTGCTGCTCGCGATGGACTGGCGGACTTCTGCGGGTGGTTTCGCCTGGGCCAATCAGTTCATCAGCGATCACTCGGAGCTACCGGTCATCCTCACCACGCATGAGATCGCCGGGCCGACCTACAGCGACAACGTGTACCCGTACCAGTCCGGCGACCCGGCGAACAACGCCGCGCTGTCCAGCTACGGGCAGACGGTCTGGGACAGCCTCATCAATGACAACGACCAGGTCTTCCTGACCCTCAACGGCCACTACTGGCCGCCGGGACGCCTCACCATGCAAAATGCCGCCGGGAACGACGTGCCGGTGCACATCACGAACTACCAGAATCGCTACTTCGGCGGCGGCGCGATGCTCAGGCTCTATCACTTCGACCTGACCCGGAACGTCATCGAGGTGGAGACGCTGTCGCCGTGGGCGCTGTCCCAGCCGCCAGAGGCACACAACGTTCTCGCCGCCCAGGAGACCAGGCTCACCACCGGAGTGGACAACTTCTCCATTCCGATCGACTTCAAGGAGCGGTTCTCCGGCTTCGCACCGGCCGTGCTGCTAGCAGCCGCCCGTCCCGCCAGTTCGGTAGTGATCCCCGGCACCCTGGCGTACTGGCGGTTCGACGCTGGCGGCGCGAACGGCACACCGGTCACTGCCCGTCAGACGATCCGCGACCTGTCGGGGCACGGCAATGACCTGAGCACGCTCGTGACCGTGCCCGGGAGCCCGGCCGACGTGCTGACCTGGTCCGATGATTACGCTCCCGGCCAGCCGGGGCACGGCAGCCTGTACTTCGCAGGCGGCCAGAACAACCCGCTGATCGGCGCCTACCTGACCACCGGGGCGAACGCCCCGCTCAACACGGAGACGTTTCCTTCCGGGTGGACCATCGAGGCGTTCGTGAAGCTCTCCCTCGACTGGAATTCCGGCAACAACTCGTGGCAGGCGGTGCTCAGCCGCTGGGGCGAGAGCGGGCAGGCGGGCAAGTACGGCGGGAACACCGACCCGAACGAGCCGATCTTCACGCTCAGCACCTCCGACGGCCGAGAACCGCAGTGTGTCTTCTACCCGACGAACCAGACGGACTCGACAACCCTCTGGGGTCAGGGCCTGCCGGAGAACCAGTGGTGGCACCTGGCCGTGGTCAACGACGGCAATCACACGGTCATGTACGTCGATGGCTGCCCGACCGTCGACATCGCCAACCTCGTGTCGTCCAACGGGATCACGCAACTCAATCTCCCGTGGGCGCTCGGCGGCTATGAGTACGGCGGAACCATCAACCAGATCTGGAACGGCTGGGTGGGAGACGTCCGCATCGTCAACAGGGCGCTCTCGGTCGGTGAGTTCATGACCGCCGGTTAACCCCGCGGTCACCCTCATCCGCCGCGAGGCGGCGGATGAGGGCGTCCGCCGTCAGGTCGAGATGTCCGGATAGGGCAGGCTCCAGTGGCTGAGCCTCGAGGCGAACTCGCGCTGGAAGGCCAGCGGCTCGGCGTAGTCACGCTCGAACAGCGCAATGAATAGGGTGAGCAGCAGGAAGTTGTGCGCGCCGAGCTCGAATAGCGTGACGTAGTCGTGCGTTGCCAGCGCGTCGCGCTCGGCGTCGCTAAAGGCAAGCCAGGTGCTGCGCTCCTGCCCGTGGCAGTTGAGGATGAGGCCGGCCTGTTCAGCTTCCCACCAGGTCACGGTGCCGCGCGGGTCCTGCCGGTAGCGCTCGACCAGTTCGGGATCCCGGTCGATAGTGAACAGGAACTTGTCCAGCAGGTACTTGCTCACGGTGTGTGCCTCACGGTGTTCCGCACTGGGTCTGTCGCACTGGGTCTGTCGCACTGGGTCCGCCTCACTGGGCCCCCTCCGGGTACCAGGTGAAGTACGCCTCCATCGTGTGGAACAGGTCGAGGGAGTCGGAATAGTCTGCCTTGGCGCCGTCGCCTGCCGCGCCCATCATGAGCAGGAAGTCCATGAAGCCGTGCGTGGCGTTCCCCGGCAGCCACAAGCTGTCCAGGCTGACTTCGGCGAGCGCGGACTCGACGTCACCGGATGCGATCCAGCTGACGGCCTTGCGATCGAACTCCGGATCCGGGCCGTGCGGGCCGAACTGGCGCGGGCCGCCGAGTTCTAGCGAGAGGTGCCCGGTGCCGATGATCGCCACTCGCTTGTCGCTAGGCCAGGACTCCACCAGCCGCCTGATGGTCCGGCCAAGCTCGACGAACCGGCCGGGCTGCGGCAGCGGCGGCGCGAAGATATTGGTGTAGACCGGCACGATAGGCAGGTCAGTCTCGGGCCGCAGCGTGATGAGCGGGCACGTGATGCTGTGATCGATCCGCAGCTCGTTGCTGAAGGCCAGGTCGAACCCCGCGTCCATGCCCTGCCGCAGCAGGTAAGCCGACAGTTCCTCGTCGCCGCGCAGGAGCATTCTCGGCAGCCCGAACTCGCGCTCCTCGTTGTACCAGTTCGCGTCGTAGTAGGGGGCCTTGCCGATCAGGAACTGCGGCATGTTGTCGAGCCAGAGCTGGTGGAAGTGATCGCTGCCGACCATCACGAGCACGTCCGGGCGAGCGGCTGTGAGCGTCTCGCGGAAGGCCGCTATCTTGGCCACCCATTCGTCGGCGAACGGCGGCCGGTCAGCCCCGGTCGACGTACTCGCCCGGTAATAGAACGGGTGATGCGTCGAAGCGATGACTGCGGCGACAGTGGCCATGGCACTCCTCGGTCCGTCTCTGATCAGTATTATCCAGCCCGGCAAGAGCCGGGCCCGGCTCATCTGCAGTAACGGCGCCCTTCCATCCGCACAGCGGACAATAGTCCGCAAACGAGCAGTTTTCCGCCACGGGTGCCCCAGTGTCAAGCCGCCCGGTGGGAAGCTGGGCAGCTCAGGAGGCAGCCAGGCCCAGTGGAACCGCAATCTGCGGCGCAGCGTGGCAGGCAGCCCAGTCGGCGCTGATCGCGCCGGCAGTCTGCAGCAGCAGCGGCAGGTACTCCCCGGTGAGTACGCCGACGGGCGTCTCGGCAGCATGGACGGTCACGTTCATGGCGGCGATCACCCGGCCGCTGCCGTCGCGCAGCGGGGCGGCTACGGATCTGATGCCGAGTGCGAGCTGCTCGTCAGTCAGGGACCAGCCGCGGGCGCGGACGTCACGCAGCTCGGCGGCACGCTCCGCGGCAGTCGGCTGCCAGCGTGCCGCGATGCCTGACCTGCTCGGCTCCGCGAGTACCTGCTCGGCCTCATCCGGCGGCAGGGCTGCGAGCATCACCTTGCCCAGCGACGTCTGCATGGCCGGGAACCGGGTGCCGATGGTGACTGCGAGCGCGATGATCTTGGGCACGGCGACCCTGGCCACGTACACGATGTCGGAACCGTCGAGCTGAGCGATCGAGCTCGACTCGTGGGTCTGCGCAACCAGGGCTTCCATATGCGGCCTGGCTATCTCCCACAGGCCCTTGGACAGGACGTAGCTCATCCCGAGGTCGAGTACTCGCGGGGTGAGTTCGAAGCCGCTATCGACCGCGCGTACATAGCCGAGGTCCTGCAAAGTGAGCAGCATGCGCCGGGCGGTCGGCCGGGCCAGCCCGGCAGCGGCGGCGACAGCGGCCAGGCTCATCACCGGCTGGCGCGGCTGAAACGCCCTGATCACATCGAGGCCACGGGCTAGCGCCTCGATGAAGTCCGGGCCGGTGTCCTGCCGTGCCATGAGATCGCTCCTCAGTGTTGTGGATGCCGTGTCGTCGGTGCCGATCTCGTGGCGCTAACGCACCAGTAACCAGGCAACCATCCGCTGGCCCACGACTGTAGCGTGCGGATGAACCAGTTGTCCGCTACGCGGACAGCCCGCGCGCGTCCGCTCTGCGAACAGCTCACGCCCGCCGCAGTCAACCGGCCGCACCTCGGCCCTTGACACCGGTCGCCAAACCGGCAACGCTTCCGGTCAGGCTCGGAGTTGTCGTGATCCGGACATCTGTCCGTGAACCCGAGTGCCCGGCAAGAGTGGAGGTCCGCGATGACAGCAGAAGCCGCCCAGGCAGCCGAGGCCGAGTTGACGCCAGGCCGGCCTGTGATCTTCCGGAACGCGACGATCCTGACCATGGACGACGCGCATACCATCTACCGCGATGCCGATCTTGTGATCGCCGGCGAGCGGATCGCCGGCGTTGGCCAGCGGCTGACCGCTCCCGACGGTGCTATCGAGATCGACGCGACCGGCGGCGTACTGATGCCCGGCATGATTGACACCCACCGGCACATGTGGCAGACGGCCATGCGCGGCTACGGTGCCGACTGGACGCTGACTCAGTACTTTGTCTGGTACTACCTGAACTGGGGCAAGGTGTTCCGGCCCGAGGACATCTACGCGGGCAATCTGCTAGCCGCGATCGAGGCCATCGACGCAGGCGTGACGACGACCGTGGACTGGTCGCACGGGCTGCAGACGACCGAGCACGCCGAGGCAGCCGTCGACGCGCTGACGGAAGTGCCGGGCAGGTTCGTGCTGGCCTACGGCAATATCCAGGCGGGTCCGTGGGAGTGGTCCGCCAAGCCCGAGTTCCGTGACTTCGTGACCAGGCGATTCGGCGCCGGCAGCGACATGCTCGGCTTCCAGATGGCATTTGATGTCACCGGTGATCCGGCGTTCCCGGAACGGGCGGCCTTCGAGGTCGCACGCGACCTCGGGGTTCCGGTGACCACGCACGCCGGCGTCTGGGGCGCCACCAACGACGACGGGATCCGGCTCATGCACGAGCACGGGTTCATGACGCCGTCGACGGTCTACGTGCACGCCGCGACGCTGACCAGGGACTCGTATCATCGCATCGCTGCGACCGGCGGCTCGGCGTCGGTGTCCACCGAGAGCGAGCAGAGCGCCGGCCAGGGCTACCCGCCTACCTGGCGGCTGCGTGAGCACGGGATCCCGGTCTCGCTGTCCATGGACACCAGCGTCTGGTGGAGCGGCGATCTGTTCTCCGCCATGCGGACGACGCTCGGTGCGGACCGCTCGCGAGAGCACCTGGAGGCGCACAGCAAGCAGGAAACCGTTACCAACTGCCATCTGCGGGCAGAGGACGTGGTCGACTGGGCGACGCGCGGCGGCGCGAAGGCGCTCGGCCTCGACTCCGTCGTGGGATCGCTGGAGCCGGGCAAGAAGGCCGATGTCGTGCTCATCAAGAACGACGCGTCCCCGGTGATGTTCCCGCTGCTGAACGAGTACGGCCATGTCGCGTTCCAGGCTCAGCGCGGTGATGTGCACACGGTCGTGATCAACGGCCGGGTGGTCAAGCACGACCACAAGCTCACCGGAACCGACCTCGTCAAGGCGCGCGAAGTCGTCAGCCAGACGGTCGACTACCTGCAGGGCCAGCTCGGGCCGGAGGCGTGGACCGAGGGGATGCATCCGGAGATCCCGGAAACCACCGTGCTCGACAACCCCTACACCTACACCGAGTGGGACGCTGGCTCGGCGCAGTGGAAGGGCGGCATCAAAGGTGACGGTACAGGCTGATCCGCTGGCAGCACGGACCGCTCGCCGTGCGGGCCGACCGTGTGACGTCGGGGGTACGAGGTGGCAGTGATCAGCTCAGATGCCCGCCGATGAACTGAAGCGCGGCTGGCAGGTTGCGCTCCCAGAATGCGTCGTCGTGGCAGCCCGCGACAATCCCGCCCGGCACCGTGCGGCGGGTGAGCGCGGCTAGCCGGGAACGAAGTAGCGCGGCCTCCGGCTGGAACGGGTCGTCCGCGCCGCAGGTGATCCACGTCGGCACGTCTTCCAGCGTGCTGATGTCGGCGAACACGTCGTTCCTGGTGAAATCCGCCTGGCTGTCGAAGGCGCCTGCGTCGGCGGAGCGCGCGTCCGCATACGTGGCGAAGATCGCGGGTGACAGTGCGGCCACAGCGGCGACGGCCGGGACACCGTCGGCCGGCGCGTCGCGCCTGGCTGCGGCCGGGGTTACGTGCTGCGCTGTGGTCCCGGCGGCTGCGGCGAAGCGTTCGGACAGCAAGAGCGCGCCGTAACCGCCCATGGACTCACCCGCAATGCCGATCCGTCTGGTTTCCAGCCCGGCTGCGGCAGCACGCGGTAGCAGCTCGTGCAGGATCATGCCGATCGGATCGTCGCCGTCGGCCCGCTTGTGCCAGTAGGTGCCTCCGCCATCCGGGCAGACGACGGCAAACGTGGCGATCTTCGCTGCCGTCATGGCCGGGGCGACCTGGTCGGCTAGGCCTGCCGCGGTGTTGCCCGCACCGTGCAGGGCGAGCACGACGCCGAGATCGTCTTTGGCAGTTGCACCAGGCGGGACCAACGTGACCATCTGCACCGCGGTGTGACGGTAGGCGGACTCGAAGGTGACGACGTGCCGAGTGGGCGGCCGGCCAGCCGGGGGCGGGGGAGCCGAGCCGCATGCGCCGTCGAGTCGTGCCAGCGTGTACTTGCCGGGCAGCGCGCCGTCCCGGATAAGACCGTAACCGGCAGCCGCGAAGGCGGTGGCGGCGAGGCCGGCGCCGCCGAACAAGACAGTGCGACGGGGCAGGCTACGCAGTGTCGCCTCCGCGCGTGATCGGTGTCGGCTGGCTGTCTGGCTGAGCCGTAGCTGGATCGTATAGCCCGTGCTGGGCTGATACGACCGTGATCAGGCCGAGCGTGCGGAACGGTCGCGCTCAGTCGCGGTCGCGTTCAGTCGCGGCCGAGTAGCGGCCCGAGTGGCCCGAGGTCGAGGTTCAGGTCTTCGCGGTCGAGCTCGAAGTGGTGGCAGAGCTCGGACATGTGCCGGTCCAGCGCCATCAGCGTTGATCCGACCTGCTCAATCTGACCGTCGGTCAGATCGCCCTGATCGACCCGCCGGATAGCCTGGCGCTCCATTAGTTGCCGAAGCAGCTCGACAATCGTCAGCACCAGCGCGACCAAGCTGCGCTCGGCGCCCGCACGATCCATCTCGATAGTGCGAGATAGACCGGGAACGGGTAGCACGGCGCCGGTGAAGTCCGCGGCCGGGTCAGGTGCCGGGGCTTCGTCGCTGCGCCCGGAGGTCACATTAGCCCCTCATCGATGACATGGCCGCACGCCGCCATGTCGGCCCGGATCGAGACCACAAGTGCTCGCAGCGAGATTCGCACGAGCTCGACCTCGGCAATGGACAAGGTCACGTCGCCGGCGATCACGACGCCGCCCGCCAGGACGCGATCGAGCAGGTCAATGAGCGCGACATGGGTTGGCGGTGGGTGCGCAGCGACCTCAACGCCAGCGAACGCGGACATGCTCAGGCGTCCGGTCCGTCGGCGAACGAGTAGGCAGGCCACGGTCCGGTCACGTCGACCTTGAGTGCTCCCGCCGCGGCCGCGACAGCCTGAGCGGAGTCAGCGAACTCTGCCAGCAGGGCTGACTCGACAAGGTAGGCAGCATTGAGCACCATGAGGCCCTCTTCACCGTCTGACCGGGGGTCTTGCGTCGGATGCAGGTGCGCGCCAACTGCCAGCCGCTCCAGCGCCGTGTGTATTTCCTGTCCGCACCGCGCCGCCAGCCGCTGTCTCTCCACTCGGGCTGCCAGTTCCTCGCGTCGCCGAAACAGGTACGCGGCGCCAGACTGATCAGCAGGGCCGGGCGGTTCGCCGTCGGCGGGCCGGCTGCCAGGGTCGCGGGCTGGTTGCTCAGCGGTCCCGCGTTGGGTGAACAGGGCGTCCGGGTCAGCCCAGGCCTTGATTCCGCACTCGGTGCGGCCAGCCAGCCAGTCGAGCTTGCGGCGGAACTCGTCGTTGCGCAGAGAGAGCAGGCTGCGCACGCGGTCGTCGCTCAGGTAGACGGTGGCCAGCCGGAACGGCAGGGTCGGGCCGTCCGCGGCGACTGCGACTACTACGTCGTGGTGACGTCGGGCAATTTCGCCGAGCTCGGCCGGATCCGACAACCGGCTCTGGATGCCCTCCGCGCTGAACCTGCCCGGGTCCAGGGACTCGACGACTGCCGTCAACGGGCCGCTGTGCAGCGTGCGGACCTGCCCGCCGCCGATGCCGCGAAGGCCGTCCGGGCCCGCCTGGTCGCGGCTGTGAGTAATCGCGTAGACCCAGATCGCTTCCCGTGCGGCGAGCGTCGGTGCGGCAGCGTCGTGCATCCGCTCAGCTCCAGCTTGGGTAGTCACTGCGACGGCGTCCTCGAGCGCGTCGCCGGCTTGACGGCGGGCTCCGCACGCCTGGACCGGGAACCCGGCCCGGCTGTGCGGCCGGCCTCAAGAGCGCCGATGCGCTCTCGCAACTGACGGTTCTCGGCTGCCAGGTCCCTGGCCCCGGAGGAGAGCGTGGGATCGTGCTCCCACCAGTCGATGCCCATTTCCTTCGCGCGGTCCACCGACGCAATCAACAGGCGCAGCCGGATAGTCAGCAACTCGATGTCGAGTAGATCGATCCGAATATCGCCTGCGACGACGATTCCCTTGTCCAGTACGCGTTCCAGGATGTCGACGAGGCTGGAGGGCTCCGGGTGCGTCGGTAGCCGCTCCCTGCTAGCTGGCGCCAGAGCCCACTGGCGGGTCATACCTTAGGTCCGCTCACCACGGCTCCTCCTCGATCTGTCCGCGGTGATAGCG